>JAAUXU010047678.1_pt1 | contig 11547 bp, 18 predicted proteins | sample 7278151 | NCBI WGS metagenome assembly JAAUXU01 (sample SAMN14350113, study PRJNA611818) | marine sediment metagenome | isolation source: surface marine sediment (1.8m) | place: French Polynesia: Moorea | collected 2018-08 | reverse complement strand
GAGGGGCAAGAATCAGCCAGGGGTGGCGACCGGTCGTGTAACGGCAATGCAGTCTTGGGGGGGAAGAGGGGAAACATTGAGGGACGGAAATGAAAAAAAAATCGCCGTTTTCCCATGCTATTCAGCAAAAGCAGCATCAACAGCAGTAGTAGGAGCAGCAGCAAAAAAAACCCCGACAGCAGCAGCAGTAGCAACGTCGAGAGCAACAGCATCAAGGTTATCGCCCTTTTTCCTTGACTCACTTTGCCCTGTACTCCTGTGTGATGATGGGGTTCTCCCCCCTGCAGAGCCTCTCATACATGACCCTCTCAGGGGCGCCCAGGAGGGACGGGTCCAAGTTGGAGGAGGAGTCGTCCTCAGCAGACTCGGAAACAGTGAAGGAGGAAGGGTCCTCATCGTCGCCAAGGCCGTCCTCGCCTAGGGAGAAAGAGGAGCATTTCTATTTGTTTTCTGTTTCATATTTCGTCCGGGAAATTGAGTAGTTCATTTGCTTATAATTTTGTCTGAGAAATTGAGTTATTGCCTCCGATCGTTCGACAGGTGGGTATTGGGCCCCCATTCACCGCTTGGACAATGGGCATACCGCCCATATGGGAGACCGAAAGGAAGGGAAGTCCTTGGGATTCTTTTCCCCCGCCCCTCCCCCTTCCTCCCTCCCTTGGCCACAAAACAAATGACCGCCACCACCAATTCCTTAAGTCGTGTATATTTTGCTCGAGGGGAGGGAGTTGCTGCTGGCACGGTTGGAATTTATAGAGCAATATCTCAACAACTTTTTGTTGCACGCGAGAAAAGCCTTTTCAAACAATGTTTTCAAGGAACATGCAAAACGAAATCTGATATTCTAAACATTTTCTCGCTCACCTTTCTTTTTGATCTTCCCTCCCTCCTCCTTGAGTGCGTTTTCGTAGTATACCATGTTCCCTGCTGCCCTCGGGTGGTCGGGGGAGAGGGAGAGGAGGGAAGATGTCAATTTCAAGGCGCGGCGCATGTTGCCCTAGGGAAAGAAGAGAAGAAAAAAGGTTTAGAAACAAAATTATATATTTCAAAGACATCGCACAAGTGTTTAAAAAAGAAATGATTGAACGTAGAAAAAGCAGCTGCAGCAGCGACCACTATTCCAACAGTTACAGTAACAGCAGCAGCAGTAACATCAACAATGACAACAACAATAATAGCAGCAGCAGCACTCAAAGCAGCAGCAACAACAATAGCAACGAAAGCAGCACCAACATCAACCGAAGCAGCAATAACAAGTTCAACCATTATTCCATCTCACCGTGATGTAGGCTGAGAATGCCATGTACTCCAAGACGTCTGCCCTGTCGACTGTCGCCCTCCCCTCCTCCTCCTCCTCCTCCTCCGCCCTCCTCATGGCCTGCCCCAGCCACAGATTGGCGTGGTGGTGGTCGCCAACATTGTACGACTGTCTACCCAGTTCGAAGCAGTCGTGGGCAGACAGCAAAGGGCCGTACTCAACGCCGTTCAAAGTCCTGAAGGGAGGAAAGAAAATGATGCAATTGAATTCCCCAAATATTATTTGGAAATTCGCTTTCATCTCTCACCCCCTGGATAGATCTGCCGTGTCCAGCTTGTATGTGTCCTGCAGTCGGACTAGGGCGACGGCGGCCCCGCTCAGGTCATCGTCAGAGGGCCACTTCAAAGTGCGGGAGGAGCGGGACTCAGTGAGGTTCTAGGGGGGGGAAGCGGGAAAAGTATGTTGTATGTGCTTAGATTCCCATATACCCCACAAATAAGAAAGGAAAAATCAAAGAGAGCAAAAATATTTCAGGGGAAAAAACAGATTTAGAGAACGTTTACTCGGGAAAGCGTGAGTTTCGCACTAAAATACAGTGCAATATCATTTTCTCCTCTACCTGTAGGAATTCCTGCGATGGCGACGCCGATATGACCTCTTTGAGCGACTTCCAGTCCGATGTCATCCGCTTGATCAGCAGGTAGGAATTGAGAGGATTGCCCACGAAGCGCTCCTCATCCGCGGCGGCATCGGCAGCCATCGACTCGTAGTCTTTGAGGAGGCTGAAATTCAAATGTATCAAAAATACTATTAGTTTTTTTGTCAAGTTAGGTGTTGCATGTTTCTGAATTCAATTTCCTTAAAGATCAGCCCGATTTGTCCATGAAAAGTTTTTTGTGAGAATGTTGATGAACTCATTATGACATATGTTTTGATCTATGAATTCCTTTAAGAATGGCCCAATTCTGACACGGAATATTTTGTAGGTTTCAAATTTCCTGCCCTTCTACCCCCCAAAAAATTGAGTCCTAGTTCCCCTTCACTTAAAAATGTGAAGGAGGATCAAGTTTTTTTTCTTCTTTTTTTCGGGGAGGAGGGAAAGTGAGAGTGGGTTGGAGAGGAAATTTCCGGCCAAATTGATCGCTTCTTCTTCTTTCCTTTCTTCTCTTCCTAATTTAGCGAACAGGTGGAAAAGCGGACGACGACAAAGTCACAAGCCAATCCCCCCCCCCCAAAAAAAAGGGAAAGAAAGAAGAGAAACATTTCAACAGGCGGTGCAAAAGCAGTCAGTGTCCTCTTCCTTTTTCCTCGCACAGAGATTTTTCAGCGAGAAAAAAGGGGGAAAAGAGAGTCAGTGACGATAATTAGGGTTGGTGAAAAAAGAGGAGGAGGAAGAAGAAGGAGACTGCTGCACGTAAAAATTTTGGCTTGTTTTTTTTTGCCTTTTTTCGACCCTTCCTGCATGCAGGGTATACCTTGCCAAATAGGAACAGAGGGGGAGGGGGCATTATTTGGATGTTTTGATACCGGACACGGCTGTTTCGAAAAAACTCGATCAACTTTCACGTGTTTTTTTCTGGATCACGAATTCGCCGGTATATACGTCAGTCAAGTAAATCGGAGGAGCCATAATTTGGGTGAAAGTCCCCCTTTTTTGAAGCACCCCTCTCTTTTCTACTTTCGTTTTTGTGCCTACGTGCATGCAACGATTTCACAGAAAAAAATACCGAACTGAATTGTAGACGTTCTGCCACATGGAAGTAAAAAAACGCAAAACAAATTCGTGACATACTTTTTTAGAAAAATTTTCTTACCCTTTTAGCTTTTGTATCCTCTCTTCCTCTTCGTGAATGTATCTCCTCATCCCCCGCACCAACTCAGCCTCAGTCCACAACAGATCCTGAGGTAAATTCAAATTAATTAAGCAATGGACATTTGTCAAATGAAAGTGTTTGTACCTGCAGGTCTGCGTTGGAGGTGAATATCCCGTCGTCTTCCACTCCACTGGCCTCGGACGGTGATACAACTAGCGCAAAAAGCAGCGCCGCAGACGGCAACAGCGCAAATTTGCGCCACGTGCGCAGCCCTATAGTCGGCCAAGACATGTTTTTGACAATCGATTTTTGCCTGTACATACGACGGGACAAAAAAGAATATTTATTGCACAGTTGTCCTTGACAGAATTGCGGCGAAGAAGACAGTTGTGTTGTGTTGCCCACGCCTACCCCCACTTCTTTCTGGCCTTCTCAGTCATGAAAAACAAAACTTTTTCTCCACTTTTTGTTTTCCAGACTCACACACTTTTCCCGCACTTTCCAGTATCCCCCTCTTGTCTTATCCTCTCCTCTCCAGAGTCCTGTCACTGACTAAGCTGGATTTCAGAAGATGATGCTTCTTCTCCTTCTTCCTGGTGAAAGTGAGATCGGTGACTGTCCACTACAAAAGTAGAAGAGAGTGATTATTTTGAATGCGCGGGGTGCGTGAGAAGAGAAGGGAAAGAGAGGGTCGTAGCCGCTCCGATGGTTTTTCCTGGTATGGGTTTCAACGAATATCAATTAGGTGAGGTGGTGAATCTAAAGTCTTTCCATAGGGGAAGAAACACTGCTGATTTTATTCCGTCTTTTTTGTCAAATGTTTGGTGAATTCCTTCCTCTCTCTGGCAAGCTGCGGTTGGCGACGGAGGAGGAGGAGGAGGAGGAGGAGGTTGATATAAATTTGGAAGCGGCGCTTCCTATTCTTCTTCTTCTTCTTCTTCCTGTCCTGTGTCCAAGCTCTGGAGGTGGCTGGCGGCTCCTCCGAGGGTCACTTAGTTCTCTCAACCGTGGTGGTGGAATTTTTCCCAGAGAATAAATCCGTATGACAGAAAGAGAGAGAAACAGAAGCTCCGTAGGAAAACTTGCCAAATGCGTGTGCGCGTCCTCTGTATGTCTGGATAGGAACTGCTGCGGGGGTGGGGGGTGGGGGGGGGGGTTGCTGTTAATCTCGTCGTAGGCACACTTTAGCCGAAAGTTGTATTGGATTCGAACAAAATCGGAGGAAGCACTGATGTTTTGGAACTTTTGATAAATGTTTTGGGTTCACAACTTTAATTCCCACCAACTTTTTTTACAGATTTTTCTTTGTGCTTCACACTGCATCACTGTGGCTTTTATACAATATGGAAGGAGAGAAAACTGTCCCAATTCAACCCCCCTCCTTCCTCTTCCTCCCTTGTGCCCAAAAGAGATTTTCTCCCTCCCCACAGCCTCCCCCAACCCAAATAGGCAAAACAACACTGAAAAGGAACTGTCCACCGCCGCAGCCAAAGCAACAGCAGCTGTCTTTGGTGGAAAGCGCCGTGAGAAGTCTCTTTCTTTTCCCCAAATGGGAAGAAAGAGAATACGGAGAGAAGAAAGGCAGAAGCAGAAGGAAGATTTGGGCTGCTGCTGCCGCCGCTTCTATAGACTATATGGATCGTCATTCTTTTTGGGTTTTGTTGTTGGGAGCACAGAAGAGGGAAACAGCAATGTGTGGGCCGGTGTTGGGAGGAGATCCTTTGAGGGCAGTCGTCAAACCCAAACTCTGTTCGTCAGATGTTTCGCACATGCGATCGAGGAAGAGAAGGAAAGGGGGGAAAAGTTCCCTTGAGTAAAATGCAATGCCTGCGAATTCGTCTAAGCGTGCATTCCTCGAGAGAGACGAGCAGAAAATATACATCCACAGGTGAAAAAAAATTCTGACGATTCCGAGGATGAATGTATTTTTTGCGCGGCATAGGTCATATTTTTTCGATATACTGCTGCTGTTTGCGATTCGGAGGGGAAACACTCTGATTTTTTAATACATTTTTCTGCAATTGTATCTGTCCTATCTTTTGTACTATGGTTTCGATAAATCGCTTTTTGCCAGAACAGATTTGCACATTTTTCGACTGTGACAGCGTTCATTACAAGCTGACTGACAAAATGACCTCATACGATTTTCGGAGGTATATTAATTTGCTTACAAGAAAGGAAATAATATTTCCCTCAAAGTGCATGCTAGACTTACTCTTTTTTTATCCTGTTTTCGATCTCTGCAGGAGTGCATGTCATATATCGATTGGCTGCAGCGGAATAGTACAAAAAGCACAAATGCAAGTTTTTATTCTGCTTCCCGAATGGTTTTATTACAGTGGCGGCGGCGGCTTCGATTTTCCTTCACCAGCACGGTTCCCTATTACCTACGAGTAAAGTTGGTTTAAAAAAAATTCGGGAAAGTATCTATTGAAATGCCTAGAGAGTAAGACAAAAAAATTGCGAGTCAGAAGTCACATCAATTTCCTTTTTTTGACTAATGCTTACCTTCACTACCGTAGCTTAGAGGCAAGAAAATTTCTTCTACTGTACAGGGTATGTGTTGATTTTTCCTCCTTTGCATTTTTTGCAATTTTTTGCAAGACACTTTTTTCTTGGCAAAAAATCCTTCTCCTACAGTTTTCCTTATTGCAAACAATTGTCATAGGTTGTTCCTTTTCAGCATATATTTTGACACTTTCATTGTCAAAAAGTGGCAACACATTGACCCCTCAGGGTCAAAAAAACATCCTGTTCCTAAATGATTGCATTGCAACACCTGCCGTGATTGTTTTGTAGGTATACCTTTCCAGCAAGAGCGTTCTACTTTAGTTATTGCTCGCGTTTCCCAAATAAAACTATTGACACAACCAGTGTATACTGCATGGTATTTTTTTTCTGGCAATCGTCGCAGGTGGCCTGATTGTTATTGACATGTAGTATACGTTTGCGAAGGAACGTGAAGGCAGGTCAGAAGCGAAATAATATCGTGTGTTTTCGTCAATACGCTTAGAATATAAAAGTTTTTTCGCTCAAGTTTTCTTGTGAACAACAAAACACAGCTTACAGTAGTGAATGACGGGCCGCAAGAGAGGTTGTTGTGAACGGTACTTCTCGAGCCGTTTTCTACGCATGCTGCTTTCCCAATTGGATATTTATTCGATCTAAGAAACGCTTATGAAACGGCCCCTGATGGAGGGATAGCGTGCGAAAGAGAGCAGTTTCACGAAAAGGCATTTCGGGCGGGCTTTCTTAGTGCTTGCCAAGGGCCTTTTTCTTCCTTTGCCAGGACCATTTCAGGTGGAAGTGCTACTTGGTTGGAGAGGTGTATACATACACATACACGTACGCGTGTGTACACACAAGGACGTTTGCGATTTCCTAGTTTGCAGTTTGCTACGTTTTCTGCGCGCACCCGTCCTTCTCGACTGAATACAGGGGTGCATTATGTACTCTCTTATGTCACTTGCTTGGACTACAATATTTCCCCGCCGCCTTAAGATCGCAAGATACTTTTTCCCCATTTATTGAGGGGCCAATAATAGGTCACGCGAGGTCAGGGAAGGGAATTTATGACCGAATTGCGTGCAATTCCAAAGGAAGGAGGAAGGAACAACACAAAAGGCCCTTTTCCTTCCCCCCCATGATCCCTCAGTGGAGAGCAAGCTTCAGTTGTCGGTGGAGGCTGGAGGAGGAGTCGCTCTCCATCCAACTCTCTCTAGCCTACAAAATCTACTTGATACCTTTTGCTGTAATAAACACATTTTTCTCCTTGTTTCCTCGCCCCATAATTCATCCATGCCACTAGACTGTCCTCCTTCGATTGATAAGGTTAGGGAATGTGCAGGCGTGGGCGATTTCTCATCTCCCAAGGGAAGTCCGTATAGCGGGAGAAAGCGAGCGCCTATTGCACACCAAGCAAGGTCCCCCCCCTCCACCTTTGCAATCATACGTGCACAACGACCCAGGATAGAGAAAAGAGGGGGGGAGATATCGAAAGCCAAGCAAGCTAGCCTCACTCACTCAGTCTCTTTCAGGGTACGAGCGTGGGCGGGTACATAAACCGAGAGAGAGAGGAAGAGTAAAGGAGGGAGCTTTCCAAAAGTTATGCGAGACGAGAGAGAGAAATTTGTGACCCAAATCCTTCCTTCCACATGCAACAGCCGGCTGCAAACAACCTGGAGTACATAGACTGGAGCCACGTACGCCTCCTCCTCGAAACTCAATTTTCCAGCTTTGTAATTCGAGCTGTGGAAAATACGAAGCTTCCGTTTGGAAAGTGTTGACGGAAGAGCACCGAAAGAAAGTCTTCGAAGAGGCGTATTAGTAGTGTACTCTCTTTCACCCGGCTTGCATCCTGCCGCGGAAGGCAAACATGTGTGCAATAATTTCGCGCTGTTTTGTGGGAAGAGAAGCCCTATACTAGGTGTAAGGCGAGAATATCTTTCTTCCAAGATGCCCGTCTCCTCCTCCTCCTCCGTACGAGAGTCGTGGGGATCCACCGCCTCATTCTTCCTCGCCTGCGTCGGATATGCTGTGGGGCTGGTGAGGACTATTAAAGAAATGGATGTGGATTTTCAGCAATACAGAAAGCAACTCCGGGAATGTAGTACCGGAAACAACTTCTTTTGCTGCCAGTATAATAACCTGAGGCACAGTACACGGTAGAAAAAGGAAACTTATGTATTTTACAATAGCCCTGTATTGCGCGAATAGCCGCTCTGTTTTCCCCTCAGGGCAACATCTGGCGTTTCCCTTACCTGTGCTTCAAGTCTGGCGGCGGGGCCTTCCTCGTCCCCTACCTCCTCCTCCTCCTCTCCTGCGGGGTGCCGCTCCTGCTCATGGAGATCCTGGCGGGGCAGTACACAAGGAGGGGGCCGGTGGGGGCAATACAAAAGTAGGGGAGGATATCCATTCATAAAGTGTTTTGTGGGAAATATGGAGAATGTTTTTTACAGGATGTGCCCATTGTTGAAGGGTGCAGGGGTTGCCTCAGTGGTCATCTCCTTCTGGCTGTGCTCATACTACAACGTAATACTATCATGGTGAGACAAAAAAAGGAAAAAAGGAAAAAAATACAAGTACCATTCCAGGACCCTTGTCTACCTCTTCTCCTCCGTTTCCTCCATCCCCGTTTATTCGTCCGACGATCTCCCCTGGACTGGATGTGGGAACAAGTGGAACACGGAGGAATGCTGGGACGTGGGGAAGAAGGAGAGGGAAGAGGAGCAGGAGGACAATGTTTTCAGCAACGTCACAAAGAAAGTCTCCAGCGCACAGGAGTTCTACGAGTGAGTGCTGTTGATGCAATTGTTGCTGCTGTGGTTGCTGATGCTTGTTTTATTGTTGGTGTTGTTGTTTGAGGCTTCTGATGTTGATGTTGATGCTACCTGCAACCAAAACCGCTACATTGTGGTCTGCAAGTTTATGGATCGTAAAAAAAACCCCTGACTATTTCTGCTTTAAAACTAATCCCCGATCGCTCACTTTTCCAGCCGCCGCGTTCTCGGCATGAGCTCCGGCCTTGAGGAGATGGGCGGCGTCCGATGGGAATTGCTCGGGTGCCTCGCGCTGGCGTGGGTCGTCGTCTACTTCTCCCTATGGAAGTCGGTCAGGGTCACGGGAAAAGTGAGACGCGCTTTTCCCAAAAAAAAAACATTTTTATTTAAAAATCCGAATTTGAAATTCCAGGTGGTTTACTTCACCGCTACCGTCCCCTACCTCCTGCTAAGCGTATTCCTGGTTCGCAGTGTGACATTGCCGGGTGCCTGGGAGGGGTTGAGGTTCTTCCTAGAGCCAAGGTGGGATAAGATGGCGGAACCAAAGGTGAGAGTTCAAACTTTTGTAATTTTATTGCTCCAACCTGCTTGAAAAGCAAACGACAGCAACTGTATTGAAAACAACAGCAACAACGACAATGCGCGCAGCAGCAGCAACAACAGTCCCAAACATTAGCAAGAGAAAATTCACATTTTGTTGATTTTCCTGCTCAGGTGTGGGTGTACGCCGCAGCCCAGGTGTTCAACTCCATCGGGATCGGCTTCGGCTCCCTGGTCGCCTTCGCCTCCTACAACCGCTTCCACCACCGAAGCGTGATCCGCGACGCATGCGCAGTGGCCGCAGCGGACGCAGCCACCTGCCTGCTGTGCGGACTGTGCGTGTTCTCCACCCTTGGGGCGCTGGCCTCTGACCTGGGCTTGGAGGTGGAGGAGGTGGCGGCGGACGGGCCAGGGCTGCTATTCGTTGTGTTTCCACATGCCATAGCCAGGCTGCCAATGCCGGGGTAACAAGATCTGTAATCAGGAATTGGTTATGGTCATAGCTGGGCACGGACCCCTCGAAAGTTGAGGGCTAGGGGGGGGTCTACTATATAAAGTTCGTACGTTACTACAATGGGATCCGGAGGCTTGGGGGGGGGGGTCATAACCCTGACCCCCTGCGTGCCCAGGTATGGTTATGGTATATCATTTTTTAAAACCCGGGGGAAGATTTTCTAAAATTAACTGCATTTTAGCTATTTTTATATCAGTGGGACAAGAAGGACAAGAAAAATGAAGAGCAGAAGCAACGCGTATGTACATATTGTACACTGACATATCCTTCTTCACATCTGATATTATTGTGCTCCAAATTTGATTTTTAAAAAGAAAAAACATTTTTTCAAATATTGCAGGATTTGGGCGACAATCTTCTTCTCCATGCTGCTTTTGCTAGGCGTTGACAGCCAGGTATACAAATATTGTGTGAATTCTCCAAAATTTTTATTTAAAAAAATTTCTCAGTTCGCCACTGTTGAGGTCGTAGTGACCTCCTTCAAGGACCTCCTCCACTCCTATGGTGTCTCCTTCCTAAGACACGAGTTCCTTGTCCTCCTTATCTGCACCTCCGCCTTCCTCCTTGGCCTCCCCCTGGTGTTCAACGGCGGCGTCTTCCTCTTCCAGCTGGTGGACTACTATGCGGCCGCGCTCTCACTCATGGCCATCGCGTTCTGCGAGGCGGCCGCCGCACTCTGGGGGTACGGCGCAAAGCGGTTGGCGGCAAACGCGATGGACATGACAGGGAGGGCGCCGCCAAGGGTCCTCGTCCTATGCTGGAGGTTCCTCTCGCCGCCCGTTGTGCTGGCAATATGGGCATGCGACATTTTCAGCTACCAGGTATGAATTTTGCCAATTTCCTCTTGTGGGTTCCCACATTTATACATAACCATTTCCCCCCTCTGACTTGATTTCTTAGGCCCCGAATTGCGGCGGCGGCTCCTGCGCTTACCCTTGGTGGGGCCTTGCCATGGGCTGGGCGGTGGCGGCCACATCTCTAGCGGCTATTCCGGCGGGTGCAGCACACGCCATATGCAAGGCCAACGAGGGAGGGAGGTAGGATAAATTGAATATTTAACATTAATCAATATTTTGACAAAAATGCAAATCGTTTTCCAGGAACATCTTCCATCGGCTCCGAATATCGCTCCGCTCGACCATTCACCGGTGAGGGATAAATTTAAATCCTGCTCACATTTATTTGTTTGACTCAAAAACCCTTCTGTTGTAGGTGCCCCTGCGGATGTGATATGGCCTTGGACGAGAACTTTGAGGCCCACTGCGGGGAATCCAGGGAGGAGCTGCTGTTCGGCGGGAAATGCCCGGAGGAGGAGGGGCTCACAAGCAAGATAAAGAAGAAGGTGGAGGAAGAGGACAGGGACGAAAAGTGTTGAAATAAGAGTTAGAAAACCAAGTCAGAATTTACGACATCTAGCACACCCAGATATTCTATCAAGGTATATAACCTTTTTTCAGGTTGTTGGAAAAGAATGGTCTTTTTGTTTATTTTTCACCCCCAAAACGATCATTTTTTGTCGGCACACATTTTTATTTTGCTTGGCGGGTCACAAGAATTCTTTCGCCCCTTTTGCAGACCGCTCCAACCTGCGGCGAAAAGAACATTGCAGCATTGGCAGCCCTCGTGCAGGAGTACCCGGCGGTGGAAGAACTCAACAGGTTGTACATGCCGTAACACAACTTGTATCATGATGATATTGCTAACACCCATTATATTGAGAAGTAAATCAAGCGTATTTCCCATACATTGCCTTACAAGTGAAATCTGCCGGGAAATTTATTGACTTTTCTACAGGATAAACAAGAACAGACTAAGTTCGACGACCTGCGGCGAGGAATTACAAAAGATTGGCAAAGATTGGCAAAGTTTTAAAGGACTTTGTCAAAAAGACCCAGAAAAGTTACCAATTTTAAGCGATTTGCGTTTTTGACCTTTTTGACCTCTAAATGACCTCAAAACTCAAATTTGACCTGATCCGTGTAAGACCCGACGCTACGCTCTACCGCATTTACCTTTCGTCCTACGTCCGTCAAATAAGTATTCCGACCCTCTCGCTTCAGTGTCCGCAGACTGACTGCCAGCCGTATATTTTACAGAAGAAAACGAAGGTAGAAACGAGCGCCCGCCCCAAGCGGAGGCTTG
>JAAUXU010018384.1_pt1 | contig 11547 bp, 18 predicted proteins | sample 7278151 | NCBI WGS metagenome assembly JAAUXU01 (sample SAMN14350113, study PRJNA611818) | marine sediment metagenome | isolation source: surface marine sediment (1.8m) | place: French Polynesia: Moorea | collected 2018-08 | reverse complement strand
CATGCATACTCACACACACATTTGGGAGCTACTCGAAAAAAAATCTGTTCGAATACGTTGCTTTCCAAATCAGCAAAAAAATCGCCAAACAAATGTCGCAAGAGGAAAAACTTATAACAGAGTAAGAAAAATGAATGATTTTTTATTCGCACGCAGTCTCTCACCAAGCTTGTACTACTCACCCCACTCCCCTTTTCCGCTCTTTTCTTTTTTAGCGCGACGCTTTTTCGGGAATTGGGAGTCAGCAGAATTTTTTCCCCCTTTCCTTCCTCCCCTTTCTCCTTCTTCTAAAGTCGGATCTAATTTCATTTTCGCGACATAAAAAAGCTCGCTCACGGCTCCCTGCTGCGTGCGGGGTTTTGGAAAAGAAAGGGGTGGATTTCAACATTTGAGCTTGGAAATTTTATTCTCTTGTTATTTTCGGACTATACGTAGTTGTAAATGTAACTGACGTACGTGTTGATAAGTATTCTTTGCTTCTTTTATTAAAACTTGTTGGTTTCCTTACTCGAGGGAGAGGGGAAAGGGGCGAACAGAAGAGGGAAGAAGTGCGGAAACGGCTTTTCGTGGAATTGTGCACCCTTTACGTACTAGGGAGAGGAAGGGGGGGGGGGGAGGCGTCCGTGTCGCAAAAAAGTGCAGGAAGCTTCCTCCCTTCTTCCTTTGTCCTAGCACCGCCGACGAAAAATATATAAGGGAAATCGCGTTCCCTTTTATTTTAAGTTCTCTTCCCTTCTCCCTCTTTTTAGCACCCTCGAAAAACGAGAGAAAGAGGGAAGCAAAAGTCAAGTTCAGTGACCTTACAGCGCAGTACAGTAGTACAGTAGTGAGAGGGGGAAACAGAAGAGTGCTAGGGTGCTGTCAGTCAAGTTGCATGTCTCTTCCGGGGTCTCTCCCGCTTTCCTTTTCGGGGAAAAAAAAGAGAGACGGACTCACTTCACTTTCGCGCAAAAAAGGCGTCGGAGGCGGAGGCGATTCAATGCCTCCTTCTCCCTTTCCTCTCTCCCCTCACTTTGAAGCCATATCCATCATTGACGCTTCTTCCTTCCTTTCCCTTGTCGAAAAACTCAAGCTTGCTCACTACTTCACTTACTTAACTCACTTCGCTTGGACGAACGGGAGAGGGGGGGGAGAACTTTTTTCCACGTCAAAAGCGTTCTTTGACCACCCCACCCCACCCCTATTGTCTCTTTTTTCTCCTCTTGGTCCTTTTTTGCATGCCTGTGTCTCCCGAATGAGAAAGAGAGAGAAGTGTTTCTTTTTCCCCCACTTCCCCCCGCCAGAATTGACAACCGTCAACAGCACACATACAAAAAAGCGGAGGGAAAATGGGGAAAAAGGGGGAAGAGCGAGCTCAGGAATTGAAATTATTCCGAGAAGCCCTTCAAACCCTCCTCCTCCTCCTCCTCCTAATCCGGAGAGCGGTCAAACCCCTCACGAAAACGGAAAACGGCGGCGGACGGAGAGGGAGAGAGAGAGAGAGAGAGAGAGACCACTTCAATGAAAAGAGGGTCGGTTTCTGGCTGTCCGGAACAGCTTGCGAATTTTTATGGACATCTCTTGGCGGCCAGGGATTCGACGACCTATAAAGACAAGATTTCCTGAGATAATGGCTAGCGAAACTCTGCAACTTGATGGTATTGAGTTTTCTTAGCAAAAGTGTTGGCGATTTTCACCCCTACTCCCCTTGTGGCCAACAATGTTGGCTTCTTCTCCTTCGGCAGTTTTCTCCTTTCCCCGCAGAAAGTGACTCTCCCCCTTTTGGCAAGGGAGATTTACGCGACACCTCCTTCTTTCCTCTCCTTTTTTCGCGAAAAAAAGTAACGAATTCTTTTCTAGAAATACCACATTTCTTTTTCCCGCCCGAACCGAAACCTCGGTTTACTGTACAAGTACTATTCGTATATCGGCCCTGGCGATGACTACACCCAACCTGATTCTTATTATTGCTCCGATCCCCTCGCCTCTCGATCTACTACCTATATAACAGCGAAGACGCCCTCGACCAACCACATCACAGCTGTTCGGAGGGGAGCCCTCTTCCACGGGGAAGGGAGAAACGTCAAAACAAAAAAAGAGGAGGAGGAGAAGAAGGAAATGCCCACAAAAAGGGAGAGGGGAGAAAGGGGTTGGGTGCTTGCTGTGCAGGCCGCAGGGGTGTATACCTACCACCACCTATTGGGGAGAGGGATGGGGAAGGGGATGGGCACACACCTGTTCGGTATTTCTCTAGTTGGGTCGCAGGGAAAAGGTACCGACGCACCCCCTGCCTGCTGCACATCCACCCTCCCTCCCCCTTCTTACACTTAATGCTGCCGCCGCAGGTTCTATGGCAGGAGGGAGGGGGAGGAGAAAAGAAAGATGAGATCTCAAAGTTGGATATTCACCCACATTTCCTCCTATTTCGATGTAATCCAGAAAACCTTGTAAGGTTTCACGATGCTTTCGTTTGCTGGTTTATGTAAATATAAGAGCTGTGAAATGTGATGTTGAATCCTTCCCCAGAATCCCAACTCACGTGCCTCCTCAACCCTCCCCTCCCCTTCCCTCCCAAAACCAAACCCAGGCCGCGACTGAGAGATGTTTCTACAAGAAAGAGGCGGGGAAAAGTGGCCCTCATTATTGACGAACCAATTGCTTTTCCACTCCGAAAAAGGGAAGAGGAGGGAGAAAATTCGAAAAATTCTCGCGCTATTTTCCAAAACGGATTTCATTCCCACACATTACGCGGTAAACGTTGGGGTGAGGGAGAGAGGAAGGAATGACTATTCGGGATAGGTATGAAATATCTCCGCCCTGCAAAAAAAGGAGAGCATAAGAAATCCTCTCTTTTTCCGGAGGAGGGTGGTGGTGTGTCGCTTAAGCCCTTCTTTCTTTCTTTCTTTTGGGTGAGCGGAATATGTTCAAATCCCCCTTTCCTTCCTCCCTTTCCTTTTCCCCCATATCTCACACTGCCGAGGAGGGAGAGAGACGCCCCAGAAATAAATTAAGATTGAGCATGTACGAAAAGGGGGATGGGACGGGATGGGTGTCGCTACCTCCATCACATTTTTTGCCACCGGCAGTCCGTCGCCGCACATGTGCGATGTGTGGCAAATTGAGCTAGGATAGAACTACATAAAGTTCCTGCGTGAGACAGGTCGACTCGGGGTGACAATCACGGCGCTTCCCTATAAAAGTGGACACTTTTTGTAAAAAAAATTAACGAAAGGGGGGCCCGTTGTCCGTATTTGGGAAAAGCGTTGACTACGGGTGCGCGAGAAAAGCCCGGAGGAGGATCAGATGTGCTCTCTCTCTCTGCAGTCGTGATCTCCCTCTCCCTTCGTTACAGATGCATGTGGCTGCGGGGGACGGACCTCCCAGGCTGCAGCAGGGGGGAGAAGAAGAAGACCATTATTTTTCACTTTTTAAGCCCTCCGTTCTTCTTTTCTTCCTCCTCCTAAGTCGATGTGTCGGTCGCGCCACAAAGGAACAGGTTCGAAGAAAGGAGTTCTCTCTTCTTGTTCGTGGGCTGGTCTTTTCTTCTCTGCCGTCGTCGTCTCCCGCCGAAAGCCGCCTCCATTCCGCGGAATTTGGGTGCAGGGAACACGGGATTCGCCAACGTATAAATGTGTTGAATTAAACGCAATAGCTGTGATGAGCATGTTCTCAGTTTACAAGCGATGTCTTTTCTTTAGGTTTCATTGTAAGTCAAGTGCTGCCTTTCGTCGGAGAAGGAAGAAACGTCGTCTAAGGGGGGTTCGAATCTGAGTTCGGGATGCATTTTTTCTATTCGGGAGGAGAAATGGAAGTGTGAGGATTTAAAAGGAAAAGAAGGCGCAAGGCTTAAATCAACTTGCTCGATTCGGACAGGACATCCAGAAAAAAAACCTGGGAATGAATCGCATCCGGGATGGCATGGTACGTAAGTGCCAAAAAGTGCACATTTTGGAAAGTTTTGCCCCGTTGTGTTTTTATAGCTTTGATGGGGGACTGCAATGGGGAGGGGATGGATTAAAAAGTGCATGCTTGGCATGGGAATGGGGGGGAGGCTCCTCTCTGGGTCTTCAGATCTTTATCGGAGGAGGAGGGGAAAAAGGATTCATTCTTCTCCCTCTCCTCTTCGTGTCCGTTGCATCTCTCACCCCCGCTGGGACGAACCATTCAATGGCCGCCCGGCTGAGTGACGGACGGAGAGTGATAAATTAATTTCTCCACTTTTATTCCTTTGTATGGGAGCCGCCGACGCCGCCGTCGTAATAATCCTCGATAGCAAATTACGAACGACGGTTGACCTACAGCCTAATACAGCAGGATTTTTCATATCAAAGTTTGTCCGAATAGACGTTTTTTAGAGCAGATTTTTTGGAAGCGGGAGTCTGCTGGCATTGCTTGCTGGCAAAGTGGAAAGAGGGAGAGAAGGAAGGGGACAAGCAAAAATGCCTCCATAAGGCGACAGCGTTGCCATGCAAAAGTAAAAAAAATCCTTTCGCAATGACACCGTCTTGTTTGAAAGTTCTTTTCAAATCACTCAAATGAGAGTACACACTATATGTTTCAGCAAATCAAACTCTTTCGCAGCTTGGCAGCCCTGTTCCCCCTTTCCCTAATTCGGCAGAAGAGACCCAACCCCAAAGCCCCGGCTATAAAAAGTATATTGGGCGAACTATATGACTCTCCCTCCCTCTGTCCACTACTGTGTAGAGGAGGAGAAGGAGGAGGAGGGCACTCTCGGAAAATAAGCCACCAACGGAGGGAGGCCGGGTCGGTTGCTGCCCAACCAGATACACTTGGTTGTGCAGGATTTGTTCTTTTTTGGAAGGGAGGGAGCAGTAGTGACGATTGATGTCTTTTTTTCCTCGGAAGGTAGGATGGAGGAGCCTTGTTCCCTTGTCTCGTAAAAGCCAAACATTCTCTGTGGGACCTGTTGTTTTCAAAAAAGGAGGATGACACAGGTGCACACTCCGGAGAAAATACAAAGAATCTCGACACATTCACACATGTGAGCGAAATGTAAGATTTGTAATAACAAAAAAGTTCTAAAAACACCTGAAAGGAATGCAGGAAACGAAGCATCATCATGGCAAGGTGTCAGAATTAATGCCAGGTTAAGAGAGGAACAACGTCAGAAGAAGGAGGAGGGGAGGGGAAAACTCGACGCTCGAGGATCCATCCTCGGATTCCCGGAATTTTTGCACGCAAAGCACATAACCATAGCGGCAACGATGATGATGATTACGATTACGATGCCGAGAAGGGGGAGAAAAAGAAAGCTCGGTGATGGAGAATCTCATCAAATGGTCTTCTCTTTTTGCAAAAAAAGCTCCTTCGGAAATGCCTCCTCCTCTTACTTTAACTAGAAAGTAATCGCGTACCAAGTTTTTCCCGCTCTCCTCCCTCTAATTAGGGGCTCGTTTTGCAGCCATTTCCCCCCCCCTCCTTTCTTTCTCGCGAATTCGTTTTCTATTCTTTCATATATAGTAAGGGTATAGTGCGCCCAGACATGCTCTCTCTCTCCCTCCCCGAAATGTGCACCGGTAATTGCAGTCATTAAGGCGTCTGAGGAAAGAGCGGGGGACGAAGAAGGGAGGGGGTAGTTGTTGCTCGTACCCGTTGAATGAAGGGGGGGGAGGGATTCGCCAATACTCCCAGGACAAAATATTGCCTTCAATAAATTAGCAAGAATTGTCTCAATGCAAACTGTTGGTCTTGTTGAGATTTCACTCTTGACTTTTATGTGGCAAATCCCTTGCTAGGGCCTCCCTCCCTCCCTCCCTCCCTCTCCTAACGATGTTTGCGGTTCCCGCAAAACGATCTCGCAAACATTTCCTCTCCTCCTCCTTCTTCGCCCTCCCCCTTTTCCGCTTCGCTTCTGCGGTAAACAACAATTTTTTTGCAAAAAGCCTGTAACGCATAGGAGCTGGGACGGTGAACTTCGGGGAAGAAAAAAGAACTAGCCCAAAAGGGGAGTGTGAAGGGGTAAAAAGTCCTGGTGTTGTTTTACTCACTTGGGCCAAAATCAGCGAAAAGACCGAATTTCAATCGTTTTCACAGGAACGGCCAGAGAATAGAAGGTTTTTCGAGAGCATACAAATCCTTCGATTCACTCCCGTCTCAATTAGGTTCCCCCCAATATTTAGGAGAATCGCGCAAAGTCACTTAACTTAGACCGTGTTTTAGTCGGGCACGACGACGACGTAAGAGGGGCCGGGGCAACGTTTTATTGCCCCCTTCTCTTCTTTTCCGACGGGACAGAACGCGACGGGCGAAGAGAAAGGCTCCTCCTCCTCCAAGTCAATGAACGCTTCCAAGGTCAGGAGGGGAGAAGTGCCAAAAGCTGCTGCTGCTGCCTCTTCCCTCTGGGGTCCGTTGGTGCGGCGGCGGCGGCGGCGGCGTAGGGCCTTCTTTGGTACGGGAGAGAGGGGCATTCTTTTGGGGGGAGGAAGAATGCCTCTTTCGCCTTGGCTCCGTTTCCCAGAGGAGGAGAGACGACAGAAGAAGAAGCCTGTTGCAAAATGTCAACCGCGGAGGAGGAGGAGGAGGAAAGGAAGAGGAGGAGAGAGCGTCTTTGGTGGCTTCTCCTCTTGTTTGCAGAGAGAGAAAGAGAGAAGGGCTTTTTACAGGCTTTTTTATTCCACTCTGGAGGAGAAGGAGAGAGACACATGTCGGCTTAGGTTACTCAGGAGAGAAAAGGAGGAGGAAGATGACGATGATGCACTGATGTGTCTCAAACTGACGCTCGGTTGTTCCGTCTCTCCGTTCCCCGTCTCGTCTTCCTTGTACCTACGGCCTGACGGAAGAGGAAGAGGAGGAGGCGAAGGAAACCCGGTAATAAACTCAGGTATGCGCGTAAAAAGGGGGAAAGGGGATGGCGGGAGGGGAGGGCTGAGGCGGTGGTTGGTCTTGCAATTTTTTCCCTTCTTATGTGTATTCGGGGAATGGGAGCAGGAAAAAGATATTCTCCGCCGCTTTGCACGCGAGGGGGAGGGGAGGAGTAAAATCGCGTGGGGAGGGCGGCGTTTTCGCCTGTGTGCAAAAATTTCCGCGATCCTCGTTGGCAGTACGAAAAGACACGGAATATGAACTTTTCTACAAAGTACGAGTACGAGCTAAAAAAGCAGCTGCATGGATTTTAAAAGAAAAAAATCCAACTAAGAGACCTGATTCAAGAGACCCAAATGCAGCAATATGCCCCAAAATCGAATAGACCGTCGCTGTCACTTGGGCCGTCCTAACCAACCTCTTTGCCCTGTTGACCAGAACGAAGAGAGAGGGATTTGCCAATTCCGCTGCCGCCGCAACTATTGGAAACCCCTGACGAGAGACGACAAATCGGCCGATCCCTCCCCTCCCTCCCACCACATACCCACGTATTTTTAAGGAGCTCACACAGTCAGAAGAGGGGAGGGAGGGGGATCGACGATAAGATGAAAATCTTTCCCCTTCCCTTCGTTCCCTTTTGACCAAAACCCACTCCCACGGCCTCCCTCCCTCCTGCAAGGCGAAGAAAAAGACGATTTTTCACTAACTCCCTGCTGCCATACTACTACGAAAGAACGACCCACAGATTCCCTAGAGCTGCAGCAAGAAAAAAACAAAAAAGGAGGGTGGATGACTCCTCCTCCTCTCGCGAATATTTTCACCATCCCGTCATCGGTTTTCGTTCGGGAAAGCGAGGGTCGCGTGGGTGGCCCAATTTGAAGCTTAATTCATCCCCTCCCTCCTACTCCGCCTTTTTGGCTCACAATTAGGTTGTAAAGATAGGGGGGAAGCCTTCCCTTCGCTCTCTTCCCTTTTCTCTTCCTCTTTGGCAGGAGGAAGAAGAGAAGGGGGAGGCATATTGGCATCATAAACCGCCCAAGCCAAAAGGAAGGGGAGCGGAGAGAGAGAGGCTTTGGATGGCTCCTCCGACCGATGCACTTCTCCTCTCCTCTTCATCAGCGGGCACAGGAGAATTTTCGCCTTCGTGAGCCTTCAAAAATTGCCACGAAAAAAGTGGGGGGTGGAGTTTTGAAACAAGGGGGAGTATTTACTCGTCAAGTGTCAGTAAAGAATGAAGAAGAGGGGGGCTAAAAGTTGTGGAAGTGAGACCACGGCCGCACAAAACGGAGGTTATACATAGGCAAATTTTGTCGGGTTTTCTCCTAATTTGTATTCTTATTCAGAAAAAAAATTGGATCCTGAAGCGAGCGAGAGACCCACCGTGCAAGTAATAATTATGTCTTCCTTTTCCCCCTCCTTTCCAGAGATTATGCACGGAAATTACGTTTTCCCCTTAAAAATCAGCAGACAAGATGTGCAATTAATGCACCGACAAAATCAACACACGCACCTGGGCCTTTACTCTCCCTCTTCTCGTACGGAAGATGATATTCCCCCCTCGTATTCTTTTCCTCCTTCTCTCTTTCTCTGACTGGATGCAATTTATCCCGGCGGCGGTATGTAAGAAGGAGTGAGTAGTATATAGGGACGTGCGTTAGAGAGAGAGACCCCTCCTTCCCTTTCATCCCCGGCAAAAAGGAGAAGTGGAGGGTCTGGAGTCCTCCGGACCCACCGACCGACCGACCGAGAGACGTGACGCGAATGTCAGATCGAGACCACCGAGGAACGAACGAACCCGGCTCAGCCAGCAGCCAGCCTACGCCCGAAATTTTTGCCAGCTAGCTCGGCTGGGGAGAAAGGGATGGGGAGACCCTCCGCAGCAGCGCCGGATTCGCCAAATTAGAGACATCTCCGCAATGCAGTATGTACAATACAATGATTTTCCTTGAACAAGCCGTGCAGGCTTGGGGAAAAAAAGCGAATCTGTCTTTGGGAGATTTTTACTATCCTTTCTCCTCTATTTGGTGCACACGTCTTCCTCCTCTCTTCCTACCCCCTCCTTTTCTCCGCATGTGTGAGTGAGTGGTGTGTGTGTGTCTCCATCTTTAAATTTGGGTGCGGGATGAGAACCCACTCCCCCTCCTCTTCCTTTTCTGACATAGGGGCCACGGGGGAGGGGACTGAGGACAGAGGGGGGTTGGGGGCTTTGACCGTATGGGGGAGAAAGAAAAGGAAGGGTTGGGTTGGAGAGAAAGGAGAAATTTCAATATCAAGGGCAACAGGAGAAGGAAACAAGCTTTTTTCCCTCCTGGACGCCAACATTCCCACAAAACAAAACAACTCTGTCACGCAAGGCAAAAAAGGGGGAAGGGGGGATCTTTTCCATTTCCTCTCCCCCCCCCCCCCCATCCAATATGTTACCGTGTGGTAATTGCTCCTCTTTGCTTCTTCTCCCCCCTCCCTTTTGCCCCCTCCCCCTTTTTGACTGGACTTACACTGCCGCGTTCCGCCAAAAATAAGAGATCATTTTTTGGAAAGGGGCGTCGGCGTCTCCGTCGCCCTTTGCATGACGGCGGGGAAAAAGAAAGAAAGCCATTTTTCCCACTTCCTCCCCCTCTCCCCTTGTTGTTTATTTGCGAATAATCTTTCCCACATTTCTCGTGCACCCTACCTCATATTTTCCTCCCTCTTCCTATCTCTCTGTCTCTTCGAGGTGGATGATAATGGTTCACTTTTCTTCCTTCCATTCTTTCTTTTCTGTCACTGTGACCAAGTGTGCGGATGGAAGACAACAACACTTCCACGCAATCCCCCCCCGCTCCTGTCTCCAAGGCGGAGAGGAGGGGGGGACTCCGCAGGTGTTAATTTGGCGTCCCTTGTTCCTTTCTCTCTTCCTTCTTTTTCGTCAGATGTTTGTTTTTTTCCTCCTCCTCTTTCGCCTTTTCGGTTTTTGCTGAGGGGGGAAATATATGAAGTGTACAGTAGGTATGTGTTCCGAGCGAGTTCAATGGCTCCTTATTGATTTCTGCCACATCAATAAAATCCCCTTCCTTCCTTCTTTTTCCCTTTCTTTCTTCTCGTCCATCCTCCACTTTGCCAAATGCCACGAAAAAAAAGTTTGATGGATTCCGACGGCCGAACGAGGGAGGAACGGACACGGTCGCCATGCGATCGGCAAGAGATTCGCCAAGTGATAGTGAAAATGCGATTCGCTAAATATATTAGGATTCCGGGTTGGGGGAATCCCTCCCCCTAGGGGGTTTATATTGCCATATCACGAACGGACGCCGCCGATACCCACCGGCCGCCACCCACCTCTTCCCACCCACCCGGGCGGGCGGGCCGGCGGGAATTATTATTGACTCCCGAAGATATGCTCGCCAGGAAAAGAAAGGGTTTTTGGCGGAGTAATCCGGCTTCCCTCCCGCATACGTGCGTGAATACACGCAGCAGGAAATAACACCAGAGTGAAAGCTACTACCACTACCACTACACTGCGCTGGAGAGCGGCGGCGTGAAAAGGAAGTTTTTTATGCTACGCCGAAAAAAGGCTACACCTACTACCTATATTGTTTTCCCACATTTTCCCAGGAAGAGGAAAATCTCCCCGCTCCCTTTCAAATGCAAATTCCTAATAATAAAGAGGTACCACTCACCTCTCTCCGTGCACAATATAAACGAAAAGGGAGGAAACCGTAAAAAGGAAAATAATAATACTCGACTCCCAGGTTGGGAACGAGGAGGCGAGGGTCCCTTTTGTGCCGCTTTTCTGCAACGTTTCATGACTAAATGGACAATTTGCAAAATAGAGAGAATGGGGGAGGGAGGGTGGCTTTATGACTTGTACACACAGTTTGTGGAGAGAGGGAGGAGGCCTTCGTGTTTATTATCGGTGGCGACTGCTTTCCTGGCCTTGCGAAAAGAGCAAAAACATTTTTTTCATCACGGTTTGGTTTGTTGGCATCGCTTACTCCACCGCCGGAATAGGAGGAGGAGGAGGAGGAGGAGGTGGCGGTAGGAAGGGCAAAAAATCAATAGGATTAAAGCATGAGGGTCGCAGCAAGAGGAAGAGGGAAGGGGACGCGACGCACTGTTCATTTCCCACATACAACTGCCGAAAAACATCCCCCAGGACATGAGAGAAGGGGGGAAGGGGGAAGGGGGCTCCTCTGCATCCCCCCTACCCACCTTCCTCCTTCCTTTGTTCGAAGGTAGAAACGGCGGCGTCGTTTCGATGATGAAAACAATGGCTTTGACATGTTTCAAGTCTCAGCGGCGCGGAAGCAAAAGCGAGAGGATTAAAAAGTTTTTGAACCGTCGTCTCTGTCGTCGCTTTCTCCCCGAATGGTGAATATACTGTAGGTAGTATACCTACTGCAGTTTTGCGCCGTTAAACCGTGGGTGCTCCGTTAATTAATGAACAGCCTCGATCCTCGTTTTTACGATCGGTCCATAATTTATCCTCCTCCCTCCCTCGCCCGCTCAATTGGCTTTTGCCAGGTGTCACAACAAAGTTGAGGCGCAAGAAATCGACCGCCCTCGGCTGTAGAATAAATATTCTTTTTCGCGGTGGCGAACGGCTGCTTGAAAAACTCCATCATAGTACCTGTATGCTGCAGATTACACTGGAGAGTCTTGAAGTAGTATCGGCGAATGTCTGGGCAAAAAGTGCATCCTGCGCTCGGCGCTCGCGGCAATAAAAGCGGAAAAAGCCGCGAAAATGTCACTAATTCGGCAAGCCGACTG
>JAAUXU010038002.1_pt1 | contig 11550 bp, 12 predicted proteins | sample 7278151 | NCBI WGS metagenome assembly JAAUXU01 (sample SAMN14350113, study PRJNA611818) | marine sediment metagenome | isolation source: surface marine sediment (1.8m) | place: French Polynesia: Moorea | collected 2018-08 | reverse complement strand
ATCTCTCTCTTTCTTCAAAGTCACTCGCAAGTTCTGGGTGAAACAGTTTCTGTTAAACCGAAAATTTTGAGCTTTAGCGAGACCCAACAATGTGTTTTATTAACTCCGAAATGTCTGGTTGGGCCTTCCTCTGACCTGCTGCAGCATCTGCGCCAGCTGCACGTTGTTGACCCTGCCAGACGAAAAGTTCATCTTGCACTGGTTCCACATCAGGGTGATCTCGTACTCAGAAAAGCGGGCGGAACCCTTGCGACGCCTGCGAGAAAAAAAAAGTATTTTTATTTATTTGACATTTTCATCCGGGAAATGCATTTGTTTGCCTGGCCGATTCCGAAATGGACGCCGACTCGTCTGAGCTACCGTCCCCGGCGCGGGGGGAGTTGGTTTCGGGGCCGGACTCGTTGGAGCAGTCATCCTTCGGTGGTTTGTTGACAAAACAATGATTTAAAACACATTTAAATTAGTTTTCTTTCCCTCTCACCAAGTTGTTTAGGTTAGGCGGCTTCTTTTTCTTGTTGGATTTGACGCTCCCCCTGACCTTCTTGCTGTTGGCGCGCGAGTTGCCGCCGCTCCCTCCGCCGCCGCCTCCAGTTCCCCCGCCGCCGCCGCCAGTGTCAATCTTTGACTTGACCTCGGTCAAGTGTTTTCGCCTAAATCGAATAAGACATGTATTTTTTTTAAAAAAAAAACAAGTTTGCAATCGGGACGGGACGTCACTTTGCAGCGCGGTGTGTACAAAGGCGACTCGCACAAAAAGCATTTAACCAGATGAACAGCAGTTTCGTGTTTTCTTCTTTTCGTTATCGACGAACCTCTTCTCATGCAGCTCGCACTTTTCATCTGTTTTCTGCTCATGTTTTTCTTACCCCTGAGGCCCCCCAGGCCTCCTACCAGTGGGAGCGGAGGCCGCAGCCGGCGTGTCAACAGAGCTATCGTGTGGAATGGCGAATTTGTTTTGCATGTGTGATTGTGTTTGTCTAGTCTATAAGCCATAATTAAGGGCTCTGGAGAGAAGCTAGCCACTGGAGATTGGTAAATCTCTCGTCTAATGTATCGTGAATCAGCAACAACAGCAAGAGTAACCCAATATGGAATTTTGCCTTAATGGAGTCCATGTTCTACTACTGTACTCTACAGTACCTTCTACTTCTACTTCTACACTGTATCTGTTCCTCCGTTTCCTCCTCACCTGGCCACCTCCCTCTCCGCCTTCTCCTCCTCCGTCTCCTCCTCCTGCGGCGGGATGGCGATGTCCTTCAGGAAGTGGCGGAGGTCCTCGGGGATGGCTGGGTTGCTGCGGCACACACAATGCAATCCCGAAATAAAAGAAGCACACGCACCCAACCAATCTTTTAAAATCTAAAAAATTCTAACCGATTCATTTTTTTGCATGTTCCTTACCTGATGTCCATGTCGTCCTTGCCGTCGCCCCCTCCCCCTCTGGTTGGGCTCTTGGCAGAGGACAGCTGGGAAATGACCAATTAAAAAGTTAGTGTTCAACCCATTTGAAAATTTTTCTATAGTTGTCTTCATGTTTGTTCTTTTGTACACTGTAGTTGGCACTTTGTACCTGTTTTGTAGAAAAAATGTTATTCATCCACACTCTCAAGTATGTAATTAAGTTTTAGGCATGGCACACAGTGTCTTGTATTTGGCCTTCTTATTATGAATGGTTTAAGAAAATGATGAAACGTATAGAATTTTGAATCAATGAGAAACAGAAAAGTATCTGCGTATAGAATGTTTAACTATAAACATCTACATGATCTCCAAATCAACACTCAAAGCAAGGAAAAAGGGAAAGGCTTCCGTTAGAAGAGGGAATGCATAAAAAGCAAACACACATACATCTAGCTCACAAAACTTTTGACGATGCCTGGATCTTATGAATTCTCATCAACCCTGGGCTGAAGACGATATGAGAAAGAAGAGAGAACACAAAAGCAAATACAGTTATTTTCCATTATTCATCCTCACTGCTTCATGATCGATCTAATCACTATTTGCACAAGCAGCTTTGACAGTCTTTGTTAGTTGTTATGCATAAATGTAGATTGTTTCTAGGCCCCATAAAATCTAGCTAGCCACTAGGACAATGCTGACAAGTTGCACCAAAAGGTCCAAAATTCACGCCACTTGTTGGCTGCACTCTCAAGTTGAACTGGGATTTACTTAAACAGAAAAGAATATTGTTGTGGGAAATTTTTTAATCCCCTCTGGGTAGCCTCTATTGAGCAAGTGGCATGAACTTTGAAATAACATAACAGTGCTATCCCAAACAAGTTGTGGTTGGGCTCCCCCCCTGCCTCACCTCTCCCCCCGCCGAGTGCTGATTCCTCCGCCCGCCGTGGAGGGAGCGGGTGGTGCGGCCGCCGCCTTTCAAATTAATAAGGTAAATATATTTGCGGGAAAGGAGGCATCTTAGAAAAGTATTGTCCACGTATTCATGCCACAAATGAGTTGCAACAAATGTTCAATGACAAACACAAAATCACAAGCACTTTTTCCTGTAAAATCTGCGATTTTTTTTCTGCATCTCTCAATCCGCGGAATAGATGTCACTCACCGGCTGCATTTTCCGACTGCCCCCTCTGGAGCCTCTCGCTTCCCCCGCGAGGCATGGCGATGTCTATTGTTGGTGGGCTCAAGTATTGACTTTTGCCGCGGGTTTGACGAATTGACAGTTCTGATTATTGCTATTACTCTGTCTTCCCTCCAAGCAGAAGTGGGGGCACCATATACCACACGATATGCCCGGCGGTCCGCTCCGAACAAAATATGTTAAACTTTTGCCAATTTCAGCTCTTTCCTCCTTTGTTCTACACGTTCATTTCAATTGGTTTTTTTTCAGAGCGAGTTTCACTCCCTGCCACCATTCCATTGCCTTCGCTGCGTCCCCTACTCACGCAACGGCGGCCGGAATTGGTTTGTCGACCGTTTCTTCCTGGTTGTACTTCTCTTTGCTGGTGTTGGCCCACAGGGGCCTCGGTTGAAACTGAGGCATGAGAAGAGAAGGAGGAGGAAGAAGAAGAGGCATTGGTTTCACTGGGGCGACGGTTTTCTTTCCTTCCTTCTCTTTCCTCTTTCCCCCTCCTCCTCCTCCTCCTTTTCATGGGAGGCCGCCGCACGGTGGCAGACCGATTGCTCGTGTATTGACGTCGACAATATTTCGAGTTTCGAAAATTTTCCCTTTAGAAAGTAGGCCTTCTTTCAAGGGCCCCTATGTTCAATGAGCAGGAAGAAAAACTTGCCACGTACTAAGCGAATAATGTCGCTTCTTGGCTTATTAAGGTGCTCACCTGTTGTAGCCATCATTAATTTTGTGCGTCTTTCGGTAAAACGACGCTCTTTGCAAATAATTGTACTAATCTTCCCATTTGATACAATTAAAAAGATACATTTTGAAATCTATGCCTTTTTGACTGAGTTGCTTTCGACGGACGGGGGGACGGAGCTCCCCCTTTCCCCCCCTATCGTTTCCACCTTTCTCCGCCGCCGTTTTTGTTGCCGTTACGTCACTCGCAGTCATACATGGGCATTGGGCAACAGCTGGCAACATCATTGAACTAGGCAAGTATAAAATTGGACTTTTTCGATGTCCATAAAAAATTGTCAAACTTTTAAACAGTCTGAAAAAATGCGCACGTATATGTTTGCGTCCTCCTCCCCTTGTTCCAAAGGAGGCTCCACTGTTGCGGGGCCCTCCCCTCGTCCCTCCAGTGCGGCTGTGGAGGGAAGGGGGGAAGGGGGCCGAGGAGGAGGAGGAGGAGGAGGAGAGCCCTGCGGTGTTTTTCCCCTCTTCCTCCTCTTTCTTGCTGCCCCCCTCAAGGGTCGGAGAAGGAAGACCGTCGGTTGAAAAACAGGAGGAAAAAGACGGAGAAGAGAAACAAGAACACTTTCAAAATCAAATTTATTCAAGAAATGCTATATCCTTTCGATGAGCCCATCTACTTCAAAAAACTTTTGCAGCATATTATATCGACATAGCGCACACCATTCACGGACCTTCTGCTCTTGTTAGTACCGAAGAAAGGAAGGCGGGCTAGCTTTTTCCTCCTCCTCTTTTCTTTTCGCCGGCGGGGAGGCCCCTGAGGATAGGAAGAAGAGGAGGGGACCGGGGGGGAGCCTCGCTTGTCACGAAAAGAAAGAGGGGAATATCAGTTACGGGGAAGGGAGAACGGAGGCAGTGATCCACTTTTTTTCTTACGCCACTACCTACGGGCACTTCCTCTCCAGGTTATGGAAGCATATTTATTTCCCTTCTTTCTCGGGAAATGGACGCATTGTTCTTCTAAGTGTCGTCTTTCTCTGGAATCGAGAAGATGGACATTCCAGAGAAATTTGAAAAGTTGGATGCACAAAATCAACCTATCTCAGTTTGGGAGGGCCCACCCTACATGCAAACCCTCCAAAGGCTTTAAGAAAGTAAACATTTATTATCTGATTCAAAAGCATCACAGAATTCCGAGAGAGAGAGAGAGAAACTGTTGCGGTTTTTCTCAGTTGACGACTGCCCACTGCGTCGGGACCACCTGGGCCTGCTTTGGGGGCGTCTGCGGGCGGGGAGGTGGGGAGGCCGTGCGGGGGGGCTAAATGGAAGAGTGAAAAAAAGAAATTCCATTTCAGTTTTCCTGGGCCTTGATCTGGGGTCGACCATACCACGTGATCCATGCGCTCCTCCACGATCTCGCTCCTGCATAAAAAGAAGAGCTAGTTCAACATTGATAACTGAAAACGCAGCTGAAAAACAGCTAACCATTCCAAAATAAATAAAATTTGATATTTTTTTTTTGCTCGATACAGTTTAGCGGGCTAGCCCTGGATTGCCGACTTTAATACTAGACGCTTTGGCCGCAGGCGAACGAACCTCCTGGAGTTGACAATGATCCAGAAGTAGACCCCGGTGGCGACCACTGCCAGGTACGTCAGTGTGAGCAGCAGGGCGAAGGCCGTCCAGTCGTCGCAGTCGGGGAGGAACGGGTAGCAGTCGGGCTCGCGGTCGACGCAGGACTAAAGAGGGTTTCGAACAAAAAAGATGCCTTAAAAAATACTAAATAGAAAAAATCTAGAGGTCCACTCCAGAGCCACAGAATTTTGTGCTGGTATTCGCAAAGTTGCGCATAGAACACATGCAGCACTTGTTTGGTAAACAGATAAAATTTTATTTGGAGTTGTCTTTATATTTTTTGTAGCCTTTGCTCCAAACCTTCTCGCAGGGAGAATTCGTGGCCATGATGTAGAACAGTCCGAATATGAAAAGGACGTAGTAGATGAGGAGCCAGGTCCAAACGCACTGCCAAAGGAGGAGGAGCATGGGCACGCGCTTGGAGGTGCCAACCTGGAAAAAACAAAATATTTGAAATGATTAAGATTTTTTTAAAGAAAAACTAGTTTTTTCTTACCAGCAGAATTAGGTCGAAGAATATGGCGACGAAGCAGAACACGTAGTTGGCGTAGATGACTGGGTAAACGAACTATGAAAAAAGAATACATCACTTGTTAGGGGCAAAATGGAAGTTCAAGCGCGGCGGTGTCAAACGGGAATTCAACAGCGGGGTTCTGCTAATTCCCTAACAAATTTCTCCTTGGCGTGTTTGGTTCTCTTTTTTCGCCATTGTCGGTATACCGGTAGGTGACTTGAAGCAATTTAAGATGCAAAATGTCGATATTTTGATGAAAACAGTTGTTGACAATGATACTGTTGCCGTATCTATATTCTTCACCTGCAGCAGGACGATGAATATGAGGACCTGCATGATGATGTCCGCCACGGCCCAGAGCACGACACCGGGGCCGAGGCGGAGCGAGCAGCAGCACCTACGTTTCGAAATAATTTTTAGAGCATTTCAAAAATAGATTTGCCAAACCGACTCACTTTTCAACCTTGCAGAACAGGCTCAACATTTTTGTGTATGTGCTGTAGTCAAATCCTTCTGTTTCAAAAGCGGAACAATAAAAACTGGCCCATGCGAGCCTAGAGACGGATGGGCCCTCGTTATTCGATTTTTCCCTTTTCCCCTTCCAAAAAGGGTCAGTGTGTGGTCAGCCAACCCCCTCCGTTTCCCCCCCGAGACTCATTAATATTATTCTCCTTTTTTTGAGCGGCGGCGGACGGGGAAAGCTCTCTCCCCGAACAAACCGTTAACCGCTTTAATTTGGCGGCGCTGTACAATGGAGGAGGAGAGGCTTCGGTGATATCGTAGTATCGATAAAGTGAGCTAGCATGACCAAACGGGGGAAGGTCAAAAAAATTGTCCAGGGGCGGGCAAAACTGTTTAACAGTCAAAAGAAAAAAAAGATGGGCACTATCGAAACCTCTTTGTTGCCTGCTCGGAAAAGTTTTTTTGGTGACCCATATCATGCATGGGCCTAAAATGCGTGCCTTTGCGTTAAACACACCCGTTACCCATATTTTAAGCTCCAGAGCCCATGTCTGGTAAGCACTCGGCAACCGTGAACCGAAAGGGAGAAAAAAGTTTTTTAAATCAGCTTTTTCGGGAATTGGTGCGCGGATCGGCATTGTCCCCCGATGCATACATTTGACCCTAGCAAAAGAGATACAGTGCCAAGTTATACCAGAAGTTTAAGAGGAAATTCGATACCTTGAAGCTGTATGGTGTTTGCATGGAAGTAAATTATTACTTCATTTTTTTCTCGTTGGTGTGCGGTGAGAAATATTAAAAATCATGGACTGGGAAGCAGAGTATCTTCTAGACTCCATACATACCAAAACATTTCTCGATGTAGATTAAACTAGAAACATGGTCACATTTCCCCTCCCAATCGATATTTCTGTATTTTGTCCAATATATGTGCATGAGTTCGCGTGGGTCAAACAGCGGCACAAAAAAAAATTGCGCTCGTCCGTCCTCGGGCGAGTTTCTATCCAGATATGACGCTCGCCCGTCGTATATTGATTTTGCATGGCTTCGTACGTAACCACTGTCCCATTGGCTGCCTGTCACCGCCACGCTTATTGCAGCTTGTGGAATGCCGTCGGGTCGGACCTCTGCCACTGGAAGGGATTGGGGTTCTCCATCAGAGGAATCCTGTCCTCTAGCTCCTCCCTCCGGTCCTGCGCGACGGGAGCAACGGGGCCAAAGTGGTGGCTGCTGCTGTTGCTGCTGCTGCTGTCGTTGACGTCGTTGACGTCGTTGACCCTACGGCTGTTTTTGTCCAGCCTGTTGGTGCTGCCCGTCCTCAGCTCCGTCATCTTGAGCTCCCACTTCTCAAAGTCGATTGTGCTCCTCTCCGGGTGTTTCAGCTTTGCCCTTACGTCAGGGTGCGAGAAAAGTCGGAGGAGGCTCTCAGAGACGCAGATCGAATCACGTACGACGAAAGCCTTCATCTCATCCGTCATCAGCACCTTTAAAAAATGAAGAAAGTAGTTCATGTAGAACCGAAAAAGAAAGAAATATCAAGGCTGGGTTCTAACGTAGGTTGCAGCTAATTGACACGGTGAACAAGCTAGTACCTTCTTCAGGAAATATGACTTGACAGACTCTCGTGCAGGAAGGCCACGAGAGCCTTTGCACACGTGTAGACCTCTTTCAACTTGCCCCCAGCCTCCTCAAGGGACTTGACGTCCAGCACCTGTCCGGGCCTGATCACGCAGTTGCCGGGGCCGGGGCCATAGTTGAGTATCTTCACGGTGATGTCAAAAATGTCCCTAGATTCTGGCGACGACTCCAGGATTTTGAGAAAAGACTCTGGAAGGATCCTGTCCCTCTGGATGACACCATTCAGGTGCTTTGCCCAGCCTGGGGGAGTCCTACAAGGAAGAATAAAATGTTTTGAAGAAATCTTCGGGTTTCAATGGTTACACCAAGCATGAATACATGGAAACTTTCTTGTCTTTGAAAGACAGCAACTTCTCAACTTAATAACATCCAGTAAATTATTACCTATTCAGGAGGCTGCTTATGGCGCAGTGGAAGAGTGGCATGAGTCCACCTGGGCTCTTCACAGGGAAAACCGGAATGAGGTCAATGGTGACGGCTCTCAGTTGTGACAGCGTCCGCATTAGCCCAGCATCCTGGCAGCGAGTGAGGATGAGGCATGGGCCGATTTTGGTGTGGGTCACAGCAGGACGGCACTCAGAGCAGTGGGCTGAAGGGGCAAAGGTGGTGGACCTGCTCAGCTTGGCCGTCTCCTTCCGGCACCCGGCACAGTTGTCCCCTCCCCACTCGTTCACCATGAAGAGGTTTGTCGGCCAGTCCGGAAGGAGATAAGACTCGTTCAGGGCCGCCTTGATCCTCCTCAGGAGGAAGTGAAGAAAGCCAACGTAGTCAAAGGCCTTCTTGACTTCACCACCCTCAGGCGCCGGCATGGTAGCCACGAATCCCTCCCTCAACAGGATGTGGTCCTCCGAGGGGAACAGCAGGTGGAAGCCGTCCTCGGGGTCCAGGTCAAAGGGTTGCTCGTTCAGTCTCTTGAACTTGAGCGTGACATCGATCTCGCTCATGTCATACAGCCTGGTGCCCTCTGCCACGGACCCAATCAGGAAGGCCTCGGGCTGGAGGAGCGACATCAGGCTGTCCAAACGAAGCGCTTGGAGCAGCAGCTGAGTGGCTTTTAACAGGGCGGTGGTGGTCTCACAGTAGTCATGTTTGCTGCAAAAAAAATGGCTTCACGTTGCTTTTTCAGTCTGGCAAAATACATTATTATGCACCACTAACTTATCACACCCTTCAAAACATCCAAGGGTTAGGTCCATTTTTCGCACGTTCAGCACGCTTCCTTGCGCCAAGGCAGCCCTCTTTATGGCGCAGAGGGGCTCGAGCGGAGCTCTCTTGATTTCTTCTTGTAGTGAAATATAGCTCTCCTCTTGCGGGAGGTTTCCCTGTGCTTTCCCTATAAGGTCGTACGCCCCAACCAGGGGCCTGAACTTTTGCTCGACGCCGTCGTTGAACTGAGGAAACTCTCTGGCAAGCTCTGTTAGTGGGGTACTCAGGGCAGGAGGCAGCTCTTCCAGGAGGCCCTCCTTCAGCAAAAGTTTCTAAAGATAAGAATATTACTTGAAAAATACAATGTGGTCATGCAGTTTTTGACGGTGTTCCTGGTTGCTTTTAGTACAAAAAACATTACTTACGAGAACCTTTCTCGAATCCGTTTCTTGGAGTAGGTCTTCCCAACAAAGCTTCTGGAACAAAAAGGATGCAGAATTGATACCAAAAGCAAAAAAAATCATTTTTGGAGTTTTTTCTATTTCACATTTTTGCTAATTTGACCTACATGACCTGCAAAACTTTTGGTACATTTGGCACGCAAAACATTTTTTGGTTGCTGTGTAAGGTAGGAAGGAAGTAACTTTCATTGTTTTCGGAGTTAAACCTGCCGCATCATATGTCAAGGTACCTACACTGTAGTACCTTAGGATCTTGTCTATTATGTCCCTTCAGCTTTGAGTTTATGACTTTTCTGGTAGTGCTGACAGAACCAGATCTTATGGCAAAAAGTAGCACATCTTCAAAGGATCCACTGATGTCCAAGTCCATGTCTTCAGTCCAGTGGGCAGGGAGCAAACTGCTCAGCATAAGGAGCACCTCTTGAACCTATGACTTTACTTTATACAAAGGATTAACTACGAGAAACCCAAATAGCATGCCTTCTTCTTGGTGTAGAAGGGCTGTAAGGCCACAAGGGCCTCAGTGTTTTGCTTCAAAACAGCCATGGTCAGGGGATCGGTGCCATCTGGGCAGATGCATGCTTGGACATTGACATCCTTGGCATGTGTGTGCAGAGCACGGATGACATTGTCCCTGCCCATGTTGGCTGCCAGCCACAAGGGCCTTGGGACACCCTGGTTGATGGTGTAGGATCCTCCGAGCTTGAGACATGCTTTAACTCCTGCCATGAAGCCGTTTTGGCATGCATAGCAGAAAACCATGAACCCGTGTTCATCCTGCATGTCTCTCCAACCCTGTCCGCCAATACATGAGCTCAAAAAAGCTTCAATGCAACGGACCATCTCCTCATCACTCTAAAAAGAGGGGAAATGAACTTATTTGTTTCAAAAAATGTTCCTTTTTGTACCCAAGTTGGACATGGTACAGGAGACACATTTCTCAATTATAATTTTAATGTTTTTCTAGTAGAGCTTTCATCACCTTTTTCATACTGTTCTTGCACTAGCCTGTCATTCGTGTGGCCCAGATACTTGTCCAGTAACTCACGAATCTCTGTTGAGTCGCAAAGATATGCAATATAGTACAAGCCAGTCCTCCCCACCAAATCTTCTCCCAGGTCAGCATTGTGTCTCAAAAGATTTTTCACAGTGTTCTCAAGGCCTGTTATGAAGAAAAGGAAATACTTTTGTATAAAACAGATATACCATATATTTTTATTTTCCAGTGCAGCATTCACCCACCTTTCAAGTGAGGTTCATTGTCTCTGGGGGTGCTGTCATTTGACTGGGACTCTCGCTGCAGGAGCCAGAAATTTTCGCTTGCAAGAAAAAGAGCCGTCTTTCCCTGGCCGTCTGTGAAATTGGGATCAGCGCCGTTCTCCTGATAATTGAATTTTGACGATTGAGGTTGAAATTTTAATAGCAGTCAAACTGTTGTGCCAAATAGGCAACATACCAAAAGTAACTTTGCACACCAGTCGAGCAATCCTTCAGCAGCTGCATTGTGTAGGGGAGTCCACTCATCTGCACACAGAAAGGCATACAATTTGTTTGAGAACTCTTCAAATCTTGTGTGTGTATGCAAGAAACCAAAAGGACAGGATAATATTTCTCGTCAAGGCACAACCCACCTTCCGACCGTTGGTTCAAGTCCGTCCCCTTGGCCTTGAGGTCAAGGATCAAGCTCTCCAACTGCTGCTGCCGCTTACAAACCGTTTTTGCGCCATCCCCTCCTCTTCTGGGCGACATCTAAAGGCATTCACATAAAAAGTAGTCCATTCAAGGAATTGGTCCAACCAAAATGATGTACCATTAGTTTGCCAGCTGCCTCCACAGCCATGTGTACTGCAGAACGCTGCTTCTCCTCCGTGTGTTCTTGCTGCACGTCAATTTTTACTCAATTTGTTAAATTTTGGCTCTGAAGAAAAAAACGTACTCGTTCAATGCGCTGGAGTTTCAGGAGATGGTCCGCCGTCACTTCCATCCAATCGGAAAAGGCTGCAAAAAGTCGCGAGGCGGCAGGGGCATCTTCAAGATCTAGGGCTGCAAAGAACGTAGGGAGCTATCGAAAATAGTCTTTTTTGTGAGTAATTTTTTAAGTCACCCTTGAGAAACTCCCTCCGTGCTCTTCCAGAATCAGCCTCGAGCGTCCTCTGGACACTGTCCTCGCTTCCCTCCAGAGAGTCAAGATTTAGGAAGTAGATTGCGCTCCTGCCGCTGATGTCCTCACCGAGGTCCAAGGGTGAGGGCGACAGAGCAACGCTGGCCTCCAAGAGGAGGTTGAAGGATCTTCTTTGATCTGCTTAGGCATAGTTGCTTAGAGATTTCCTTGTTTTTCGGTATTGGAAAGTTTGGATTTGCATAAAGTACCAGTAGAAAAGTTTTGTTCCTGCAACTCCTCGCAGAGGACGAAGAGAGGAGTT
>JAAUXU010065857.1_pt1 | contig 11551 bp, 9 predicted proteins | sample 7278151 | NCBI WGS metagenome assembly JAAUXU01 (sample SAMN14350113, study PRJNA611818) | marine sediment metagenome | isolation source: surface marine sediment (1.8m) | place: French Polynesia: Moorea | collected 2018-08 | reverse complement strand
TGCTGCTACAATGAAATGGAGGAGGTTGCCAGAAGAGAATGTGAAGGAAGTGGTTGCACTGCACAAGCCTTTCATACTGATCGCAAGTAAAGGTCTCCTTTATGCTGTCTTTTTATAACTGTATAGATGTATTTTCTGGGCATTCAACAAGCAATTACACAGGCCCCAATTCAGCTTCAGACATAGCTTTCAACAGTGCTCAAAATTGACCCCTTTAAGTCATGGTTTGAAAGTGAAACTTCTTAACATGGAGCCTCTGTAGTTGCTGTTCATGTCGATTTAGAGGCAAAACTGAGGCTGGTGCTGCTAGCAGACTCACTTAAAAGGGGAAGGGGCAAATTCAAAGCAAATTATGCTCACCCCAAGCATGGCAATAGCAGAAGCGAAAGTTTCCGATATTTTGCATGCGTGACATAACATAAAATTAGTCGAGCAATGGAGGCATACACACGAAGAAAACTTTGGTGCTCCAGTCATCACTAAGCGCATATCAGTAGTGTGTCTGCTAGAAAAGAAGTGAGTCTACAAAATTGGAGGGGATCTTCGTGGACACCCGGGACATCTCCAACTCGTGCATTGACCAGTGTTGCAGCCATCACTGTCCAGTCCAGGTAAGTGGGACATGAACAGTAGGGCGGCGCCAGCTCAAACAGAGGTTGCGTGTCCATGTGGCTCAATTGTTCCGCCACCGCGGGCTGTATTTGCGTGCGTGGTCTTATCTCTGCTCGTTCCTACTTCTCTTGGCTTCTTCTTTTTCCACGTCAACTCGTCGTTCCTCTGCCGGCGGGTCGGGCCGACCGGACGCAGATCGCGGAAGGCGCCCGGACCCGAGCATCGGGGCTCATTCACCCCGAGAGACCCGAAGTGAATGTTGTCATGGGCGTGAGAGGTCGTGAGAGGCAAGATGTGAGAGACCGCGTGGTCTCCGTCGCTCGGGAGGTCACTTCGAGCCGCCCGGACAGTCCTGGCTCCGCACTTGTGGAGGGAGGCGCTTGAGGAGTCTATGGCCGGCGACGCCAGCGAGACGACGTTGACGGCTGAACAGCGGCAAATCATGCCGTCAATCCAGGCTCAGAAGAAGAGACTGGCGGAGGAAGGAGGAGAAGGAGGTGAAGAGGAGCTGCAGCACCACCGCGGCAGTCAGCGCCGGTCCAGACCCTCACCCTTCTATTGTGTGCAGAAGATCTCAGGGAGTCTGAGCTGAAGCGTCGGCGACATCTCTAACGTCAAGAGCGTCGTCAGGCACTCCGGCGGACACTCCGGGAAGCGTCCCGCCCTCACCATATACCAGTCTTCCCCGTTTCCTCAATCGCCTACGAGTCGACAAGGGCGCCATGAACGTGTTTCGCCTGGCCGGGGACCTCTCCCATCTGGCCGCCATCGTCATTCTGCTCATCAAGATATGGAAGACCAGGTCCTGCGCCGGTATCTCGGGTAAGCCCATCGACACTCCCAGCACTAGTTTTTGTCAGTGGGGTTCGCCAGCATCGTCACTCGCTTCTGGGTCGTCGACCTAGATAATCCGGTCTCGGTGCCGCCTTGTATGTACTATCCCAAGCGCCACATGTGCGACGTCCTCTCTATGCAATTGCACTTTCTCGACGTTAAAGTGCCTGGCGATTCCCTCGGGCGTCTCGTTGCAATGCTCAAAGTCCGAACAGACGCAGAGATTGAGGATTAACCATGACATCTCGTTTCAGGTCGTTCGCAGCTGCTCTTTGCCATAGTTTTTATCACCCGCTATCTGGACCTCTTCACTAATTTCATTTCCATCTATAACACGGCGATGAAGATCTTCTTTCTCGTCTCCTCTATCGGCACGGTGTATCTGATGTACCTAAAGTTCAAGGCTACCTACGATCACAACCACGACACTTTCAGGTACGCGCCTTCGGGTTCATTGATAGTGTGTGAGTGGATGAGAGAATCCGCTGAATTTGGTCCCTAACATCTTGTCATCTTGCAGGATTGAGTTTCTTCTGGCGCCTGCAGCCGTTCTAGCTCTGGTTTTGAACCACGAGTTCAGCGTCATGGAAGTGCTCTGGACGTTCTCCATCTACCTGGAGTCCGTCGCCATCCTACCCCAGCTCTTCATGGTGTCTAAGACAGGAGAGGCCGAGTCTATCACGTCGCACTACCTATTTGCTCTGGGATCATATCGGGCGCTCTACATCTTCAACTGGATCTACCGATACTATTTTGAAGGTACCTTCATTCACACTGTCCTCCCCAGTGCGATCTCTCCCTCACAAGTCGGGGTTTCTTTCCAGGATTCTACGATATCATCGCCATCGTCGCCGGGTGTGTCCAGACCGTCCTTTACTGCGATTTCTTCTATCTATACATCACCAAAGTGCTCAAAGGAAAGAAGCTTCAGCTACCTGCTTAAGTGAACAACGCGATTGATCTTCAGGCGTTGAAGCATCTAAAAGAAAGCTAGAGCACCCACCATGGAAAGATTCAAGGAGAGGATGGGGGAGAGGTATCTGTTGAAGGCCTGCCTGTTTTTTTTTTTTTGGACATTCTTATCTGTTGTAATATCTGTCTTCTTATTTAACCCAGCGTTTTTGTATGTTCCGAGCATTCGGCCCATACTTGGTGTGTATCGCAGCCTCGGTTTCTCTTTCCTGATCTGATTTTTGAGGTTTCCTTCGGAATGATGGCGTGAGAATGGAACAAAAGTTTATGTAGTCACGATACAAGCAACAATAAAGTCGTACGGATGAGGAGTCCCTCTCTCAGTGATTGAGTCACCAAGTTCAGGTCACGGTCAAGACGAGGTCGACGTGGTCTTTGCGTCAAAGCGTTACACTCACAGATGTCTTCTGTGGTAGCAGGTGCGTCTGTGGCTACACTACGGCGTCGCCAGCTTTGATGCAGCAGTGTTTGCCGGCATCGAAACAGTTGAACATCCCATCAGAGTTGAGCCATAGGCTAGGGGGGCGACGTCACTCTGTACTCTATGGCAGGGACCTTTATAGAAGACGTTTAGGGCGAGAAGTCCTCCGGTTGTCTTCCCACTGCGACTGCCCAAGTCCGCTTGAGGTCACCAAGCCCGGGAAGTAGAGGACAAGGCAGGGAGAGACAACCCTGGCGCAGTACCGGCTGCCCGTTGGGCTCCCGAACAAGTTGTGTGCAGGCAAGCACACTACGGACCAAAAGACCAATGTTATGTAGTGGAAGGATAGAATGGATCGTGATTAAATGTACTTGAGTTATACGACACGACACGGCAGACACTATACAATGTCAACGAGATGACGTTGACGGCCTCGGAGCTTATCGTAACTGAACCGGTCTTGCTTGGCATTTGTGGATGCCAAAAGTGCCAAAATTTCATTTGACTCCATAGCATGTGGTCTCTACGCCTGTCGTCAGCTGTTTGCTTGATTTAACAGCCGTGCCGCGTCGGCGGTCTCTGCTGCCTCCTTCTCTTCGCACAGATCAAGCCCCTCTTCCTGTTTCCCCTGGGCAACTCGTGAACGAACTCCGTACTCTTGGTGCGGCCGGCAACCAAGAGAGGGCCGTGAGTGCCGGTTTGCTCGTGACCGGCCTCGTCCGCTGCCCTGTCTTAGCTCTGCCTCACTGCTTTGCGAGTTCTGTTGACTCTCAGCTCACCAGCAGTTCAGTCTCAGCTCGGTGTTTCGCTTGCCTTGCCCACTCCCGCCCACACCGATCCAAGCTTCGTCGACGCCGCGGCCGACGCCGACGCTTGACGTCTTCCCGTCCTCCTGCTCCCCGTCCGACATTGCACGGTCCGAGCACCGACGCCATGGCGACCGCGCAGCTGGCCTCGATGCTGGACGAGCTGATGGGGCGCAACCGAAACGTGGCCCCCAACGAAAATGTGCGGGAGCTGCGGTGGAGTGACCCGGAAGTCTGCAAGTACTACGTGGTGGAGTTCTGCCCGCACGACTTGTTCACCAATACCAAGGCTGATCTGGGACCCTGCCACAAGATCCACGACGACGAGCTGAAGCGCCGCTTTGAAGAGGAGGAAGATGACAGTCCCAGGAAGAAGCAGCACATTGATGACTTTCTGCGATTCGCCCATCGGATGCTCACCGAGCTGCAGGCGCGCATCAAGAAGGCCAAGGAGCGGCTACACCTCACTCAGAACGACGACGTCTTACCGGCCTCCGCCTCGGGGCAACACAAGGACACCGAGGAAAAGATACAGCTCCTGGGCAAGCGTATCTCTGCGCTTGTAGAGGAGGCAGAAGCTGCCGGCTGCCAGGGGAACGTCGAGCAGGCTCAGGGACTCATGAAGCTCTCCGATCAACTGCGGGAAGAACGAGAGAGCCTCCGCCGTACCATTATGCCTTTCCTCAAAGAGGAGTACAGCTTGCAGCCGCAGAAGGCCATGGAAGTGTGCGACACGTGTGGCGCCTTTCTCATTGTCGGTGACGCACAGCAGCGAATTGATGATCATCTCATGGGCAAGCAGCATATCGGTTACGCGCGCCTCCGGGTTGCCGTCGACAAGATCGAGGACTCCAGGCGCAAGCAGCGCGAAGAACGCGACAGGGAAGCCGAGGAGCGGCGGAAGAAACGCCAGGAGGAAGAAGATGCTGGCCGAAAAGAACAGAGGCATCGGCGATCCTCCTCCTCTGCTGGTCGTCGCCGCCGTAGTCGCAGCCGCGATCGCCGGCGCAGTCGCAGCCGCGACCGCCGGCGCCGGCGCTCCCGAAGCAGAGAGCGAAGCGGCCGCGGCCGGTCACGCAGTCGAGAGACCCGTCGGAGGCCACAGCGAAGCCGCTCCCCAAGACCAAGGCGATCTCGCTCTCGGGACGAGCATCGCAGGCGTCGTTCGAGCAGCAGGGAGAGGCGGAGGCGGTCTCGCAGCAGAGACCGGCGGAGTTCGGACCACGACCGCGGCAACGGAGAAGAGGCAAAGTGAAAAACAAACAAAAAAAGATAGTTTGATGTCCTGCCCGCGCGGCAAACTGGCACTAATACTGATGTCCGTATAACCAACCCTCCTCCCTCTTTAGGTTTGAGCAGTCTCTGTCACCGCCATCGATTGTTTGAATGCGGCCGTGTGACAAAAGGTATTTGAGAATGCTCCTCCGTCTGTCCCTCCAAGTCATTTTCTTCCTCTTCTTTGCCCCCCCGCCCCCAGACCACGATAAAGTCACGGCCCCAAAGAGTATCGTCGATTGCAGCTGTCTCTTCGTCACACCCAAAAAAGAGATGTGCTTGTGCTCTCCCACCCACCCAGCTTCTCTCGCTTCTTCTCCAAGACCGAATGATTGAGGTATTTGATCATAAGTTTATTACACCTTTGCATGCCGACACTTGCAGCTCGGTTGTATGATGTGCGCAAAGAAAGTGGACCGCTCGTCCGCCGTTTGGAGCGAATGACTCGCCTGATCTAGAGCAAGTAAGTGAACATCTGTAAGTAGTGATACGACATAGTGCGTATCATGCCGTAGTTGCTAATTGGACACAGGTGTGCCGACTGCTGCTTCACTTTGCTATTGGTTTGCTTATCTATGTTTCACTCATGGAAGTGTGAGAGCAAATAAAACATCCTAAGGTTTGAGCTTGGTCAGTGCAGATTCTTTGGCTCCCCTTAGCCTTCTCACTCCCTGCAGGACTGCTTGAGACTCCTTCCTCCGCATCAAGTTGGTCCTCTTCAACTTCTTCTCCGAGAGGCCACTTGTCGGAGCTGCGGCATTGTCACCTTCGTCCTTGTTGCCGGCGTCGTCCTTCGATATGGACACTGCCAGGGATGTCAAGTGCTTCATCACTTCTTCCAAGGAGGGTTGTCGTCGGACCGTGCACGGGTCTACTTGGGTGGGAGACGTTGAGGTAGATGCCCCATTCTTGAGCGAATGATGTTTGACTGACGACTGCGACTGCGGCTTCTTTGCACGGTAGCTCGACGGCAAGTAGGTGTAGAACGAGTTTCGAGACACTCTGGATGCTCTCTTGGCCACAGTGCGATCCACCGTTCTGTTTCCTGCCGCCAGCTTTTCGATGGTCTCGGCGGCTGTCACTACCTGTTTCGAGATATTCTCCATGTTTGCATTCATTTTCTCCTGGCTTACTCTGATCTCTTCTGTATCATTGCTAAGCGCCTTGATCTGCTCTTTGAGGTCTACCACTTGCTGTAGCTTCTCCTCCAGGACCACGACATTGGAGTCACCGCCACCAGCATTCATGGATTTGTCCCTGAAGGTGGCGCACCGGCGGGCGGCGTAGCGGCTGAAGGGCCGGCGCTTGCGAGATCGGTGTCTGCAATTTGAATTGTGCGTTGAGTGACCCACTTATAGATGGAGTCGGACGACAAGAGCGCGTCGAATAAAAGTGACAGAGTCTCAACGCAAAGAGCTAACGGCAAGTGGGCTCGCAGAAGACGGTGGTGAAGTGGGCTCTCTCCTATTGTAGTACAGATACGCCCGAACCGTGGTTGCGCAGCGAACGGCCGTTAGATAGGTGTTCTCTCTATTTCCTACTACTATTACCTATCTCTTTTCTGACTCACTTTGTAGCGTAAAGTGCTTACTGGATCCTTACATTTAGTGCCTTTACCTGGTGGATATTAAGCAGTGAATGCTTTCGGTGATGTCCCGTGGCAGCCTGTCTTCACGAAGATCGTTCGGTCGGATGGTGAAAGTCCAGCTATAACCATGTGGCACCACCAAAGCAATTTGATGGACCACTGACAGAATCTTCATTGGCAGGATGTGCAACAGTCGAGAGAACAGCATACTTTCAATGTGCGATATCAGTTCAGTTTGTCTCACCAGGCGGTCAAGGCCAGCAGACTTCTGGAGACCCTGAAATCACAAATGAGCACATTAGCATTGTACATTACGTGTGTACTGTTAGTGTACTAGATGCAGAGTCAGACGGAGAGTTGAGTTAATTGGAATAGATGCACACAAACCGGTACCTGAATATCGCTCACGGCCAGACCCACCAAGAGATTCATGAGGATTATGCTGACCAAGACTACAAATATCATGATCATGAAGTGGCCACTAGTGTTGTACAGGGCCTGGCCGTTCTCGTAGATGAAGTTCTCGTACTCCAGCTCTCCGGCCATCATTACGAGGGTCTTGATGACAGCAGGTCCGGGGTTGACGTTGAAGCTCTGGTAATTTGGAAAGAGCACACTAAAGCTCAGAGCAAATGCCACGAGCAGGCAGAAATATGCTGCTAAGAACTTTGAGAAGTTCTTGGCCACGGTTGTAAACATTTGTACGTAGATTCCAAAAGTGGGCAATCTTCCGATCATGAGCATGAGCTCCCCCCACACGAGAAACGTTCCGATGGCTGCTGCGTGATGCTGCCATCGATCAATCAGGTGAATAGATCTCTCCATGCTGGGGAGAGGGTTGCGGTGAAAACTGATGAGCATCACATTGATGATGATGCACAACTGAATCCAATTCTCCCAGTTGAAGAAGTACAGCTTTTGGGAGTGTATGAGATGAAACAATTCCTTCCATACTAAGATGACCGTGGAGAAGAGCAAAACGCCCCACACTGCGATGGTCCCCCAGGTCAAATGGCAGATCTCCTCATAAGGTACGAAGCAGTCACCACTGACAGACGCTCCGACTTGCACTGACTCTATCATCGTCAAGTTTGTCTCGTTGGCCTGCTTGCAGTTATTCTTCACCACGCACTGCCCAGTGTAGACGCTTAACACGTACGCAGTATGTATAAAGGTGAACACGAGATGAAATATCAGACTGATGAAGAAAAACTTGCGCACTTTCAGCCACTTCAAGTGGAGGAAGCTCTCGCATAGTGGATGCTTCAGCAAGTGGTTGTGGCCAATCTCAATGAAGTTCATGAACATTGAACTCTCTCCTTTCGACTGATTTGGTATAAGTACTCTGAAGTCCAGCCTCAACTCGCAGTCGACGTCGTTGATGTCATGTTCTGCCAAGGTGATCGCATGGTCTAGCATGTCCTCAAACTTTGGCAAGACGTTGGGGATCTTCCGGACAATCATGGAGAGAGCTGAGGCTCCCCCATTGGTACGTGCAGTAATGTCCGCTCCATAGACCAGTAGCAGATTGGCGCAATAGGAGTACTCGTTCAGGGCAGCAAGATGGAGTGGAGCGTAGCCGAACCTACGTATGATGAAAAGAAAGTACCCCCGCATCTTATGAACAGGACCATGCACGTACTTGTGCACACTGTGCAGGTGGGGCCGGCAATAATGTCACTCACAAGGCTTAATTTTCTTGTTACAAAAGGACAAAGATTGCAGGTTTCGTACTTTAAACGTGAAATGTTTTGCTCCACCAACGGACTTCTGTGTAATTTGCCCACAGAGGAAGGATCACAGAAACGGCACCTTGACCTGGATCGACAGGCACAGGAATTTGTTGAACCGTGGCCATATTAACGTACGTACTTATCATGATCACGTATTACGATCCCGGCACGTATTTAAAATATGATTGCGTCCCATCATTTCCCTTGACCCTATTGAGACGTCTACAGACATTCTCGTGAATCACCTACTGTTCACATGAGTGACACTCATTTTGACGCACCCAGTCCACGCACGTTCTCTGAGCTTGTACTGCACGTACCTGTCTTTGTGATTGACATCAGCTCCTGCCTCCAGAAGTAGACGCACACAGTCGTTGGACCGAGAGCCTTTCACAATGGCGCTGTGGACAGGAGTGCGGCTGTCGTTGTCCTCGGAGTTGGGATTCGCCCCTGAAATGAATCTGTGGGTATACTCGTAGCAGCAGTTCATTCATTCGTATCTGCCCTCCAAAAGTTTGCCATTCATCCGAGCGTATCACCACTCAACCTCTTCATGCAGTGCGTAAATTTAGTTCGAGTGCTTCATGCATATTGCGAAAGTGTAAGACTCAATGAGTAGCTTTGGCCACTGTACGCCCAGTTAAGTTCACGACGAATCAAGTAGAACATACTGAACCTGACTCAAGTAGGAGTTCTGCCGTTTCCAAGGATTGTCCCGAAACTGCCAGATGAAGAGACGATTGTCCCCTTGCGTTCCTTGCGTCGATGTTTGCCCCTCCATTCAGTAAATGTCTGACTGCCTCAGTGTTTCCATCTTGGGCAGCCAGGTGCAGAGCCGTCATCTTCATCACGCCCATGAGCACTTCCAAGCACGCCCCGTGGTCGATCAGCAGCTTCACGCACTCGTTGTAGCCCATGGAGGCTGCGGTGTGCAACGGAGTCTCGCTGAACAACTGCACATTGTTCGGGATAGCACCGAGCTCCAGCAGCAGTTGAATGTTCGTGATGTTGTTCGCTCTCACGGCGCAGTGGAGGGCACTCACGCCATGGTCGTGCAACCCGGCGTTGATATTTGCACCACGTTTCAAGAGAAGTTTTAATACGTCAGGATCATTAGACATGGCAGCGCAGAACAAGGGTGTGGCTACGTTGTTCTTATCAAAGGTATCGACAACAGCGTTCTTATTCAAGAGTGCTTCAGTCACGGAATAATTGCCACTGATAGCCGCAAAGTGGAGGCTGGTGCGTCCCATGTTGTCACCAGCATTGGGATCGGCTCCTTGCTCCAGCAGGAAGGCGACCACGCGGAAGGCTTCCTTCCAAGACGCATAGAGCAACAAAGAAGTGACCCTGGAGACATCAAAGTCCTTGCAGATTTGTGAGACGCTTCTCACGTCGTCACAATCAGTGGCGCGTAAAAGCTCCTCTGAGTATTGCACCTTAGAGACTACGTAAGCTCGAAGGGAGCTGTCGATTTCCTCTTTATCCCACAATGTCTTGGCCTGGCATTCTCTCCTGAAAGATTGAACAGTGTCTCACCAAGTGACTTTAGAGATAGGCGGACATGCTCAACTACAAGGCCATCTTAGGCTAAGCACCTTTGAGTACCTGAGTTCTGGTGGTGCGATGCTTCCGCCACCAATATCATCGCGCGCGATGTCCATCTGCTCAAAGTCACTCAGTGAACTCTCCGAGCTGATGCTCAGCCTTTCTTCGTTCTCATGAAGCGCCCCTCTCCTCCTGGACTCCTTCGTGACACTCCCGACCGAGCTGGACGAAGAGTCTTCGGGTGGCGGCAGCGGCAACACCTGGAGCCTGATCTTGTCCTCGACGAACGTGCCGATGCGAGACACCGCCAAAAAAGGCTGCCGCAGCTGCTGTGCGTCCTCTCCTTGTTCCCCGCCTCCTTCTTGGTCCCCAAAGTGCGGGGAAGACAGTGAGTGCGACATCTTTCTACCGCGTCCTACGCCGCTCCTTGCAGTACGCATCCGTCGGCAGCGCGTACACCAATGTGAAGAGTTTGTCTGCTGGATGGCGACCGTCAAGTGACGAGGAGTGAAAAAAACAGCACTGTGGCGGTCGGAGTTCTTTGCCCTCGCTGCCTGACACTTGGAAACTCTATCGGTCGGAATATGTGTACACGGGCGGTGTATACAGAAGGAGTCAGAGAAGCATCGGGAGGTGCGGGTTCTTTCAATTAATGGACTTGGGCGGAGAGTGAGGAAAGAAATGCGTTCGTTCCGAGCTACATCACGGCCGAGGAAGAGCCAGGAAACATTCCATATTAAGATTTTTCTCTCGCTTCTCAATGGCCGGTCTAACACGCGCGTATTCACGCGCGTGCGCGCTCTAGAAGTCTGCGTACGCGCGCTGAAGACACACTCACACACACACGCCAAAAAAATGAGCCATAGCAGAAGAAGGCACGGCACTTGAGCCTCCCACGCAAGCATGCCGGAGCGCACTCTTGGCTGGGACGGACATATTTGCCATGTTCTCATCTCACTTGTACCCCTTTGTCCTGATGAGGAACTCCCTGGGCTGCCACTGGCCCTGGACTGAGCAGTACCACATCCTCCGCCTCCGTCTCCTTATATGTTTAAGAGAGGAAAGAGTAACTTTACTCACTTTCACTCTTTTTCCCTCTGACATTCACAAACCTCATCGTCGTCATTGCTTTGCATCCCTCCTCTTTGCAACTAACGACTTTACGCTCACTTCACCTCTGATGGAAACGGAAAAAATCTCAATTTTCCTTTGCGTTCCTGCACGTACCGGGTGGGGCAACGAGCGTAACTTTGTCAGGAAGAAGTTCATGGACTACGTCCATTCACTGGGGTGAGAGAGCAGCTAATCCAGGGTTCACTTGTCAAAGACTCAACCCTGGGCTCGACCTCAGGCAGGCTCTTGAGAGGGTTCGAATTATTCCCGGACTTGTGCGTCACCCTGTGCATTCATTCGAGCACCTACGCAGTCGCAGTAATACACTACATGTTCTGTGATGTGCAGTAATAATACGTATGAGCGCATTCATCGCAGTAGAACTGCTACAACGAGACGGGTTTAGGCAGAATGAGAGTGATATGTAGCCAACAACTGCTGACTGCCACTCGGCAATGCAGAGTGAGAAAACGTGGAATTATGTTACACGCAGGTGATATCAATTTCAATTTGACTCGGCTGACTGTACGAAGTGAGCATGAACTCGAAAGTTTGCGTCATGAAGTTCGTCGATGAACTGTTTGAACTGCGCAGCATCGTAGCAGTAGTGCATTGAGTGTGTGTGTGTGTGAGAGTGTGTGTGTGTGTG
>JAAUXU010157465.1_pt1 | contig 11553 bp, 9 predicted proteins | sample 7278151 | NCBI WGS metagenome assembly JAAUXU01 (sample SAMN14350113, study PRJNA611818) | marine sediment metagenome | isolation source: surface marine sediment (1.8m) | place: French Polynesia: Moorea | collected 2018-08 | reverse complement strand
GTATCTCCCCCTTTCTTTTGTCCCCTCACCCCCACTCCCATCCCCACCCCCCACCCCGCCGAGAATACCCCCTCCCCCCGGCAGCAAAGACCCACCTCTCTTTCTTGCCCCAAATGAATGATTTGGACCCCACAACCGGTGTAAGCAATAGAAAGCGACGCGCGACGTCGCCCCCTCCTAAGGACTTTTCCCTTCTCGTCCACCGAGGGGAGGAAAGGCTGTCTCACGCGGCCGTCGCGGTCGCGGCCGCGCAAGCGTGCATGGCTGAAGGCGATGTCGTCTTTCCAAAGCGTTTGGTGCTTCCTCCTCCCGAGCTCCTCTTTGAGAAAGTTGTTCGCTTAAGCGGCGGGCGCGAGTGTGGAGTGGAGAGCAGCGAGAGTAACGACTGGGGCCTCTTCTCTTTTGGGCACGTTCTGCCGCGCCAGTCTCCGGTGCCGGGGGGGGGGGGGGGAGAGTCCAAGACGTTGATGGCCGACGAGTAGAGCGAGAGCAGGGTTCGCACGTTTCTCCGGAGTGAGAAGGTCGCCGTCATTACATGTGGCAGTCCACATCGCAATCACGACCTTCCGCCACGCTGACGACGTCGGCGTGACCTCTACGGTTGGCGACGACGCGAGACAGGACGCAGGCACGACTGCCGACGCTCGAGTCCAACGTGGACAACCCGGTGGCATTCGAGTAGCTGACGCCAAGCACGGCTCGTCCACCACAAGACGTGTGGAGCCAGTAGTAGCCCTGTACAGTACCGGGAGGGGGGGGGGGGCAAGAGCCCAATTCTTTCTCTTCCCGCCTCCTACGCTCGTCCGCTCCTATAGAAGGGAATGCTCAGCATCCGTCTCGTGTACTCCAGTACATACTTCTGAGCATTACGCGTTTCACTGCTACTTTGGGCAGTACTATACAGAGAGCGAAGGGAGCCGGAGCAGAGAGAGGAAGCTGAGTGCAGCACCGTCATACGTATAAACGTACATAGGACACTGAGTACATGCATAAATATAAGTGAGTCGTGACAATCCCGATGCCCTCGCCCATTGGATGGGCCCTCAAAGCTTGTAAGTAGCAAAGGCGAGATGAAGCAGACGGAGGCGGTGGTGTTGCTGGCGCTGTTGTGGTTGGCGGTCGCCGGTTGCGCAAGCGCCACCTTCTTTCTCAACGACACCAGTTTATATCCCGCGTGCTTGACGGACGATGACTGCAAGAGTTACCACCGCAAGCGCGATCACGTGTGCTACCAGTTCTTCTGCTACCCGTGGAAGTCGGAGGCGGTGGATGCGGACACGGCGGCGAGCAGGCCCCTGAAGACGTGCCGCAAAGATAAGGAGTGTGGAGGTGCGGCCGCAGGGGATGCTGACGTGGAATGCTTCAGGCACTCCGACCTCCGTCGCGTGACAAATGGCTTGTGCTTGGCACCCAACCGCAAGTGCAAAGCTCACGAGGAGTGCGTGAACAAAGGTGGCAAGTGCTGTAACAGCTATTGCTGCAACCAGGAGTACTTCGACGAGCTCAAAAAGCTGCCCTGCACTGCTGATCTTGGATGCCAGGTGAGGACATTGGACAAATCAAGCCGTATAAAACAAATAACTGAACTATACAATCTACAGCTGGGGAGCTTGGGGAGAGAAGCTTTCTGAACTACGGCACCAATTTGTTTGTACACCAGATGACTCATTGTAAAGAAAACGTGTTGGACGCTTGTAAACGTGCACAATTCCATCTAAAACGCCACGTTTGCTGGTGTGACTTTGCTCACCTTCTTCAGGCTCTTCGAGTGGCACGTAATGGTGCATAACTACTTCACTACCGTGTGTACAAACAAAACACAGAATGTTCTAGAAGAGTGTGCTACAGTACATGGTCACGTGCACGCTGCAGTCGTTGCTTAAGGAACCTCTGCATTACCCAAACAATCTTGCAATCAAAACACAGGGATCGATTGCCGTGAAAGCTTCTTCTTGTTGTACACACACTGTATGCATAGAGCCTCTTCCTACGATTACTCTGGTTGCTTCCAATACAATATCTGGCACTGCTTCTCCTCAAACTTTGTGCGCTCAAGTCAATTTCTTCCTCACCAGGACCTGCTGCTTGGTCGGCAGTGCTGCGTGGACCTGATGGGCTCGACAACAAGCAACAAGCCTAACTGGGAGAAGATCTGCTGCGACAACGAGCACGGGCCTTTCAAGAAGCCACCCAGCGACATCTCTCAAGAGGATCTCGACAAGCTGGACAAGCAGATCCCACGGATGCAAGGACTCCCTCCGGAGGTAACGTAGTAACTACCTTACTGGTGGACATACTTAATGTGTGGTGAATGTAATACGGGAGTGGCATTTCGTTGTCATTTCCTAAAACGCATGCATTAGCACTCCTTATGAGGTTGCATCAATCATGCTGATCCTTCTATTCAGCATCACAGTGCCGGGTGTGTACGGATGTCCTTGAAGCACCTTCAGTGATATCGAATGAAAATGTGCCCTTTAAAGATGTTTTCGCGCAACATTGGATAGATTAAACACTTCACCATCAGCCTTGCTATTGACAGGGACTGGATACCTCTGGTCCAGGAACTTTTTGCACTGCTGTTGCAAGACAGTGTCTTTGACAACCAGAAACTTCTGGTACCTCAGGCTAGGGAACTGGTAACATTACACATTTTACTTCAGAAAATAAAGCATTTCAAGCTGTAGGGGTAGCAGGACCAGGTGTTTGGATGCTATGATGAAGAAAAATCGAGGCTTCTCAGCGAAATGTTTGGTCATCGCTGGCGCAAATTGTTCATGCTGCGAAAATGTCAATGAATAACTTTCGAAGCAATGTAAGTTACGACTGCTTATATCAGTTGTCTCGGATGTGAAACGTTTCGAAGTCTACACCCTGTACAGCAGCACATTGTACTTTGTACTGGAAATTAGTCCTTTCAATATACAAAATCTCGCACCTTTTCTGCAAAGTGTGAGCAATGCACAATGAACAAGTAGTTAAAAAGAAGTGTATAAGGGACTCTTCTACACCCGGGTTGAGTTTTCGCAACTTATCGTGTAGGAAAGTGCAAAGAGCTCATTTCCTTTGCTTCTGCATGGTTGCTTAATTGGTGCTGTATGTACTGTTCACACCCCGCTCGTTGATAAAATGCGTTACGGGGGGGGGGTCCACATCAAAGTCTGCTAAAATATCACTCCAGTGATATTTTCGGTCCATATCGCACGGTTTTGAGGAGGGCTTAGATGATTTTAAGAACTGCCATTGTTAGTTAGAACCTTTTGCTATCAATCACCACCGCTGTTTACTACTGTTTCCTGGCGTGCAATTTGATGTGGACCCTTCTAGGAAAATGCTACATAGGTTTTGCTGACTGATACTCTGACACTAAATGGGTTATTTATGCTGCGAGGGATCGCATTTCCCTTTGGCACGCTGCAGGTGTCGTGTAAGACACACAGAGGTTACGGGTGACCTCAAGTGTGACCCGGACTTACATAGGCTCATGCCTGCGTTGATACATTACCGCAGGCAGCAAACTTAAAGGAGAAACTTTTACCCGTCATTTGTCAGACAGCCAAGCCTAAGGGAGGTTCACTCACAATCGATTGAGGCCTCAGCAGTTTTCAAAATCACGGCCAACCCAGCCTGTTGTACTCCAAGCATGCACTGTACTGTACCCCTCATTTCAGTTGCTCTGTCAGTCCATGGACTACGACATGATGATAAAACTATCTTCATGCAAAGAATTCACAACGACGACGACGACGACGACCGCCAAGCCTGTGGTAACGACCAAAGAGAGGTCGCAGGGGCAGGGAGACATCAGCGGCACCGACAGCCACGTGGTTGCAGGAGCAATGATCTTCTCAAGCTTAAGTGCATTGGCTATATCTTACATGTTCTAGGACTCTTGTTTCTGTGAGCGGATAGTACGTACCAATAACAGATCGAAGAAGGCTGCAATCAACAAAAATATAGTTCATCAGTGGAGGGTTTTATTTATTTATTTTTTTTAGAGCTTCCTTTTCTGGTGTGATGTCTTATACCCTAGTTGTTCTGCAGAAGGTGCGAACACGTTCGTTGCCTGCATACTTTTCTAAAAGGCCTCAAGCTTGATCACACTCACGCAATTGGATAAACATCACGTGAACGGGTTGGGACAGTCCCTCACAAAGAACCCTCTGCTTGCATGCATGTCCGTATAACACTAATGTAGGCTACTGTACGTGTACTGCTATCATACGCATGCACTCAACGTACGTATGTTCGTCTGTCTGTGTAATGTGCACACTGTATATATGTATGTCAGGGAAGGCAATGTTGCAAATGCGCGCTGGTGATAGTGAACTGTGCACATTTCCAAGGCATGAAAGTGGACAATTTACAACAGTAGTAGGACATAGATGCAGTCAGTATATTTGAGTCTAACATGTGAAACGATAAACAAATTGCTCCTACGTAACCGAACTTGAGTTTGCATACTGTAGTCGTCAATTGCATTCTCTCCTTGGCCCATCGTTTGTAGACCAAATTGGTATCACAATAATTTTGCTGTTTGTACGTACGCGACCTGAAAATGTACGTCCTTCATATTGATGGCACTGATCTCTGTTAAATATATTGTTCCTCTGTTCGATCTCCTAGCGGCGACGGCCGGCACATCTCTGCCTCCGCCGCTGGATTTTGCGGCAGCTCTGCGATGTCCTTGAAGACCCCAGAGAAGATCTGATAGGTGGGAGTCCAGTTCAACAGACTTTCCCAGGTCTTGCCCAGAGGAGACGACCGCTCGGCGTCTGAGGCGGAGGATCCGGTGTCGTCGGGTGCATTGGATCGCCGTAGGAGCGGTGGCGGCGGAGGTGGAGGTGGAGACGACAATTTGCTGAAGACCATGCCGTCGATGAGGCTTTGGTCGGCGCCGGCGGACGGCGAGCGCAACCTGTTGCTGGTACTGCCCCCGGAGGCAGCGACGTTGGGTTCGTCATACTCGAACTCTGAGCAGGTGAAGGAGTCGTCGTCGCCACCATCGTCGCTGGAAGACGAAGACGAAGACGTCGAGTGGTCGCCACCCTCCCCACGCGGTTGCGCGTTGATCGGGGTCACGCTGTGACTGCCGTTTCGCTTCTTCCTGCTCTCGCTCCCGACGCTCAGCATGTCCAAGGTGTTGAGAAGAGAGGATTTTTGGTCTTGTTGCTGCCCTGATGGTGTGCCAGTCCTTTGGTTGAACCTCGCCACGTTCTCGCTCGTGAGTCCACGACGGTTGGACCGTCTGCTCGTCGCCGAGCTCACGTGACTGACAGGACTGTTGAGACTTCGCGGCTCGCTCTGCTCGTTCAACAGCCCAGGAAGTTGCAGTGGCTTGCCGCTCAAGTCGCCCAAGGTCAATATCCTGGGCGTGTTGTGACTCATCTCACTGCTGGGACTGAGTCTGGCTAAAGGTGTGGCGCTGAGATGCTTGGCGGCTGCTCCTGCGCGGCGGCGGCTTTTGGCGCCGCCACCACCACCGCTTCGACGATAGCGGTTTCCATCACGGTAGCCTTTGTAGTGGTAGACAATGTCGATGTCCGACGGTGCTATGGAGCTGGCGTTTTCCAAGTCGTAGTGCTCCGCGTTCTCCGGGGGGAACATCTGCTCGTTGGCGCTGGTTTCTATCGAACGCGGTGTGCGCAACGGTGGTGGCGGGTAACGAGGTGGAGGAGCTGACGTGGCGTTGTTTAACGGTGTGTCGGATGTGTCGTACGACACCTGCTGATGCGGTTGCGTCTCTTGAAGGTTGAGTCCGTTGTTAGCGAATCCTTCCTGGAGGTGCCTGTTGGACTGTTGCTTGGCCTTGCTGCTCTCTCTGGCCTTTTTAAGCTTGAAGAAGGTGAAGGAGACGCAGATGGCGGTTATGAGAAGCACGAAAAAGACAATGATGACAGTGACGCCCACGTTGACGGGATCTTTTGGCTGAGAGCTCTGAAGAATTTTGACATCACAACCCCCGCTGCCACCACTACTGAGGAGGGTGTTGAGTGGTCTCAAAAGAGCAGACGCCAATGGTTTGGAGAAGCTCTGGAGCTCGCCCATCACGGTGAAGTTGGCCAGACATCCTCGGAAACCTAAACATAAGAATAGGGTGCGAGATATAATTCGACTACTAACGTACGTACACTTCAGGTCAAAAGTTTTCTCGCGGCTTGAAGAAAAACTGTGTAAATTCGTAGCCCCTATTAACGATAACTTGTTTCAGTGAGAATTCTGCATGGTTAGGCATCGCATCATATCATGATCGCAACAATAACAGTTGGATTGTGCAAGCCTAGTTCTAAATCTTAAGTTATGCTATTTTGAAAAAAATGGTCAAAACATTGTAGATAGCTTTGCATTAGTCGAGATGTCATATGCAGAGATATAGATAATTGCCTGGAATCATGGGAAATATTCTGGAATTGTGTCAAAGTTTCTCTCATGCCCAGCATGCATGCAAAAGTTGAACAGTGTGGCAAATCCAACCAATGCCGATATGCGATAGCAAATATGTTCACACAATCATCTGCTATACGGCCCAAGGGCCGTGCAATAGATTACTGAAACATACCTCACAAGAACTTTCGACCTCCTCATTATTTAATTAGCCTCACTTAAGGTAGACATCTAGGTATTTTTTAGTACATAACCCAACTGTTATTGCTGCAATTTTTACTTGATGCGTTGCATATGTTTATCAAATGTTTACATACGTCCATCCAGTGCATTGCACTTGCATGATAATTCTTACTTACCCTTGACATCGCCCTGATGGCCGAGTGTGAAGCTGTCCACGTCTGTACCAAGAAAGTCGTGCGTGGCGGACGCCTCCAACTCGTCCCCCACCCTATCTCCGTCCAGTTTCATCTGGAGGCCGCCGCCGCTCGAGACGATCAACGACGCAGAGTGCCACTGGCCGTCTGATACAGCTGCTCCAGATGACGTCGTGTTGATTGCGCTGCCGCTGTTGCCGCCGTGGATCCCTCCCAACCGAGAACTATAACGCAGCTCTCCGTTCGCCACCTCCAAGACCGTCTCCCCTCTGAACGACGTCACACGCAGCAACACGCAGTCGGTCACGAGAGTGCGGAAGGCGAGTGAGATTCCATCGGTGACCTCGGACTCCGATGTCTGACTAGTAGAAGACAAAGATCTGAGAGCAGCGTCGCGCCGGAACCTGTCTCCGGGCGCGAAGACAAGGACGTCTGACTCGATGAAGGAGACGGGCGCGAAGGCCAAGGCGCAGTCGGGCGCTCTGATGCCACCTGCGCAGGTGCAGTCATGACGATACCACAGAGGGTTGCATATTCCTAGAATCATTTAATCTGTCAATATTGTCCTTAAATGTACTTGTGTGTCCTTGTGTAGTACTTGTACAAACTGACCTTGCTCTCCACATTCGTCTCCTCGCGTGCAAGCGCCGCCCTCCACCCTGTTGCACGTGTCTTGGATTCCACTAGAGTTGACTGACTGCGCCAGGATGTCTTTCTCCAATCCGTCCAGGGAGAGACTCTTGACGCAGCCGACAAAGTCCACAGACTTTACCTGGTCTAGGCGAGATAAGTGCGCCGAGACATCAGGAAGACCGCCCAAGTAGAGAGGACTGCTTTGGAACGACAAAGTGCTGGAAGGAGATAACACATTTATAAGCAACTCGTGTTAATTATATCTCCGATCTACACTGCTTTTCTCACCCTGCTGCTCCTGTCGTCTTTGCGAAGCACCTACTGTCGTCAGGTCGACAAGTTTTGCAGTACTCGCCCGACTCGGTGCAGTCCTCCACGCTCAGCGTCGCCACCTGCTTGTGCCTGGTGGCCGATAACTTGTACCACCGGCCAGTGGAGATGTCACGATCCAAGGTAAGACGAGTCGTCTCCGAACGGGCCCCGCCCCAAGAAAGGCGTGGCCGCCCTCTTACAAGCTCAAGAGAGAAGAAGTCCGACCTGAAGCGAGGAGCAACTCATTATTGTAATAGTTTTTTTATTAATATTCTAGGATTTGTCCCACAGTGTTGACTCTCCGTGATGTCCGGTTAGACAACAGTTTGTTCTTACCTCCCACCAACGGCTTCTCCATAATTGTAGAGCAGCAACGCGTCCTTGCTGGTCGTGGTGAAGACGAGGCCCACGTCATTGGCTGTCCCGTCGAGCGGCTCCAGCGCCGCATACGAGAGCTCGACGAAACCCAAAGTGCTGAGCTGGCAGTGATTTCCATAATAGTTGTCTGGGCAACGGCAACGGTAACCGGGCCGCAACGAGACGCATGAGCCGCCGTTCAAGCAAGGATTTTGCTTGCAAGAGTCCAGGAGAGATTGACAGCGGTCGCCATGGTAGCCAGGGCGACAGAGGCAAAAGAAGTCTGCAAAGAATGTAAGGTATAGTCTCTATGAATGTATCTTAAGTATTTTGGTACAAACCTTTTGTCTTGCTCCCTCTGCAGGTGCCTCCGTTTAGACAAGGATTGGGCAGACAGGCGTTGTCGCTTTCCAACTCGCACCTCTTGCCAGTCCTGAGTAGGGGGCACAGACACTGGAAGCCTCTGCCCTGCTGCACGCACTGGCCGTCGAGCATGCAGGGGTTGGGATCACATGGGTTCTGCTGAATTTGACAGCGCAGTCCAGAGAACTGCTCGCTGCAGGCGCAAACAGCAGTCTGCTCAACCCGGGGTGAGTTGAACAAAGTGTCTGCGTGCTCGGCGACGCCGGACTCATTGGTGAGAAAGACTTTGGTCGTGCACTCGCCGCCGTGAAGGCAGGGGCTGTCGCCGCAGGGAGAGTAGTCTACCGTCACCTGCTCCGGGGTGAAGAAATCATTGGCCAAGCTAAACTGTCTGCGAAGATACGAGAGGGCTTCGCTCCTTGGCAGGACCAGATCACTCTCCCTCAGAGCTAAAAATCCATCCACTGCTGTCTCGTTATCATATCGGTTTTCAGATAGACTGAGGAGATCAAGCAGACGTTCTTGTGAACCTGGTCTCAGGCTCTGAAAGAACCCCAAGACTTTGGCCTGATCAGTGACGTAAAATCTTACTGGCACCGACTGTTCCAAGGCGTATTGGCTGAATGGGACAAAGTTAAGCCTGGAGCGAACCTCGACGTCGGTATGCCTGCCGTCGTTGGTGGCAATCAGCAGCTCATATTCACGACCATTCTGTATGCGCCCAGCTGTGACTTGGCAGTGTTTCTGAACTTGAAAAATACTCTCTGATCCCTGAATGAGTCTGCACTGGTAATCTCCCTTGACATCTGGGTCACTCGGCTTCGCAATGAAGACTTGACCACCAGGGAAGATTCCTTCGAAGCTTTTTATGATCACTTGGACACTTCGGACCTCTGACGGGTTGTCATTTTCGTCGGTTATAGACACTGTGATGGGGTACACAGAAGTCTGTGTTGGTCTCCCAGCGTCTTGAACTTTGACGCTGACCACAACGGAAGGCAATTTTTCTCGGTCGAATACTCTGGCTGAGTGAAGGATCCCTGTATGGCTGTCCAGCTGAAACATGTCTGAAGTTTCAGATGCCACCAGGCTATAGGTGAAGGGTCCAGCATTGGGAGGCATGTCTCTATCGATAGCACTGAGTTGCATAACGAAGCTACCTTTTGGACTGTTTTCTTTGATTTCTCCCTCGGTTTGTTCCAGCTCTGGAGGAGTATCATTAACATCTCCAAGCGTAATCAACACAGTTGTTGTTCCAGTAGCTGGAGGAGATCCGCTATCTATTGCACTGATGGTCAAGTTGTAGACGGGCACTGCTTCTCTGTCTAGTTCACCAGCCACCGTGACGACACCAGAGGTTGGATCGACGGCAAAATTGGCTGCGTCGTCTCCAAAGGTGATCGCATAGCTGAACAGGCTATTTCTCGGGCGAATATCCTTGTCAACTGCAGACACAGTGACAACTGAGGTTCCGACCGGCGCAGCCTCACTGATCTCAGCCAGATACGTGCTTTTTCTGAAGATCGGTGGATCATTTCCATCCTGCACTTGGATTATCACTTGAGCTTCGTCAGTGTCGTTGCCTCTTATGCTTCCTCGGTTCTTGGCAAGCACGGACAACACATATCTGTTCTGAGACTCGCGATCAAGCTTCTCGTTGATGGAGATGATTCCCATCTTGTGGTCAATAGAGAAGCCCGCTGCGTTGCTGATGCCAACAAAGTAGTAGAAGATCTCGCCTTCCTTTCCGGTGTCTCCATCTTCAGCAGCTACTTCACCAATTGCACTTCCAACTACTGAGGACTCTGAGATTGCGAACTGGAAGATGGGCTGAGTGAACTTTGGTATGAATTCATTTTCGCCTCCAATCGCAATGTTTAGAATGGCTGCTGCATATTCTTCAGATCCTGGATTTCTTGCTCTCACCCCCAACTGATATGATGATTTCTGTTCATAATCAAAAGTGACGAGGCTCACGACCATGCCAGTAACAGGATCTATTTTAAACTCGTCGTGCTCCTCTGCGAACGAGTATTCAATTTCTGCAAACTTGGCAGAATCATCGTCAAGAGCCACGACCTGCGTTACTAGAGTTCCGGGTGGAGAGTTTTCTTTGATAGTGGCTGTGATCTCAGGGCCTTCGAAATAAGGAACGTTGTCGTTGACATCCTGAAGAACAATCTTGACCTTACTGATGGAGGATTTGGGCTTGAAGGCTCTGTCCTTTGCTCTCACGACTATGTTATATACTTGCAAGCTTTCAAAATCCAGAGCTCTGTTCACTTGGAGAGCACCGCTTCTGCTATCAATGGAAAACATGTTGTGAGCATCTCCACTGGCTATTTCATACTCGATCACGCCATTAAGTCCTTTATCCTGATCAGTCGCCTTCAATGAGATGATGGTATTGCCGACCTGTTCATCTTCTCTAATGAATATCCTGGTGGAGGATGACTGGAACTTCGGCGGATACTTATTAACTCCTGTCACATGGATGGAGAGTCGTTGTTCACTGGTAAGTTTTGGAGTGTCCACACTTGCGACGGACACTCGAAGCTCCAACTGCGTGCCGATCTGAAAGTTAATGGCCTCTCGCAGTCTCAGTGCCCCAGTCTGGGGATCAATGGTGACAAGGTTGCTGGCGTTCCCGCTTACAATGCCAAACTGGATCGTTCTTTTTTCTAATCTCTCAGTTTTCAGTTGAGCCATGACCACTCCGGGTAGAGTGTCTTTTGGCAGTGCCAGAGGGTAATCTACTGCAGCAAATCGAGGAGGTTCCTCCTCCACCTTGACGACCTGGATCTTGACGTCGCAGATGGAGAACATTGGGGGACTGCCCAGATCCGTAGCTCTTATTCTCAGCCTAAAAGTGCTTACTTCAATAGTGGATTGGTTAGTCGTGCCAAGGGGAAGTTGCTTCTTCAGAGATACGATCCCTTTCTCATTGTCTACGTCAAAGAAATCGGACTCCTGAGTCAATGAATACATGACTTCCGAATTGTGCCCCGTCGCGTCCCTGTCCAAAGCATGGACACGGCCAATAGTTGTGTCAGAGCTTCCTATCATGTAGTAGAAGACGTAGTTGGACTGATCAAAGTTAGGAGCGTTGTCATTTTCATCCTGAACG
>JAAUXU010019574.1_pt1 | contig 11556 bp, 10 predicted proteins | sample 7278151 | NCBI WGS metagenome assembly JAAUXU01 (sample SAMN14350113, study PRJNA611818) | marine sediment metagenome | isolation source: surface marine sediment (1.8m) | place: French Polynesia: Moorea | collected 2018-08 | reverse complement strand
TTTTCTTTGCTGTTTTGAGGGAGGGTTGCATCCGAAAAAGCCCACAATAGCCCAAATTTTCTCCTGAAAAAAGTTTGCACTAAAAAGTTTGCCCTGAAACCCATTATAAAATTTTTTGGGGATAAATTTGGATGATTTTTTTAAAATAAATTTGAAAAATTTGCAAATGCGGGCTGAAAAATGCGAACTGCGGGCCTGGCGGGCTGGGAAAAGTCCCTGCGGGCTTGCGGGCTTGCGGGCTCGGGCCAAGCTCGTTTACATCCCTATAAGCAGCTGACGTCGGGTAAGCTCTGATTAGTTTTGTTAGCGTTTATATTTACTTGATGCCGGTTTTCCCCACTGCGTTGCTGCAGACTCTGATAGCGAGGGCGAGGCGGAGCGCGTGGAGAACATGGAGGTGGAGAGGTCGCCAGAGGCCAACGCGGCCGCCAGCGGGGACGAAGAAGAGGCTGGAGGCAGGGGGAGGTCACGGTCTCCGCGGTCAGGATCCGGCAGTCCCTCTGGAGGGGCGGCAAGGTCAGCGTCGTCGAGGTCCGGGTCCAGGTCCCCCTCGCGCTCCCCCGCCGGGTCAGGGTCCGGAGCGGGGTCGCCGGAAGCGAGGGGAAGGCGCTCGAGGTCGGGGTCAAGGGGATCGGCGTCCGGCGGGAGCAGGTCCGGGTCTCCGGCCTCTGCCAGGAGTGCCGGGGCCGCCTCCGGGTCCAGGCGATCCAGGTCCGGGTCAGTGAGCCGCAGCCGCTCACGTTCGGCCAGCCGATCCCGCTCTCGTTCCCGGTCCGGGTCCCGCGGCTCCGGGTCTGCCGTGTCCCGGTCACCGGCGCCAGAGTCCAGGGAGGGATCGCAGCCGCCTAGGGCGGCGTCGGCGGCCTCAGGAGAAGCATCTCCGTGAGTACTTCTGCCTGGAAATTTATCATTGCTCACGGGATCTGGTAGGTTTTGGGGCCAAACTGGGGTAAGCCAAACCATCCTATATGGGTGCCATATGCGTCTCATGGGGGTAGCAAGGAGAAAACGAATTTTTTTTTCGGCCGCCGCAGGCTGCCAATAAACTTGCTTCTTGTAGTAAGGTTTACTTTTTTTCCCACTTTTACAAAGTAAAAATGTTTTTCGCAGTTGATTGTAACATTTGGTCTTTCTTAGGGGCAGGGGGGTGTTGCAGGTTCTCTTTTTAATCTAGGTATGTAGCTTCCGAGGCCAAAATTTGTGACCGGGGGGTCAATAAGAGGCCCTGGTGTGTTGGGGGGGGGTAGGTTTTTGCCCCGGACCGGGGGTACTCATGCCTAACCATATAGTGATGAGCAGAGCACCGATGATTGTCCCTATAATGAAAATTTATAATTTTCCCAGCATTCGCTCGCGTGAGGGGTCTCCCGGAGGTGGCTCCAGCAGCGGCAGCGACATTGGCGCAAGGAGGAGGAAGAAGGCTGCCCCGGGCAGCGGAGACGAGAATGGGGCCGACAAGTCTCCTGCTGCTGCCGCTTCGGCGGCGGTGGAGGACAGCGACGGCAGCGAGAAGGACATGCAAATCGTGGAAACGGAGGAGGGGGACAAGGAGAAGGTGGACGAAGGGGACATCTTCGGAGACGACCTATCCATCAGCTCGGAGGACGACGATGAGGATAAGAAGAAGCTGGAGGAGGAGGAGGATGACAACGACAGCGGCGAGGCACAGAAGAAGAAGAAGAGCCGAGTCCTGGACGATGATGACGACGAAGACAATGTGCAAAGGTACGACGACGACGCCGATATGAAGAGCGGATCAGACGACGACAGCGACAAGGACAAGAAGAAGAAGGCCGAGGAGAAGAAGGAAGAGGCTGCTGCCGCCGCTGCCGCCGAGGAGGAGGAGCCCGTGCCCGAGACGAGGATCGATGTTGAGGTGCCCAAGATCACCACCGACCTGGGCAAAGAGATCCACTTCGTCAAGCTGCCCAACTTCCTGTCTGTGGACCCCCGGCCGTTCGACCCGGAGACCTACGAGGACGAGATCGAGGACGAGGACAGCCTGGACGAGGAGGGCCGGGCCAGGCTCAAGCTCAAGGTGGAGAACACAATCCGCTGGCGGCAGTCCTTCGATGCGGAGGGCAAGTCCGTGCGCGAGTCCAACGCGCGCGTGGTGCGATGGTCCGACGGGTCCATGAGCCTCCATCTCGGAAACGAGATCTTCGACGTGTACAAGCAGCCTCTGCAGGGGGACTTCAACCACCTGTTCATCCGCCAGGGGACTGGGCTGCAGGGCCAGGCAGTCTTCAGGACCAAGCTCTCCTTCCGCCCGCACTCAACAGAGTCCTTTACCCACCAGAAGCTCACCCGCAACATGGCGGACAGGACCAACAAGGCGGCGGGAATCAAGGTCATCTCGCAGGTGGGGAGGGACCCCGAGATCAACCGCTACAAGAGGGTCAAGGAGGAGGAGGAGAGGCTGAGGGCGGCCATGAGGAGGGACTCCAAGCAGAAGAGGATCAGGGACACCGCCACCAGGAGGGGGATCTCGTCAGGGTGAGTCAGACGAAACTCGATCTCCCACGAATTTGTGCGTAATAGTGTCGCTTTTCTTACAGTTACTTGGAGGGCAGCGACGAGGAGGACGAGGAGGTGTCTCTGTCGGCCATAAAGAACAAGTACAAGAAGGGAAGAAAAGGTACCAAATCAGCAAAAAGAATGATACATTTTATCCTTTTTTATCTGCGGAACGCACGTCCTAGAACTGTAAGAGTTGTTGTTGAGGTGGCGGAGACGAGATCGGGGTGGGATCTTCTTATATTTTTTCTCTATTTGGAGTTCTTTTTGCCTATTCCTCAGGTCTTTGAACAAAGTCTGTTCTTGTTTCATTTCAGACAACAAGCCGATCTACTCAAGCGACGAGGACGACAGCGACGTAGAGGAGGCCAAGGCAAAGCGGCTGGAGAGCGCAAAGGGTGGAAGCAAGAACCCAATCAGGGAGGAAGATTCCGGATCAGGGTCCGGATCTGACACCGCCGCCAGGAGATCGAGATCTAGGTCCAGATCTTCTTCGGCCAAGTCCCGGTCCAGCGCGAGGTCCAAGTCGGTGTCCAGGTCCAGGTCTCGTTCCCGCTCCCGCTCTCCGGCTGGATCCCGCTCCAGGTCCAGGTCCCGTTCTAGGTCCGTCTCCAGATCCCGTTCCCGTTCCGGATCCCGTTCCGGCTCTGCCCGATCGTCGCCGCGCTCGGTCTCTCGCTCCAGGTCTTCCTCGCCCGCGGGCAGCAGCAAGAAGAGCGACTCGGATTGAACGAAGAATGGAAGGAGATGATGGTTCCCCACATGCCTCGGGGAAAGAGGGTTTTGTTTGCTGATATCGTAATGAACGCCAACTTTTGGGAACAGGAATTCAATAATAAATCAGTACAGTATTTTGTGAAATTTGCATTTGCAAGTTTTTTATTTGATTTTGCTGTACAGTACGTATCACTTTTCTTCACTTTTTCACGACTGATAGTCGTGCCTGCTCTAAGCGGATGCCTTCAGCTCCAGCTCCCTCCTCCGCCTATCCGCTTCGAATTCCTCCAACTTTTTCTTGGCCAAAGATTCTTCCAGCCTGTCTCCTCCCAGCGCCACCACGCAGTTGGAATCCTGAAATTGACTCTTAAAAATTAAGAATTTAATATGAGAAAGGACATTCTTCTCACCAGATCGGCCATCATGCTGAGGAGAATTGTGTAGTGCGCGTCTTTGAAGAATCCCTTTGGCAGAGACTTTGCCACCTGCTCGTCCTCATCCTCGTCCTCCCCCGCTGCTCTGTCGAAGGCAACATCGACGTGCGGGAGGTCCCGCCTCAAATAGGCAACGCGAAAGTCGACGCGCCGGTGGCGGGCGAGGTGGACGTCTGTTGCAAAAGAACAAGGAATTATAAGATTGCTGCTAACAATACCCTAAATGTATAAACTCACCTCTCTTGGGTATTCCTACTGGCAGCGGTTTGTGCACGGCCCTGTCCTCCTCTGCCCTCCGCTCCTCCTCCGTCAGTGCCTCCGGACGCAGCGGGCGGAACCGGGGCGCCTCCGGGTCAGACGAGGAGGGCGTCTGCAGCGGAGTCCGGGGAAGGTCAGGTGTGGGGAGCAGGGAAGGCATCGCCGGAGGAGCCTCCGCAGGGGTCTGTGGGGGAGGAGCCTTGCTGGGGGAGACAGAGGAGGGCTTTGTTGGCGTCGCTGTCTTTGCCTTCTTGTCAGGAGAGGGATGTTCGGCAGGTGCGTCATCCTGGTCCTGCTGCTGTTGCAGCATCCTTCTCCTCTTCCTCCTGCACGGTGACTCCGCCTTGGGGTCCTTGCGGGGGAGGCGGGACGGAGAAGACGGCGCAGGATCACCAAGGGCCCCGGGCGCCCCCGCCGGGGCTGGTCCGGAGGCAGAGTTCGGGCTCTTTTCCTGCGCCGACTCCCTCTTCCAGCGCACCAGGAACTTGTCCATCGTTGCGAGGGCTGAAGACCATAAAATCGCTGCACCTGCTCCTGTCAAACCTTGACAAGACTAATTAACCTGTTGCACCGCACCTGCTAGCTACAGTATTTTGGCTAATATTGGCGGTTGTTTTTTTCGTCTGCTTCCTTATTTTCCCTTTTTGGTTGCGCGCGCCGCCGCCAAAAAAAAGTGGACTCGAAATGTGTCAAAAGAAACTCACTCAATCTCAGGCTCTCGGCCTTCTTGCAAAGTGTACATTCCCCTTTACCAATAAATAAAAAAAACCTACAATTACCTTCGAAGCTCGATTCTATTGGCTCAAAAAGTAATAACTTTTTGTAGGACTGTTTTTACCATTTTCACGTTTTCATATTCGTTTTTTGCTCCAAAGACGTGTACAAAAATACTAGGCACTTCTTTCACGGATACATGAAACAGTTTGTTTCGCCCTTGGGCATGTAGACAGTAGACAAGCACTGTGCTTAGTCTGATCTAGAGACAGCAACCTCTAGCTTATCTCTGGCTGCTTCCTTGGCTTTCACCTGGTCGTAGATGAAGGGAGAGAAAGGTGGATTTGGAATAAAGCGCCCAGCTCCCCTGACAACTTTCAGTTGGCCATCGTCGACAACAATTCTTCCGTTGGTGAGGACGTACTCTGCAATCCCATGCACCTTCATTCCCTCAAAAATGTTGAAATCCACTGCATGCTCGTGAGTCTTGGCTGAAATTATGCGGATCTTGTCCGGGTTCCACACAACAATGTCGGCGTCTGAACCAGGCGCAATGACCCCCTTTTGGGGATATATGTTGAAAATCTTTGCTGCTGTTGTGCTGGTTACCTCAACAAATCTCTCCTTTGTCATAACTCCAGAAGCCACACCCCTTTCCCAGATGACACCCATGCGATCCTGCAAGCCGTTGATGCCATTTGGAATCTTGGTGAAGTCATCCCGGCCCATGGCCTTTTGCTGGCTGTTGAAGGTGCAGTTGTCTGTTCCTGTACAGTCCAGGTGACCCTCAGCCAAAAGCTTCATGAGGTAGTCAGGAGTTCCGGTGTCTTCACGAAGCGGAGGGCTCATCACATGCGCAGCAGCATGCCTCCAACACTGCCATTGAAATAATTTTGTTTTCTCCCTAACTTTTACATCCTTAATGTTTTTCTTTTATACCTTGTGATAGTAGTGTGTGCCATTGCAGGCAAGTGATGCAGCTATGGGTTCTCCAATTATCACACTCCCCTCCTCCCTCTTCTGCATGATGATCTTGGCCGCGGACTTGCTCATGACGTGAACGACGTAGAGGGGGCTCTTGACCTGGTTGGAGATGACGCAGGCCCTCAGCACCGCCTCCGCCTCCACTTCCTCCGGGCGGGAGAGCGGGTGCCCCTCTGGTCCGGTCACACCCTTGGACAGCAGGCGCCGCTGGTTCTCGTCGATGATGTCGCCATTCTCGCAGTGAACCTTCAATCATGTTCGTGAAGCGAACAAAAAAAAATCCTACAAGTACGGTACATACTTGTCCAATTGCTCCTAGCTCCCTGCAGGTCTTGAATATCTCCAGCATCTCGTGGTCGCGGACCATGATCAAGTCCTTGTAGGCCATGTACATTTTGAAGGAATTTATGCCGCAGCGCTTCGAGCACACCTCTCGCATTTCTTCCCTGACCTTTTTGGGAAGAAAGGGTGTTTTTTGGCAAAAAAGTGATAGTTTGTGCCGCAGCAGCAGGCCTGCAAAAATACTTTTTCACTCCAGTGGGTGACGGCCATGTGTAGACTGAAGTCACAGCAAACCTTGGCGTCGGCCCAAGAGCGCCACTTGTCGTAGGCGGCAAGGAGGCTCTCACCTTCAATAACTATTTTTTTATTAAAGTGCAATTTTAGTGTGAGATGTCACCGTGCCTTTCTCAGGGACGACGAAGTCAATCAGCATGGTGGTGCCCCCCGCCAGCCCCGCCCTCGTCCCCACGTAGAAGTCGTCGATGGACTTGGTGCCCATGAAAGGGAGCTGGAAAATGGCGATATTTTTTTAATTTGTATATCTTTAAAAGAAGAGAATCTTTCTCGCCTCGCAGTGCGTGTGCGTGTCTATGCCTCCGGGGATGACGAGGCGCCCGGCGGCGTCTATGATCCTCGCGCCGGATGGTGGGGCAGGGAGGTCGAGCCCAACGGCCTTTATCAAACTGTGCGAAGGGGAGCTTGACTTACGTTACCATGCAAGAATGCTTTAACACGCACCCATCCTCCACGAAGACGTCCGCCCTTTGGGAGCCGCTGGCGTTGACGACGATTCCGCCGGTGATCAGGACGCAGCCTCCGCCACCGTTTGAAGAAGAAGACTCCATAGTCATACCTTTCAAGGTAGACTAGAAAAGGTTAAGATTTCTTGTTCTGGTATGTGATTGCTATTGTTGATCCTGCTGCCATCAGCGTCGTATCTGTTACTGCTTCTTCAGATGCTGTTGTTTTTTTATTTTCCTGGTCCTACGTACAGTTCACTTCGGCATTTTAGTACACCGTTACTAGGGTAGTAACTGGGACGAGACGAAGTAGAAGAGTAAAAAACATTTGCCACTTCGGACTTCGAGCTCAAAGCCGGTTTCAAGCTTCGTGAAATTAATTCGAAAAACATTTTCTTAGCTCGAAGTTACCGGTTTGGCAAGTCATTTACCACGCGGAAACTCGCGGATATTTTTTCTCGGGTGAACAAAATGAAATAAGACGCGAAACAAATTCGATTTAAATGTCCACTGCGGAGGTTTCTGTATTTTCTGTGTCGCTCTCACAGCCGGACCTTATACAGTTATGGTTTCTCGCCTGAAAGTATATCGGGAAAATACGAATTATTGAGAGAGGTACGTTTTAAAAGGGCACACGGGAGCGGACGGTTATTGTGCTGGAGCCTCCGCGGCCGCCGCCGCAGAGAATGCCCGCCTCCTCACGCGGAGGAGTAGCATAAGATCAAAACTGTCATCAACTTCTGAGCAAACATCTACAAATTAGAAATGACCACTGACAACTGCTTTTTTAAAAAATAAATGCTGCACGAATATTTCTCTCCAGATAAGTTATATCACAGACTTCAATTTCGCTATAATAAATATACTCACCTCAAACGGGTATTTCAAACGAAAATGCCGCCAACCCGGCGGCGGCGATCTTCCGAGCCTTCTTTTTTGTCGGGATCTTGGCTGCCGACATCATCCCCCTCGATTTTGATTGAGGGGAGAGGGATTCTTCAAGATTTTTTTCTTTTTTCCACTTTTCATCGTCGTACACTCCCAAAATGCTCTCTGAAATCGAAAAAAACCTTCAAAACACTCTCGCGCGCGACACTTGCAGAGGCCCGATTTTCTTTTTCTTTTTTCTTTGCCCAGACACTGTACTCCCCGGATCCTCCTCCACGAAACATTTGCATGAAAAAATTATTGACGTATAATAATAAGAATAGACGTGTGAAAAAAAGGGGGGGAGACACGGGTGGGTGCCTTTTCTTTCAGGTGTGCCTCTTTCGGTCCTCCTCGACCTCCCTCATCCTCCTGAGGACGGCCTCGTTCTTCCTGCTCATCCTCTCCATGATGGCGTCCTCACGATCCCGCGACGAAGAGCCGCCGCTTCCTTGCTTCTTTGCCCTTCCTCCTCCTCCTCCCCCGCCAGAGGACTTTCGCTTCCTCTTCTTGTCTCCTCCGTCGGCGTCCCCCTCCAGGCCCTCCTCGAAGAAGCTAAGCAACTCCTCCTCCTCCTTGTCGAAGACTGCCTTGGCGGACTTGCCCTTGCCCGAGGACTTTGCCTTGGGAGGCTCCGGCTCCTCCTCCTCCTCTCCTCCGCTTGAGTTGGGCTGGGATTTGGATGCCCGAGCCTTTGTCTTCTTCTTCTTCTTTTCCTTTTTGTCTTTCTTCTTCTTCTCCTTCTTCCTCTTCTTGGCCGCCTTGGGGGAGTTCTCCTCAGCCTCTTCGTCCACGGCGACGGCGCCTCCGACTCCTTCGTCCCCCTCCTCCTCGTCGCCGCTGGCGGCAATCACCAGCGGGGAGGACTTCCTCTTCCTGCCTCCTCCGCCGGCGACGTTGTGCACAGGGTCGCCCAGGCGCTCCAGGACGGACCTGACCAAACGTAGAAAAACATACTTAGTGCTCCAAATGTGTTACAAACGGCAACTCACCTCTTCCTCCCGGTGGGCGAAGTCCTCACCACAATCCCCCGCTCGCCCCCTGCGCCGTCGTCGTCTCCGCTGACAAAGATCCTTCTCGAAGAGGCGGAGGCGGACGAGGGTAGCGAGGAAGACGAAGGCTTCTTGACAAGCCGCTTCTTGGCGGACGGTGGCGGGGGAGGCGACGGCGACGGGCTCACTGCGGCGTTCTCCTCCTCCTCGGACTCTATGGTGGCATCCTCCAGGGAATCGTGGTCCTCCTCCCTCCGCCGACCCCCCAGGCGGCGACGGCCCCGACGGTCTAACTCTTCCCTGCTGCTGCGGCGCGGTGGCGACGGCGAAGGGTCGCGCCCTCCCCGCCCACGCCGGCGGCGGCGGAGGACCACCTCCTCTTCCTTCTCCTGCTTCTCACGCTCCTTCTGCTTGCGGTGAAGCTGTACTCGGAGGTCAATCTGGGACTTGGCTGACGAGGAACTCTTGCCTAAAAGGAACGTAAATGTTGTGAACAAGGGTCTTTAAAAAAACATTTATGTTTCATTACCTTGCCGTCGGGTCTTCTCCTTGTCTCTCTCGGCCTCATCCTCTCCCTCCTCCTCTTCTTCATCGAACATGTCTAGCGTGTCTGTCACGCTGAGCGAGATGGCGTCGCCTGCCTCCTCCGAAACCAGTCTGGAAACCTTCACCTTTTTGGCAGCTTTGCTAACGGCGGGCGGCGTCGGCTTCTTCTCTCTCTTCTCTTCGGCGCTGCCGTCCGAGTCGTCGCCGGTCCTCTTAGTCCTCAGTGATATCTTCTTGGCGGCGGCGACGTCCACCTCCGCGGCCTCCTTCGAGAACTTCCTCCTCCTGGCCAGCATCTTATCCTGTTCCCCCGGAGACGCCCTTTTGAGCCTCTCTTGGAAGGCCCGTTCTTCTTCCTCCTCAGCTGTGAGGGGCGCCCTGCTCTCCCTGCTCTTGGCCGCAGGCGGGAGGCTCTTGGACTTGGGGTCATCCTTGGGCGGCGGAGATCTCCTCTCGTCTTCCCTGGGCTCTCCCGACCGCCTGTCTTGGCGCCTAGGACCGGGCGGAGGAGGGCCTCCCTCATAGTTTCTTGGCGCGGAGTCTCCCCGCCGGCCGGGGGAATACCGAGGTCGGTGGTGGTGATGGTACCCCGGTGGTGGGGGCAGCGGGGGAGATCCCCTCCGCCGCGGAGGCGGCGAGTACGGGGAGCGCCTTCTGAGGTGAGGCGGGGTCGGGGAGCGGCTGCTGTAGCGACGGTAGTGAGGGGGCGGAGATCTTCTGAGGTAGTGCGGCGGCGGCGGAGGACTTCTTGAGCGCCTCAGCGGCGGCGGGCTGAGGCTCGGGGTGCGGCGGTAGTAGTGGTGTGGCGGTGGTGGAGACCTGGGCGGCGGGTATACTCCATGGGGCGGAGGAGGAGGGTGAGGGTGCGGCGGTGGGTGTCGGGCCATAGGAGGAGGCGGAAGGTGCAGGGGAGGAAGCTCCACAGGAGGTCCCCCGTAGACCGGCGGCGGGCCGCGGGGCGGAGAGCGGTAGAATCTTCCCCCGGGGGAGTACGGAGGGCTTGAGTCTCTGAAGGGCGGCGGCGGAGGACGACGGTGGGGCGGAGGAGGGGAACGGTACCGGACGTCGGCGCCGAGAGGGAAGAGCGGCCGGGGAGGACCCCGAGGGGGCAGGTGCCGGGAAGATGGAGGCCGGGAGCTGCCGTTGTCCGTGGCCACAGATGCTGCTACTGCGGAGGCTTCTCGGCTGCCCCTCCTCTTAGACATCTTGATCTTCTTCCTCCTCTTGACGACCCTTTTCAGCTTCTTTTCCCGCTTCTTCCCCTCTCCCTCGTCTTTGTCCTGGCCTTCATCCTCGTCAGTCTTCTTCTTCTTGGCCTTTTTGCCGTCCGGGGTGTCCAGCTCCTGCTCGATCTCGTTGAGCAGCGTGGAGAACTCGTCCGCCTCGTCGCAGTGCACATTAAGGATGTCGGCATCGGCGTCCTCGTCCTTGTGCTCCTTGACCGGGGAAGACTTGTCCTTGTCCGCTTTGTCGTCGGTAGAAGTGTCTGAGGCCTTTACCCGCTCCTCCTCCTCCTCTTTCCGCCTCTTCTCCTCCTCCTCCCGCGCCTCCTTCTCCGCCTCCTCGTCCGTCACGTAGACAGAGTACTCGGAGTACTCAGAGTCAGAGTCGGAATCAGAGTCCGTGTCGAAGCGGGCGAACTTGTCCTCCCTGGCAGGAGATCCAGGACGGACCTGCTGAGACTGGGGATCACCAGAAGGGATGACCTTGGGCAGGGCCTTGGGCGGAGGCTCCTTAGCGGTCTTGGGCGACTGCTCGTCCACGGGCACGATGGATAGCAAGTTTCCCCTGGCGCTGTGCTTCTCCAGCTTGAAGGTGGGCTGCTTGGGCTTCATCGAGTTGAGGGCGGCCATGCGCAGCGCCTCCAGGTCCATTTCCTCCTCGCTCTCCCCATCCTGATCCTCCTCCTCGCCCTCCTGGGGAGGGAGCACGTCAGGCTTGAGCAGGTCGGAAGAAGACATGGCCAGGAGATCGTCCCGGAGGGCGCCAAGGGAAGCGGGCGGCCTTGGACCACAGGGGAGATCGAGAAGAGGGGTCCTTCAATTCCGTGATGTGGCGGCGGAGAAGCAAGATGGCGGTCACAAACGGTTCTCGGGTGGTGGAGGGGCGTTGCCTCCTGGCGGAGAGGCCGGTCCGGGTGCTGGAGAGACCCGGAGGGGCCCGACTTGACCCGGAGCAACGAGGACCTCCGCTCGGACGCCAAACAACAGCTTGGAAAAGACAAGGTTGCCACGAAACGAACGAACGAAAGAAAGATCGAGCCACATAAAAAACTCGAAGAGGGAAAGGTGTAAGGTTATATTTGATAGCCTTTTTCATCAAAGAAACAATGGAGAAAAACTAACAATTGAGTGTCCGAAACTTAACATAAATTCGTTTTCCACGCCGAAGGTCAAGGATTAAATACGACCAGACTATGATCCCGCTTGTTATCTCTGTCCCATT
>JAAUXU010073005.1_pt1 | contig 11561 bp, 9 predicted proteins | sample 7278151 | NCBI WGS metagenome assembly JAAUXU01 (sample SAMN14350113, study PRJNA611818) | marine sediment metagenome | isolation source: surface marine sediment (1.8m) | place: French Polynesia: Moorea | collected 2018-08 | reverse complement strand
TTGCCATTAAACCGTAATGGCTCCTTTTTGCCCTTCTCTGCTTTTCATATATTTATTGAACCGGCGAACATGGTTGCGGGCCAGACGACGCGCCCGGTCGGACTGACCCTTCTCAACCGCGTGCACGAGATCACACAGGTCCCGGTAGTTTTCTTGTAATTCGCGTTTATCCATAGAAAGAAATTCATCATAATAGCGATGGATGTTGTCATGGACAGAATGCAGCACCGACATGTATATCGGATTTGCCGCCACCTGTGCCAGGGTCATGTGGATGCGTTTGTCTATTTCGAGAAAGGTTTCTCGCTGCGAAGGGCCCGCCTCGATGCATTTGCCGGCTTGATTTAAAAGGTCAGTCAGTATGCTGATGTCTGCGGCCGACCGATTGGCAGCAGCGCGGGCGGCCACAAATCCCTCCACATCTTCACGAAATTCAGCCAGATGGTTTAATGAAACCTTTTGCGACCGGATTAACAACGCCAGGCCTTCGCTCACCTGATCGGCATTCAGGTCTTTGACCACCGAACCGCCGCCGACACCGAGCTTGATTTCGATTAAGCCCTTTTGTTCCAGGACTCTCAATGCTTCGCGTAGTGTGCCGCGACTGATATTAAACATGTCTTTAAGCTGCCGCTCAGACGGTAGGGTGTCACCGGTCTTTAGCCGCCCGTCGAGAATGGCATCCTGAATCTGGGCAACAACATCCTGAAAAACCTTGGTTTGTTTGGCGGTCTGGAACATCGGCACATTTCCTTTCGCTAATAATAAAAATCATTATAATGGTTAGACCATTATAATCTTTCGTTTAACCAATGTCAATAGCGAAGAAAATAAGATATGAGAAAAACTGCTTGCCACTTTAAACTATCCCTTAAAGTGGCGCCTATCTCAAAAATGCATTTTTGAAATCGGTTCCGATTATTTGCTTGACTAACACCTATACAGGCTATAAATTGCAGAAATTTTAAGAGAAATTTACCCATATCATATGACTTGCCGGTCAACCCGGGGCAAAAGTCGGACCTTTTCTGTGGGTGATATGATTAAATCCGCATGTTCGGAGTTATAAACCATGCTTAGAAACAAACAAATTTGTATCATTGGTACGGGCAACATGGGCGAAGCCCTCATCAGCGGTCTGATCAGCTCGGCATCATCCAAGCCCGAGAATATTATTTGCACCGATGTTCGCGAGGCCAAACTTAGCGACATACGGGAGCAATACGGGATTCAAACAACCAACAACAATCTGGAAGCCGTAGCCGATTCGGATATCGTTGTTTATGCCGTCAAACCCCAGATCATGGCGGCTGTTCTCAACGAAACCGCTCAACATCTGGATATGTCCAAACTTATCATTTCAATTGCCGCCGGCGTCCCCATGGAGGCCATCGAGTCGTGTCTGAATAAGAAGCTGCGTCTGATTCGTGTCATGCCCAACATTGCGGCGGCAGTTAAAGAAGCAGCCACGGCTGTTGCGGCCGGAAAGAACGCAACCGAAGAGGATATCAAGCTGGCCATGACCATTTTTAATTCCATCGGCAAGACGGTTTTCATTCCCGAAAATTACCTGATGGATGCCATTACCGGGCTGAGCGGCAGTGGTCCGGCATATATCTTTTTGATCGTCGAAGCCATGGCAGATGCGGGTGTCAAAGTTGGTTTGTCACGTCAGGAGGCCCTCTTTCTGTCCGCTCAGACCGTTTTAGGGGCGGCCAAAATGCTGATGGAAACCCAGGAACATCCGGGACAGCTCAGAGATCGGGTGACCTCTCCGGGGGGCACTGCCATTGCCGGTCTGGCGACCCTGGAAAGTGGCGGCTTGAGAACCACCCTGATCAATGCCGTGGAGGTGGCCACCAATCGCTCAAAGGAACTGGGTCAGATGATGATCAAAAATTTCGCCAACAATCGCTCAGCCGGCCTCTCAACCGATAAGTGATGAGCATGAGATCTTACCCCTGGTTTGCCACGCACAAGAATCGATGTTAGAATTAGATATCACCTATCGTAAAAGACATTAAAGGTGCCCAGGTTGAGCCCGTTGGTCCGTTTTCCCGTATAACTAAAATCACTCATTTTTCCGATCTAAACCGGCTCAACGGGCTAAACCGGCCAACTTGCTGGCGTGATCTGCTCTTTTGGAGATCGCTTATACGTCAGTTCACTACCGAATCGAATATTTTTGAATATATTGATAGGAATTGAATGAAATTTAAAACCACCGGTTTCGTGATTCTGTGCTTTTTCTTTTCCGTTTTTATTTTCATTGACGGTTCTGCCGCCGCGACCGGGATTGAGTGGCATTCCTATGATGACGGAATGGCACGCAGCAAATTTGAAAAAAAGAAGGTCTTCATTCATTTTACCGCTGACTGGTGTTATTATTGCGGGGTAATGGAGAAGGAGACATTTCAAGACCCGGCGGTCATCTCAGCCTTAAATGAAAATTTTATTTCGATAAGAGTCGATTATGACAAGGAAACAAACACATCTAGCCTATACGGCGTCAAAGGACTGCCGGATACCATCTTCATCGCTGAAAATGGTAGCATTATCGGCCGGCGCCCCGGCTATATACCGCCGAAAATAATGACCTATATTTTAGAAACTATTCTACAAGAGCGCGCTCAGGATTAATCATCTTCTGTTGATTTTGCCCGTCCAGACACCACGATCATCACATCATGGTGACTGTTGCGGATCGTACTGAGAATTCCGGCGAACGCCGCCTTAGGTGATAAGCTGATTTGAGTTATGGAAGTTGCAAACATCGATTATAAGTATCTTAAAAAAGTGATCCAACATTCCAGCCCTTTGGGAAGCCCTGCGGTTAATTCACACAGGCCTGCCTGCGTGTTTTTGCTGTTGTTCAACCGGCCGGATCCATACATTCTGGCCATCCAGAAGGCTGATACGGAAGGCTATCCCTGGCGCAACCAGGTGGCCTTGCCGGGCGGCCATATGGAAAACACAGATTCCACTCCGATAGCGACTGCTTTTCGGGAATTGGAAGAAGAGCTGACCATCAGCAAAGATCGGGTCAAATTTATCGGCTCGCTCGGGCACTTCCAGACCCTCACCCGACCCAGGGATATTGAGGCATTTGTTGGACTATGGGACGGCAAGGGGCCGTTGCATTATGATCCTACCGAAATCTCCCGAATCCTGGAAATCCCGCTGAAAACGCTTATCAAGACGCATCAAACCAAAAAATTTCATGCGCACATGCCTACTATGGACGAGCTTGAATATCCTTTTAAAGATGTCATCATATGGGGCGCAACAGCTCGTATACTTTACCATTTCATAGAGCTGGTCTATCCGCTAGTTGAAGACAGGGCGGCCCATCACATCTATCACAAATCTGAAGGTTGAATTCATCAAAAAGATGGATAAATTTTCTAAATACAAGTCACTGCGCTAATCGAGGCCTTAGCGATTGGATCTTTGGACATAGCGCTTAATTAAACGGATGGCTGTCGCGGCGATGATTGCGACGCTCATGGCAAGCAACACAGCCGGAACCCAAATGAATCCATGATAGGTGGGGTTCTCCCGGGCAACGGCAATGCCGCTAATTGCAAATAGCAACACCAGGAGCATAAGTACGACCACGATGACATGAGCTGTGGTAGAATTGTACCAGGGGATAACGGCTTTTCTAAATACGGGATTCTTGTCAGCAGACATTGAACTGTATCATAAGTTGCTGTCCGGAGCATCAACGCAGCAAGGTATAGATGCTGATGCCCGGTGATTGTCATTGTTAGATTCGTTTATGCACCCATTCTATCGGTCTCAACGCGAAAAATCAAGGTGTGGTCATGCACAAAAAAACAAACGTAAAAACAAATGCACTGGCAGTCTTGGGCCGCTGTCTTTCCGGTCTTGCGCTCTTTGGTTTGTTGGGCAGCTGTGCCGGAACATCTGATAAGGCGGTAAAGCCAGAGACGGTCAAAGCACTTCGGCCGGACACGATTATATCTGCGGAATTAGGAAAAGAAGTGACTTTTGATGAAATGATGGCGGATCTGAATGGTCACCAGATCATCTTTGTTGGCGAAAGGCACACCAGCGTCTCACATCATTCTATCCAGCTGAAAATCATCCAGGCCGCTTTTAAACGTAATCACGATCTTGTCGTTGGTATGGAGATGTTTGATCGTTCCTATCAGCCGGTTCTGGATTTATGGTCAGCCGGTGTGCTAGATGAAGAAGCATTTTTGCGCAAAACTCATTGGTATGCAAACTGGCGCTATGATTTTTCCTTGTATCGGGATATCCTGCTGTTCATCAAACAAAATAAAATCAAATTAGTGGCCCTTAACATTCCTTTTCATATCCCCGGCCGCATTCGCGAAGGTGGCATCGAGAACTTGTCTATCAGCGATAAAATGTATTTGCCCAAAGAGATCGATACCGCCAACAGCGCACACCGAAATTACGCCAAGACAATCTTTGATCAACATAATTTTCCCAGCCGCATCCAATTTGATGACTTTTATATGGCCCAGTGCGTATGGGATGAAATAATGGCCGAATCAATTTCCAGGGATCTTGGCAGTAGAAAAGTTATTGCGCTGCTTGGCAACGGCCATATTCAATACAAATACGGCGTGCCCAACCGCACCTTTCGACGCACCGGTGCTCCGTTTCGAACGGTTTACCTGGCTCCGGCGGGAGATGATGCTGAACTGACTATTGGGGATTTTATCTGGATAACCGAAGCGAAATAAGTGATGATGCGCGTCGTTGGCCGCTGGCGTTTGGTCCCTGCCGCTGATGGTCCGACTACAACCTAAACTGGTTCCCGGCATGTTGGCTATGAAAATTAACGAGTCCCTTGCCAATATCATTCTGGACGCTCTATCCGCCCATATCGCAATATTGGACGAAAACGGGGTGATTTTAAAAACCAATCGGGCCTGGCTGAATTTTGCCCAGGATAATCGATTGCAAGCATCTGCTGAAGCATCACCGATTAATTATCTTTCCGTCTGCGATCTGGCCAAAGGTGAAAGCTCTGAAGAAGCCAAATCAGTGGCCGAGGGTATTCGATCGGTCATCAAAGGTGAGATCAACGAATTTTTGCTGGATTATCCATGTCATTCGCCCACTGAGAAACGCTGGTTCTATTTGCGGGTAACCCGCATACCCGGCCCCGGCCCCATGCGCGCTGTTGTCAGCCATGAAAACATCACCGCCCTCAAGCTGGCAGAGGAAGCCCTAAAGGCACACGAGCTGGATCTGCAACAAAAAACCCAACACCTTGAAGAGGTCAATACGGCTTTAAAAGTATTGCTGCAACAGCGAGAGCAAGACAAGGCCGAGCTGGAAAGCAAAGTGTTAAAAAATATCAACGTTTTGATCACGCCTTATGTAGCCAAATTGAAAAACAAGAACCTTAAGCCCCGTGACAAAGCGCTGGTCGATATGATTGATACCAATCTGCAGGATATCGTCTCTCCCCTTTTGCAGCGGCTTGTCAATGCCGAAATCATTTTAACCCCCCAGGAGATCCAGGTAGCGGCGCTTGTCAGAGAGGGGAAATCCACCAAGGAAATTGCTGATATATTGACGGTGTCAGAAACCACGGTCAGTTTCCACCGCAAAAATCTGAGAAAAAAACTCGGCCTGGAAAACACCCGTAAGAACCTCAGAGCGCATCTGCTGTCACTTTCCGATTCCCCTGATTGATCACTTCAAATTTAAAATAGAAAATATTACCCGGCCAGAAAACACCCCAAGGTCTTCCCGGTCACTTGTAAGCGGTCGTTTTTTAAATCCCATATTATATATCGTAATCCAAAAAATATATCGGTTCTCTTAATTGTGTAAGCAGGCACGAAGTCCACATTTTTAGGAAAACCAAAATATATTGCCTATGCTCATGTAATCTGCAACATGGCTGTATCTGTAAAATTGTGATATTTGGGTTTCTTTCAATATGTCAGAAGATTGAAGACTAAATAGCAGTACGCCCACATATTGCATTAATCTCACTTTTTGTATAGTGACAGTCTGCTGTACTTAGACCAAAAATGTGTAGCCTTTTAGAAATAAATATGATTATTTACCATCTGGATTTAGAAATAAATATGTTAGATAAATCGGAATAAACGTAATCCCAAACGAAGGTGCTCATAGATTTACATGCTAATCAAAATGAAAGGACTGAACAGTGAATAATAAAGGATCGAGCATAGCTTATACCTTGCTGACATTACTCGTTATGGTCGCAATCGTCCTAATTGGGGTAACGATATATAAAATACCTAAGATGAAATCATCTGAAACTGAACAACCGGCCAAAACAGCTTCTGCCCCCAAAACCCATAGTTCTGAATACAAGAAAGAACACCCAGTCGCTGACACAGTGGCGCTCAACGGTAAAGTATACACAGTGAACGAAAAACAGCCTTGGGCGGAAGCAGTTGCCATCAAGGGCACCGACATCGTTTACGTCGGCGACAACAAAGGCGTGAAAAAGTACATCGGCGAGGATACCACCGTTGCTGACATGAAGGGCAAATTCATGATGCCCGGCATTGTGTCCACTCACGAGCACGCGCTTATGCTGATGGGATTCACTTCGGGATTGATGATGGAGTACACGCAGAACGCGGCCAAGATGCTCGCAGCGGTGAAGGAGTATGTTAAGGAGAAACCTGACGCTCCGATGTTCTCTTTTGGCGGCGCCTATGAGGGTCGGGTCGATATCTTCCGGCAGGACATCGACAAGATCATCAAGGACAAGCCGTTCCTGATGATCGCGGCATCCGGCCACGGCGGCTGGTGCAACACAAAGGCACTCGAGGTGGCCGGCATCAAGAAGGGTGAACCGGATCCGATCGACTCTTTCGGGCGCGAGGAGGACGGCACACCGAACGGTTATGTGGCCTCGTCAGCGGCGGTCGTCTACATGCTCGCCAAGCTCGACATCATCACGCAGGAGGCGGCCGTAGCCCAGGCCCCGAAGGTGCTGGATGATTTTGCCGGAAATGGCGTGACGGCCATCTTCGATGCCGGCGCCCCGGCTTTTGAAAAAGCCACCTTCGCTGCGATGGGTGAACTCGAAAAGCGCGGCGAACTCACCATGCGGATCTCGGCCTCGGTCATGACCCAGCGAGAATACATGAACGAGGGGGCGTTTGAAAAGATGGCCAGGTTCGTTCCGATGTACAATGGCGAGTTCTTTAAGGTCGAAACATTCAAGATCCACGCAGACGGATCCTATGACGGCTGGACGGCCGGAACCATCGAGCCCTATGCTGACAAGCCTGAATCGACCGGTATCACCTCTTTTACACCCGAACTGCAGCAAGAGATTACGCTGCAAGCCGCGAAGAAAGGCTACGACATCCATGTTCACACAATCGGCTACCGCACCGTTCGCCAGACACTCGATACCTTTGAGGCGGTGCGCAAGGCCGGCTACGACAAGGTCCGCCTCACCACGGCGCACACCAGCCTGGTTCATCCCGACGACAAACCTCGATTCAAAGAGCTCGACGTCATCGTCAACACCTTCGCGGCCATGAATGCCGTACCCGATGAAACGAATCTCTCACGTCTCGGAAAAGAACGCTACCACGGCTGGGGTTACCAACCGATGAAGTCCTTCCTCGACATCGGTGTTCGGGTCACCATGAGCGCCGATTCGCCGACCGCTCCCCTCAATCCGATGCTGCAGATCTCCATCGCTATGGCACGCAAGAATCCGGGTGAGACAGAGTTCTTGCCGCCGATGAGTGAGGCCCTGAGTCTCGAGGAGGCCATACGGGCCTACACCATTGACTCCGCCTATACCCTTCGCTGGGACGATATCATCGGCTCGATCGAAGTCGGCAAGCGCGCGGACCTGATCGTTCTGGACCGGAACCTCTTCGAATGTACCACCGATGAGATCGCTGAAGCCAACGTCCTGGCCACGATGGTGAACGGCAAGGTTGTTCACGAAGAGGCCGTGGACTGGAGCACGCCGCCCGATATTTTGCAAGGAACCGATCTCTATCGCTTATATGGGGGTAGAGAGGATCTCAATCAAACGGATTAGAAATCGGCCTTGTTTTGCGGCAAATGCCACTTTGGCAACTATGGATATTTGTAACCAGGTCGCAATAACAGGTATAAAAGGGTGGCACTAAAATTTAGCACTACACAACGAAATACACATTTTGGGTGAATTGTGAATTTCGACTATGAACCTCTAACTTCAAAATTAAATGGGTGGCATAATCAAACCTAAACCAGATATCTCCATCCTATCTTAATTTTCCATAAAAAAAGGGCAGCGTCAGGTGACGGCTGCCCTTGTATATATTTAGGATCGCTCCGCTATCCGGCCACATCAATTCCTAAATTGCATCCCAGAGGATTATCGCACTCAAAATTCTTATATCGGGTATCTTCGTGCCCTTGCTCTCTTTCTTCGTCAGTTTCGATGTAGTTGTGTTCTTTATCTGTGAAATTCATGGCAACCTCCTTTTTGAATCTTAAATTTTATAATCTAATATTTTATGACTTATTTAGTAACAATATCGGCATTTATCATCATTTGGCAATACGAGAAAAATGAGCGCTTATTGATAGGTTAATCCTATCAATTTCAGGATGGTTCAATCCGAATGTCTGTTTATAAATAGCGAAATTTACGTTTTTTTGTGCCCCCCTCAAGCCTGAATTTAACACGATTCCCTCCATGACAAGATCCGGTATATAGCAGAATTAACTGCTGCAGGCACAATAAAGTAAATAAAACTCTGATTTTAAATTAAATATTTGCCTGGTCGCAGCTAATTTTGTCACAAACCCCCTATATATAGATTTTTTTTATTGACAAACATCAATATGTTGTGGTAGTATCTGATTCAGTAAGATGAAAAACCACATGTTGTGGTTTTTTTTTAGCTTTAAGAGTTTACAGCATTTTACAGCAATTTACTCTATTTTACACATCAGGGGGCTTTCATAAGCCCCTTTCTTTCGGTCCAATTAACCTGAACGAATCTGTTGGCTGCACCCTATCGTCAATGTTGACCGCCTAGCCAGCTAAAAACGCAATATACCGCAATTGCTTGACGGAACTAATGTCGGGTCCTGTAGACATCGGCCAATGAGTGACGACCGCATAATTGATCAATCTAAAACGAAACGATGTGAGGTGACTTCAGTGCTGGAAAAAATTCAAAAAAGAGACGGAAGAGTAGTCGATTTCGATGCATCTAAAATCACAGCGGCAATTACCAAAGCCGGAAACGCAACCAGTGAATTTGGCGACAAAGAAGCCAAAAAACTCACCTTGCGCGTCTTGACGCTGGCGCACGAGCTACAATTGGATCCAGATCCTGAAGTGGAGGAGATTCAGGACATTGTTGAAGCGGTTCTGCTGGATTCACCCTTCTTTAAAACAGCCAAAGCCTACATCTTATACCGAGAGCAACATGCCCAGATCAGACAGATCACCACCAAGGCCAATGTCGATCTGGTCAATCATTATATTCAGAAACTGGATTGGAAAATCAAAGAAAACAGCAATATGTGCTATTCGCTGCAAGGCCTCAACAATTACATCTCTTCAGAGGTAACATCTGAATACTGGCTCAACAGCATTTATCCGCCTGAAATCCGGCAAGCCCATAAAAATGGTGATCTTCATATTCACGATTTGAATTTATTGTCGGTGTATTGTGTTGGTTGGGATTTGCAGGATCTGCTGCGTGAGGGTTTCAAGGGGGTTGAAGGCAAGGTCGAGAGTGCGCCGCCCAAGCATCTGCGCTCTGCCTTGGGTCAGATTGTAAATTTTTTCTATACCTTACAGGGTGAAGCCGCCGGTGCGCAGGCCATTTCCAATTTCGACACGCTTTTGGCACCGTTTGTCCGCTACGACGGTTTGGATTATGACGAGGTCAAGCAGGCCTTGCAGGAGTTTATATTTAACATCAATATTCCGACCAGGGTGGGGTTCCAGACGCCCTTTACCAATATTACCTTGGATTTGAATGTTTCACCGCTTTTAAAAGATCAACCAGTGATCATTGGCGGAATCGAACAGGCCCAAACCTATGGCGAATTTCAGCCTGAAATGGACCTCATCAACAAGGCTTTTGCCGAAGTCATGATGGATGGCGACGCCAAAGGGAGGGTGTTTACATTTCCGATACCCACTTACAACATTACGGCTGATTTTGACTGGAACAACCCCAATCTGGATATGGTCTGGAAAATGACCGGGAAATACGGGATCCCTTATTTTTCTAATTTTGTAAACTCCGATATGGCGCCTGAAGATGCCCGCTCTATGTGCTGCCGACTGCGGCTGGATAACCGCGAGTTGCTCAAACGCGGTGGTGGGCTTTTTGGTGCCAATCCCCTGACCGGATCCATTGGTGTGGTGACAATCAACCTCCCGCGAATCGGTTTTGCCAGCCAGAGCCGAGGTGAATTCTTCAAAATGCTTAAAGAAAAGGTCCAACTGGCCGCCGAAAGCCTCTCGATCAAACGTAAGGTTTTGGAGCTTTTCACCGACAAAAACCTGTACCCGTACTCACGGTTTTATTTGCGTCATATCAAAGAGGGCGCAGGTCTGTACTGGAAAAATCACTTCTCCACCATCGGCATCATTGGAATGAATGAAGCCTGTCTGAATTTTTTGGGCGAAGACATCAGTGCCGAAGCAGGCCAGCAGTTTTCTCTGGAAGTGATGGATTATTTGCGCGATCTAATGTCTCAAATACAGGAAGAATCCGGCGACATTTTCAATCTGGAGGCCACACCGGCCGAGGGCACGTCTTACCGCCTGTGCATGCTGGATAAAAAGGCGTTTCCTGGTATTGTCTGCGCCAATGAGGACGACTTCCGTAACGGTGCGGCGCCTTATTATACCAACTCCAGCCAGCTGCCGGTCAATTACTGTGAGGACATATTTCAAACCCTGGAATTGCAGGATCATCTCCAGGCCAAATATACCGGCGGAACAGTTCTGCATATATTCCTGGGCGAACATGTCAGTGACATCGAAACTATCAAAAATTTGATCAGAAAAGTTACGGACAATTATCGACTGCCGTATTTTACCTTGACACCAACTTTTAGTGTCTGCCCCTCTCACGGATATATCAACGGCGAGCAGCCGGCATGTTCGGTGTGTGATCAGGAAACGGAGGTTTATTCCCGGGTAGTCGGATATTTGAGACCCGTAAAGCAATGGAATAACGGCAAACAGGCTGAATACAGCGACCGCAAGGTGTATAAAGTTGCTTAGGTTTAAAGGTTCAAGGTTCCGGGTTCAGGGTTGGAGAGTGTTTGCAGATTGTTTTTAATTTTAATTCTACAGCTTTTTTCATTACTTAACCTCTGAACCTTTGAACGCAGAACCTTTGAACCTGGTGACTCAAACCTGATAACTATCATAAGGATTATCAATACGATGTTTATAGGTGGCTTACTAAAGAATACCCTGATTGACTATCCCGGCAAGCTCAGCTGCGGCATATTTTTATCGGGCTGCAACTTTGACTGCCCTTATTGTCATAATCCGGATTTGGTCAGCGGTTGCT
>JAAUXU010160365.1_pt1 | contig 11562 bp, 7 predicted proteins | sample 7278151 | NCBI WGS metagenome assembly JAAUXU01 (sample SAMN14350113, study PRJNA611818) | marine sediment metagenome | isolation source: surface marine sediment (1.8m) | place: French Polynesia: Moorea | collected 2018-08 | reverse complement strand
TGGCCCACAATACAGTCCAAAAAATGCCCAAATTATTCGCTATTTCAGTTATTTTTTAGCCCTTAACTTTTTTGCGCTGAGTGTCTCGTCTTAGAAGAACCCCCCTGTAGACAGTCTCTCATGTCACTAATATCAACAGTAGCAGGAGTGGTTGCAGTATCACCACAATGGACAACGCATATTTCCTGAGAAGTTATTTGTTGCATCAGAAATAAACTGCTTTTTTCCGAGCCACTTTAGTCGGTTTTTTAAGTCGACTAAAACCCATGTTAGTTATTAGTAAACTGACTTAACATTCTTAGACGAAACCCATGCCAATGTACGAGCTACACGTTTGGATAGAGGGTCTTGATGCTCATATTGATGTAGATCCATAGTCTACTGCACAAACGATCTTTTGCGTTCTGCATACGGTTCGTGCGTTGAGCAAGCGGTAGGTTAGTTCTTGGTACTGGGAAACACACCAGTGCACACGTACCACTGTACGTGCACGATTGCACGTAATCATTCATGTTCCAGTCCTAACAGCAGATGGAGGATAACCCAATCCGTCAAGAAAAAAGACCAGGTTTACATGTGCATATGGATGTCTCCATCCATCAGCTTCACTTCATTTGGTTCCCTTTTTACCTTCGTTTGAACCTGTCACTTTTTTCGGTGACTTCTGTATGAAGCGCAGCGAGGCAAAATCATGTAAAAAAAAGTGATCGAGGCTTCTACTGACGGCAATAAAGAGCGGCATGAGTACGATCAAGAGCTTTTCCTTTCATCCCCAAGAACCTCATGGGCACCAAATGAAGGAGGCATCTCACACACATACTTAAGCTCCTTCTCATTTTTCATGTAGTCAAAGACGGAGACAGCCGAGAAGTTAAAAACAGATTCATGAATCTCCGCAGATGTAGCGACTGGTCTTGGTTGTAAGATTTGTATGCAGTCCACACCACACGTGTGCACGGTGAGCAGGTAGGTTCGTGAGCGCCTTGCGGTGGCACACTAAGTACAGTTGATCGCTGGGCAAACGTTAGGGTGTCTTCACTTCTCTGTTACTCAGGGATTGCACGAGCTTGACTCACCGGTCGGTTGAGGCTGGAAGTCGAATCCCTCTGCGTAGATTGACTGACTGCCATTGGCGATGAGGTTCTGGTGAGTCAACTCCACTCCCTTTGGAACTCCGGTGGTGCCTGAGGAAAACGGAATCCAGACCACGTCGGATTCGAAGTCCAAGGTCCGCCGTGCCTCCAGAATGAGGTCCTTCACGGACGATTCCTTTGACGAGCACAACAAGGACTCGTAAGACACTGAGTCTTTGCTGCTGTCTGTGCTGCCGTCCACAAGAATTATCTTCGAGGAGGAGAACTCCGCTGTAAAGGCGAAAAAAGGAACCGTTTGAGCAAAGTCTGTCGCAAAGTGAATGTACAGAGGTCTTCGAAACTGTATTAAATTTTCAGGGGTGCGAATACAGTTGCACATTCCTCTTGCGTATATTGGTGTTCCACCCGACTCGACATGGTACTGAGCGTACTTACGACCCAGTTTTTGGAGGGCCTCCCTGATCAATGGCTCTGATTGTGTCGTGGCGACCACGGCCTTGGCGTTGGCAGCCTTCAGCTGGCGGGCAACCTCTGACGAGGTGTACGCCGGATTCACGGAAGTGACCGGGACGCCTGCCAGGGAGGCACCGGTGATGAGAAAAGGGTAAGCAGAAACATTGGGCAGCACGATAGCCTAAAATGAGGCAGAAGAGCGATCGCATGCTGAGGTTTGTATGACATCCGTCGAAGTCAAGAGCCGGATTATGCTACCTTCCTCCCATGCTCTCATATCATCTTTGAACGCATTTGCCCATTGCATTTCCCCCCCGGTTTTTCCCCTGGTACTAGCGGAGTAACAGTTGTTTGCTCACCAAAATATCATTCTTCTGGAGTCCCAAGTTTCGCAATCCCACCCCTGTCTGAGCCGATAGAGACCGGGCGTCTGAGAAAGAAAAGCTGGAGTTTCGGGGAAAGTCGATCTGTGCAAAGAACAAGATGATGAAAAGCACAACCACTGTGACACAATCTTCGCCTCCAACTCAATCTGTTTGATTTGGTGCATACAGGTCATGAACACTGCAGTCATTCTGATTAAAAGTTGGCTCCTCTTGGGGAAAACCCCGTTCACACTAGGCGTCAAACCCTAAACATTGTGAAGCTGTACATAGACACATGAGGAAAGGAACTAAAAAGATTGAATGTGTGCTAAGAAGACAAAGTGCATATGCATTGTTCGTAGATTACGCAAAGGCTTAACGCAGTATTAGTTTGCGTGAACGATTGTCGCTTTCATAAAGCAATTTCGCGCACGCTACCCTCAAAAATTGGCTTCCGGCAACTCGGTAGTGGCAGATCAGAGCGTCATCAAGGCAGCTTTCACTGTATGGGACGTGTACTGTGGATGTAGAGGAAGTAATTGGCACTTAGTCATACACGGAACAGTAAAGTAGTGCAGTAGACACTTTCTCTTTCGACGCCACTTAGAAGGACTTCATGTAGCTGATGCAACCTTTGAATGCGAATTAGGTGTGATTGACTGAGCATTGGCTCAAAGAGACCCGAGTGAAGCTGAATTAATCGCACCTTACACGTGCACTTGACACAAGCAGTGTCTGCAACTCTTGTCTGATCGTCTCATTGGCACTCACCAATGCTGTCCTATCACCATACTTGGAGGCAGACTCGTCCCACACGAAGTCGAAGAGATGTTGCTTGGTTATTTCGACGTCAGGCGACGGCGAGTGGATGATGCCGTCACTGTCGATTCGGGGCTTCAGAGAGAAGAGGCCCCTGCTCATCGACTTCAAGGGGGACCACAGACGTCGAGATGCGAGATTGTGCAACAGAGACATCCTTGTGCATCAGAGTGGTCGAAAATTGCCTTAGGCATAAATTTGAACCATCCCTGGGGAGATAGAAGAAAATAGCGATCGGTAGGAGTGTCTGATAAGTGACAACTAAACAGCGAAATTTAAGGTGAAATTTTTCTCCAAATTAATTTTCTATATGACTACTCAACGTAATACATATTTTTTGCGAAGACAAGGCAAAATGGTTGTTTTTAAAAATGTATATATACAATACCAGATCTTTAAATTGCTTTTGGAATAGATGGCAAGAACTAGATTTCACCCGAAGTTGACTTCTATCTTCACTCATTTCCACTCTGAAATTCACAGGGAAATGCCACCATCATTTATTCTGACTGTAGAGTGTTATGGGACTGAGGGCAGCTGGTAAATAAGGGTCGAACCCAAAAGCCGTTCAAGTAATCAGCAATGATGGCTTGATGAGTTTACTCCAAGATTGAAGAAATTTAGGACTCTTGTCATTTCTAGCTAACATAGTTACATAATGACCTTAACAGCTGCTGGACTGGCACTGGCGGCTTGCGTGAGATGACACTCTACAGCTGACTTTGTCAGTGTTCGCGAGCTCACAGCATCCTCTTTTACCACAGCTGTATCAAGCCTTGGTTCGGCTCACTGTTTCAGGCCTCTAATTGTAGGCCTGCCTCAAAAACTCTGATACAACTCAAACTTTCTTTTCAATGCTAAGAGGGCACTCACGGCTCTGCGCTCAGACGCACTAGAAAGATCAGCTAAGGTATCAACTGCTCTGGTCCAAAGCCAAAAGTGATTGACGGAAATTTCTGTTTTTCAGGACCATCCAATGACAATTTTCACGAATAATGACTGCTTTTTGTGAGAAACATAGTGCCGTTGTCTGGCGAAAACTGATAAAGTTCTTTGACCGCACTGTACCCCACAACTTCCCAGGACTCAATTGAGATAACTGCTACGCGTTGGATAAAGTCGCGCCGAACCTGACGTTGTGAATCTGCACAGCAGAATACCAGCTGCACTGAGCCACACAGGTAGATTCACCGGCCACCCGTCAGTTAACAAATGGACGAGGAATCTAGAAGAGGTGATGAGCAGGGAATGAAACGAATACTTCATACAAAACTCGAGTGCCTGAGGCGGCTTCAGCAGTCTGCGACAAAATCACATACCGGGTGAGGCGAAAAAATCTTTACACTTTGGATCAGGAACTTCATCAAGTTTTATTTCGGCAACTCGGCAACCAGTAGCCCAAGTTGTACGAAATTTTCAAGGTTACTTGTATAGGGTCTGGGCTGTCCTAATCGTTAATGTAGCCGCCATTGGCGGCGATGATGGCCTCCAGGCGGCCACGAAAGGCCTTGCACCTGTTGCAGATGTACTCCCTGGACATGTTGTCCCAGTGCTGGCTGATGGCAGCCTTGAGGGCATCAGCCCGCACCGCCGTCTTGAACTCCTCTGGGTCCAGTTTTGCCTTCCGGACCAAGCCTTCCTTCCTATCCACCCTCTTGGACCTGCTGACTGCGTACACAGTGGGCCTGGTTATGCCCAACTGCTTCAAGATCTACATTGGTGTCTTTCCGGTGTTCAAAAGTGTGCAGATTGAAATTCACCTGTCTCATTCTGATGTCATTTTCTTGGCTTGCATACCACCTAGAGAGCTCTGTTTTTTTTTGTCTAGTTTCTTTTTGTGTTTATTTTAACATATCTCGAAACTATGTGACTGCATTTACCCGACCTTGAAAACTGAGTGTAAAGATTTTTTCGCCTCACCCGGTACATCTCCGAGTCTCTGAGCTGCGAAGCCGTTCGAAAACAACACGTAGCAAAAGTCAGGAAACAAGTTCAACTGTACAGCACACTTGGTGCCATCTTCGACACGCATCATTATAATTGTGCGCTAAATAAACGTTACGTTCCCGGTCCATCGGAAACCGATTCAGGAACCGCGGAAAAGAGAGTTTCCTCGGAAAAAAGTTATTTCTATGTGGCGAGTCCTACCGTACGCCAATTGTATTTTGCGAGCAACTTGAAGACTTTTCCGGTGAAGTGTACTTGAACACAAGAACTAAGCGTAACTGGAAGGCGCACAGCAGTGACTGAGCAGCTTGGAGCAGGTTGCGTGTTTGAAGGGAAACCTTCCGTGAAAAAGGAGCTGCACACTTGGATAGAGATGTCCTCTAATACTGGGTGATACAAGTACTTCGTCTATTAGTTCTGCGTTATGTAAGAAGCTCACTCTGCTCGACTTGGCGTGGTTTCTTGAAATCGAACAAAAAAGGGTCCAACTATCAAATTAGATACATTCGAAAGTCATTACCAGGGTTGGCAAGGTTGGAACTGCCACAGCCAAAGTTTGGAAAATTTCGGATACGAACGGGTCAGTGGCACGGCCATGGTGCCAGTGACTGTCTAGCATAATCTACTCAACCAAACATTTAAGAGATGTACGTTTACGCTATAGTTGAAGCCGTACCCGGCTTTGCTCGGGAGAATAGCTAAAGCGCCATTTCTGTCTGTATCACACCTTTAGATCGCATTGAGCAGTGGCGAATACAAGATTCGCCACTGCTGAGACCGATCTGAACTGCCAGATTAGCTACTGCCAAGGAGAGCGATCTGGACAATCAAAGTCCGAATTGAGTATCATCTGGCTTGAATTTGATGTGGCTGTTATTGCAAACATCTGAGACAAGATTGACACCATTTGGGCACTGAGCAGTAAGAAGTGTTCTTAAATCGTGGAAAGTCCCTACTGAGGACATCAGATTTGCATGGTAAAATCGCTCAAGTAAGATTTTTACTTATGCTGAACTTCCTACTGGATGTCTTGAAGGACCTGTAAGATGGTTTGTTGGGAACACAAAATAAGACACTCCTTGTAATCCAGACAGGTCCTGAAGAAGAGCTCTACCACAGGGCCACTATCAGATGGAAAGGCATTCTCCAAAGACAAGAGTGACTTGTCAAGGTTAAATGAAGAACACTTGACACTTTGACTTGACAGCAATCTAATAGAAGAACTGACTTTCTTTCATTTTATTCTTTATTGCTCAAAATGGAAAAGGTTTGTTCTGAGACTGTTCAGGAAAGTAACTACTCAGCTCTTCACTTGTCAAAGTGCATATCTGAAGACCTTGCAAAATCACTTTCCATCTGATAGTGTCACTGCGATAGAGTTGTTCTGCAGGACAGGGGATCACCTAGGAGCCTTAAGTTTCAATCCTGCATTCAGAACCGACTTTAAATAATACAAGGTTGCCCTACCCTCTGGACAGAAGATATATATTAGCCTGTAGTTCAAGTAGTAGCATACTTTGTAGTGCCAGCAAGCCATCCTTCTTTTGAGGCTTTTACGTCCTTCAATACGTACAGTAGGAAAATCAGCAAGTGATTTCGTCATACAAATCTTTTGTCCTGGTGCTTTGATCTAAGCTGACATACCCAAATGATTCGTTGAGGTCCTGTCTTGAGAATTTGTCTTGACCCTATGGTGCGGATCCTCCGTACCTGCTAAGATCAGACTAATGCGACACCATCATAATAATAAGGTTGTAAATTTAAGACTTTTCTATGCTCGTGACCCTTTTAAATAAGGTCCCGTGCCAAAGTTTGCAATGAGGTGTACCATCAGCTGGTGTACCACTTGCTAGTGTCTTCTTCCTGCTGTGTGGTACTTGAGAGTCCTTATTGCACTGTAAAGTAGCAGTGCTTTGTGGCCAACTAAGAATACTTTCATACTTACATTGCTTAATTCTACCCGCACATTGAACGTAACCTCTGCTGAGGGCTTGTATGGACACAGCTCAACTGTTTGGAGGAGTACGTGTCCAGTGCTCGTTTCTACGTTTTCTCCTGTAACGTTATACGCACAAGTTTTCTTCAGTGGAACCTCTTTCATTCACAAGGTACAAAAACAGAACAAAAAGGGCTCGGTTCATTGAATCCACCCACGCTGAGAGTGAAGCCTACTGATGTTGTTTAAAAACAGCCGCTTCCGACTGGCAAACTGATGTAAGCTTGATGGTACAAGTGCTCAGCAGCATTGTCTAAAGTTTCTGTACATCCTAGATGAATGCTCTACCTATAGCCTTTCGTTTGTTCGAGTACATCCATCAGTAGGAGACGTAATTATACTTCCCCCAAGTCTATGCGAGTCGGGCTGAGACGGTTTTTCCAACCTCCACTCACCGCTGCAACCACTCTTTTTCACAATGATGTCAAATGGTATTTGTGTGAATGTTGAGTCAGTCGATGGAGCCTCAATCCCGGTGCCACCGACATTTAGCATTTCATGTTTTCGTTGAAGGTGTGTGATTAAGAATGGATCTCCACGTCAAACACCACCGGTACGTGTGAAAAAGGAATCTTTCCCTTATGTTTCATGTTTTTCTTTGTTCTCGCAGACAACTGGGGTCAGCTCGACACTTTTTTTCTCGCTTCTCTCCCCCTCCACTGTGATGTCCGACCCGACGAATGTCTACCCCTCACGCGCGCGCTCGCTTTCTTTCTGTCTTCTTTCACGGCGAGCTGGGTCAGTCCCTTAAAGTAAGCTTCACCCTAGTCAATGGGTCAGCTCAGCTGGGTAGCCTGTCAGTGCCAATGCCAGGTAGCCTGGGACTGACCTGCAGCCCGCATGACCGCTGGGCTGGCCCCACAGGTGATGTGCCACCTGGAGTGGGCTGGGGTTTAGCCTAAGGACATCACTGCAGTACTCACCAGTTGCAACCGAACGCTAAAAGGGGAGAAATGGCCCTCCGTTCCCACTTTGTGTGGTGCTGCTTGCTGATTCATATATTAGCCATACTCACATGTTCTTATTCCATGGTAAGAGGTACCTTCGACATTACAGCAACCAAAATTTTTTAAACCGCGAGTGTTGCTTCAACTGGTCGCCCTTTGATTCAATAGTGGCCGACCTCTGGTGGGTCAGCTTGAAAAAGTGAACCTGGGCGTTTAACGGAAAAGCTACATATCCTTGTTATATATGTACCGTTGGGAAACGTGGAGAATGGTATCTTGCATACATTAATAAGATATTTGTGTGGATGACGTATGTAAAAATTTCTCAAAATTTGTTGCCAAGGTTTCTGATGTTCGCTTGCCGACTCATTTGGTTCCGGAACACTACCGGCTTCAACTGATTCCTTTCCTGGGCAATGGCACCCTTCATGGACATGTTGAGATTGATGTTGCCTGTGTGACTGACTCAGACAATGTCACCCTGCATGCTTCTGATATGACAGTCATCAGGAGTAGCATTGCAGTTTTACAGGCATCGACGATTGTGTCGCTTGCGTATGACCAACAGAGAGAGTTCTTCATCATCCGCCTCCAGGTAACTTGTTTAATCATGAATGCTAATAAGATTTTTCCTCGTAACGTAATCACCTACTTTTGGAAGATAGGAGTCAATGAGAAACCAAGCTTCAGTCGCGCTTGACTTATCAGCCCTCTCACGTTTTTCATGAGTATTGAAGGTCAACTAAAAGTTTGTTTCCAGGAGTCTCTCAAGGCAGGTCACAATTACACAATAAAGATGGACTTCACGGCCAAGCTGAGGGACGACCTGCATGGATTTTACCGGAGTGTCTACACTGATGAAAATGGGAAGAAAATGTGAGTGTGACTCTGCTGAGGTGTACACGATTTCCAGCTCCTACCTATATGAATTTTACGTAATGATATTTCAGTACGCTTGAGGTCCACTACGTACGTATGGATTCATACGAGCAATCTCATCTTTTCCAGTGGAACAGCAAACCTACTTTTTAATTGCAATTGGAAATTGATTAGTAATCAATCCTCCTGTATGATTAGCCCACCTCCTTCCTGATGCACCCTTTGCATTTCAGTGCTCTTGCTGCTACGCAAATGGAACCAACATATGCACGAAAAGTTTTTCCTTGCTTCGATGAACCTCTGCTAAAGGCCAGATTTGAGGTCAGCCTGGGAAGACCCAAGACCATGACCTCACTCTCAAACATGCCCATCAAAGAAGGAGGAAGAGGCAACAAAATGTGAGGACGTCCAAACAATGTTTTATCCGCCCCTTTGGGGTGTAGAAATAGCTCTGTTTAGTCAGGAGAACATCTTTCCCATGGTTCGAAGAACTGAATGATGATCTAGTTTTACTTCCACCGCTGACAGACCTTGATGAACCGTCTATGTGTTGGGTACACTATGATCTTTCCCTATGAGATAATATTAATAGTTCCAGTAAAATTACTTGGTGGACAGTAAAATTACTTGGTGTACAGTAAAATTACTTGGTGTACAGTAAAATTACTTGGTGTACAGTAAAATTACTTGGTGTACAGTAAAATTACTTGGTGTACAGTAAAATTACTTGGTGTGCAGTAAAATTACTCACTGTATGGTAAAAGGTGGGGATGATATTCGTTGCACAGTAAATTTTCTTTGCTGTGCAGTAGGTTAGCACGCAGGTTAGGTTAGGTCATTGTACTGAGTAGGAAGCATTGGTACAGCGCACCAAGTGATTTTACTGCACATATAAATACATCCCTTATCGGTGAGTAATTCTTCTGCACAGGAAGCATTGGTACTGCACACCAAATAATTTACGGCATGCATAAATACACCGCTTTCCCCATTTGTCAATCCTCCCCACCGAAAGTGATCATCTTTAAAAATGTAAAGACTTTCTTCATGACTCTCCAGCTCTTATCCATCTTGATGAAGTCGAGATACAGGCTGAATAGAACAACTAGGGAGTGTACAGCTTTCCAAGTCACTTTTCCTATGCATTTTTGTTAACTAACTAGGTATGGCACGGACGAGTATGTATGGGACCACTTTGCTGTGTCTGTGCCTATGTCAACATATCTTGTGGCCTTTGTCGTGAGTGATTTTGAGTTCAGGGAGGCTGAAGATGCAGGAAATCAAGTCCAATTCAAAATCTGGGCCAGAAGAAATGCAATTGATCAGACTGAATATGCAACCATCATCGGACCAAAAATCATGGCCTATTTTGAGGAATTCTTCAGTGTGCCCTATCCGTTGCCCAAACAGGTGAGAATTATTTGACAATATATATTAGTCGGTAAAATGTTTTTGAAGAACACTAACTGATTTTGCAAGTGCTTGAGGGTGCAACCACCTTAGGTTGCACCCTCAAGGCCCCCGGCGCCATGCGCAAGCACGCAAAAACGCCGTGCCCGGGTCGAGAGATTGCTTGGAGCTATGAGGCTACAGAAAGACAGGGACAGGATGACACTATCCCATGCGAGCTAAATACATCGACGTTGACTGCCAATGAACAAGTAGCTTTGCATTTGTGGCTTTGGAATGCAATTGAGTGGACTCAATCTTGTAGGAGAACAGTGCTAGAGCTTTTAGATGATCCCCCACATGCTGGCCGTGCTCACAGCTAAGAATAAGTTAAGAATAAGAATTGGTTCTGCTCTGAGACAACTTTTGTGCTGAAGAAAGTCATTCTCGTGAATGTTTGATTGATTTTCCAGCAAATTGAGCTGTATCCTTTCTGAATTAAAAAGGAGTGAAAAATTTGAGCGTCCATACAAATAGTCAAATGAGGAAAGTCAAGTAGTGGAAGGAATCAAAACCAGAGTCTCCATTCAACTATGTGAGGTTGTTGCAACCACAGTCTCATAGTTCCCAAAGGTAGGGCTATGTCCCTTCATTAGAATCAAGTCCCATATTTTTACCTGTACGTTTTTCCTCTAACATATGCACTTTCTTCATCAGGATATGATTGCGATCCCAGACTTTTCTGCTGGAGCCATGGAGAATTGGGGTCTGATCACTTACAGGGAAAGTGCACTCTTATACAGTCCTGCCTTCTCCTCTGTCTTCAGCAAGACTTATGTAGCTTCGGTCATCAGCCATGAGCTAGCACATCAGTGGTTTGGAAATTTGGTGAGGAAATTTAAAATTTTTACGACTTGCAACATTTATGCACAAAAGCTCTTAAGGCTCCGTGCATTCCTGGCAGAAGTATGGGTATAAAGGTAAGTGGTTGAATACCTGCCATTTACGCATAAAACTACCTTTCAATCAATCTCGCTTCATACCCACCTTTATTAATCCTTGTGAGTCATAACTCCCGCCATTCTGGAAAACATCCACGTCCCCCCCCCCCCCCCCAGCAGCAGATGGCAAGCAAAACGCTACTCACGGTTGAAAAAAAGAACAGAATGAAAGAATAGAAGACTTTTTTATTATAAAAGGGGTATTATGCAAACCTAACTTAACCCGCGTTAACGTATTTGGTAGTCTCTCAATGACCTCGTCTTTATCAACTGCTGTTTTGAGGAAACTAGAAAAAGTGTCATTTGTGACTTTCCCTTGGTGTTTTCCCCTTTCTGCTTCTTGTACACTTTAGTTTTTGTAAAGTTTAAAACTAATTTAATGATGTGAACATGTCCACTTTTGCAGGTCTCTCCCAAATGGTGGACGGATTTGTGGTTGAATGAAGGGTTTGCAAGTTATGTCGAATACCTCGGGGTTGAGGCTGCTGAGCCTAACTTCCACCAACTTGACCAGTTTGTGATTGATGAGGTTTGTTTCATATGTTCCAACTACTCCATTTCAACTGGTTGGGAAACAAGACTGCTTTAAGTGTCATTTTGTAACTACAATTGCGCAACTATCACCACCATTCACGCAGTCAGTACAGGAGGTATAGCCGACTTCCGATACAG
>JAAUXU010043024.1_pt1 | contig 11566 bp, 14 predicted proteins | sample 7278151 | NCBI WGS metagenome assembly JAAUXU01 (sample SAMN14350113, study PRJNA611818) | marine sediment metagenome | isolation source: surface marine sediment (1.8m) | place: French Polynesia: Moorea | collected 2018-08 | reverse complement strand
CTCAGCAACATGAATTTTTGTCTCATTTCCCCTAAAACAGCCTCAGCAACATGAATTTTTGTCTCATTTCCCCTAAAACAGCCTCAGCAACATGAATTTTTGTCTCATTTCACCTCACGCGACAATTTTGGGTGCAGGTGAACTCACTGAGTGGAGACTTTATTTATACTTGTTTCGTCTGTGTGTGCAAACACTTATACACTTATCTATGTATGCAGGATGATGGCTTTTTTTCCCTGTGCAACGCACAGAACTTGTTGTCCCGTTACACTTTTACCTCCTCTTTTTTTGGCACTCTGTACTGCAAGCCGAGGGCACGAAGAAGACTGAAAAGAGAGAGAAATTTCCTTCTAGATTAAGTCGTTTTTCCGAACATTTTTTCATTGCCGAGAGTAAAAGGAATCCCTGAAGGTTTGTTTGGGCGGAAAAAATGGGTAGCAGAAATAGGAGAATTTGTGCGTCTTCATCAGGTTCCTCTTCAACGTACAGGGTGGTCCAAAATCTGTCGGTGAAGAAGAGTCTCTTATGTCTCTTTGCAGCATCAGCTGGAGACTCAGAACGATCGGGCAAAGTGACGTGGAAAATCATCTTGTTTCCCCACTTTTTCTTCCCCCCAGCCCAAGAAAAATGTGGGTAAGCGTGGGTTGTGCGAAAATTGACAGATAAATTCTGAGATGCGAAACCGCGATTGGACGACTGAAGGGAAAAGTTTCTTCCCCGGTCACTTTTTCGTTCCTCAATCGACTGGGGAGAGAGAGAGAGAGAAAAAAACGATCTGCATAAAGACGGCCTGAGCGGCTGGTGCGGCTGGTGCGGCTGGTGCGGCTGGTGCGGCTGGTGCGGCGGACGCCGCGACGAAAGCGAGAGTTGGCAGAGAAGAAACAGAGAGAAGAAAAGAAAAAAAGGAAATCCCGCTATCTGCATTAGCGATGCCAAAGCGAAGGAGGCAGCGTTGGCGGCGAGACCAAAACAGTTTCCCCTACCCTTTATTTACCCCGCCTTCCTTCCCTTCCGTGTTTTCTCTCTCTGTCTCTCCAGACTGGACGTCCAAGGTCTGGAAGGGGAGGGAAGGGGACGACTTTTGTCACACCTTCTTCAATTTTTTCATGCCTATTTGAGCATATTGAACTTGTGCGAATACTTCTCTCTCTCTCTCTTAGTAGTCTAAATCGGGCCTTTTTCAACAGCTGCAGCTGCTTGAATAGAGAAATCGGCAGCGTCATAGGCCTAAAGGCCTGCTTTGGGGCCACCGTGTGCAAAAAGAAGAATTGCTCGTTCCCCATAAGCGCGTTTATCAGTCAGGAGAGAGAGAGAGAGAGGAGGGAAAGGGCGACGACCCTAAATAGGCCCTGGGCCTGCTGAAGCAGCAGCAGCTGCTGCTGTTAGGCCCACTTGTACGTACAAGGCGGACATCTCACTTTTTGCATAAGTTATTGGGCGCTGCAGCTATCGTTGATATCACTCTCACTTCTCCGCCAGATACCAGATGATTCTTTCAGAGAAATGAAAGAAAATGTCTGACTGAGTTATGTAGGAAAGAGAAGGCGCAGATGTCAGATAACTTGTAGGGGATTTTTTGTTTTCTGTGGTCAGAAAAAGATGTTTTTTTTTCTTAACCAAAAAAAAAAAATCTGCAGTTTATCTCCTTCACGGCCGATCTGACCGCAGAGGTGACTCTTGAGACGAATGAGGTTGCCTCCTTTTACCAAGCTGACGCAGTCAAGACGTATAAATAATAATAAAAAATAAAAAAAAGCTTCATTTATTCTTACCCATCTCCTGCTGTTGCCCTTCACGATCTCTCCCTCCTTGACGCGCACTGAAGTGTCCTCCTTGGCGGACTCGGTGAGACACGAGTTGCTCCAAGTATGCTTCAAGGCCTGTAGTGCTTGTTCTCGCAAGTATGATTGAATATGCTGGAATTTCTCCCTAAGCTGGTTGGACAGGATGACTGTGTCTGCCACACCCAAGTGCTCAAGTGTGAGCCAGCTGGTGAATGCTAATCTGGCCTAAAGGGAGAGTGTGTTGACTCTGAGCAGCTCCCATCAACAGTGCAGGAAAGTCTCATGACTTTCCGAACGCCAGGAAAAGTGCTGGTGGAATACACAATTTATATGACATGGGGGTCATAATTCATGACCGAGTGTGCAGCCCAGCCCTAAATGGGGCCCCAGTCATGCCTGTCAGGAAAGTCTGGCTCCTCTCAGAGTGAGGCAACACAAGAAAAGCACTGACTGGTCCCATTCTTGCATGACGTTCAGAAATTCTGACAATTTGTTATTGAGTGCGTGCAAATCAGCCTTGCATTGCCTGGCTTCACCATGATAGGAGAGTGCAGAACTTTGTCAGTGATCATTTGGTCCATTCTACTTGCTTGATTTCACCCCTGGAAGTTGCTGCCAGCACCAGATCTTGGGTCCTGAGAGTGAAACCCAGCCCTTTCAGTGCCCGGATCACGAGTGGCTGAAACAAAAAACACCCTCACTTTATTCAATGAGGCAGAATCCGACAAAGAATCTGCACTCACCTTGTACATGAGTGCCAAGCATAACAAATGACTGATACTGAGTGCAACGCAGCCTTTTATGGACACTTTGATAGGAGATTCTGCTGCTGGTGAGACTTTGTCAAGAGCAAATCTGCACTCATTTTCTCACAGATAACGGTCACAACGTCCCATTTACAGGGTGTACAACTTTCTGGCTCTGTCTGTCTCGACTACAGACATTCTCCACACATCCAACTGTCAGCACAAACACATTATCAGCATTATGCGCTATTTATGAGGGCTGGGAAAGTCACGAGCGCCTCTTAAGCGAACCGGAACTTTCAGCCGGCATCGAGAAACGTTGAAAAATATGTCTCATCGAGTTCTTTCCCTCTCTCTGCAGGGGTTCACAGGAAGCCATTAAGGCAACTTCTGCTGTTTCTCTTCCTCTTATTAAAGTTTTTCTCCCCCCCCCCTCACTTTCTCAGCCATGGTTTCGCAGGTGTATTTTGCTCCCTCAGCCCGGCATTTACTTGCAAGTGCAGTTCTCCTCCCCCTCTTTAGCCCGGGTTCGCCGGGTTCGCCGGGTTCCCCCCCCCCCCCTGAAGAGACCCGGGCGGCATCTGACTGCGTGAGACGTGCAGAAAAAAAGGCCTCTCCTCGTGCATGCAAAAAAGGCCTCTGGATGCTTTTTTGTCCATTATTCCATAGGCAACTTTCCGATCTGTATCTGCAGATTGCTTTGAATGTGAGCGCCCACAAAGTGAGATAATGGGCTGATAAAGTTTTGGGCGGCAGAGCAATAATAACAATACTCTTGGGCAATCACAGACGGGGGGCTGAGTTGGCACAAACAAACAAACAGGTGCTCATGAATATTGTTCTCGCTGCTGCTGCGGCCGCTGCCGTGATAATTGGCGTCATTATTACAAACCGCCGTCTGCTTCCTGAGTGCCAACGCCCATTGTCTACTGGTTTCTCCTCCTGCTCAAGAGTTTCACTTTCGTTTTTTGGGGCGCTCCCCGCGTCAGCTGGGCCCAAACTACTGCTTTTAGGGCGGGAGGTGCTCAAACAAAAAGGGGTTAAGTGAGAAAAGGTTGTGGCAACAACGTTGCGGTGACTGACGGCGTTGCCGGACACGCCGGGCGGAACCAGACCAACTTTGGGGAGGAAACATCGGAATCCTGCTCAGTGCGCTGCTTCCGGGAGCCAAAAAGGCGTCCAAAGCGTGCCGAGCAGGCAAGGGACAAAGGGGCAAGAAAATCAGCTTTGCGAAAACTGGCACTGAAGAATGTCAGATGTTTGGCAACACTGTGACCATCAAACGAACGAGGCCTCTGGCAACCCTGTCAGCCTTAACTCATTCTAAGTGAAACTGAAACAAGTCAAACTCAACTTATTATAGTTCCACTTATTTGGGTTAAACTCAGCTTATTTCAACTCAGCTGAGCTTCTTCCAACTCTTACTTGAACTCAGTTGAGCTTCTTCCAACTCAGTTGAGTCTCCTCCAACCCAGTTGAGCTTCTTCCAATCCAGTTGAGCTTCTTCCAACTCAATTGAGTCTCTTCCAACCCAGTTGAGCTTCTTCCAACTCTTACTTTAACTCTGCCCAGCTGACTTTGCTTCAGCCCCATTTATGTTAACTCAACTCAGCTGAGCTTTGGCTGGAAGCTTGAGTTGGGCTGTGCTCTCGTCAGTGCTGCATGTTGTCGACCGAGCCCGACCCTTTCCCACCTTCCTTCCCCTCTGCCCCTCAGGGTGTCAACTCTCCAGCCAAGGCCAAACTCTCGAGCGTTTTCGGCATGGGCAAAAATTACCATGAGCAAAACCCCAAAACTGCCCTTGAGAAGAGAGATGGAGAAGGTAAAGTGCACAAAACCTGTGTGTTGTGCACCTGTTTTTTGTGTGCTTCCCTCTACTAATGAAATGAAGACCACACAGGACAAAACTTTGTTAGTGGGGACAAAACTCACAGGTATGCACACTTGCACAGTGGAGGGAACAACCCTTTTTTCTTCTCTAACCCTTGTTAATGGCTGCTGCTCCCGCTGCTGCTGTTGTTGAACGCACGCTGTCAACCAGATTTATTATGTCTGGGACCTCCTGGAATCTTTGAGGAGAGAAAGAGAGAAGCTCAAAAGCATTTTCATATTTTTCAGCTAATTTTCTAGCTTGAACGACAACAACAACAGCGAAATCGTGGCAGCTCTGGCGGAAATGTAGGAAGCGCCCCATGTCTGAGAGGCCCCATTTATTACGGCAGGGGGGGGGGGAAGGGGGGAGAAGAGCGAAGAAGAGAACAGGAAGCAGATAGAAATTGAAAATTGCTCCTCGTGGCATTAGAGATTTGGCTCAGGGTGCTGAAGGAACGATTCACAACCATTGTTTTCAAAGTGCTGCAGGTGCGAGCACTTGCAGTGCAATGATGCAGCGCAGCAAAAGTTGTACTCGCACTGTTGAGGCAGCGCCACTTTGAGTACTGTCAGTACTCGTGCTATCAGCACAGCGAACATTAAGAAAAGTAGGGAAAGAAATGAGACTTAAAGGGTGAATCATTGGATTGTGTCGAGTTTTCAAATTTTTGGCACATTTGCGCATTATTTTCATCGAAACAAATGTATCGTTGCAAGAACTGGCAGACTGACACTGCAATTTTCCCTCCGAAAGGTACTGATTTCGAACTCACTGCCAGAAAATTACGCTTGCAAGTACATAATGGGCACTAATGCCATGTTCACCACTCATCGTGTTTACCCATTTCTTTCTTCTTCTTCATTTCCCCTAATTTCTGCCTTCAGGGGCTGCTCAAACGCCTCAGTTTAAGATTATTAGGGCGGAAAAGAATAAAAAACCTTGATTCACCTCCTGTTCACTGATCCTCTTTGTCTTCATGGGGCACGCACAGGTAGCTCAAGACTTCCTCTACTGTTTAGGCTGCGTGAGGCAAAAAAAAATGGAGCAAAATTTTCTTGGCTCACACTGTAGGAGGAGAAGAATTGGATCGGAGAAGAATTGGATCGATTTGACGAAGCTCGACAGATCTTTTCTAGTGGAGCAGCAACAAAGGAGACAATAAAAAACGAATGGCAAATCAATATTTTTCAGGGATTTGCCTATTATTCAGCTCTTATTTTTTTTTTCAGCGCCCTTGAATTAATTCGTCTGACCCAAAAAATAAGGCAGACTTGATTGTGGCCAGACCTCAGACCAATGTGCCAAACTCCAAGAGCTGCCTCAATCCCCCTCTGCCAAACGTGCCAAACAGTGCGTGCCAGTGTCATAGACGACGTGCCAAAGACAAAACTGGCATCGACAAGTGCCTGGCAACCCTTTTGAAACTTAAAAAGAAGGCTGACGGAGAGAAAAGTGTGAAAACCAAATCTTCTCTTTCCTTACAGCGTTTGTTTAGCCATATTTGTCTAAAATTGTGCGAGGTTCCAAAGCAGAAGAAGTCATGAAATCAAAGAACCCCCCTTTTTTTATCCCACCATGAATGATAGAAGGATGTAGCTTCTTCATCCGTCATGAAGTTTCTCTCTTTTGTGCCTGCAAAACCCCGAACGTTCGCTTGTACCTGACGCAGCCGCCGGCGGCCCGGGAGCCGCCTGCGTCTGCTTGCTCTGCGTCGTCGTCGTCGTCGTCGTCGTCGTCGTCGGGTGTCACACGTGCGCGTGCCTCTTCCTCCTCCTGCTCCTCCACGCTGCTGCCGGGCCAGACGGGCCAGACAGCGTCGGCGTCGGCGGGGTCGACGAGCAAGCCCAGGTGCTGCATGGCAAAGGAGAAATCAGAGAAGAAAGAAGGAAGGAAGGAGGAAGTCTCATGCTGGGGTCAATTTTCGTGCGTGCCTCGGATTGACACACTTTGAGCGCCAAGAAGAAGAAGAAGAAGAAAACCTTTTGTTGCTTACCCAATAAAAATGAGCGCCCAAAATTATCGCGTGATGCAAAATTTTCTGGGTAAATTCGACCTTTCAGGGACAGGGGGTAACTTCATGCTCCCCCCCCCTTCCTCAATTTCCGTAGTGAAAGAATGAGCGGAAATAGGTAAAGAACGTGTGTAGGAAAACGCTGACAGTCTGAGCGAGTAAAAAAGTTGTCTGGTGGAGCGAATGCCCAAATTTCACCGGCTGAAGAATTGCCTCAGACAGAGGAAAAGCTCGGCGAGACAAGTGACGCGCCACAGAGTGAGCAAATAGGAGAGAAACACGTCTCGGCCAGTTTTTTTTTTCTTGCTCACACAGTAAAAGAGAGAGTTTTGTCACCAATACAGCAATATTTGGTGCCCCCCTTTTTTTGGGTGTTCTGCTGGCCAACGACCCTGTCTGACGGAGCAGCATAAATATGTAGAGAAGACATTCTTTCATGCCAGGAAAGATTCCCCAACAACAATAGGAGAGAGCAGAATGCCTTTAAATCAAAGGATTCCTTCTCTGGATTCACTTTCTTCCTCTTCCTCAGCATCCCTGCCTGCCGGACTGGGCCTAAACATAGGCCTAGACACAGGCCTAGGCCAGGATGTCAGGCTATTAATGCTATTTGATCCCTTCCTCCCTCCAGGAAGCATTCGCCAGAATCATTTGGAGAAGAAAGAGAGAGAAAAAAATGTTTCCTGCACCTTAAATGTCATAATTCTCTGCAGATGTTGGGGGAAAACCCATCTTTTTTTTAAGCAATGGCAAGAAGAGACTGGATGTTGCCTTCAAAACAGCTGAGGGATGACATCCTTTGGTTTGGGGCCAGAGCCGTGCCAGAGCTTCCGTTCGGTTTCCTCTTTCCGCTGTGCTAAATATGATGAGCAATTCCAGGCTCAAAGTACAATGGCACTTTTGCCCTCTCCCCCCCCAACCCCCCCAAAAAAGAATCCGCAACACCTTTCATGGTTGCCAAGATCCAGAAGCTCTCAAGCACCATTGGTTGACCTAAAAAAAGAGCATTTATAGTTCTTGAGAAGAAGAAAACCGCAGACCCATAGTTGACTCAAGGAACACATGAATCATCCTCCCATATTTTGGTCTGTCAGGTGCTGATCTCATCTCCGGGCAACCTTGTTCAAAAGACAAACCTCACAACCTCATCAAAGATTTCCTCCAGCCTGCAGAAGTGTTTGTTCTTGTTGAGAAGGACAAACCTAAATATGAAGCACCCTGAAATGGGACGGGAGCGAAAACTGCCTATCATCCGACATCTTGAGACTGTTGGCGGATTATTGCCCCAACATTGGCTGGTCCATGTGGATCAACATGTCCAACAGGATCCTCCTCCTGGCAGGCAATGTTGAAGTCTGACCTCCGCCTGATTCGGACAATGAATCCTGCTCACTTTTGCCAAAGCTGCGGGGTTTCCAATCCGGGGAATCACCAGATCAGCCCAAGGTGATCCATTCATCGTTGTCCTCTTGCGCACACGAGAAGCACAAATAATCACTTTTTACATCCTGTAAAGTTTATCTTCAGCGAGGATCTCCTCTATTTTTCGTCCAAGACGGATTTTTCAGGCCAGTTGGAAATCGGATAGAGCAGAAGTTGATGGACGAGTGAACGGTGCTTAGCAAACATGACAAGGCAGGAATTCCACTTTCAATTAAGCCGCCTGAGAGGTAGAGAAAAAAAAACTGCACTGTGACCAGATTGGGCGACTTTGCTCGAATCCGGCGCTTTTTTTGGCGATCCAGACATCCCAGTCCTCCTCCTCCTCTTGGTCCGTGTCAGACAAGTACCACAAGGTGTGTCTGTGCTTTCCCCTATGCAGGAGGCCGGGTGGGTTTGGGCCCTCCGGCCAAAGTCATCTGGTCACACTTCTTGCAAGAGTCTTGTGGCTTAAAGTGAGAATCGTCATGCTGACCCCAATCTCCGCAAAGCATCAAAAGATCAAGAAAAGGCTCCATTTACGCGGGTTTTTTGTTCTTCTACCTCAGCGTTGAAAACTGCTCACAGAAAGATCAGCTGACATCCCCGGGATCAATGTGCAAGGCTAGCAGGACCTGAACTTCTTGGTGACCCAGCTGACATTCCTCTGTGTCACCTGACCTGGGCATTTTTGCGTCAGCATGCATACTTGACATGCGCCTATCAATGTGCAAAAGTGTATGAGTGACTTTTGTAGTGAAAGCGCTCCTTAAATCAGGTTGGCAACACCCCAGGACTGTTCATGGCTGCTTTTTTTTTAATCTAGTTCGGCAGGTCGTTATTGCTGTTGTTGTTGCTGCTGTTGTTGTTGAGTCTAACGAGGGCATCGTAATCGTCTGCCCCTTTTGGGACCTCTTAAGATCGATTTTATCTTTGGATATGAAAGAGACTGAAGAACAGGTTTTTTGAAGTGATTGACAGAAGTGACAATAATAATGTGGTTGCAACCAGAACCTTGTGCACCTTTTTTGTCAACTGGATGTGGTTTGAGCAGGATGCGGCTTTCGACAGCTCGTGCACACTTGATATGAAAGTCAGAAACTTTCCGGGTGACAAATGCGTCGTGCAATTGGCTGAAAGATCATCGAATGACGTCATTTAGGCATTGGCCATACTTGTTGGTGACTGTGCAACCCAGCCTTTTTTTGCGGCCCTGTTTGTGCCACTTTTGGAGCGATCTATTGTTGATACGGGGAAACTACTCCAGTTTTTCATTTTGGAGAACTTTCATGCTGGTCTCCACGTCCATTCTCGGCCACTCCCACCTGTCCTCCCCAAATTCTCTGCCCTTCATTGCTCGCCACTCCCACCTGTCACTCTTTGTCTTCACTCATGATTTGTACATTCTCAGCACTTCATCGTTTGCCACTCCCTCCTGTCCTCCTCCAAGCTCATTGTTTGCCACTCCCACCTATCCTGCCAGCATTGATGTCTCCACCCCCATTTTGTCTCTCCTCTTCATCGTTTGCCACTCCCCCCCCCCTCTGTCTTCTCTCCGCATCCCCCCCCCCTGTGCGCACCGTTGCTCTGGTCTTGACTCCCCTCAATCGATTTGCAACAGCTCAGAAGAGATTGAAACAAATCGTATCAGGATTCCATGAAAAAATGCATTAACCTAGAAAAATCTGGTACGCTAATGGCGGTTTTCTCCTGGCCTGAGCTGCTGATGTTGCAGCCTGGAAGAAAATAGATCTCTTCACGTCACCATTTTCACTACCGTTCGTGCATTTGCCTTAAGACCGTCTTCAGAGCGTCGCTGTAGCTCAGACTCATCAAGTCCTTATTCTTCTTGATTCCAGGTAAAGTCACGTTTGAGCGTGCCCAATGTCGTCCAGGCCTCTTTTCTGCTCCCCTAAGCGCTGCTTCAGGAAGTGACAACAGAGCTGCTAGAGTTAACTGTTAACTCCCTCCGGCCCAGAGCAGCCAACGCCCTCTGGTGGCGGAGAAATTGAGCCATTTCACCCCCCTCTCCTCCTGCTTCAACCCTCCGGCAAAGTTTTGGGCACTCAAAAAAAATGGGCGCCAACTTCATTGGCGGGAGAAGCAGGGTTTGGGCAGGTGAGACCACCCTTGCTGTCCTTGAGCGCAAATCGCACCCCGAACCTTGGTTCGCAGGGAAACTTTCCACTTCTCCCCCCCCCCCTCTTCTGTCGATGCTATCATCTGTGGCTTCTTCGTCTTCTTCTTCTTCGTCGTCGTCGTTTTCGTCCTCCCCCGGAAAATTCACCCGATGATGTTTACGAGGCAGAAAATGCCACACGCACACGTACAGGGTGTCTCAGACGCGACAAGATAAAAGTTTTACTGCGACTTTATGGGCAGTCTGTTTTATGGCCAGCAACGATGACTTCACATTACACAGTCAATACAGACGAATTTGTTGTCCATCTTTAAAGTGTTTTCTCACTAATGTGTCAGGCCCAGAATCCACCCACCCTTTAACGATTTGACACGCAGAGTCAATGAGACGCCCTGTAGAACGGGCCAGGATCAGCAGAATCCGCCCGCGCCCCAGCCAGAGTTTCCTAGCTTCGTGACACCCTGTAGTACATGCATGTGCGTGAGGGAAGAACGGGGAGGGGGGGAATTTTTCCTCACAGCAGAGCGGAGAAAATAGCTCTTTGTGCATGTTTGCCAGGCCCCCAATGTGAGTCATTCACCGACAATTTCTTGGTCGGTCGTCCAACACTTATGTACCAAATGCCAAACATGTATGCCAAATCATGGGAAATTGAGTACCACTAATTTGGCACCGTGTGAGCAAGAATGGTGTCACCGGTTTTTTTCCCCTCCTTTTTACGCACTCTGCATCCTTTGTCTTCGACTCTTCTTCCAGGTGTAAAAGTTTTCACGGCAGAGCTGAATGCACAGGGTGGCTGAGAAGTTCGGTTGCATCTCAAAATATGTCCTAACAAAACATCCAACTCTGGACATTGTGCAAGAGATTCGTTCAACGTGACCTTTGGCCTTTGGAGATGCACGCTCGCAATGCCCGGGAGATCCCCCCACCAGTTGACAGCTCCCTTCACCAGTGGGGAGGCCTTCGGGGCCTCCCCGGCTGCAGTGCACTCATGCACGGACTGTCACTCTGCCACAGAGTGTGCCAACATTTGGCACAAAGACCCTGCATGCATGCGAAATCCAGAAGCTCATTGTGACCAGGCCAAGACATCTTAGACTCGTGTTGATTGCCTCCAACTCCATCATCAGGTGGGACTTCAGGACCTCCAAGCAGTTGAAGCTTTTCCTCTGGAAAGAGTCAAAGAAGATTTCTTTTCTTTTTAAGAAAAAAAAATGCATTCCTGTCTCCAAATTCCCCCCTCCCCCCACTGTTATTGTGCGGAGAAATTCCCTCAGTTGCAAGTTCAGCCAGTACAAAGAGATTGGCTCTTGTCCAGCATTCATACTTGAGGAATTCAGCCTCTTGTCTGATGGAGAGAGAAAAATTCTCCCAGAGATTTGAGTACCTCTTGTCCTCCGTCTAACTTATTGGTCTAGATATGCAGGACAGATTGACTGAAATCTGATTCTTTGCACAAGCTTTTACTCATTGTATGTGCAATTTTATTTACTGCAGGGTGGAGATCTACCCTTCCCCCCCCCCCCCGGTTTGTAAATTTACTTTTGGCAAGGGTCTGGCATGTGTTTCACCATGCTGAACTCACCCGTTGGG
>JAAUXU010177368.1_pt1 | contig 11572 bp, 9 predicted proteins | sample 7278151 | NCBI WGS metagenome assembly JAAUXU01 (sample SAMN14350113, study PRJNA611818) | marine sediment metagenome | isolation source: surface marine sediment (1.8m) | place: French Polynesia: Moorea | collected 2018-08 | reverse complement strand
TTTATTTATTTTCTTTTGTAAATTTTGTTTGTCTTAGGTTTTGTGTTATTTTTTTTTGTTTTTTTTTTGAAATATATTTTTTGTTTGGGAGTTTCTAATTGTTTTATAATCTGTCAACCACCATATCACAATTTCTTTGCCAAAACTCAACCTCACAATTATCCCACTCAGCGTATGACATCGATATGTACCAAGCGACATTACTTACGCCAAGGACTGTATGAACTTATGTAGCCGAGGATACTCGCACATTAGCGGTTGCGTGTACCTCAAGAGTTCGAACACTACGTATCGGAGGATGAACGGGGCTAGATGCAACGCCGATGGGAAAAAGTACCTCCACGGGTCCTCATGGGGGCGGATTGGCAGTGAGCTGCCATACCCTACTAGAGGGGAGACCGCATTTGCTGCTTTGTGGGACAGAGATCACCTGACCCAGGGGATTGCTGATTTAGGGCCGGCATGAGTGTTTGATTTCGTGAATCCAAATAATCCTGCCTAATAATCCAAATAATAAACCACGGTTTTCTGTTGTCAACATCAGTTTTCATGGTTCTGCGCCATTAATGCTGTGTTCTAATCATCCATTCAGGCGTGTGTAGTTCATATGTGGGTGAGCTCCAAGTTTCAATGGGTTTCGGTGTGTTTTTGAGCTTATTTTTGGGTGGTGAAACGTATATTGAAATTTCCCGCCAAAACTTGACTCATGCTGGTGACTGAAGGAGATGTCTCGAGTCAGACAAGCGGCCAGATCATTGAGTGGTGACTCACTTAAATGTTCTGGTGGCGACTGGTGGAACCAACTCAGCTCATAAAATATGATAAATTGTGCTTCATCTTCGTCTTGTGATGACGAAGTCACTTTGGAGTTATCTCAGCTCTTTTTCGACGCTGTTTCACTGTGTAAAACCAGATTGAGGCTCGCAATCCAGTCACGTTGTCACATTTAGAATGACATTGTGCCATTATAATGATCAATGATTGTGTGTTGAAATGTTCAATACAGTGTGAGCAACTTCAGTCAGCCTAGCTCTTGTCGTTCCATCTCGTTGAACACAACATTGCCTTCCAGAAGTTAGTGATGGTTTCGAACATAGAAATGTCGATCTCGAGTATCTATCGATCATAAGGCATCGGTCCCGAACAGTTCGCGAATGAGTTTGAAAATTCCTAGAGCTCAAGCACAATAATCTAGAGTACTGGATTATCTTTTCGTCTTCTACCCCCATTCCACAAACGACACTAAAAACCAATAAAACGTAGCATCGATATTGACATTAAACAGATCCGGCCGCTGGAATCAGGAGCTCGGGTAACCACCAGAATCTGGATGGCTATGCTAGCGTTAGTTCCGAATTGAATGACTACATACGAAGACGACGTTTTCACTGTACAGTTAGACCCGACTGGACGATGAACTATTACTGAGAGGGTCAGTGCACGGCCGAAGCTAAAGACTCTCTAACATTCATGGCAGCAGCGATCACGTTGATGTCAGCGTTGGTCAGGGCGTCCAGGCAGCTGAAGCACCAGTTCTGTTCGCGGAAGTTGCACACGCCCGGTCAGGTCGCCATCTCTTAAGCAACAGCGAAAGTCATTCCGTACAGAGTACTCCCCGTTTCACCAGCTGATCCAAGTCCTGACCCCGATGGCCCTGCGAAAGATCACATACATGCATGCACGCTAGCAGAGCCACGCACAAGAGTCACGCACATAATCGTGTTGCACGGCTTAAGTGAGGAATCCGGGTGCAGCTGGGGCAGGCAGGGTCAGCTTTTAGGATAAGTTAAGCCACGTCGTCCTATTTAAGGCAGCTTCGGCCTGATGAAAAATCAGCTGCGCCCGCATTACCCACTCGCTCCATTAGAGAACGAACTCGCTCTCAAGTGGCGTTCCTGGATTCTGTCACTCAGCTGGTTGCGCTTCTTGGTCATGTCTGTAGCGCTGTCCCGTTGTGTAAGAATGGGCAAATTTTCGAACCGTTCGACCCCTAGTCGAACATGTTTCGAGCCTCACAAAAGCTGCGAACTCGAGCCGTTCGCGAACATGTTGGAAGAAAGAAAAACACGACACGTTTGTAGGATGCAGGATAATGTCGAAAGGAGTGGCGAAACGAAAGGATACAACAGGGGTAATAGTGTCGTCTTTACCCTCCAAAGCGGCCCAGTGTTGGAAAAGCTCGGTCACAGGCTCACTCCAAGTCAATCGTGGCAGTTGAGCATGAATAACCTGGATTGGCTGATGTAAACACTGCTCTGACAGAGCAAAGTGTCCCTGCTGAAAATGTAGAGAGCACGAGCAGAACGATCCTCAATATACTCTGCAGCTTAGTCTTTAGAGGCCGGTTCTTTAAATGAAGTCCAGTGGTGTAAACTGGCATTTTGGGTATGTTTAAATAGAATTCTTACTGTACAGATAGACACGACTGGAGGGCTAAGTGATCGACGAAGATCAGTATCAGTGCTAAGTTGAAGCAAATGACCATGACCTCCATGGTGAAAGATCCTCACGGTTAGTCATTGATCCGTCACTTCTCGCTGGAAGGTCAGAGATCCACGAGCGCTAGTAGCACTGTTCAGTCGCACGTCTCACAAGAACATTCAACTTATTCTGAACCTCAGCGAGGGAAAGAAAAAAAATGTTTTGGCAACTCTTCTTTCAGGGCATCAGCCAGGTAGGTCACATGAATGTGTGGCACGTTGGTCCTCCACACACCTTCACGTGCAGGAAATTAGAATAAGAGCAGCAATAAGTGTAACTTAAACAAGAAAGGGAACATCAGAACTTGGAAAATAACGATAATATTCATGACTTTGACCAAGTCAAAAGTGATGTGGGATTACTAACGTTATTTCCAAGTCCACTGTGCATGACTGAAATTTATCTGAAATCTAGGTGGGTGCATGTGAAATTGACGTGGAGATAGCTGGAAGTTCGGAGGAATGATTTGATTGTGACTCGTCCTATCGGAAATCTAATGGAAGTGTCTGAAATAGATTTGGATTGCTTGAAACTTAGCAGGAAACAAATGAAAATGACTGAAAAAAGATGTACGTGGCAAACGCTAAAACAAATGCCAATGGACAGGCCAACGTCAAACTACAGGGAGTACCGAGAAGAGGCTTTACATGTGACGGGAATTGGTTCTTTAGGTCAATCTTTTGTGGAATAAATGTCACTCGATATCTGGTTGGAACTGCTCACAGCTTGATGATTTTAGTTACTTGTCGTGCAACCCTCTTCCAGTTTTTCCAAGAATTAACAATGACTCGCCCCCATGACTTCGTTGTTGATCTTGCTCGTGCTGGCCCAAGTGCCTCAACCATCTTCACCTTGTGCGAGGCCGTGCATGGGAACAAGGCCTTAAGTCTTAGCCAGGTTTACCACGTCATGACCAATGTCAAAGACGGCAAGATGCTTCAGACAAGAGGCACCAAAACCCCAAGAGGACGAAGAGGACAAGTGACTTGGTGAAGGCTGTGAAGGCCTACGTGGAAGAGGACATGTGCATGACCTCAGAGGAGGTCTCCTTGGCATTCGAGGTGTCCAACAGCACTTTTAGAAACATCCTGCATGATGATCTACACCTTGTCAAATGTGCTGCACGCTGGATTCCAAAGCAGTTGACAGATGCACACAAAACTGAGCGAGTCTGATGTGCACTTGCCGCCATGAAGTCCAATTTCAATAAGTGCAAGACCTTCCTGAAAACCATCGTCACCATGGACAGGACCAATGTGCCCTTCCACACCCCTGAGAGGAAGCAAGCCAGTAAGCAGTGCGTCCCCAAGGGTGCCAGAGCCCCTATAAAGCTCAAACGTCAAGAAAGCGGAAAGAAACCGATGGTCATCACCATCTTTGACAATGAGGGGTCATTTACCAGCATTATATCGCCATTGGGACCAGCATCAATGTCGCCTACTTTTTCACTGTCCTCTCCCCATTCCTGAAACAATTCAGAACTTTGCCACCACTTTCAACAAGTGAGTTGACTGCTGGAACTTAGAGATGGATAGAGAGAGGGGGATTACGTGGTGAAATGACCCTTAATAAAGGATGTCATTCTCCCTGTAGTTTCATGTCAGCTTTTCATTTGCATTTGCTTTGCGTCCCCCACGTAGATGTGGAATGGGCTTGAGAAATGTGATCTGGGGTTGGACTCAGGCTTTTCAGTGCTAACTCGTGCGTCTGCGGGTTTTGAAAAGCGGACTTAGGCTCGGTCTAAAATAATGCGGGCTTGGTCTAAAACGCCGGCTTCATACTTTTTTTACAATACATACAGTACGGTGATAGTGGTATCTTGATATGACGGAAGTTTTGGTCAGCCGGGTAAGGTACTTTACGTCCAGATTATACATTTCATCCTACCGTTTTCCGAATACTGCCCTGGTTATGTGTGTGCGCTGGGAAATGCGAAGCTGCTTAACTCCACAGAAGTACAAAAATCAGTGTAGTAAAGTAGAGAGTGAGTTTGAGAACAAGTAAAAAAAATGGAATATTAAGTGAGAACTGGAGCAGGAGTGGGTAAGGAATGGGGATATAACGTGAGTGGAAGCCCATTCACCCAAACCGTCAAGTCAAGCAGCCGGCCGAGCTTCACTTCTCAGTGAATCATTCCCATATTTTGGTTGACCCAAGTTTGATTGCTTGTTGGCATCTTACTTGTAAATTCAGGTAAACAGTTGAGTGCAATTGAGAAAACCATGATGTCAAATTACAAAGTGCATCACTGTACAGGGTGAACGATCAAATTTGGCAGGTCCGAAAAGCTAAATTTGTGCATCTATCTGTCACTGCTGGAATTTCTCCTGCTTTGCAAGCAAAAATATTGATGTTTAGCTACATCTTGACATTTGAATCGTCACAATCAGCCATGAAATGAAGGAGCAGGAGGTCAAGAGAATCAAGGTGTCTGCCCTCCTTGGTGCTGGATTGCCTCAGGTGGAGGTGGCAAAGGTCGCCAAGGTGGGAATCCACACTGTCCAGTGCGTCACCACTGCCAAAAGTCAATGCCAATGAAGTCCTTGTTAACAGGGATGCAACATATAGTTAGTAATTGACATTTGACTGTAGATTTTTCTTTGAGCATATACATATCATGGTGCATAACAATTCTTACTGTAGATTTGGTTCATAAGGTTTAGTACCTAACACACCTTAGCAAACATTTGAGGAGATAGGGACAAAGGTGTCCTTTCACTCTATGTTGAATGCTTGAACTGCTTGAACTAAACTGAACTTTAGCCTGAAAATGAAGAAGTTCAGTTCAATTTTATGAAAAATCAAACAAAGTTTACAAACTCCATTTCATTGAGCTTTGATCACTATTTTGTCCATTGTTTGCTACAGGCTTGGAAACACCACAACTTTCTTAGTCCTGCTTTTCTGGTTGGTGGGTTCAAAGTCCTCTCTCTGAGCTGTTCTAAGTTGTAGGCCTCGCGAAGTTCTTTGTTCAGCAGTGATAGAGCATTCTTGCTTGACTGGAACCATCAGCTCGTAAACTGCTGATCCAGGAGAGTGGCCATTCAAAGAATCCTGTCATCCTCAAAAACGCTGAACTTCTTGTTGAAGTTGCTAAGAATCTTGGGTGCAAGCTCCTTCTTCAGGGATCCAAAGTATGCCTCTGTCTGCTGCAGCATACCATGCCATGAGCATCATCATGATGGGGATAACCTTTGAGCCCGTAGCAAAATTTTCTGCTGAAAGTTCCACTATTGCCTCATAGCAGGGACGAAGGAGTTGCACTGCTTCCTCTATCACCTCCCACAGAGAAGAGCCGAAGGGTCTAATGTCCTGGTCCATCCTCGCATCAGAGAGGAAGATTGTGACACCATTCTTCAACTTCTGGAAACTTTCGAACATGAGGGAGACAGCTCTACCTTGTCACCACGTCTTGCAGGAGCTTCATCCCTCAAGACTCTTGGATATGGTCCAGTTTCTCCTTGGCGACCGCAGAAGTTTTGGTCATTGTCGCAACCTTGGAGACCTTCACTCTGACTCTTGAGAGAGAAGAGTGAACTTCATGGCCTCCATCACATACTGAACCTTGTGTTCAGCAAATGAGCAGGACAATAGATAAGCACGACACCCATGTCCTGTGCCACCTTCATCATGTTGGATCCATTGTCGGTCACTGACGTCAGCACTTCGTATCGGATGTTGTACTCCTGCAGTGTCTTTTCCAGCTCCTGCCTGATGAAGTCGGCAGTGTAGCTTCCCTTCATCCTATGGCAGTCCAGCACAGTGGACTCCAGACCATCTGACTTGGGATTCCAGTAGTGGGAGGTGGCAGCCATGAAGCTTGCATTGCTGTCGGATGTCGTCTGTTGTTGGACACACTGAAGTTGCCCCTGATGGCTTGCTTTCAATTCGTCTTGCACCTTCTCGAACAGCTTAGGAATGAGAACATTTCTCAGAGTGCTTCTGCACGGAAGCTGGAATGGCTTGTCCAATGCTCGGCCGAGATGGACGAAGCCTCGATCCTCCTAGGTTGAGAGTAGCTGCTGGTCCTGAGCAATCATACTGACAGCAGTCATGTCCAGTGACTTCTGTCCCCTTCTCCAGCATTTGCTTCAAGGTGGGTTGTGTCGCTTTGGTCTTGCTTTGATCTTGAGATCCTTGGAGCTCCTTTTTGCGCAAGCCCCGAGAGTTGTTGTGTTGCCTCTTATGACTTTATACTTCTCCTTGCATGTCTTGCACCTTGCTTCTTTCATCCCAATCTTCTCAAACAGTCTGTAGATGATGGACGTGTGCTTTGATTTCACAGCATCCTCTGCGAATGTCATCCCCTCTGGTATTCCGTTTTTGGGGAAAACCCTGACTCTCCTAGAAGCTTCTCTTCTGCGTCCTCTTTGTCCAGCAGGATGGAGACCTCCTCCTCTAGCTCGGAGAAGCGCATGGTAAGAATGTCTGGCTCCAACTCCTCCGAACTGGTCATCTCTGGGTGCTTCTAATTCCATCACCACTCACCAGTTGCTTTCCTTCATCAAAAGTGTGGGAAGGGAAGGATGACAGAATGAAGCCAAGTGCAAAAGAGATATAAAGGCTGAAACGAAATAATGAAATAATTTTTCGTAAATAGAAAAAGTAAAAAATCTCAATCTCAGCACGTGCGGGCTTTATACAGTGCTTGGCGTAAGTCTTGGCTCCTGATCCTCCAGTTCTCAGGAGTAACGAACGAACTAAAGAATCAAACGGGTTGACGAGATGGTGAGGATCGCATCAAGTAGAACACAGGCAACATGGAGTGCGTGTATGACACGCTGCAACCTCGAATTTTGACCTCTATTTTGGCCTCAAAAAGTGCGGACTCATGTAGGTATGACGCTTTATATATGAAGACCTAAGCAATGCTGGGCACCTCTGCGAGCATGTGATGCACATATTTCATTAAACATACATACGTGAAAAACATGTACTAACTATAAATATTGCATCACCGTATAGTAGGGCTTCATAATCCGAGTTTTGGGGTTGAAAACTGAGCTTATTTGACCTGTCTGAGGTATCGCACGGACCAAGGGAGATAGCCAGAGGCCCTAAGGATGTTCAACCAAAAAATGAGGATGACATAGCCCACTTGCTGCCCTGCAATTTGCAATTTGATGTGAAATTCATTTCACAAGTTAAGTGGAGCTGCTAGAAGTATTCATTCAGTGAGCGGGCTAAGCTATGCTGACTGGACTGACCTGGGCAGCTGCTCTCGCTACCCGCACAATAAACCTTTGTGGTCCACCTGGACTGTCAAGGAAGTGCTTGAGAGAATATAATTGGGTTCTGTATATTCTACTCCTAGTGCTGCAAAGCAGAATTTTACGTGACATATTTGCTTACTTATATTTTACAGGTGTATTATTAAAGAGACCCCTTTGTTATCGAGAAACTGAAGGATCTCAATTTAACAATCCAGTACTCGGTGTAAGTACCTTTCGCCAGAAGAGTTTAAATTTTCACTTGAAATCGTTCATTGGGGAGACACTAAGACTTAAAAGAACAGTTTTGAGTGCCGATTTTGAAGCTTAAGAGCTTCAAGGGAGGCAGTCCTGAGAGGGTGGAACGCTGAGCACGTCTTTTTCATCTTTTCAGTGGGTTTTCCTGTAATCGGTTGAAATTTTCCAAAAAAGCGCTTTCTGGGGGCTGCTGCGCTTGGAACGCTCTGCCATCAGAATGGGCTGTCACAAGGTTGATCGCACTATTGGATCTTGAGAAGCAAAGTCTGAGCTGAACGACCAATTTCAGAAGACTCCACACCAGAAGTTGCCACTGCAGTGTATGTAGCGCATTTTCACCATGCAAAAGTTACCCCAAGGAAACCAAGCTTTGTTAAATCGAGTCTCAGTCATTTACAAACTGCAGATTAGTAACCTAGCTTGTGTTCACCCAAGTTATCGAAAATAATGTTAAGTCAAGATCTTACTGCATTTAAGTTGGAGATGTAAAGATGGTGTATTTGGGCCTAAACTGGTTTCAGCCCAAAGATCTGGGTTGAACCTGCAGGCTAGCCTTACGAGGTCCGGATTTTGGGGGCCTCGGCCCATTTTTGGGCTCACGGACGAGCGTTGCTCGGCTCGAACCCCTGAATCCCGGAAATCTCTCGCTTTCTCAACACTTGCTCTGTGCTGCTCTAGACGCATAGACAACTTAAACCGATTCGCAGAACCGTTTCAGCATCTCACGCGTCAGTTCAATCAGCTGGCGAAGTCGACCTCTTCGCAAAGAGGTACTTAAATACTTACGGTAAATGCCCCTTACTTAGACATGCATGACTGTTTTTCAACTCCTCCTCGTGGCCCCTGGATTATTGGAGCCTGCCTAATTACTTTTTAAACCAATGAGGCCTCTCTGTCCATGGGGCAGATGAGATGGAGTAATGGGCTGCCAATGGTGCCGATGATGAGAGTTCAATAAAGAAATGAACAGGGTCATTAGAGCTCGCATGATTATTTTTCAACTCCTCAAGGGTTCTGGATCATTAGAACCTGCTGTCTTGGTGGAGCCTACCTGGTTATTAGTGCATTTATGGTATATCCTTTCCCCCGAACCTTCCCCTTATGGCCGTGGCGACGTTTCCATTGTTGCCCAACCTAACTTAGCTTAGATGCGCGGACTGATGCTGACCCCAATTTGTAAAGCAAGTACTTCCAGCCTGGCGAGTGACACTGTGTCGTTAAAATCACACTTAAATGCTCATGAAACTCTCAAATCTTCATCAGAGAAGTGTACAACAGATGGCGCTAGGAGGAGCGGGAGACAGACAAAAATTACCCAGTGAAGGACCACCAGTAAAACTAAAACAAAAGGAAGCAAAAGTGAGACTGGCTGCAGCAACGGCACTACGACCATTAGAGAACGAAGGATAGTCCAGAGGGAAGACCCTCTGCCGGGCGCGCCCGTTGGTCAGGGCAACAGTGCACAAAGTGTGCCAAGGAGGGTGACAAAACTGCATCAAGATTTTTGACTGATTCAAAATGATTGAGGGTTTTTTTGGACTCCAAGGTACATTTTCCATGATGAGCAGCAACTCTGTCGTTGGGACAAAAATGGTAAACAAAACACCAGTCAAAGGTTCCCTTTCATAATTTATGGGTATTGATGATCATCCAACCATCACTTCATTTGGAAGGATGAATTATATGTACTTGTACATATTGGCAACTCTGCTCTTTAGGCCAAATCTGCCGTGATCGTTTCTCGGGGAGGGTCTCCCCTCTACCGTTCTTTCGTTCTCTAATACTACGACCATGAAGAAAGTGAAATAGTAGATTTTAAACAACCTTGTCAGGAATTTAGCTCCCCCTCGGTATAAAAGCCGGCATGTGTAGCATCTGTCAATGAAAACATAACACCTGAAAAAGTTCCCACAAAAAATGAAGAAAGGGAACAATTAAAACTTGTTGAATGCTATGAATCTTGCAAAGCATGTTCTCAACCCAAGGAGGAAAAAATGTGAGAGGTAGGAAGGTAGGCAGAAAGAACTTTTAAGGGGTATTGCTATAAATTTTCCAAGAAAATGATTTACTTTTCAAGCCCAAAAGTGTTGTATATCCATGTAGTACACGGAACTGTTTTGCTTTTTGACGGTACAATTTTTATCACTTATTCATCAAAAATGGGACCATGGTTGATCATCAAGCTTCTCGTCCGTCCACCACCACCTTGCCAATGTTGTTGCTATTGAACCAGCTCCGGACACCATCTTCCTCAATTTGCGCAGGTTTGGAGGTGAAGTGAAGTTGTGGTCGAGCCTCGGCTAAGTTCGAATTTTGGCCGCAGACTCTCTCCATCCCTCTACTTCTTCCGGATCTGTTTTTCAGTGCTGAGCGAGATCTTGAGCTTCTTGATCATGGACCCAGCGACCACCCAAGCTCAAGCAGAACCTTGGTTTCGGTCCTCTGTGCTATGAAGGCCTCTGTTGAGAGGAAGGAGTCCCTCATAGCCTCCGTCCGGCCCCTCGATGGTTTGCACTTGGTGCACATTTGACAGGCTGTTTTCTGATGGCTTTGTCACCCTTTGTTGATGGAGGCGGTAGTTGTCTCCCCCAGACTCAAAAAGCCTTGTCGTAATCCTCAAATAGTTCCACAATCTTTCATTAAATCGGCGGAAGACCAAAAACGAAGCTCAACCATTGGGACGAAAAAGGTTGAGTTTCGTTCACCATAACCTTGGAAAAGGTTAGATTTTCATGGCTGCAGCCTTCTTCGAGCATGGCATGCAGGCATCTGTTTCGCTGCATCCTTAACTTGTCTGAGCTGAGAGAGGTGCATGATGGGACCTTGCTCTGGTATTGGTAGGACATGGAGGAAGGCTAGCTTTCCTTCAAAGGAGTGGCCCGACTGATACTGTGTTAGTGGTTAAAAAGCCAGTGTCGCACTAGGTTCTCTCAAAGTGTTATTATCACAAATCATAAAACCATATCTTTACCTCGTAAAGTCCTGTCAAAGGGTTATTTATTTGCATGACCTTTGTCAGTTCTATGCTTGGGTATTGTCAATTCATTAGTCAGGTTACATATCCCCATCATAGGACAAGAGCAGTGACAATACCACCTTAGCTGGACATGGAGAATTTCCAGGCCTTTTCAAGGTGCAGATATGGTTTCATGATATTTGACAATGACACTTTGACTGAACCTACTATGAGAGAAATATTTAGCCACTAACATATTATCACACCCTCTCGGCTGGGCAGCCCCTCACCAATAGCAGGACAGGCATCACAGCTCTGTGAAGCATGGCTATTTTTTAAAGGATTTGATCATGACCTTTAAAACTATAGCCTTTAACCCAAAATATTTGTTTTGGACAGGTAGAGGACTCAATTATGAGTCTCTACATTTTTTCAGCCAGTTTGCTCCAAAAGCAGTGAAACTATTTTAAATGTCCTGTCAATCAGCAAGGCGCACCATCTTTGCACTTTACTCACAAAGTGTTCTTGCACTTGTCTGACAAACAAGAAGTCTTGTGTTCAGTTGGTATAGTTTCAATAATAAGAACACAGTTATAGGCTTGTCAGGGCGGCGCTGGTGTCCCCGTATAACATTAGATCTTTGAGCTGGCAGAGCGAATCGCTGTTT
>JAAUXU010057336.1_pt1 | contig 11574 bp, 16 predicted proteins | sample 7278151 | NCBI WGS metagenome assembly JAAUXU01 (sample SAMN14350113, study PRJNA611818) | marine sediment metagenome | isolation source: surface marine sediment (1.8m) | place: French Polynesia: Moorea | collected 2018-08 | reverse complement strand
TCTTTCCTGACTTCTTTCTCTCTTTCCCTATTCTCTCTCACTCTTTCCTGACTTTTTTCTCTCTTTCCCTATTCTCTCTCACTCTTTCCTGACTTCTTTCTCTCTTTCCCTATTCTCTCTCACTCTTTCCTGACTTCTTTCTCTCTTTCCCTATTCTCTCTTTCCCTATTCGCTCTTTCCCGACTTCTTTCTCTCTTTCCCTATTCTCTCTCACTCTTTCCAGGCCTCTCGGTCCCTCCTTAGGATCGTGTGCGAAACTGAGTCGCTTGGGGGGCTGGTGTCAGACAGACTGGGTGGCCGAGGCCGGCTGCACCACCCAAAAAAGGCAACCTGATTTGGGGGACTTCCAATAAAAGATTTCGGAAATGCAGCTTGTGAAAATACGAGCCTCTCCTTGAACTTTTTTTTTCTTTCTCGAGAGATAGAGAAAAGTTTTCCCTGGAAAGGCTTAGGCAATTAAGGTGATATCATCAACAACTTCAAGCTGTGCGAATCGTAAAGAAAAGGGTTGCACTTGTCCAACTTTGGTCGTGACACCACCTCTGCTCTGGTCTCCTCCCCCCCACCCCCCACCCCCTTGGCCCGTCCGTCCTCTCCGGTGGCCGTGGCCACCTCCTCGTCCCCGAAGTCGTTGTGCCTGTCAGACGTTTTTATGAGTCACGCTGTAGGCAAGCCATTAAGAAAAAGCAGCCTCTGCCCTGGTGAGCGCATTTTCAAGGCACTCCTTGTGTTCTCTCCCTCCCTCCCTCTCTGCCTGACAGCCCTGGTGAGTGCCTGCCTGGCCTGTCTGGTTGAGTCGAGGCTTTGAATCATGCGTTTTCCCCTGCTTTCAGATTTCCCCATTATTTTTTGCAAGCAGCCTGTCGAGGTCAGAGCCTCTTTTCAAGACAGCCGATATATAGATTTCTGTTTTTCGCACGCCTAAGGTGCGGTCACACAGGCACAATTTCCGGACCCAGATTTAGCTCCGGGCGTCCGGAATCAGCACGTGGAATACTTTGCCAACGAAATTTGCAAACTCACACCGAGCAACAATGGCCAATGAGGAGCGTGTGAGCCAAGAAACTTTTTTGTCTCAGCTTAAAGGCTCTTTTCACATCCATCATCGTCAAAAGTTTCCTTGCTATTTTGAGCGTTCTGACTCCGGATTCGGCTCTCCCCGGTTCTTTTTACATGTCGACCCCCTCTCCCATGATGGGTCTCAGTCCCTCCGAGCATTTTGGACTTCCTTTCTTTTACCCTTATGAGGCTCCCACAGGTCAAGACTTCACTGACGAAAGTTGAGGCTGATTTCCACATTTTTTCGAAGGAAAAAAAGTTTAGTTCACCTTTAGCTAAAAGGCAAAGAGGTGACCGAGGGGTGCGCAACAAAATGACATTTCATAGACTGAACCATTCTTTAAGTTTTCCACCTTGCCGGTGGGTCGATAGATAGAAGGATGGATGGAAGGACGGAAGGATTGATAGATAGATAGATGGATGGATGGATGGAAGGATGGTTGGATGGATAGATAGATAGATAAATAGATAGATAGATGGGAGTCCTTCTAACAAAAAGTCACTTCCTCCAGTGGCAGTGAAAACACCATCATCTGCAAATCCCGAATTTTAATGCTGCTGTCGTGTTTCATTCGCGGTTTTAATAATTAAGTGACAGAGTGAAAGGAAAAAAGCAGCTCCCGCCGGAAAGACTCTTTCCCAAAAAAAACTTTCTTCTCCAAACATTTTTTTTATTTTTGCTCCCAGACATCGATAGGAGGAGGCCTTAAGAGACGGGGCTGTCTGAAGGCAAACAAGAAATTTCAGAAAAATCCAAACAGCAGCTTTACAAAACACGGGAAAGGAGAAAAAACGATTGCTTCCGAAGTCGGCGGGGCTCTCTAATAAATAATAAATAATCTTGCTTTCCTCCGTCTTCACCGATATATCGAGCAAGACAGCGTAGGAGGCGCAAAAGATGCAGAAATTTTCACCGGGGCCGGGGACGTGCGAGGCGCAAGAAACGCACCGACACCCACCCCGCGTGAGACGCCCGCCACATGGAAGCGGAATCTTGACGCTGTAGATACCGTGTGACGCGCAAAAGACGACCACGCCCTGAGAAAACGGGTGGATTATTTACTCAAAATTGCTGGTCCTACCGTCTCAGATTTCCTCCGGGCGACTTCTAGTTTCTTTTCGGCACTGTTTCACGCACTCAAAGAGCTCCGGCGGCTCCGGCGGCTCCCGAAGTTCACGGAGCAGCCCAAAATGCCCTGAACTGGGGTCTCGTCTCACTTTTTTTTATCCTCTCCCCCCCTGATCCGTTCGTTGTCAGCTGCCAAAGTCCTCAGTCAAACTGAAGAAGAAGCAAATTTTCTCTCTCTCTACGCAGCCGGCGCTTCCCCAACTTGTGACCACATGGACTGCGCCTGAAAGCGCCACATTGCGACTTCTCTGGGCGCCGGGAGGCTCTTGCCCCCGGACTCTCACGGAACGGTGTGCTCCACCCTCCCAAGCGTGGGGTCCGTGGCAAACGAGGTCGACTGGCGAGACCCGACCACGATGTCCCCCAACTCGTCTGGTCACGAGATGGCAACGTCCGATAACAACGAAAGGCAACGGCGGCAGCAGCAGCAGCAGAGCAGAGCTGCTGCTGCCATCGCCTTTTTTCTTTCTTTCCTCTCCGACCGTGTTTTGCGGCGCGATCGACCGAGGAGAGAGAAGAGACTCACATGACCCAGAAGGCGACCGCAGACACCTGAAGGCACGCGGAGGCTTCGCCCAGAGACATCTAGCGGCGAAAAAGCGCCGGAGTGTGCACGAGGTAGAGGAACCATTGTCGGGGCGGGCAACCGAATCTGTCACTGACGGAGAGCAGAGCAGCGTGGGGGCCAAATGGGGCCAAGGATCACTTGTCGCTGGCGCACCCAAGCGTTGCTCCTCCAGGTGTTGAATTATGAAGTCTGAGGGGCGACCGAGCGAGCGAAAAAGTGGTGTCGACTGATGCGACAACGTCAGGCAGTGATTTTTGAGCGTGAATTGTATTTCAACCTTTCGAAACGACTTCTTGGTGTCAGCTGATCTTCAACGCTAGGCAAAGTATGGACGGTGAGAAGCTTGAACAGTGAGACTCCTCCGCTTTAATGTAGGGAATATGAAATCTTGATTAAGGAGAACACTAACGCTTGAGAGCAACATTGTCAGGAGGGATCAATGAATGCCCATCAGTGATTTTGTGAGAGGCAATTAGTTTGTGCCACAGAAGAGTGGCTTTCGTCCTCTATGAAGATCCGAACATTTTCCTAAACCTTTTTTATTCTTATATAAGTGGACAGGACACATCTCTGGTCCGCAAGACTTGCGGTTCGCCTTGCGTTTAAGATCAGCTGACACGATCTAAATAGAATATTGCTTGAAAAGGTTTAAGGATGATACACAAGAGCAGTTCACAACCAGAGGTCGTCATAAAGTTGATGCCAAGAGAAGTCCGGTTTTTGCGAGAACTCCCCTCGCATTATTATTGGCCCTCCCTCGGCCTGATCCTCGGGGTCTGTCTGCACTTCGCCTAGCAGCTGAGGCAAAAAAAGAAGCCGATATTGCTACATGCGTACTATTAACTGCCAAAAATGCGTTTTCCTGGGCTCTGCCGTTGTTGACAACAGGGGTGTTGCCAAGTCTCATCTTCATCTAACACGGAATCGGCGGGGATCCCGACTGAACTTCTTCCTGCATAACATTTGAACCGCTGACAGTCATTTCTGTTTGTGCGTTCAAGGCCAGCACTGCCAGTCAGCCTAGATAAACGTTCTTGGAGGACTTTTGACATTTTCCACCCTCCATTAGCTACAGATGAAGAAGAGGCAAGAGCCACAAAATGACTCATGTCTTCCGAGCAGTAGCAACAGCAGCAGCAGCAGCAACAACAACAACAGTTAGTGCAGTGAAACAGTTCGGGATTGGACCTTGCAAGGCCTTGGCAGCCTACCAGACGCACGTAGAATAGAAAAAAATGGGGAAAAGGGACAAATTGAGATTACGACAAATGATCCTAGAAGCCCCAAGTATGAAGATATTATGCAGACAAGAAAAATTTTGCTTCTGGTCGGGTCCCTTTTAAGCTTTCTATTTAGTTCTCTCTCTCTCTCTCTCTCTCTCTCTCTCTCTCTCTCTCACACACACACACACACACACACACACACACACACACGCACGCCCTCTCTCACTCACTCAGACAGAGAAAACCCTCGTCTCGCTGCAAAAATCTGCATCTGCATATCCACCAAATCAAAGAGTGAACTTTGCTTCTCATCCATACGCATTACGGAGGTCCAAAGGGGAGATCCCCCCCCCCTCAACTTACTCCTTTCTCCCGCCCTAGACACAGCTCATTGGACAGTGGGTAAAAATTGAATTTGAGTTGCCCAAAAAAGAGTATAATGTTATCCTAGATTATTCTTGCCATAAAAATCACAACATTTTAGGTCTTTTCATAAAAGGCTCAACAAGGTCCTTCTATGACTGGCCCAATCTGGCCGCCAGCACGCAGCAATCGTGCCGCACAAGGCCAAAACTTGGCCTTTTAGCACGCGCAAGCACGCACGCACGCACTCACACTCGCAAAACACAGGGGCAAGCTAATAAATCATTCTTGGGCTAAACTATTGACGAAGATATTCCAGGAGATGCTAAGAGCGAGTGCGGAAAAGCCGGTCATATCACCAGGGGTATCGCTGACACCGTCGGCAACTTCTAAAACGCCGACCCCGTCCGCAACGACAGCGACAACGACGAAAGTCTGCTTCAATTGAAACAGAAATCGCTTCGTTTCACATATGTATCTAAGTAGTGTAGGCTGATGCCCTAGAAGGCGCCCGGAGGCCACTACCAATCACATTGTGCCATACCGACATTTGCCACATCACGTCATGTGCCCAGCTTCGTCGTGACACCAGTTGTTCTTGCCCGACACGACGTTCGCCATACCACGCTGTCCCCGCATACTTCCTTGCACACCTCATTGCAGATTCAGTAGTGGACGTCCAATGGACACCTTAAGAGTGAGAGCCACACTGATGGCGGGCAAGAGTTGCCAAGTATTTGCGCTGTATTGTGGTAAAGCATCCTGATTCATCACAACAGCAAAGTTCGATCGTTGACTATACAACTCCCCTCAAAGAGAAAAGGATAGGAACTTGCTGGATGACACGGCCACCATCATGTTGCTCCCTTCCTCGTGCTCCACCACACACAGGTGTCTGTTCGAGTGCCAGAAGAGCGCGTTGCACTTGTGGCACGGCAGCGGGGGTCTCGGCGAACAACTGGCACACCCCAAAGCGCCAGTGGAGAGCCTTGTACTGTACGCCCCAGTCCTGCAGAGGTTGAAACAACTGCAGGCAAGTGTTCCCATTCAGCTCATGTCTGCACTGTACGTGTACGTGTAGTGGCCATGAGTGAATGCAGGTGAAAGCTTACGAGTGGATTCCATTTGTTGCACCGGTCAGCTTTGCCCTTCTTCAGGTGAAACGTCCGGCTGGACCCTGAGCATTCGGGTAAGCAAGGCAACCACGGGGCTGTGCAGTACAGCTCTATTGGGATCATGGAAGTTCCCACTGGCTTACATCACTAACCAAGCTTTTCCCAGAGGACAAAGAGCCCGTTCAGCTTCAGGCCTGCATGGATTTGCGTGCATTTGTGCGCCCACAAAGGGAAAATTCCATTTGGTTTATCGGTATTCAATCTACAGCAGACTTTTCGGAATAGGTGAAAATTGTGAACTCAGCCTCCATTGAGCATAAAAGTGGACAAGACTCTGGCTGTTGGCACTATAAATAAAAATAAGGTCCTTTAGATTCCAAGCCAATGGTACTACAACAGTAAATAAACCCAATTTTCGCATTGTTGATCCCCCCATCCGGTGTGGCCTACACGTGGGAAGCTCCCAGTTCATGAGCACTCCAAGGAGCGGACATGGTCTCAACTAAGAACTGGTACCTGAGCTCATAACTAAACTGGCAGTGGTGATGAAGGTTTTGTATCCTGCTCTTCGCCAATGGAGTTTGATAAATGCCGGGGTTTGCCTCACCTCAGTCATGCTGAGAGTCTTGAAATCATCGCCCACTTGTCCCTGGAGTGTTTTTGGGTCCCCTGTTATCTTTGTCCCCCCCCCCCCCATGGGGGCAATACTGTATTGCCTACTTGGAGAAAAACCCATCTATACACAACGAGGATATAGCATAGATGTCAGACCCACACGTACCCGGAATCCCTGACCAATATTGGGCAGTTCAGTTAGGTAGGCAAAAAAAATGTCTTTGTCATTGGGGCAAATGCGTTTGTAAGGCATAGCTGAGAGTGTCTCGTGTACTGCCCATGTGTGGTACGCTAGGATAGTGCTGTGTGAGTAAAAAAAAACCATGCTCCCATGTACTCTGCCCGTCGCACATTTTTTCATGGCTCATGCTGTGTACCTACCAGATGTGTGACCGTGTGGATGCACCCTTACAGGTGTGATTGGTGCAAATGTTGTGATGCGAGCTACGACGGTCTTCAAGTTATCGACTTTTCTGCCGGCGTCCAGCTAGAACAAGAAAAACAATCTGGACTCTGACTGTTCGCTGGCCTGCGCGGACCAGGGCCTGGAGCTAGAAGACCTCTGACAGATGGAATCCATAGCAAATGCCGATGGTTTTTTTGGGGGGGGGGCATCCAGAGGAGCTCTCAGATGCGGACGTCTGTGTATGTATCCGTCAGTCTGCATACGTTGATGACCTAGGAGGATGGAACAAGCCTCGTCTGCATGCTCTCGGTGGAAATTCATTCTGCCTTCTGCCCTGTCATGTCAAGATTTCGTGCCAAAGAATAGCGTGACGCAGATGAGGGATAATCAGCCTTGATCCTCCTTACATAAAAACTCCATGCTTGGATGTATTAGCATAGAAGAATCTATTCTCTCTCGACTACCGAAGTCACTTCTGGAACCGCGACCCCGACGGCAGAGCTCATTTCTCTCGAGCGTCTTGGGATCTTCCATTCAACTTTCGGATTTTGCTTCGACAAAACTTTTCCGCCCATGATGGCCGGACGAGTGGACTTGAGTGGGACGACAGTGGCGAGGGCCAACTGGAGGAAGCTCTTCGCGGTCAGGGGCTTCATGGCCCTGGCCAGGGAGCAGGCAAAATTGGTAAAGTGGGATCATTCGTGCCGGGAGAAAGTTTGTCCATAGCTTAATAATGACAATGCCTGGCTCAATGACAATTCTGCACCTTCAGATGAGATCGGCATTGAACAGTATGATCCATATGAAACGTCCCAATGGCCCGTTGAAAACATTGGCAGTTTCCACTGGCGCACACAGCTGGTGAGGACAAGAGTTGGGGCCAAAAACTGCTCATGCTCCGAATCTGGCGCCAACACAAGACCCAGTCTTAGTAGGTTCGTCTGGACTTCATTGGTGTTGTCCCTTCTCGAGAAGCCCGAAAGCTTTACATAACGCAGCCCGCACTTGGTACACGGATCATTGCCCGGGTCACACACACACACACACATCGCTTAAACGACGCTCTTTTCAGGCCCCTGCCCAAATCTTGATCGACGGGCGCTACCGCGTGGGCAAGAAGATCGCCAACGGGGCCTTCGGCCAACTTAGGATCGGCTGGTCAGTCACTGAATTCGACGTTCGGGCAACGTCAGCATCAGTGGTAACGATACTTACACAGCTGCATTGCACTGTACAATGCAGCTGTTAGTACAGAAGGTGCAGCATGCGTGACAAGTCTCTTTTACACAGAATATTTTTAATAATTCTGCAAATATGAGTCGCATCAGCTTGAAATTTGATACAGAGACTCTCAAGACTACTAAGAAAAACTTTCATTTTAAACATTTTCACAGTGGCCTCCTTGCTGCTGGATTACTTTTTGAAGTCGAGGCTGAACTTGAGTACAAATGGCACGGATGGTGTCCTCAGAGATGCACTTCGGATGTCATTCCTAGGCTCCATGGTGAAATTGGAGAAAAACTTATTTCGACAAAGTTGTCAGGCTTTGTTGACAGAAGTTGCACACAAAAAATGAGCGCGAAATTCAACGTATTGTCCCGTGTAAGAAGACTTATCACACATGCTGTATGGACAATTTGCCGTTGCAACAACCTGCAACGTACGAGAGGTTACAGATAGCTCAGCCTTCGATGATCAGTCCATTGGAACCGAGCTGCACGGAGCAACTCTATTGTGTTTAGTTTTGCTCCAGGAACCTTCAGAATTTTGATTTGTTTTTTAGCAGGCAGTGTTAAGACAGTTTTTACGATAAGAATAACGTCAGTCTTTGTCGCATCTTAGAATGCTGACTTCGACGACGAAAGTCCGAATTGCGTGGCCATCAAGGTGGAGCCAGTCAACGCCGTCATCCCGATGCTTCCGCTGGAGTTCCGGTTCTACAAGGCGCTAGGGCCTCATCCTGGTCTTCCCCAGATCCTTCACTTCGGTCCATGCGGCAACAAGTACAATGCGCTCGTCATGGAGATGCTGGGGCCCAACCTCGAGCAACTGTTCGTCACGTGCAAGAGGCGTTTCTCGCTGCAGACGATTCTCATCATTGCCCTGCAGCTACTCGATCGATTGGAATTCGTGCACTCGAAAGGAATCGTGTACAGGTGAGACACCTACAGCATTTTCGAGCTCCTGAGGTTCAGGACCCCAAGGTTAAAGCCGTTGAAGTCCTGGTCTTGTGGGTTCACGCATGCCTACTCATGTACTTCGTGGTACAGCGCAGTTCCGTATAAGGTCCTGCATGGCTGCTCAGCTTAAGACGTTGTTTTTGCTTACGAAACAACTTTACCCAAACTTGATCCTAAATTCAACTGAAACGTCCAGCCTCGTTGTAGCTTGACAATTGCAAGCTCAACACATCGCTTTCCTTGACTTGCTTTAGTGTTGGACCAGAAGAACCAAATGTACGGGCACTTACGGTATGCCGCAACTTTTGTGTTTTTAAGATCAACTTGACGGTTCTGCACTGATAATGGACCCGTGCGCGTCAATCATCGTGGACAGTATCGACCTGCGAGGGCTTGAATTGGCCGCAAATGTACGGCAGGAATTTGTGGTTGACTACCGAATTTGAGGCAAAACAAAGTAAACGTGACATTAGAGATCGATCCAACAGTGACTTCGGCCTGATGCTTGCATTCGATTTCGGTTTCGTCAAGAAAGTGGCTCCTTGATTTGCCTCACTTTTATGAAGAGGACTGCACCACGATTAAACATAGCAGTGGTGTTTGATCACCTCGAAAACATGCGATTCGTGAAGGTTTCACAGTTGTTCACTGTATGTCACGATACAATAATTAAGTAATAATACTCTGTGTGCTCTCATTTTATGTTTCCTTATAGTGCCCTTTGAAAAACTTATCACGTGGAACAAGTTGAGTGTTGGAAGTTTCAGTTGTTACGTATGCAGTAAGTGTAAATCAAGTTCTTTCTAACCAGCTGAGCGTAGTAGTTTGTATCGGTTTATCTTTACTGTAGAAAACAATTTAAAACGTGAATTTTAATGCACTAGAATGTGAATTTTAAAGTTACTCTAGTTGAAGTTCTTCCTGGCTTGTTGGGTGGCCTTCAGTGCCACTCCCGGCTCGACCTCTCAGTGTAAGGATCGAGGCCATAAAGCGGGATTCCTGTCATAATGTGGCCTGCAGTCACATCGGCAGCAGAATGTCCGACCGAAACGCAATATTCGGGTATTCGGTTTCGGTAAAGGAACAGAGTATTCCATAAGGCTAAACTGTGGCAAAGTCACTTTCGGGCGTTCACTTCTTTACATTTCGGATTTTTGGGTCCCATTGGGTCATGATGGGCAGAAATACGTCCCTCACTGAGCAAAAAGTCCAAAAGATTTCCAGGTTGAAATGCCGCAGCTACTGAGTAATCGACTGGAAATGGTCAACGCGCAAGTACTTTGCATTGCATTGTTGCTTCCATTTTATTAGAGATGTGAAGCCAGAAAATTGTTGCGTGGGTCGGCCCGGTTGTGGCCGCTCTGATCGGATCTACTTGGTGGACTTCGGCTTGGCCAAAGAGTACCTGGACCCTGTCACAGGCTTACACAAACCTTTCACCGAGGAGAGATGCCTCACAGGTGAGCTTCCATGACGCGGGGAAAATACTTGCCAAACCAATCATCCGGCACAAACTCTTTCACTCTTTCTGCTTCTGTCAGGCACCGTCCGCTACATGAGCCTGAATGCCCACAAGGGTCGTGAGCAGTCGCGCCGCGACGACCTCGAGGCTCTTGGCCACGTCCTCTTCTACTTTCTGACTGGTGGGCGCTTGCCTTGGCAGGGATGCAAGGGAAATGGGGATCAAAGTGCGGAGGGGGATCTCAAAGGAAAGTAAGTGACGATCACACAGGGTGAGTCAAAAGTAACTGCAGTTCTCGTCTCCTCAGAGTTCAGAGACTGGCAGCGACTGGACATTGCACTTCAAGGCATGTCTCAAAATTAGCTTCAGTAGCCAGAAATGCTTACAAGTTCCAGAACAACAGCAGGAGAAAGGATTTTTGATCAATGGGCATACAGTCAAGGACCAAGGTATTGAGCCCCAACAAGTTTTTACGCTATATCTATCTACGTATATAAAGCGCAAGGGTCCGTATGTAGTCTGCTTGTGTGTCTGCCTGTCCGGCCACGGGCGCCCCCATCACTGGACGTGATCGTCACCAAACTTGGCCAGCAAATGCTACATATCACAAGATCGAAAGCGATTGCATCACACCTTAGGTCTGAGGCCGTTTTGAGGCCGAAATCGAGGTCCAACGTTGCATTTACCGCATGCAGTATTAGTATGTATCCATGGCAAGAGGAGGGGAGAGAAGGAGGGGAATAGGAGTGGACTTTGAGCCCGGAAAAACAGGCCAGCCAAACTGAGGCTCAACCCGTGGACTGATGGCCCGTTGCTATCACAAAGCTAAGGGAAGAGAAGAATAGCGTCCAGATCAGCCAATTTCAGAAGTAAAAACAAAATGGATCCGATCCGGGTGCATAGTGAGTGTGAAGTGCGAGATCAGCGTTGTGGGCGAGATCAACTTCGCGTTGAGCGGGTCAAGGCCGCTATTGCTTCATATTTTTCCTACCCATCGAAATGGGTAGGTAGCACATAAGCGCTAGTTTACTAATAAGCCAGTAGAAGCAAAAACTATTAAAGAAAAGTATTTCCTTACTCACTTCGCCATGCTTTAGTATATTTTTACATGATGAGTGTCAATAACACAACAGTAACACATCTTTGTTTTGTCCCCAACATGACAAAACGTAACGCTGTCAATCCTGCAGCTACAGAAGTGCTCTTGAGATTGTTGGAAAGCTTGATAAATTCGTAGTTGAAGCTGTTAACTTTCAGTAAAATTGCAGATTTAAGGCGCTGCCAGCACATTTGCCTATGCAGTGTTTATGTACTGGGCCAAGTCCAGGACCTCCCATAAAAAACTAACTTTGTTAATGGGGCAGCTGCAGAAAGGCTCTTTACCTCATTGGAAAGCTTGAGGCAATAGCAAAGTTGCTTACTTCACTCAGGACAAAACTGCACATTTGAGGCAG
>JAAUXU010094905.1_pt1 | contig 11580 bp, 16 predicted proteins | sample 7278151 | NCBI WGS metagenome assembly JAAUXU01 (sample SAMN14350113, study PRJNA611818) | marine sediment metagenome | isolation source: surface marine sediment (1.8m) | place: French Polynesia: Moorea | collected 2018-08 | reverse complement strand
GGTCTAGCCCATACTTGAGCGCTACTTGATGTTTGCTCTCCATTCTCACAAGGTGGATGTACTCTAAGTTGCAACCAAAATATCTTCGTTTGTAGCTGAACTATTCATCTTTTCATCCGCAGCGAATATTTTTTGGCATGGGAAGAGCACCCATTGAATCGCCAACAATTATTATATGTTCATCGTTCACACATCTGCATTTCCCAATGCAAAAATTGTTTTAATTCGATTTATAACTGGAAAGACAGTGTTATCAATGCCCGGAACACTGAGAAGTACTATGTACAGTACCTGTAAATTTTTGTTGTCTACAAACATGGCCCGACGCCTCTTTCGTAAGAGAGTTTCCACTTTATCTTACCGCGTTTGGTCGTTAGTTGAATATATTTTTTCAAGAAGAACGGGTGAAAGTTGCAACTCAATCGTAAGTTCCGTCAGTGGAGTACTGTAAATGTCAGTTTTCAGCAAAGATTATATGAGGCTTCGCAAAGAGAACCGATGGCGGGCAGAACTTTTATGATTTTATCTATGGGTCTCACTCAGTCACTCATTCTTCTTTCTTTCTGCTTCTCTTAGCCCCGCCCCCGCCTGGCTTAGGTGGCGCGAGTTCTGCACTGGGCACTCGCACAAAAGGAAAGCCGCAGGCTGCCTCAGGCAGTTGAAAATAGTTTTTGTCAACTAATTTGAGGGCGTAGAATCCATTTTTGGCCTCAAAATTTCAGTCTGAGCACTTTTACAGATCCGCCAGGGGGTGGACAGAAAGGAAGAGATTGTTAGGAGTCTATGACTATTCGGAAAAGGGCGAAATCGGTCCTCTTTGCGAAGCTTTATATACTCTTTGGTTTGCTACGAAGATCAGCTGGGCTGAATATGTCCGGATTGGAGAGTGTATTTTTACCTGCGGCTTAGCCGAGCAAGTCTAGGACTGCTTCGTGCTGTTCTTCTTCTTCTTGTTATTATAATTATTTAACAAACTTTGTAGAATTTATGATCAAGACGACCTTCTACAAAAATCTTTATGAAAGTTGCAGATCCTAGTGAGAATGAATTCTGTGCAAAATTTAAGCCCAATATGACCAGTACTTTTGCCAAAAATGATTTCCCGGTTTTTCACATTTTTCTCGTTTTTGGCCTTTTTGACCTCTAAAATAACCTCCAAAATCTAATTTGACCTGATCCACCCAACATAATTTGGGGGTGCCCGTTCTTTTTGTTTTTATGATTTTTTTGTCAGGGCGCCCCTTATGCCTCAAAATATCATTTTAAATTTCTTTCTGCATTCATATCCATGCCGCACGTCTTCGAACAGAGTCTGTTTTTGTTTTGCCCTGAGCGCTCGTTCCTCTCTGGCGCGAAAGAGTTCGAAGATTTCCTGCTAGATGTCTCCCGCTCTAACAGTACAATTTTTTTTCGGCGCCATCTGACGGGGAAATCGTTTTCAACGTTGGCATTTGAAAAGAATGACAAAGAAGACTCGCGAACTCCCTTTCTGAATAACGAACAGCAGATGCCCGACAAAGACGATTTTGTGGCTGAGGGTTGGTTGACTAAGGGCGATGGCGCCACCGTTGCGCAGCCCGACGTCGGCTCCTTCTCGCTCTTTCTGCTGCGTGCGTGCCGCCACCGCACGCGGCGTGGCGTGGCCAAGCGGGCGGCGTCCCGGAGCGGGATTCCCGCTGTTCCTTTCTCTGCTTCCGCTGCCAACGCCTGCTCAGCGACGACGAACACAAACTAGTCTAGAATATCAAATTTGACTAATTCTAAATTTCTGGCGACATGTTTCCATTGAAATATAACGGAACACTCACATAGCGTATTTTTTCCTAAATAAAATGGTAGCCTTTCAACTTCAATTTGCCGAAATCTGAGGACTGCTTGCGAGGGGACGCGTAGGAATTTGGTTTGGGCCGTTCTCTCGTCTGCCCAGTGGTGACCAGCATCACTAAAAATTTGAAGGAAATCTGGGCCAAATGTTGTTTTCTTTTAATGTTAACAAGGAATAAAAGTAATATTATTGGAAGACTTAGAATTCGAAAGATTTTTTTAATGTTCAAAGCACCCTTAAAAAATTTGCCCTTCTCTCAATTAAATTTGCATTACTCAAAAATTGGTGTTTTGTTTTTTTCTTTCTGGTCACTCCAAGAATCTATAAATACTGGTCCGTTTAATTTTTTCGTCGTCAGAACAGTTTATGGCGTCAGAGGGCGAAGTGTGCTGCGTGGATCCCCGGATTTTGACCCGATCCCCCGGGTTTACCCCCGTCTCCGGCCCCTTTCACCGGTTCTCCCGGTCCCCAGGATCGACGAGGACGCTTCGCGACCACGCAGGTACAGAGGAGTTGACTTCTTGACCGTGTTTCGCACCGATTTTCGGGCGGTGAAAGAGACCTGGCCCGATTTTTTTGGAGCACCACCCGTCCGCCCAGCCCAGCCGCCTCCATCCAAGGTCCCCTGCCAAGGAGCCGAGCCAGGAATCGCTGCTGCTGGCGGCCCACAGAAATTCTCTATCCTTGCTAGGCCTACTGGCTTGGCCTGGCTGCTATCCCCATCTCTGAGCGAGCTAGCGATGGCCTGACGTCATCCCCCCTCGGATTGTGACTACGTCCATGTTCCCACGAAACGACGACGTTGGAGCGCCGCCGCCCTTCAACGATCCCAAATCCGATCCACTTCCCTTCCCAGCGTTCTCTTATCCTCTCGCCCTCCCTCACTCCAAAATGGTGGTTTCCTCCGCCCCCTCCATCCTATTCCCGCCGCTCTCGGACCCCGCCGGTAAGGGTAAGGGTGCGCCAGACGAGTCCTCCACCGCCGTTCCCTGGCGCCCTTCCTTGCCTTCCCCGCTTCCCCACAGCCGCACGGAGACGCTCCTGTCCTGGATATCCCGGCTAGACTCCAGGCTGTTGGACCTGCGGAGCGCGCGGCGGAGGGATCTTAGGCTGGAAGTGCTCGTCTCCTGCGCGGAGGTGGCCGCGCAGGCGGAACTGGACCAGTCCAGGAGGTCACGACGGGCTAGGTTGTCGGCATTCCTCATGGAAGGAGGAGGCGCTACGTCTTCGTGTTCGTCCAGCTGGTCGTCATCGTCTCCTTCAACTTCCCCATTCCCGGACGAAGAGTCCTCTAGGCTGGATAGCTTCTTCGACGAGATGGACTGCGCCAACAACGACTCCTCCCACTCTGCCAAGATGAAGAAACGGACAATCCTAGCGGCCGAGAGCCAACAGGGGCCCATGTCCAAGCGAAGCAAAGCGGCGTGCGTCTCGTTATAGCGTTTTTACCCTAAGACAGTGCAATGCAAGTGGCCCTTGTGCGCTCTGCCCGTGAAAAGTGTTTCCATCATAGGTGCTCAAGTAGGGGGTCTGACTATAAAGACCCCCCCCCCCCAGCCTTCCGATCCCATTGTAGTAACGTAAAAACTTTATATACTAGCCCCCCCCCCCCCCCTAGCCCTCAATATTCGAGACCAACTTGAGCACCTATGGTTTCCATGCAAATCTTATGCGCGCGTCTTTTTCTGTGATACATTTCAGCACCCTTCTCGGCCCACTTCGAGCGAGTCAGCCTAGTCGCGACGAGGGAGAGGACCTGTAACTGCCGAACCACCACTTCACACACAAGTAAAGCAAAGTCAACATCGGACGACTCCCTGTTTGACTTGGTGGCAAGGCGGCGGCCTCCTACCCGAGTTACGGCCTGGTCTGCGCTCGAAGGCTTATCCCCTGCCTGCCCTGTGCGGTCCGGTAAGACTGACGCCACACATACTGTCCGCTGACCCCACCCCGTCCGCCGAACAAAAAAGAGGTACCTCTTTGTCCCCCTTTTTACACCTCCCCTACCATATTTTTTACTACATCATACACCCGGACTCTTATATTATTGCTTTGCCTGTTTACAATAAGGGCTGTGATCCTTAAATAGATCTGTTAATGGTAAACAAACGTACTTGTAGGTCCTTTCGTAAGTTATTTCGTAACCCCATTTGTTTTTGGGCTGGGAAAGCTAGAAACAATGTTGGGGGTCGTGTGTCTCTCTTTCTTTTGTCTTGCAGACTTTGGTTTTTGAGAACAGTTCGAGCAAGCGCAAGCTTCGCCAACTCCAACCTCAAGATAGAAATCGAATGTAGCGACAAAACTACTCTACCACAACTACTACTACCACCAAACTACATAAGCAACTCGACGCTTCCCTCGACAAGTTTAAGTTCTGCAAGGCAAACTGCGTCCATGTTCAAGCTAGAATTAAATCTGCGAACAACTCAACTACTACCACCACTACTCCTCTACTACTACCGCCTCTACCGCCGCTGCTACACATTTGTCACCTACCGCTCCTGCCTAAGCAACTTCACAGCAACCTACCTCCTAGCCTTGAGTTTTAAAGGTATATTTTCCAGTACTTTATACAGTCTTTTACTTATGGTATTACGGTACACCCCTACCACAAGGCCTAACGCCCTGTGACGTGTTGATTCAAAATCTGGGTATTTGTTCATACGTCAAGACTGGAGCCCCTCTATTTCCTATCTATCCACGGGCTTGTTTATCCTTGCATTTCACTCTACTGGTAGTGCTTTCGCAGCCAAGCAAAAGCAGAAGCTCTCTCTCTCTCTCCCACCCTCCTCGTCTTGAATCTATCGGAAACCTTTCTGATTGTGTAGAAAGAACTGTGATGCATCCGATCTAATTTATTTCTCCCCTTTCACTGATAAAAAGTGAGATGGTCACCAAAAAGGCATACCAAAGTGGGACACTAGCAGTCATCTGTGAAGTCAATACTTCAAATAGGAGTTGTGTTCAAGTATAAAAAGCTTTGTTTACACTTGCCCTGTGTTCATAGCACGAGAAATCGCTCTTGCTCAATGTTGTTTGACTAGTAACAACGTTCAAAGACACCGTTCCGACCATCTTCATCCTTTACCTCGGCCAACGTACTTTTTTTACTTTACTTTTTTGGACTTAACGTGACCTATTCTCAAGCTCTCCGCTTATTTTTTTCACCCCCCTCTATGCCCTTCTCTGTCGGGAACCAGCAACCACAAGTTTGAAGTAATCCCACGACAGTGCACCTTGTTGGTTTTGGGAGTTGGGCCAGGTTTTGGGGTGTCGTCAGTCCGACTACATAATTGCTATCACTTCTACGTGCATTCACTTATTCCCCCTCCTCCTATTATTATCCCCATATTTCCAATTAATGTGGTGGTCCTCTAAATATTTGCTGGAACGACCCCTATAGCCACTGCCTGGTTTTTGTCTGCTCTTCTCTTGCTGCTACAATTGTTGCCAACGCCTACTATCCTTCATTATACTCAAAAAAAATCTCACGTTGGTTGTGATCTGCTTTGAACCACACGAACAGCATGTTTTTATGGAATGTGGGTACCGTTCAACCGAGTCGGAAAAGTTTTTCCAGTACCTGAGAAGATATAAATCAAATCGCAAAGCTTCGGTCTATTACTATACCGTATTTCTACCAAATGTTACTAACAGCCCAAGTACTTTTATACTGCTATTAGTACTGCACATTATATTCTCCAGCCAAGAAGATAAAAATCTATGTTATACAGATGATGATGCAGTATAAATGCAGCCATACCTGCAGTTTCGGAAACATTCCTGGGCCGTACGTAGACGCTACTGCCGCTATTGCTGTTCCCCCCTCTCCCCCTTCTTTAGGGATGATTTACTCCGTTGGTAACATTTGAAGTGCACAATATTACACCCCACCAGTTCGACTATACATAAACTTTTCTGTAAACCAAACTAATTTTTAGTCATGTCGGAATTGCATTTTCTTAGTGCATGTGGTCGTGTCCCCCCACAACGGGACACACTGTCACACCCACCCACCCCTTCTCCCTACATCCCTCCTTATCTTTTTTACTACTTAATATCGGATGGCGACTGTTGTCATCGTCTCGAAAAGCTTCTTTGTCGGGTTGTGGGTGCTGGGGGATCAACTTTGTTTTTTCTTTTTGCTGTTTTTGTGTTTTGCAGGCTCGGCAACTTTCTTCTTCTTGTCCAAAGTTTCTTCCACTTCACATGTAACTGCTACCAACCACCTCCACCACCACTTCACCACCAAGTCACAAGTTGCGCTACAACCCTTCCCCTATCAACCAACAAACCAAGTACTACCACCGATCGACCGGCGAAGCCTCTTTATCTTCTTCCTACTCCTCTCCTGTTCTACCACCACAACTGTGTGCGGCGGCGGCGGCGGCTGAAGCGGCCCCTTTGAGGAAAGGTATGGAGGCGAAGCATCTCTTCCCTCCTCCTCCTCGAGAAAGAGACGGGCAAGCAAGGCCCAGAGACAAGCAAGCAGGATTGGTTCCCCGCACGGACGGTAGGGCCCATGCCAAACATTTGTGTTTTGTCGTTTTTTTTCTCCCCCTCTCTCAAGACGCCTTGGCGAAAGCGAGCGAGAAGGTGACCGACCGCTGCCCCTGTATTGCGCGCCGAAGGTTCCTCCGGGTCCTGGCGTTTTGACACACAGGCGAGTAGGCGCCGATGCCGCCGACTGCGACCGACTCGAGACTGGCGGGCTTTGGCCGGGGGACGGGACGGGACGTACTGGGGGGAGGAGATCGAGAGGCAGGCATACACGCACGCGTCAAGATATAAATCTATTGCCGAACGCCGGCGGGAGCCCGGGAGGAGGGGCGGAGCGATCGGTGGCGATTGCGGCGGCCGCGGCGGGCGAACCGAGCGAGACACGCTAAAAAGCGAGAAAGAGAAAGAAACTGCAAGGTAAAAGAGGCTTTAAGAGAGGTCTCCCACATCCAACTGTGGCGCGGGAGAGCCTTGGCGGCTTGCTACCGACCGATTGACTGGCGGGGTATCAGGCCTCGGCGGCGGCCGGCGGCAAACGAAATGGGAGGACTACTCAAGAGGAGGATTCGTCAGGAGGGAGCTCTAGGGGTTTCATTATTTGGCGAGGACGGCTACGTAAGTTGTTCATTTATTAGTGAGTTGGAAATGTGCTTTTGCTCCCGCAGCTTTCCTTAAGTCGTCGAGCGTGAGTAGTTGGTCCCGGCCGTTTACCCCCGAGGTGTTCCCTCCTCCTCCTTCGTTGGGGTGGCCGATTTTTCGGGGTGGAACTCAACCAAGCAAGTTTTGGGCGGCGGCGACACCTACTTCGGTTTTATCCCGCGTCGGTGGTTCGGTCCCCCCTCCGATGTCTCTTCCATATCCCTACTCCCCATGGGTTGGGTGTTCCCAAGGTTGGATCCCAAGTTGGACGGAGTTCCCCCTTCTTCCCTTCCCTCCCCTTCTGGATACACACCGCGATCGGCGGCGGCGGCAACGACTTCGGCATCGTGCGCAGAGACGGGAGTAGCAGGATTGGTCAGGTCAGGCAAAACTATTTTTTTTTATTTTTTTAACTGGACACTAGAGTAATTGCAAAGTAGAATCAATATGGTACTCGTTGATTCGTACAAGCTTTGTTTTCAGAAAAATTTGCTCCCTTTTTTTTGCTAAGGGACAGCTTATTTTCTTCGGCCCGCTGGAAAAAAGTCTTTTTTCGGCAAGATAGAATGAAACCGCGAATTGAAACCACCGAAACATGTCTAGGCTGACGGACAAAAAGGAGAAACCTTGTGAAGACCCTCTTTTTCCGCCCCCTGCTCCTCTGCCCTTTTTTCCATTCATACATCCCCTTATAGCCTTGTACCCACCCTCAAGACCTAGCTCTGTCTCTCAACCGCCACCACACGAAGATATAAATCATAAATTTTCTTCTACAGCCTACAGTTTTTGTAAGTCCTTGTCCTTTTTTACAACAACTACCACCAAAACTACCACCGCCGCCAGAGCAGATCGTTCGAGCCCTTGTAGTTGCTCGGTCCGTCTGTCTTTTTTCCATCTCTCTCTCTCTTGCTCTCTATCGCTGCTATTACTACTACCACACCACCACCAACCATCACTGCCTAAACTATCTTTAAATGGACTGTGTGCCCGAGAAAAGAAGATAGAAAGCTCCATTTGATATTTTGTAAATAGTACTTGTAAGTTTGTAACCTTGCATGAAAAGGTGACGCTTTGGTTCTTTTTTGCCTCACAAAAATTTCGGCCGCAAATATTTGGCCTTGGAGAAGGAGAGAAGGTAAAAGAAGGGACAAGCCCGGAAAAAAGAAAATACACCCTTGTATGTGTAATTGAGAAGCACAGAGAGAGAGATTTTTCGGAGATAACCGCCCAGCCGAAAAAAATAATGGTGACGCTTTTATACGGAAAAAGACCTTTCTTTTTGGACAATGAGAAAATTGAGACGAGTTGCACGGAAGAAGCGGCAGCAAGCTAAAAGTATTTTAACACCCTGGTAAGGGAAAAAGTGAGAGATAGGGGGAAAACTCCCAACAGAAAGATTCAACTTCATCACAGAGATCTGTGCAAGGTTTTTTTAAAAAAATTGGCAAGCTCACCCGAGGAAAGAAAAGATTTGGGCTACTGGTTTTTGGCCAAAAGAAAACGAAGAGAGAGAGGAAATCTTGGAAGAATGTTTGTCCTTGGCTGAAGATATAATATTGCTTGTGCTCCCCCCCCAACGTGTGCCATGGACAAAATGAACTGATGCTGAGAGCTTCCCCAAGCAAGCTTTGAAAGCAAGGCTAGGCTCCCTTCGACAGAGGCTGCCAGTGCTTTACCCCATTTTTTCTCGGGTGCTCACTGTGTTCCTACATACTTTTGTGCTGTTCAGGCCACTTACAAAACTTTTTATCAAAATCACCACTGCCACCACCACCATTTCCCCCTTTCATCCTACGCTATTTACGCACCACTACTTGGACTCCACAATCCTGTGCCCCCTTTCTCCTCCCCCTCCTTTCACTGTTTGGTAGTGTTTTTGGGACGGGCGGGGCGAGCGAGCGAGAGAAGGAGGCGCCTTTCCCCCAACCCTCGACCGCGAACCCCCACGGGCCTTTTTTTGCGAACGGGCGGGAAGGAGTTAAGGCAGGGGAAAGGGGAAAAGAGAGAGGAAGGAGCCCCGTGAGAAAGAACGAAAAAAAGACGGCGTTCACGAAACGAGCCCAAACAGGGGCGAAAAAAAACCATACTCAAGATATAATGATGAGAACGAACGAATGAACACGGACTCTCTCTCAAGACTGCTTCCTCTCGCAGTTCCTGCCCCCGCCCCCACTTGCCTCTCCTGCTCGGCCCTACCTCTTGTTACTATTCTTTTATCTCTCAAACCTTCCCTCCCACCCGGTAGTAGACGGCAAACTTACGTACATTTGCGTACATAATACTGGATTGATCCACTTCTGCTCCCTCCTACTTGCATCTCGTCTGCTCGTGTGAACCAACAGCCGCGACCAGATCGAATCTACAAAATCTACCAAAGAATTATATTTGCACCACCAAGAAGATATAAATCTATTACTACGCTGCATCGTCAGTCCAACCACCACCCCACTTCATGTTGTATGTCCACTACTGCAACAGCAACTGCCATTGTCACTAAGAAGATAGAAAGCCAATGTTATATTCTGGCAGTGTGTTGATGCTGTTTTATTTTTTACTTCTGCTACCCTGTGGTAGGAGAGAACCTGCCTTCCTGCTACTACCGTGTTGCACTTACAGAAAAATCTTACGGGCCATGGGCTGTGTTTGGAAAGATATATGCGGCACAGTGCCAACCTTTCCTTGACGAAAGAAAAGGCTTTGCCATATTCACGAACGCCAAGATATAAAGCATAATATAGCCAAAAGCCCAAGATGTAGTGTCCCATGGTGTATGGTGCTTGTGACTTTTCCCCAAAAGGTAGTGTTAACTTTTTCTCATTGTAATTACAAAGTGGTGCTATTGCTTCCTATACATATTAACGCAGTGAAACGCAACCAACCGTGTCTGCATGAAGGTTTCAAGTTTAAAGACCATTCGCTCTTCTATAAAAAGATATAGGGGACGTCTGTCTTGATGTTTACCTCATAACGGGTTACAGACAACTCTTTTGGGAAGTGGTGGGTGTGGCCTATCAACACATTTGCTTCGATACTTTCTTTCAGAATTTAAGTTTGTATGCACGTAGAGACAATTCCAACACTTGTCAAAGAAACCCCAGAAGGCACAGAACACAAGATTGAAGAAATACTTTTTCCATATTTGTTTTTTTATCCTGGGTTTCATAAATGGGAGAAGACATGTAGTGAAGAATTGTGAATGTGAAAAGATATTGAAAGGATCTTCCATGGTGTAGAAAAAGTTCCTATTGCATTGGAGGCAAGTGATGTAGGTAAAAATGATTCCATCCCCTCTAATTAATGTTGTAAGGTCTTATGGTACATTCCTATTTGAAATTTTGATCTACCAAGAACTTATTTTTGCTTTGTGACCTTTCTTTATTTGGCCAGAAGACAATTGGAAACATGATTCAGGTGAACTTTTCTTGCCCAAAAATCTTCTACCATTACCACTATAGGTGAATACTGAAAACTGATGTGAAAGCTTGGAGAGCTCCGCATGGGCCCAAGCATAATTTTGTGAGGAAATTGAAGACTTTTTTAACGTGGCCAATCTTTGACTTTATGAAAAGTGATTTTTTTAATTCTATTTCAACGCCAGCCTCGGAGAGCTCCGCATGGGCCCGAGTTGCTGTGGGTAAGGACTTGGCGGAATTGTGGTTGGAAGTCTTTTTGTCTCCCCAAGGGAACGCCAATGGAAGAAGAGGACACCTTCAACGGATAATCATCCCACCCTGTCTGCAAGATCCCTGGGCACATCCTGAAGAGCGCGAGGGAAAGGCGACGGGCGGGCGGACAAGGGGGCGTCGTTGGGCGGACGGAAAATTGAGATTGCGACGGTGTCTCCGTGCGCCAACGAATCTACTAGTTCTCCTCTTGTGAATGCGACGACTTGGGTCACTCCACTTCCGCCACGTCACTCACTGCAGCAATGGCTTGGAGAGCTCCGCATGGGCCCAAGCCTGGCTGGTAAGCCTCTCCCCTAACTCTTCCGTATGTGCCTTGGGTGTCTTGCAGCACTTGCCTGCCGGTGGGTGGATCTCCGAGACTCCGACTCCTGGCTACAGGGTACAGGGTACTACTGCAAGATCCTCCTGGTGGGAAATGGCCGATTCTACTCAGATCAAGCTTCCGCCTGGTGAGCTCCATATGGGCCCAGGCCCTGGTAAGCGAACCCCATACATTGAAGGAAAACTGCAACGTGGCTGCATGGCTCCTGGTGAGCTCCGCATGGGCCCAGGAAGAAACATGTGCAAGTTCCACTTTGGATGACTGGCTTGAGATATCGTGTTCGTGAGGACGCCCACTAAATGTGTTGCAGAAGTGCGAAGAGAGGAACTTGATCTGGTGAGCTCCAAAGGGCCCAGATCCATCTTTACACCCGTCCCCACCCCTCCAACCCTACCTAGTAGAGAAAGTCAACTGGCAAGATCGTCCCAAAAGTAAGGATCTCTGTAGTAGGATCAACCGTTTTTCAGAGAACCCTTCCTGATCTTGATCTGGTGAGCTCCTTTGGGCCCAGATCTCTTCTTCCCCTGGTCCCTGGACAAGCTTCACCTGGCACGAGGTAGTCTATTTACTTCAAAATATCATCTGGTGAGCTCGGTAGGGCCCAGATC
>JAAUXU010043940.1_pt1 | contig 11580 bp, 18 predicted proteins | sample 7278151 | NCBI WGS metagenome assembly JAAUXU01 (sample SAMN14350113, study PRJNA611818) | marine sediment metagenome | isolation source: surface marine sediment (1.8m) | place: French Polynesia: Moorea | collected 2018-08 | reverse complement strand
TAATAATTTTTTTTTTTTTTTTTTATTTTTTTCTTTTTTTGTTTGCTTGTGGGGGTTGGGGGGGGGGGGGGCGGGGCGGCCCCCCATTCAAAGGAGAACCAATGAACCAAGTAGGCCCAAGAAAAGAGGGCCAGATTGAACCCCCTTCTCCCCTTCCATTGATTTGAATAAGGTCTTCTTTCTCACTATAATTTCAAAATGAAGGGTTCCCCCCTTTTCTCCTTTGAAGAGAAAATTTATTTTCACTTACTATATTTGCAGGGACCCTGCCGCAGGTCATTGAACAAAGTTTGTTCCTTGTTTCTCCTTTGTAACCATTTAGCTTGACATATAAATCACGCTACTTTTGTTGGATATTTTTTTAGCAAACTGTATGTCATTGTCTTTCCTGGTGGTCCGATGGGTACCTCTCCGCGATGTACCTGTGCATCGTCCTAGCGAATCCGTCCCTAGCGCGCTCCACAGAGGGGCGGTCGGAAAGGGAAATCGGAGAAGCAGCTGGAACAAAAGAAAAGCATATAATATATCAAAATAGAAACAAGAGCAGGATATTCAAAAGGTCTCCGGCGGGCCTACGTGCGCACCGAAAAAATCGTAGAGAGGGGGGGAACAAACATCGTGACAGTGCAGGGGGTAAAAACATGGCTTCAGGGAGGGGGACAACTTCAGGGGACAGGGAAGGGGTAGGGAGGGGAACTTTTTAAAAATTAAATTTTGAGGAAAAAAAGCTGTTGTTTCAATGTTGTGAGAATGTTTTAAAAAATTAAATTTTAAATTTAAATTTTTAAATTTAAAGTAAATTGAACATTTTTTCTCAAATCCTCCCATTGGGTGGTCTGAAAATGGCCTTAGGGAGGGGGACTTACTAGAGGGAAAGTCACCCTATGGGTATCCCACCCCCTTACCCACGTATGCCGGCGGGGTTTGACAAAGTTAGGATAGTTTGACAAAGATTAGAAGACTACAATGTAGCCCAAATGTCATACATTGGAAACAAGAACAGACTAAGTTCGACGACCTGCGGCGAGGAATTACAGAAGATTTTCAAAGATTGACAAAGTTGCCAAAAATCACCAAAAATGTCACAATTTTTAACGATAAGCGTTTTTGACCTTTTTTGACCTCTAAATGACCTCAAAACTCAAATTAGACCTGACCCGCCCAACATAATTTGGGAATGCTCATCATTTTCAATTTCATAAAATTTTCTGTCTGAGCACTCCTTGGACTTTTAATTTGCAATTTAAATCATTTTGGGGGTTTTCTCATAACCTACTGGTCACACCGAGGGTTCAATTTAGCAAAGTTGTCGTAACTTTTGAAGATCAACGTAAGTTGGCTATCGCCGCAGGTAAAAAGGAAAATTCGACCAAATTTTTAATCCGTTTTGGCCGTTTCAGGCTTTAGTTCGGGAAACGTTAAAAAAAATTGGCATAGTTTTATGCCTCACTCATATCTACAACTTTGGTTTTTTTTTAATTCCTCAATCTCAAAATTAACTAAATTAGAATGCCAAAGTGGGCACAAGCATACCTGGAAATGGCATACCTGGAAATGGGGGGATAATTTCTTGCAAGGATTAAAGGGTGAAAAATCAACATTGAGCTGGAGCCTGGAGGACTCTAATTTGGTACACAAGTAGGGGGTATCTTGAAAGGGCCATGTGGGATGGTGCAGGTAGAAAGGCTGAGCACCCGGGATGACACAAAAAAAGAAAATACCCCCACCCCCCACCCCCGATTTCCAGGTATGGTCACTAATATCACAAGTACGTTCTCTTGCTACACTCACACATGGGTGACAGGGGGGGGGGATAGGGGGGATCCCCTCCCCTATCCCCTCCCCTAGAGCCACAAATCAGGGACCTTAAAAAATTGGACCAGGAAAGGGAGAAAATTGAAATATTTGAAAATATTTTCTTTATTTTTGTGGTTTTCTAAGTGAAGAGATGGCCCTTATTTTTGTCGTGCGCGAGATCTCACGACGCATGGAGAAGGAAGAGCGGTAGTAAAGTTACCGCGCACGCGCAAGAGGGAGAGTAGAAGATACTATATGTAGCAGTCGTGATGTGATCTCCAAAATACACACACGGAAAAAAGCCAGAGTTTCTTATGTGACATGTTGCAAAAAAAACTTGCTTTTCTTTCTCATGTTTTCACAAAATTCCAATTCCCTGTTTTCTTTTGCAAAAGTGTGGTTTGTCCCCGCCCCCCCTCTTCCGCCCCTCTACCCCTCCTCTAGGAGGGCAAAAAGTATCCCCTCCCCTAGAGCCATTTTTGGGGGTATAACAATTTTTGAGGCATTCTTCCCCTCCTCTGGAAAAAAGTCGGCGCCCATGTGTGGCTACACTCGTCTCAGTTGTCTCATTATTAGTAATGAGTTATTCACCTTGTCCTTCTCCCCTTTCTCCTCCGTCGTCCCCAGGATTGAACAGCATGACAAGGGAGGCCAGCATGATGAGGGCAGAGTCGAAAGAAGAAGAAGAGGAGGAGGAGGAGGAGGACAAAGGCGGCCACACAGCCAACGCATCGTAGCCTGGAAAAGGGAGAAACACGTCGGATATTGTCATTTTTGCACAATTATCTCGTTTCTTACCTGTATGGTTGCGCTGATGTCCTGCATGAGTCTGTTCTGGCCAAACAGGATCGAAAGGTTCTCAGGCCTGAAACAACAACAAGAACAAACTTTGTTCAATGACCTGCGGCGGAGAATCAAAAAAGGAACAAAAAAATATACTGGTGACTCAGAAGCAAGGTGGCTCATCTTTCTTTGTAACACCTGTTATTTGCTATAATTTTTGGGGAGTTTGGTGTTTAAAAACCATTATGTACCATATGTTGAACCCTTTTTGAAGAAGAACATCACAAAATTTTGGCAAAAATATAGCTTGGGTCTCAAAAAAAGTTTAAGTTTAAGTTTAAGTTTCGGAACGCACTTCTGACGATACCGATAGAACAGACTTTCATCAATCCCACCTGTGTTCCTGATCTATGCTTAGGTTCTGCAGCATCCCGAGGAAGGGCGAGAAGGCAGGGTTGCGGAGGAGGTAAAGGCGTCCAAACTGGACCTGTTTTATTTTAAAAATCCTCTTAAATCCATTGGAGGTATGGAAATCGGAGTCTGCTCTTGCCCCTGTTTTCCCCTCACCTGCTGATTCATCTGAGACTTGAAGTTTATCCCTGAGAGGAAGAGGGCAGTCTGGAAGATAATTTTCTCTTAGCTTAGAAAAGCGTAAAAAATCGCAGTATTTTCCTGTCCCACGTTACCTGCAGCCCTGTGATGTAGCTCTGGTTCTTTGCCACTATCCTCCCCCTGTCGGGCGGCGAGAGAGGAGACATCTCCCTTTGTAGGTGCCCCAGGCAAAACTGCCGGTTGGCAGACTCGTTCAGGCGACGCATCTCCACAGTGTAGGAGAGGTCGAAGGGGCGAGGACCAACAGGGGACACGAAGGAAAGGAAAGTCTCAAACGGAAAGCACGAAAAAAATTAGTCCAAAATATGCATATGGGTCGGAGTTGGGAAATTAAATTAAGCAAGAAAAAAGGTTGTCTAAAAATTAGATATGAAGTGGGCCTTTTTCAAAAATCTTTTGCTGGTGCCACAAGACCTCTGGTGACAAACATACGCCAGGAACAGTGTCAAGGTCACCTCAGCTCATGGTTTTGCTAAGCTTAAGGTTCATCTCCCAGCCAACAGGCGCTCCAAGTCACAACAATGTGTCAAGCCAAGGAATGTGGATTCCTAGCCATGGAGGACTCAGGAGACTCAACGCTGAACAAGTCTTTGGGATCCAAGCAATTTGTGAAAGAATTGTGAAGCCTCATATGGGCCTGTCAATAAACAAACAAACAAGACAAGAAGGGTTCCCAAAATGCTCAAAACTCAAAGAAATTAACAGTTGAAGTTTTTTGTTGGTCACAAGTATCTTTGGTCCTACCTGAAAGTGCCTGGGCTCCTCAAGGTACAGCTCAAAGGATCGCTCCACGCTGTGCCTAAAGAGCAGAGAAGGGGTACATTTTTCCCACTTGAGTTTTAAAATAAAAAAGTTTTGTTCAAATCCCAAATCTAGAAATATGAAACAGGCAGGTGCGTCTGTCTGTCTGTCTGTTTGTTCCAGCTCTTCTCCCAAACTACTGGAAGGATCTGGACCAAAATTTTCATGGACCTCCCCCTGGAGCCTGGGAATGTCCTCCACATACTTTTTGGGGGTACCCCCAACAGTGGGGGTATAATGTTGGAAAAACTCCAAAAAATAAATCTTTTTATTATTGCTTTGAAAAAAATAATTTAAATATTCAAATTCAGATAATGTTTAGAGTGACAAAGGTCAAATTAGTGATAAAATGTTTGGAATAGGCAAAAACTTAAGACTAAGGGGAGGTCAAAGAGTTTTAATATGATTTTTATTGGTTTGAAATTTAAACAACTGAAAATCAGGTTAAGGGGGGCAAAAATGTTAGAATTTGAATTTAAAGGGTTGGAAATAGATATAATGCTGAAATTAAGGTATGGGAAGGTAAAATTGTTTTAATTTAAATTTAAAGGGTTGAAAATTGATAAAATTGGGATTTTAATATGTGTGGTAGAGAATAGTTTTAATTTGAATTAAAGCAATGGGAAATATGAAGAAAATTGGGAAATTTAAGGTGTGGCGGTATAAAAGGTTTTTTTGTGGAACAGTGGAAGTCTGATAAACTTGAAGCTGTGTTTCATAGGCATCATAGCCCCAGCGGAGCGGGGTAGGCCTGCTCTCTTAAATCATAAAAATATATATTACGGTTTGTCGCCAGGTGTAGTCACATTGTCGTACCTCTGCATGGTGTCGTACAGCCGCACAAAGTGTCCCGTCTCCTCCGGCGAGAAAGAACTTCGAAGGGCGCCACGCTCGGAACGGTCCAAGGGGGTGAGGGCATCGGAATAACAGGTTTTCTTGATGGCAGTTGCCATCGAGGAGGAGGACACCAAATCGACTCTCATCCCTGCCCTTGTCAGGCACCTCTGGAACCTGAGGAAGGTGGAGGAACAACAAGAGCAACAGCATAGTATTTACTAGCACAGTCAAGATGTAGAGATGTTGTTGAGCTTAACTGGAGATAAAGTAACCCGACTAAAGCTACGATTTTTATCAGATTTTTCCCCACCTAACCTGGAAGGTTGAGGAGGGGCTCTGCCAACTATGGCAGAGGCGCTGGGCGTGGGGAAAGAATCCTGATGGATTCCCAGATACCGTCAGACAAAAAATCTTCTTCACTGGCCCCGACAAAGCCAAGGCCTACTTCCTCATAAAGAGGGACAAGCCTGTCCTCTCCAGAATCATCCAATTCGTCACGGGACATGCCTTCCTCGGAAAACATGCCTTCATAGTGGAGGGGCGCCCAGAGGATAGCCCTCCGGTGTGCCGCCTGAGCGAAACGGACGAGGAGAGCCCCAACCATCTGCTCCACAAGTGCGACGCCCTCGCCACCTTCAGGCTGTCCCTCTTCAGAACAGACGTCCTACACGAAGGAACAGATGGCTAAAGCTGCCTTAAGTGGTCAGCTCCTTTCCCTCCACAACCATCCCCCAGTCGCATCCGAGGAGGAGGAGACTGACGACAGGGAGGATGCGGAGGGAGAGGCACCGCAATCACAAATTCAATCGAACAAGGGGACTACGACTACACACTTACAAGTCAGTCGCCGGCGCACTGCAGCGCCGCCGTCAGTCCTCTCTCAAAACCCTCCTGTTTCCTCCTCCCTCCCCTCACCACTAATCAGGCGGAGAGGGTTGAAGGACGCGGATGAGACAGCTCTAAAATAAACGTGAGCCTTACACCACTCAATCTATCTGGCTGCCTCCTGAGGGTCCTCCTGGATGACGCGGCAGGAACCTCGCGGGTGCCGGTCCTCCACTATAGGGGCTCCAGGAACGCGCGTGGCCCTATCGGGAATGCTGGGCTCAAGTGTGCCTGGAACGAGGGACTCAGGGCTCCAGGCCTACGACGCAGGACGTTCCTCAAGGCGTGCTGTCCCGCTGCGCACACATCAGGTAGGGACGACCTGCAACGTGGGTTACGGGGCTGCTGCTGACTCCCCCGCCGCGGGATGCGCTTCTCCAGGATTCGCCAAGTGACGGTCGTCAGATATACAACGCAATGAGAGAAAGCAAGCCAATGGATTATTTTTACTGGAATCCCCCCTAAATTCTAAAGTTTCGCAACCTACCAGGCGCTGAAAGGCAAAAGATTTGCTACGCCTCAGTTGTACCGTACCATAATTTTTATGTGTATTGCACAAGCCTGAATAAAACTAAATAACTACCATATTTTTGTACCTTGGCTCTGCTGCTCAGCCCGCCCGACTTAGCCCGAGTTTGAGAAAGTCGGGGCTCTACAACATCTCTAGTTTTGCTTGACCCACCTGCAATATTTGCATCTCTTCCTTCCTTTTCCTCCTTGGTCGCCACAATCCCCTCCTCCGACGGACGAGGAAGAAGAGAGGCACTGGAGAGAGAAAAGGGATTTTTCGTTAAATGAAAATAATTACTTTAAAGGGGTTTTTTGTCTCAATCAAGCAACACACAACAAAAACAGCAGCAGCAGCAGCAGCAGCAGCAGCAGCAGCAATACCAGCGGTAGCAGCAACAACAGCAGCAACAGTAACAACAACCAAGCTGCAAAAGAACAGTAACGACATTAAGCTACAAAAGAACAACAGCAGCAGCAACAGCAATACCATCAACGCCGCCACCACCAGATTCTAGCAACAATAATAACAAGAGCAATAGTAGCAGCAGCAGCAGCAACAAGACCAATCCCCTCTTTTGTACCTTCATCCTCTTGTGCGTTCCTCCCTGCACAGCCCTGCGGAAAAAGGATCTGCACCCGAGGCAGGCGCGGCCGCCGTACTGGTAGTGACGAACCAACTGGAGAAAAACAAGAACAATATCATACTCGGTACAAAAATGAAAAATCGGCATCCAAAGCAGGCATGACTTCATTACTCGTGAATATGAACCAACGGAAGTACTCTTAGTCTTGTGCAAAATTTGGTGGATAAGCAGTTACAACTGTTCTAAAATGTCGAACAATGAATCAAAAAAAGCTAGCCAAAACCAAAAGAAACAGGTGTTAAACTATACTCCTCTTTCCTTTCCCTCCTCGCATACTGGACACAGTTGTTCCTCCTCTTGAGCCCCTCTTCTTCTTTTTCCTCTGGCGCCGGGAGGCGAAGTGAAGGAGGAGAAGGAGGCGTTGCCATCTGCATACCCTTGGCTCCCCTCTTCCAGCGCCGGAAACGGAGGGGGGACGGAGCAAGCCTCTTGGTGGTCGGGGAAGAAGGTGGTCTACACAAAAGGAGCAAACAATTCAAGACATGCCAAAGAAAAGCATGGTTTGTTTTGTCTCTCTCACCTGCTCCTCCTCTCCTGACGCCGGGGCCCAAGTTGTATTTGCCGAGGAAAAGGAGGGAGAGAAGCCGTTGCTTCTGCTGCTGTCACCGTGCTGCTGCTGCTGCTGTTGCTGTCCGTCTTGGCCTAAGAGCCCCCAGCCATGCTGCCAAGAGTACGACGGTTGATGTTGTTGCTGCTGTTGCTCATGTAGGTGGTAGTCCCATTGGAGAGCGCTCAAAGGAAACAACACAACAATAAAATGGTAATTTGGAATAAATCACAAATATGCAATGAGCAGTAGCAGTGCCAGAAGCAGAATGCTGCAGAAGCAATAGCAACAACAGCATCAGCGACCACAAGTAGCAGCAACAGCAGCAACCACAAATACTACAACCTACGCAACATCGTCGCATACATAGGCACAATTATGCAAGGAGACTCTTTTTTAGTCTTGTGTGCATTTACTTTTCGTCTCTGGAGGAGGACGACGAAGTCTGCTCCGACAGAGGCACAAAATTATATTCCATGTTTTCGGAGGTGGACGGCCCCAACAAGTGGAAGGGGGAGAGATCGGAGAAGGATGGAAGCAGGCTCATGATGGCAAAAAGTGGTGCGGTGGTCAAAACCTCATTTCGTACGTTTAGAAAAATGTTGCAGCTGCTGACGATCGTCCTTATCTCGAGCAATTCACGCAATGACCAAAGTACAGTACAACAGAGAGTACCGTAGTTACATTGGAAACGCAACCCGCAAATCTGTTTAGCAGAAGTTGGCCGATCCCCAACACACCCTTTGTCGCGCGCTTTGGAAGCGTTTCCGGCAGTTGTTGAGTTGCCGAGTTTGCAAAGTAACTTTCAAGACGGGGAAAAACCAAACATGTAACATCATAAATTTGTGTTTTGGCTTGGGGCCATTTCCCTCCTCTGCAAGTCATACATACAGGGATAGTTGTACGTACGTGGAACGTCAGGGGGGAAGTTCCCTAGAGGTTTCCAATGAAATTCTTTTCTTCTAATAACAGAAATCAGAATCAAGCCCCTGCCTAAGTTCTAAAAGTATGTAGTGTTCATGCTCAGTTACCACCGCCGTCTGTAACGGCAGATACTTTTCAAGGGCGGAAAAACCCTCGAAAGAAAGCAATGTGTTTCCCGAACAGGAACAACATTTTGTGGCGGCGGAGAAGGAGTTCAAAAAATCCCTAATGCCAACCAAATACGGGGAAAACACTTGTTCACGAGAGGCCTCAGTGGGAAAAGGAAAGTGAGTAATACCAGGGGTGGGCGCGGGCCGGGCCCGAGCTCGTGAGTCCGCCGCAGGCCCAGGCGGTAAAACCCGGAGATATAACTACTATACTGTACAACATTTTGTACAAAGGAGAAGTCAAAAACGTGGGAGATCTTTTTGGTCTAGGTCCGTCCCTATGCTTTCTCTTGCTGGAAAGCAGTAAGCAAAGAAAGTCAGGAAAAAGTCGTTGTTCACAGGTGCTCCTCGATCCATCAGCAAAGAAACGCACACATGACGCTTTCCCCGACAGGAAAAGGACATTATGTGAAAGAAAGCAGCTACAGCAGATATTGCTGGTGCTGTTGTTAGAAATACTTCTCTGAAAACAGTGATTTCTAATATAGTATAAATTTTTAAATATGCCTCTATCGCCTGATTCGGAGGACGGGGACGGGGGAGGAGCCGGCTGCTGCGGTGAGGCTTTTATGCAAAGGTCAAATTCCCACCCGGCAAGTACGTGTACAGCTGTACATAGCCAAGTAGTGGGGACTTGTCCAAAAGAAAAACTTAACCTCCACCCCAATACCCTGACTCTGCTTCCGGATCAAATATGCCTTAAAGCCCCCTCCGTCCTCTGCATAAAAGGTTTTAAGTAGGGTGGGGGGGAGTGGGTTTCCAAACCATGATGACAAAAAAAACACCCTGGCCAATGCCTAATTTACAACAAATCCCCCCCCTGAAGGTCAAACCTTATGTAGTAAAGTACGAATTCCAAAATTCCCTTATGTTGTACTGTGTTCCCCCTCCCTGGAGCCCAAAATCGGACTTTTGCTCGCCCACGTATGAGTACAAGGGATAACCAAACTAAACCGTTTCTTTCTCTTCCACCAGTTGAGGTCAATTCTTGCCGCAGGCAGTCCGGGCTGACGTGCACCTTTCTCGTCTTCACCGGGATGAACGTGGCAATGCTCGTCGTCGGAATTGTCGCCCTCAAAGAGTGTCAGGAGGAGCCAATGATTCCCATATACCTAGTCGGTAAAGTGCATCTTAATAAGTTTATAACTAGGGGAAGAAACAAGATTGATTGCATTTATATCCATAGGTGCTTTAGCCGCGCATACGTGAGCACCGCCCAAAAAGCAGCCTAGAGGACAAAATTTTGGCTATTAGGGAGGGGGACTATAAAAATAGCTTCAGGGAGGAGGAGGGAAAAACTTCTTAGAATATGGGAAGGATACGGGAACAAAATTTTCTTTTTCTATATTTTTTCACAAAAATATTGAAAAAAGAATTTTTTTAACTTTTTTCTTAATTTTTTCTTAAAAATTTTCAAAATGTTTTATGTTTTTGCTGCATCAAGGAGGGGGGAGCCCTAGAAAATTTTCTTTCTCTGCTATGGGGGGATCAAAAATTGCCTTGGGGAGAGGGACTGTGTTATGGAGGGTCAGCCTATGGGAATCCCACCTTTCTCCTCCCCTTGCCCATCTATGTGCTTAGCTAAGGGGCTCTTTTTAAGTCCGTTCAGTACATAGCTCTTGCGCAAGAAAACGAAGAAAAAAGACTAAATTTCAAGGGACGAGGCTCGACTCAGGTGGCCTTGATTTTACAACATAAACTTTTCGCATGGCCTTTATTTTGGGGCCACACCAGGATGTACCGCTTCACCAGACAACTGGTAAGAGGTACATCTTGGTGTGATACCAAAATAAAGACCATGGTAGAAGTTTAAGTTGTAAAACTGATGTCGGATCGGACTTAAGAAAAGCCCGGTAGTTTGTTTCTTCCTGCCTCATTTCAATAAACACTATAAAAGAATCCAGCTTTCATTTTTTTATGACATGAGCCTCAGCCCAAACCCGAAAAAATATCCTGCCTACCGCATCCCTAGCAAATTCCCTTCTTCTTCTAGTGGCCGGTTCTACCAGCCTGAGCCTGCTGTTCGTCCGCTTGCTCATCTCCCACGTGATGATCCCATACTTGGAGGGAGTCATCGTGCAGGAGCCTGAGGCTGCAAAGGACCTCTCCGCGGACAAGGACGCGGCGGTGGCGGCATCCTGGACGCTGGCAGGGCTCAGCATATACGACTCGCTGGCATCCATATTCAGCACGGTGAGGAAGCAAGGGGGAAGGACAAGAATCACAACAGAAGATACCTAAGCAACATTTTCTTTTAATTTTTTTCTTCTTCTTAGGTTTGGCTGGTGACTGGAAGCATTTACGTGTATGGCGCAGACCCGCAATACGACTCTCCCTCAGAGCCCCACTACTGCCCGGAGGGGGCCTACCTCTTCGCCTTTATCGTTGTCACCATTGGATACGTCTCCCTTGCTCTCTCTCTTCTTGCCGCCGTTTGTCATTGCGCATACAACAGCAGCGCCGTTGCCAGCAGGGATCAGAAATACACTGGAAAAGGATAGAAAGAAACGGCAGGCCATTATTCGTGTGTCCATACAGCTTAGTTTTATGTTCAAATGTACTTTTCCAACACCTTCAACTTAGAAACTTTAGGACGCGGCAAAATCGAGGTATTTCTCGTTTTCCTCCAAGCTCTGTTGTCGTCCATAACTTTAGAAAGTCCTAGCTAGTCTCTTACCTCCTTCCCTCCCTGCTCACAACAAAAGATTTTGGGTAGATTTCACTACTGGCGTCGCCATCCGATTACTTTCGCCACCACGCCTAACAGAAGCGAAAACAAGAACAGACGATATCGAAAGACCGCCGGCGGATTTTGAAATTTTTAAGCGCTGCTGTTTTTGGATTGACGATCTACTGTCGAAAACTAGAATGTTATCTAGGATCTAAAACAACCACCCTCGAGGCCTCAACCATTCAAAGACCCACCAGGCTCCTTCGCTCAGCTAAAAAAGAATCACAGTAAGAGAGTGCAACTACTACCCCTCGTACAGTACGTTCTGACATTATCTACCCCTCTTCTTTCTCTCTCTCTCTCTCTCTCTCTCTCTCTCTCTCTCTCTCTCTCTCTCTCTCT
>JAAUXU010009710.1_pt1 | contig 11582 bp, 10 predicted proteins | sample 7278151 | NCBI WGS metagenome assembly JAAUXU01 (sample SAMN14350113, study PRJNA611818) | marine sediment metagenome | isolation source: surface marine sediment (1.8m) | place: French Polynesia: Moorea | collected 2018-08 | reverse complement strand
TAGCGTCTGCAGACCGAGTTTGGTGACGATCGGTGCAGCGGTCGGGGCGGCCATAGCCGGACAGGCAAACCTACACACACACACACACACACACAGACGTACATACGACGACTTTGCTTTATAGATGTAGATGGATAGATTGTAATGTATCGTACCTTACGTTCAACAGTATACGAATTTGCAGTGCATACGATATCTAAATGCCAGCCTGCAACTCTGTCCCACATTCCTTCTATGTGCACAGCTCTCTTCATCTCTGCTCGGCTCATATTACAGTGCATAAAAGACAATAATCACACTCGATCTGACCTCCTCAGAGTTCTTTTCATTTCTACCTTATGAGTCAGCCTCACCCTCGGACCATTGCAGTTAACTGTTATTAAACAGTATAACAGTTTAATAATTCTGCAATGTTAGGTATCCCCCCTCAGTTGCTCCCCTCCTTTTGCTGGGCCGTTTCAAGCATTGGCCCCGACAGCTGACGCAGCTGTTGCTTTTCGCCATGCATCCATGACGGAACAGATGGTGGGTCGTCCTCTCCATCTCCATGCCTATTCTGTGCTGATTCTGCTAAGGCTGCCATTTCCCTGAAAAACTCTGGTGGAAAATATTGATAGGAATTTCAGCCCAGCAGCCCCAAGGGGGTGCGAATGTGATTGGTCCAGAACTAGTACTTGCTCACGTTTTGGGGGGAAGCCAGGTCAGGCCAGAAGAGGTTCTTGAGGCCTCATGACGGGACCGCGGCCATCTCTTTCGCCTACCAGCTGTTGTTGACGACCGTTGCCGACGGCCAATAGCAAGTCTCGCTTTTCGGAAGGCGTTCAAGTGCGTGCAACGGCGCGAGTGCGACTGCGACATCAGCCGAAAGAATCCCAAAGACTTTTTAGTTTCAGTCGACGAGTTTCTCTCCAGACGCTCCTTTCTTGATCCGATCCCGCGATGGAGCCGAGCGACGCGTCGATGGCCGCGCTGGCGAAGGCGCTGCAGGAGACCCTATCTCCCCACGCCAAGGAGCGCAAGGCCGCCGAGGACTTCCTGCGAGGCTTGGAGGGTCAAAAGAACTTTGCCACCGTCTTGTTGCAATTGGTGGACCGCCAGGACGGCGACCTCACAGTGAGGGTGGCCGGAGCCGTCGCCTTCAAGAACTTTGTCAAGAGGAACTGGAAAGTGGTGAGAGCGGAAAAAGCCCCTGTAGTTGTCGCTAACGTTTTGTCACGTTGCCGCTTAGTCAGTCGAGCGAGTCCTAAATGAGATGACCGACCTTGTTCGGTCCAGTGTCTTGTTAAGGCCACTTTCGGTATGCATGTACATTCTTACTTCTTAGACGGAGGACACCGACGACAAGATCCACCCCGATGACCGTGCCGCCATTAAGCAGTCTATCGTCGACCTGATGCTTCGCTCGCCCACCAACATTCAACGACAGCTGAGCAACGCCATCGCCATCATCGGCAAAGAGGATTTCCCGAAGAAATGGACTAACCTCGTGAACGAAATGGTGACCAAATTTGCGGGCGGTGACTTCCACGTGATCAACGGCGTGCTGCAGACGGCCTCATCCATCTTCGAAAAGTACTCCTACGAGATGAAGTCACAGTCCCTGTGGGAAGAGATCAAGTTCGTGCTCGACAACTTCGCTGCCCCCTTTACCGACTTGGCCAACGCCACGATGGCGTTGGCGAAGCAGCATGCCAGCAACCCACAAGCGCTGAAAGTCGTCTTCGGCTCTCTGGTGCAGATCGCCAAAATTTTCTATTACCTGAACTATCAGGACCTGCCCGAGTACTTTGAGGACCACATGCAGACGTGGATGACGCACTTCTTGGAGCTTCTCACGTCCGACAACAAGCTACTGCAGACGAGCGGCGACGACGAGCCTGGTCTACTTGAGGAACTCAAATCTCAGATATGTGATAACATAGGTAATAACTTTCAACTTTCAGATCTTTCAAGATAGATCTTCCTCTATGAGTCCTATTTGCACCTCGTCTTCTCGTGTCCACAGGTCTGTACGCACACAAGTACGAGGAGGAGTTTTCTCCGTTCATGAACCAGTTCGTGACAGCCGTGTGGAATCTCTTGCTCACCGTGGGTCCCCAGGTCAAGTACGATATGCTGGCGTCCAATGCGATCCAGTTTCTGGCGTCGGTGGCTGATCGGCAACAGTATAAGGGGCTGTTCGAAGATCACGCCACGCTGAGCTCCATCTGCGAGAAAGTGATCATTCCCAACATCGAGATGCGCGAGTGTGACACCGAGCTCTTCGAGGACAATCCCGAGGAGTACATCCGTCGCGACCTAGAGGGGTCAGACGTGGATACCCGACGCCGCGCAGCGTGCGACCTCGTCAAGGGCCTGTCGCGCTTCTTTGAGCCGCAGATTACGCCCATCTTTAGCAACTACGTCAAAGTGATGCTGGAGCGCTACCAAACTGACCGAAATAAGCACTGGAAGAGCAAGGACGCGGCTCTATTCTTGGTCACGTCGCTAGCAACTCGCGCCAAAACTGCGAAGCACGGCATCACGCAGACGAACCAGCTCGTGGACCTGGCAGACTTTTGTCGCAAGTACGTCCTGGACGACCTGCAGTCTCCGGAAGTAGACTCCCTGCCCGTCGTGAAAGCCGATGTCATTAAGTACGTGCTCACGTTCCGCTCTCAGCTGCCACCGGAAGTCGTGAAGTCGTGCTTGCCGTTGCTCGTGCACCACCTGAAGGCGCAGAGTCACGTTGTGCATACCTACGCCGCTGCGGCTATAGACAAAATCCTCATAATGCGTGGATCGCTGGGGGATGGCCAGCAACAACTCTTAGTGAATGCGTCGGACTTGCAACCCATCGCGGAGCCTCTTCTGGCCGGTCTCTTTGGCGCCTTCTCCCTGCCCGGATCCACCGAGAACGAGTACGTGATGAAGTGCGTGATGCGCAGCTTCTCCACTCTGAAGGAGGGCGTGATCCCGTATCTGTCGCAGCTGCTGCCCACGCTCACTGAAAAGGTGGCACAGGCAGCCAAGAATCCCACTCGACCGCACTACAACCACTATCTGTTCGAGACGCTGGGCTTGTCCATCCGGATCGTGTGCCGCGCACAGAAGGAGGCCGTCGCCAGCTTCGAGGCCGTGCTTTTCCCCGTCTTCCAAGATATCCTGCAGCAAGACGTGCAAGAGTTTGTGCCTTACGTGTTCCAAATCCTCTCGCTGCTCCTCGAGGTGAATTCGGCCCAGGGCGGCTCTGAAGTGCCCCAGCCGTACATGCAGTTGTTCCCTTTCCTGATGATGCCCGTGCTGTGGGAGCGCCCCGGCAACGTGACACCCTTGGTACGCCTGATCCAAGCGTACGTGGCGCGCGGCCCCCAACAGATTGTGGCGCTCAACAAGCTGGAGTCGCTGCTGGGAATCTTCCAAAAGTTGGTGGCGTCCCGCTCCAATGATCACGAGGGCTTTTACATGCTTCAGACACTAGTGGAGCACCTGCCTGAATCCGCGATGACGCAGTACATCAAGCCGGTATTCATGCTGCTGTTTCAGCGCCTGACCTCATCGAAGACGACCAAGTTCGTGCGAAACTTTCTCGTCTTCTCGTTCTTGTACGTGACTCGCTACGGTGGCGCCAGCCTGGTGCAGACTGTGGACGCGATCCAGGCGAACATGTTCGGCATGGTATGTGAGAGACTCATCGTGGCAGAGGTGCAGCGCGTCAGCGGCGCAGTGGAGCGAAAGATCTGCGCCGTCGGACTCACACGTCTGCTGTGCGAGACGCCGGCGCTCCTCACCGGTGCGTACGCCTCCTACTGGCCGGCGCTTCTGCAGGCTCTGCTAGGACTGCTGGAGCTGCCTCCAGACGAGTCGACTCCAGACGACGAACACTTCGTCGAGATCGAGGAGACCCCGGGATATCAGGCCGCCTACAGTCAGCTGGCGTTCGCCGGCAGGCCGGAGCGAGACCCGTTGTCCGGAGTTGCCAATCCCCGACACAATCTGGCCGCCGCCTTGCATAAGCTGTCAGTGGGTAGTCCCGGGATGGTTTCCCCTCTGGTGGAGCAGCTTACGCCGCAGGCAAAAGGATATCTACAGGGCTATTTACAAGCAGCTAATCTGACCATCAATTGAATGCGAGATGAAATGCTCATAGCAGTTGTACTTGGACGTGAAGTTGCTCTTGCACCCGGTGAGTGTCCTGTAGTACTCCAAAGATGCCATTTACATTAAACTTAACGCTATTTTTAAACTCGGACGTCGTTGTTTTAGTTAGTGTGACACACTGATGAAGACATCTTAGAAGCACCACTACAATTGTATCTCTCCTGCACTATAGCGTTCAAGAATCTAGTACGTGTTATGCTGCAGATAAAACGTGGCTTTGAAAGTCTTTCTGTTCTTCTCGTTGTCCTCACTGCGGCAGGTGAGGCCCGCCAAGGAGTTGCTCCCTGCGCGGATGCACCATCACGAATGGGGTGTCCAAGAGTCCGCGGCTGGCCGTCAGCAGCGTGGTGGCAGTGGGACTGCCGGGGTTGCTGCTGCCCTCGCCACCGCCACCGCCGGCGCCGGCGCCACTGATGGGATTGAGCGGCGCTGACGGGGCGTAGGAGAAGCCGCAATGAACGCACTCGTGTCTATAGGGCGGTACCCACTGTTGGGGCGCTCTGCGGTCTCCGTCCTCGCTCCACCCGATGATGGCGGCGCCGGCACCGCCGTTGCTGGCCCTGTTCTCTATGCGCCCGTCTTCTCTGTCTCGCTGCATGAGCTCGGTGCTGAGAGGTTGTGCGCACACGTAGCGATACTGGTGGTGGAAGAGGAAGAGCGAGATGGCGGAGACGCCCGCAGCCTCGCACCACAGGAAGGAGGAGACGAGGGCCAAGAAAGACCAGCCGTACTCGTAGGTGAATCGGGGCGGCGACAGGAAGGACATGGGGACGAGCTTGGATCCCACCTCGCCCTTCAGGATGGATATGTACACCACTTGTCCGACGAAGAGGAGCAACCCTGCAATGAAAGAACCATCATTATGCAAGCCACCGAAGTCTCCATTAAGCGTATACGCAATAGAAGGCTTAAGGAAACCAGTAGCTCAAAGTCGGCCGGATTAGGAAGCCCTCCTCGCCCAAGGTCTCTCTCAGTGCATAAACTTTTGCCGAGACCGACGCCATCGCTGATGATCTCGCAGGGACCGCTTAATTGTGGTCTTTGTTCGGTACGTGCAGCTTAGTAAGTAGCAAGTAGGGTACTGTATGTGCAGTACTCATACAGTAGTGTAGTAGAGCAAACAATTGGTACTTATCTAACGGCCGATGGTGACATTTCCCATATATTTTTTCTGCCCCGGCGTGCCAAAAAAAAGTAGAAGAAATGGAAAAGAATGGGATAAAATATGGGAGGTCAAGGAGTCGCCATTGGTCGGGGACATGAGCATGAAGGAGGAGGAGCGCGCAAACGCTCCCAACGGCAATTGACGCCGCAATTCGCCGTTCGGACATTAGTTCGTGCGGTGCAAAACATCCCACGAGTCGTGTTACAAAGAAAGGGCTGGCGCGCGGGCTCGTAAAGCCTCATTCAAAGGGCCGTTAACGTCAGGGCCGAAGAAAGAGGGGGGGTACATTTGTCTGGCCCTCCCCGCTCGCACGCATGAGAACACTTTTCAAGCGTCTTTGCGTCACGTGGCCGGCCTCGTTGGCCTCCACGGCCGCGTCCACTTGCAGTCCGACCTCCGGGGGTGCTTTGCTGACTCCTACAAGTCTCAAAGTCTGGGCCTCCCCCTCCTCACCGAGATGTGCGTGAGAATCCCCGACGATAATGGGCTCGTTCACCGCCGCCTCCTGCGTCATTAGTCCTGCGTGAGAACAGAGGAAACGTTTTGCCTCTCACCTGAGATGATGAACGCCACCCCCGCCACGAACGTGAGCAACTTCTTCTCCTTGAAGAGGTGCCCCAGCATGGTGAGCGCGCCGGCCGCCAGCATGAGGCCGCCAGACACGAAGAACAGCCACGCAGAGTGGATGACCGCATCTGAAGACAAAGAAAGACTCGAGCTTATAAACGTTTTCTTCATTTGTCTTTCTTAAGGAGAGTCCCATACGCACTCACGAGGGAGTGGGTATGAGGTACACTCTCGATTAACCCCCCCCGTAACGACTGTAGCGTACAGAATGGCCTTCACAAGTTGTTCTCGCCGCAGTTAATGTAACGCACTGAACTGCGAAGGCTGGCGGGCTCCCAACTCCACAGGCACAATGTGACTTTGGAGCATAAAGAGTCTGTCTGTCTGCAGCGTGGTTGTCGTCGTCAGTCACCCTGCAGTCGAGGCTCAGCCTCGTGTTTAGCTTAGACGAGATTATGAATAAGGCCCATCCCAATGGGCCTTTGTCAGTGAATGCGCGAAAAGGGAGTCTGGCAGGTGACTCACAAGTGGCTGATTGATGTGGAGAAGAAGACGTGATTGCTGTGATTGAATTTAACCTCGTCCTCAATCTGGCGCTTGCACAGAGCAAACTAATCGTTGAGAAAGCCGAGGAAAGAGATTTTTGCATTTTTTTGCTCCCTCCTCGCGGAAATCGCATCATATTTTGCCGAGAGATTGAATTCGTTGACAGATTGGCTGCAGAGGAGACGCTTTGTCCACGTCAGAGATGACTGAGTGACTTTGTCTGGCAGCTCAAGTGCGCATCTATAATGGACTTGGCGAGCATCTGCATATGTAGAGCGACTTCAGTACAGTACAGTACAGAGACGTCCCCAGCAATTATGCAACAGGGTGACTCGGCCGGCGTCATTCAGCCTGTTTTACAGTGTGCGCATGACGGAATCAGCGTTATTCAGGCTCTGCAGAGCTTTTGCACCATGATACGTGTATATGTAGTGACATCCAGCAGAATGGCCATCATGAAACGCTTTCACCAGAGATAAATATCCTGGAATGACCGTTTTTAAGGCTCTACAGTGCTAAAGCACAGTTGAGCGCATGTCAATCTTGGCTCACGAGTGGCTTCAGTCACAAATGTGTGTGTTTGACTTGTCTCATGTTCTGACTTCTTCTACTTGCTACGAATCTCCCCCCAAAATGCCCTTTGCTCTGGAACCACGCGTTTGTTCACGACGCAGTCCAACTTTGACGTCGTCGACAGTGAATAACTTTGCATCCACATTGTGAAAAAGTGAGCGATTCTAGAGAAAAAGTGCACATGAGTTGGATTTCAGAGGAAAGTCTCAGCTTTCCACAGTCTGTAGCTGGATCCAGTCAACAGCTAAGCCTCCATCCACACTGCAGAAAATATTTTTGGCCACAGGTGGTGGCAACTCTTCCAAATGACGAACTCTGGCCCCGAAAAAGCAACCACCCCATGTTGGCCTCCGCGGCCCAGAACAACTACGAGCGTCTGATGAGCTCCCCCTCTGGAAAGTTTCTTTACCGATTGCAGATTGGCTGTATGTGCTCGAATGACCACTTTCAAAGCTACGAGAAGAGAATGGCGTGACTAAAGCCATAAAATGCTATAATAACATATGTTAGGTGAAATGGCCGCTACTACAGTTGGACACACGTATGTAGAAGCAAAGCAGTGTGTGTATGATCACATGACCGCTTTCAAAGCAATGCTGGACTGTAACAGTGCATATGTGTGTATACAGCTGGTGACCTGAGGCCATTGTTAAAGCATCTCCAGCCTTCATTTTCTGGCTGTCGAGTGAATTCACCGCGTTCGGAGCTTTTTTTTTTCTTCCGGACGATTACTGAGGATCAAAATGGGCCTTTTTCCCCTTCCCCCCCTAGGGATGGTGGAGTTTTCTCGACTTCGGAGGCCTTGGGCGTTTTTCCTCTCTCTCTCTCTCTGTTCCTGCTTCTTCAGCATCAATGGGCAGGCCCGAAAATTGTTGGGCCTCGTTTGTACCAGGTCCTGAACCACCCGGCTGGGGCTACCGGGTGTCCACAGGAAACAGGCCTCGTTGGGTACACAGAGCTGCTTCCCCATCCTGGTCACCCTCTGCCATCTTTGCAGTGAGAATGTGATACTGCTGGCAGATGGACTGAACAGGACTTGGTCGGGTCATGAGCTCAGGCAGAGGGGCTGACCTGTCAACAGTGCAGCACTGTGGCAGGCAATCTCCTGAGGCGCTTTTCTGGACCTCATTCCCATCTCCTCAAAGTGAGGAGCTGGTTTCCTTCTGCCAGTTCTCATAACCAGTCAACTTGTCCATGGCCAAGGCTTTGAGCAACGAGCTCACGTCCTCTGACCAACCCTCTAGAGATGTCCTTGATGCCCACCACAAGAGCCATGCTTTGCATAGGCCTCAAGAGTCCCATTTTTTTCTTTTTTAAAACGACCCCCCCCCATTTTGCATGTACTCGGCTATTTTTATTCAATGGCTGAGGGAATCAGCAACACTGATGCCCTAGTGACGTCTGAACTCTACAACCAGTGTATCCAATGCTTCGTTACAGCGCATACAGGGTGTTTCACTGCCCATGGCTCACATGCCCAGTGCTGCCCATGGCTCACACCTCCAGAGTGTAGCAATGTAGCTGGTGCACCCTGTCCACCTGAGGCCAAAAGTTTGCGTTCAGTCAGGAGGGAAAAAACATGGTCTAATGATGACTCCTATTCAGCGCTAAAAGAGGCTGATATTGAGGCACTGAGACTTGCCGGACAGGCAGGCAGCAGAGGTGCAGACAGACAGACAGACAGACAGACGGACAGACAGACAGACGGACAAACAGGCAGATTGACTGACTGACAGACAAACAGACAGACAGACAGACGGAAGGTGCACAACAACATGCTAATGCCACACCAGTTGATGTCCACGGTCATGAGCTGACTTGGGCTCACTCAGTTACAAAAAAAAAGTCATGCAAGTCGACACTTATAAACTATAAAAGTTGTACATGTCTGAGTCAAAGCCCTCTTAATGCAGACTTTGCTACAGCAGCTCCGGGACTTTTCTTTGCTCCATGTGTGTCATTTGGGGTCCTTTTGGTCGTAAATCTGCCGCTACACAGAGATTACGTTTGACTACTGGCAGTTCTGCATGCAGTCGTACGCGTGCAATAAAGCTTTCTTTTGCATGCTGAAGGCTGGAGGCAGAGAAAAATTAATTTGACATGGAACTCACGCGGAATGGCCAAAGTTGAGTCGTTCTGATCCGGCGCGTAGTCCTCCTCGGGGAAGTAGTCGATCCTAGTGCACGAGTACTCCAATCGCCCGGCTGAAGGAGGCAGAGAGAGAGAGAGAGAGAGAGAGAGAAAAAAACTTTCTTTCCATAAAATCTCTAGTTGCTATGGTATAAAGTTACTCTGGCTATCCTAATTAGTGATGGGTGGGTGTGGGCAGGGGAATCGTGGCTCCATTTTGCTTTGTGATAAGAAAGTTTGTCTCCTCTATCACGCTTCCTCTTGGCAACTTGTCCCCTTTGTCCGGAGGACAAAAAAGACAAACTGCACTGTATAGGAAAGTTTGAAATCTTGGGGTCTGAGGAGAGTGGAACGAGATAGAAAAGGAAGGAGGGACAAAGTCGATGTGCATGTTGATGTTTGCATGAGGAGAGAAGTGCGGAATTTTACACAGTGGCCTGAGTGTGCTTTAATCTCCTGGTCTCATCTTCAGACTGCTTATGTACTGGACAGGAAGGGTCTTGTGTTGGTTTTGGAAGATCTTTCTGCAGGATGTGTGCATCGGAAGGCTTATGTGACAAGAAGAAGTTGGGCGGCCAGAAGAGAGTTGGATTGATGGATGGATGGGAGAGAGATATGCATTGTTGTGAAACACGAGGCTTCCCTTATTACCAGAAGTGTAGAAGGGGACTTTTTTTTCTCTCTCCCTCCCTGTCCTTTTATATGGGAAATGCATGAGCAAAAAAACCGCCACCTCCGGCTCATCGAAAGGAGATGGCCCGGAAGACGTCGGCCCCGGAGAAGAGTCTCTCTCGCAGGCACGCGCATATGCGGGACTGCTACGAGTACACAGTGGAGAAACCTCAGCTGCTGCAGACATTTCTTTTGAGCACCTCGTCAAATTTTACTGCGCTCATTCTTTTTCTCAATCGAGCTGAAAAAGTCATCGCGAATTTGTCGCTGGAGAGTCCAAAATAACGTGCTGAATGAGACGGAGAAGAGAGAGAAACATTTAGGGATGGAAGGCAAAATTATTGCTCTCCCCGAAGCACTGTGCAAAATGTTTAATTCGGGCCCGCTTTTGCTGCAGCTACCAAGAGAAAGTTGCAAAACAAAATCGCTGCGAATTTCTCCTTTCAATCGCTTTTATTGCGTCGATAAAGCCGAGTTGTTCGCAATCTCGGTCTCGTCGCCTCTGGGCTTCACCTGTGGCTCGACCAATCTGGCCAGGGGCCACCCAATCCCCGACACCCCCCCGGGGGGGTTGTTCTTTGGTCAGCTATGGCAATTTTTCTTTCATGCATGGCTAACGGGCATCCTCCTCCTCCCCTCGGCCATCGCTTTATCTGGTGCAGACCAGAAAGCGGCCAAAGACGAGAGAGGCGTCAAACGTCAGCCCCGAGTCAACCACTCAAGTGTGCATTGTGCTGCTCTTTTTGTTGTAAGCCACGCTCTGTACACTCGGAAAGTACTAAAGAGCAGGAAAGTAGGGCGATGCAAGCATGTGTGACAGACTTTCATGGCAGAGGAAAGGAGAGCCTTTGTCGAGCAAGTGATGAAACATCGATGCTTTCTTTCTACCCACGTTTTGTAGCGCAGATGGTGAAGAGTCCGCTCCTGGACAGCTTGGGCAGGTACTCGGGCGACTTGTCCGGCCCGAACAGCACCGTCCGGTTGCGGTTGGGCATCTTCTCCTCGGTGCGCAGCCAGTCGGTGGTGCACAGGGAGAGCAGCAGCGAGGCCAGCGCTGACGCGCCAGAGAACGGAGTCAGCAGCCAGAAGGTCCTCCGGGACCTGCCCAGACGAGCGCGCTTGCGCTGCTTGGACGCGACTGCCGTGGTGAACGTGAACACTGGATTGTTGGAGGACATGCTGCTGCTGCTGCTGCTCGTGACGATGCCAACTCCTCATGTGCATGACTGGGAAGAAGAAGGGGCAAGATAAAGTGACGCGTCGTTCTAATGCAACAACTGCTCCAGCCTGAGCCACGCGCAGGACTCACTTGACAGTGGAGTCATTATTCCTCGCTGTCCCTGTTGGTGCTGACGGCTGGAGGAGGCGGTGGCACAAGTAGCGACAGGATCGCTCTCCTTCCCACACGACCATCATCGCCATCTCCGGCGGCAGCGGCAGCGGCGGCGGCGGCGGCGGCGCCTGCAAAGACGGCGGCCACGTAGGGGACGTTCGTGTCTGTCCCGGGACAGACCGGGATGCATCGAGACGACTCGCCCAGACAAAACAGGCCGTTGTCAGTCTTCCACTGCGTGACCTCGCCCACCAGAACACATGGGGGAATGAGGAAACCTTGTTCCTGGTTTTTGCGGCGTTCGCGTGCCCAGAGAGCGTTTGACGCGGCCGCCATCGCCTCCGCCATTTGTCTTGGTCACGGCCAACTCGTGACTGTTCCACAAATAAAACTTTTTTTCTCCCCCCCCCCCCCCCCCCAAGAACAGATTGACGAAGGTCAAGAGGTAGCGGTGAT
>JAAUXU010181901.1_pt1 | contig 11583 bp, 10 predicted proteins | sample 7278151 | NCBI WGS metagenome assembly JAAUXU01 (sample SAMN14350113, study PRJNA611818) | marine sediment metagenome | isolation source: surface marine sediment (1.8m) | place: French Polynesia: Moorea | collected 2018-08 | reverse complement strand
CAGTAACCTTTTCCGTGTGCACGTTCGTGTTCTTACCATCTAAGTTACCTTAAGATTACGTTGATTTGTTTCAGACGATTCCAATTATATCATATCCTTAGCGTTAAGAACGAGTGTAGTTTTAAGTTTACTCGGCCACTCCTACTCGAGCTCCGCGGAGCGTACATCTAAGACTTGGTGTAAGCGTACTTTGCTTGTGTATGAGCACTTTGTCCTGGGTCGCTTACGCCGTATCTCTCTCGTAAGGACAGTGCCTTAAATATGCAACTTTACTACCAAGTGAAGTAAATAGCTTTAACTGTAAATGCTTCAAGTTTTCCAAGAATCTCCAGAGCATTTCTGTAGCTGCAGGACTGACAGAGTCACGCTTTGTCACATTGGGGAAAACAAAGATTTCTCCTGTTGTGTTACTGCTGCTCTTCATGTGAAATTTTACTTATGCATGGTGAATTAAGTACAGAAATATTTCTCTTCAATAGATTTTACTCCTACTGGCTTATAAGTAAATGTAGCGTAAGAACTTGTAGGCAATCAATACTGTTGTCGTTGACTGTTTATGGCTACCTGGCTACCCGGTCTGACACACAATAGGTACGCCCCGTCCAGCTTGAGCGACTTGCTCTAAAGTCTGCCCATAGGACTTGTGCTTTATGAAGAAACCTCCAGAGTGCAGCAAGTCGAAAGCCTCTACTTTCCCCGCGTGTAGCTGTTGTCTAGCCAATATGCGCTGCAAGCATCGCTCAGGCCAGCCAGCCAGTGTCAATGGGAAGCTAAATTCCGGTCACACTGTACTGCACGTCGGTGCAGAACGTGTGGGTGGTGCTGCTAGTCTCGGTAACACAATCGCTCTCTGTGTGAGTGACGGAGGGGAAGAAACTGGAAACCTCTCTTTCTCTCTCTTCTCTCTCTCTCTCTCTGGCTTGAGCGTGCACGCACGCACGCGCACGCACGCGCGCATTCGCACGCGCGCATTCGCACGCGTGCCAACGAGAGGCGCAGTTTCCAGGCTGCTGTGGAATTCGCTGTTGCCTGGAAGGTAAAACTCTGGCAAATTTTGCCTCTTCGCAACCAAGTTGTTGGAAATCAAGTCAGGAATGATGCTGCTTTGCTCATCTTTTGCAGATGACTCGACGTCTCAGCCACTGCTGCTGCTTCAGCGTCCGCACGGGCACAATCACCCTCGCCGTGCTCGGCATCCTGGCCGGCGTCAGCAATGTGGTGTCCTACTCGAGCCTGGCGGCCAACAGGGGAGCCCTTCACGACGTGCTTAACTCCTTTGACCTGCAGTTCAGACAAATGCGCGAGCATGGAGAGGTAAGAGTGCGCCTCCACCGGCCAGGAGTTCATCCACGTATGCTATGCACTGTTCGACGTCGAGTGTGAAACATGTGCCGGCATAAGCGAGGCAAAGGGCGTCAACGTGCCCAAGGTGTTGGCGTTCCACTTGCAGTGCAGCATTGTAACGTCCCGTGAAATTAAAGTCTATTACCATTCACTCATGAAACATCTGGTGTGCTGCTGCAGAGGCCTTAAACGTACGTGTACAACGCGTACTTCCTGTCTGAGTCACTCGTCCAAGTGCAGTCAAATCTGTCCATCAGATTATCATTTTGTTACATTGTGCTGCTTAAAAGTCACTTATGAAAGTCACAATGTAGATCAGAAGCGAAAATATCGTTTAAGTGAGACCGTCGAAAATGTAAAAGTTGACACCCGGAGGCACTGATGCAGTCATCCTTTGATACAGTCAAGATTCGAGGTTGTGCAATGACCCATTCATTGCATGAGAAGCTTCAGTCAAGGACTTAAATGTGCATGGCAAAGTCATTCCTAACCTTTCTACTTCGAAGGTTCACTGCAGTTGTTGCAATCTCACTGTTGAGCTCTTGATGTGTGACTCTCATTTAAGAGAGGTTCTCGCAAAACTGCTTCAGCTTTTGACACTATCACTGCGGGATTAAAGTTTGTCATAATATTGCCAAATTTCTCAGAGAATATGTCGTTTAAGTGAGAAATGTTTGACTTGTGCTGGCCAAAGCTACTTTACAACTTCGAGGTTTCACTTCTGCTTGTTGTGCCTGCGTCCACTCACTAACGTGCTCATGGTTGAAATTATAATAAATACACTTGTGTGTCAGACACTAAAGTAGTCGTGACAGCAATATGACCGAATGAGAGCGTAGCTGTGCTAATGAATGGGACGTTTCTAATGGGATGAGACTTAACGTTTCTAATGGGATGAGACTTAACGTTTCTAATGGGATGAGACTTTAAGCCTAGTTAATATTCCATCAGATCCCCGAGGAGGAATTGGAGAGGCTGGAGAACTACCTGACTAGAATCCGCCTGGCCATACCCTACATCGTCATGGCCGGCATCGCTTGCTCCTTGCTGTGCATCACCAAGTGCAGCCTCCTGCTGGCTGGAGTCCTCTACGGCCGCAGCTGCCTCTTCATGCCCTACTTGGTCATCAACTTGGGAGGAATGATCTTCTACGCGCTGGCGGCGTCGTGCGCCATCTTCCTGGTTTTCCTGTACACGTCGCCGCTGACCGGCGCTGTCTGCGTCATCATCTCCACCCTCTTCTTCTGGCTGATCTTCTACCTGTGGCATGTGGTTCTCTCCCACTACCTGGAGGTCAAGGACGAGGAGGTCGAGCAGAAGGATCGAACTCCCCTCGTTGTGAATGAGGAGGCCCCGCCACCCTTTAGTGGCAACGACGTACTGTACAAATATTGATTCCTTACCACATGCAGACATTTCCCTTTTCTTTCTGCAATGGCTTCAATGAGATATGAGTACCTTTCATGCAGGGTGTCTCAAAAGTGAGTTCTGCAGGCCATTCTCACCCCGGTCAAAGTTACCTAACCCACGATGATGCTGAGCTTTGTGAAAATAGCAGCTCACCCAACGTCACTGTTGACTCACCCTGTATGTTATGCTCTGACGATATTCCTGTGTTATCGAGAACGAAATGGAAAGTAACAATGGAAGAAACTTACAACAGTCGTAGATGTTTTCAGGTTTGGCACGACTGACGCACATGTACCGAAAATTAGGGCATTACTTCTAGTTCAGCCACTTAACAAGTTCTTCTGGACACATCAGCTGCATACACCTTTTGTTATGACACGCTTGAAGTGCCAAACCTGCCAGATTTGTATCATTACAAAGTCCAAAACTATGTTTATAAATTCTCTTTACGCTTGTACGTCACACGATGGACAAAACCATTGAACAGGGTAGAATCTCGTGCAACAGGTTTGTTATGTCAAATTCTTAGTGATACAATAAATGTGGTTTCTCCTCGTTAAAACTTAAGATCTGCAATCTAGTTTTGCAACATACAATCAAATCTGAAAGTGATGGTATTGCTTGGCCAGCAGCCAGTAAGTCATTTCTCAACTTTAAAGATATAACACAAGTCTGACTCAGAGGGAGACTAATAAAGCTGAGTCATCGGCAAAGTTGACAGAGCTTCTAGATGTGCCTAGGCACATTTCGAAGTGTCATGCCCACTCGAGATGAAGTCAAGTGTTATGCAGGCGCCTGCATAACACTTGACTTCTTCCTCATCGTTGGCGGCAGCCGCCAGCATGACGTCATCGCACGGTGGCGGGTGGATGTCATCGGCCTCGGACAGGTCAACAATGACCTCAGGAAAGTGTGCAACACGATAGATGCCGCTAAAAGTGGTATCGCTCCAGAGATGGACTCAATATGCTGGTATTGGTGACACCAGCAAAACTCTCCTCGTCGAAGATTGAAGAGAACAGCTTTCAACTCCGTCTAGAGCAAGAAATTCTTCCAACTTTCTTGCTCTGAATTAATTTTTTGGGTGACATGATGAAAGTCGGCACTTGAGGGTGCTTCTGAGCATCATTCGAGGTTGAGCATCATTGTTGGTGCTTCTGAGCATCAGCTCATGGTCGTCGTCACCCGTGGTGTCCGAGACCTGGCGCTCCGGATGACCAATGATGACTCCTCTGGGTCCAGGTTCCGCTGGCCACAATCGGCGTCCCCGGAATTTTCATCGAAATCAGCGAATTTTGTCGCAAAGTGATGTCGCCACGCAAAAAACTTTCTTTACATCTTTCCAAGAAACCGCAAGTTTTACTCCTGTGACGGCGACGACTCAGGTAATTTCTGCTGCAACCAGGTCATGAGAACGCACTAGTTACGGAGATGATGACTGCGAGCGGATTCCACTGTTATGGACCTCGAAGTTTGCATAATACTACGTCTGAATCCGCGCGCGCACAACGTGAGCGCTCATTGTTGTGATTTGAATTTCCCGCCTTTTTTTGACAGAGGAGGGCACGTCCGTGGAGGAGAGCCTTCATTTAATTCAGCCGCCCCCCCATGGTGGCAACCAGTTTTGAAGACCACGTCAGACTTAAGTCATCCTCTTCCCATTGAGGGACCTGGAGGGGCGCCTTAGGTCGCCGTGAGCGCATCTTTGATGCAGTTGCCACTGCACTGGCCTCAGCTGCCACGCGCCCAGCAAGGCAAAGTTGTTGGCACAGGAGAACGTCTTTGTACTGTCAAGGCATCAAGCCCTGCTGCTTGGGTGTCAGCATATACATTTTCGCTGCTCACGAGGCCTTTTTTTCTTTCAATGCCAAAAAGGAAAAACGTTTTACTTTTGTTCGGGGCACACCTTGCAGCAAAGCTTGGAACGTTTTCAGACAAGCACATCTCTAGCTACAGGGTGCGAGTGAACTACCTTTCCTACTATTCCGAACCGGCGATCTTGGCAGCAAAATGGCATGTACGACGTCGTCGAGGACAACATGGGCAGGAAGGCCTTACTTCAAGGCTCCTTTTTAAGAAAACGTGCTTTTAATGTGTCGTGTTTGAGCACTGTGTGACCCGCTGAATCCGATCCTTGAGGTGTTGACGCACAGCCAAGACTGACGTGTATTTAACATCATAAAGACGAAAGTGACCGGAACACAGTGATCCAAGATTTCACTGGTATGAACTTTAGTGAGTAATTTGCGTTCAAAACGGATTAAAAGGCCTTTTTCAGTGCCTGCACTGACAACTACTTCACTTTTTGAATTAAAGCATCAACAGGTACTTAAGCTCTGATCAGTACTTGAACACCCTGTGTCCTGCAATCTCGTACGAGGGAGTAGCGAGCTTTTCAATGCTAACTTGTTGTTCATTCTTTACTACTTGTCAGAAGCACAAGTGCTTTCACACGAAAACACTCCAATTACCCTGACAGGACACACAATTTGCTTTCCATTCAAGTCGATATCGTTTCTTATGATGCTCCAGTCACGGAGCTACGCAGAACCTGCCAATGGAAGCTGATTCTTGCCCACCCTGTAGTATGAGTGGAAAGCAGCGTGACTCAAGCAACGCGTTCTCAAGCGTCACGGGCAACTCCTTGAACAGCTCGTGTGTGTAAGATGTCCACATGTACCGGGTGACTATCCAAAATTTAGAATTTCAGAGGCATCGTTCAAATACAAGGATATCTAAATTTAGATGGTCACTTCGCTTCCACCCCTTGATGTCAGCATCTCCGGCATCGCCAAGCCTCAAAAATCCTTCACCAATTAGGAGGAGCTTGCCATGATGACGAATCACATAACTCAGAGGTAAGACTTTACAGTGGGACCAGAATTGAGCTTCCCATTGACAATGACCGCCTTAAGCAATGCTCGGAGTGCATATTGGCTACATAAATGCGTCACACGCAGAAGTAGAAGCTTTCGATTTGCTGCGCCCAGAAGTCCATACTAGGAAGAAAATAGGCCGAATTCTGTGTCACGGGTAAGCGGCTGCGGCGCGCTGCGGATCGCGGCACGACTTGAACAGGGGGATGCCGGAGAGTGTTTTTAGCATGGTTTGACCTCTGTTTGAGGTCGCTGGGCCTCAAAAGTCGGCATTTTCGGCCTCAGTCGAGATGGGCCGAGATGTCACTGGCTGGCAAGCTAAAACTGCAGCTTGATCCATCAGAGATTGGCCCGTCACTGTCACACTTTGGGAGGAACAGGAAGGGGAGACAACAAGAAGAGGGAAGGTTGCTTCTTTCTGCCGTAGACTTCTTATATGCTGCACAATGTTCAGCTTTGAAAAGTTGGGACTTAAATTACCTTGCACTCATACTGCAATGTTCGGGTTGTTTCTCTTTAAGGCACCGTGTGATCATCTACATTGACCTGCCCGAAGGGCACGCAGTCCAGCTGGTTTTCTTAAAAAACACAAGTCGTGTGGGCTGATTTTATAATGGTCACTCAAGCTGGAGGGGGATCTACCCATTGCATGTCAGCCCGGGTGTCCAGGTATCATTAGATCAAAAGGAATGCTGTAATATTTCATAGCTAGGTGAGTTTTGATCAGGCAATTACAGTGTGACGTCCGAAGAACAATAAAACATATATACATTATTCTTCATCAGCGTCTTTGCTTCACGCTTTCTTAAATTTTCCTCCCATTCTGAAAGGGATAAGAACTGAAGGCATGATATAAAGACTTTCTTCACCAGCAAATAGGATCAGCATTGGCTGAGCCCAAACCGTGAACAACGGGGGTTTCCAGCAAAACCATGATGCCAAAGAGGAGGATGTTGAAATGACGCAATACCCAGACAGATCTAGCACCCGATGTCTGAAAAAAATACCCACATATGCTCTAGACCTGACCCACCATGCTTTTTTATGCCAGGCAACTGTGAGAGTGCTTAATGTGAATTATGGGTAATTTGGTGAAAAGTAAGGGTCAAATTTTCACTCATACAAACCATTTTGTACAAATCTTTTCTTGAACAATTGGAAAACCAGCAATGATTCAAAGGCTTTTTGAAATATAGTGGAACTTCGTTCGCGTCTTCTGATGAACCTCTCATTTTATGGATGTGCTTATTTTAGTGCATGTAAAACTAGAGTGCAACCAATTCCCATTTTCTCTTGCAACATGCTAATCAAAATGGAGAGAACCGTTTAGGTATTGTTGGCTTTCTCATTTTTTTTCTTCTTGGCGTGAGCGAAACGAGTCTCACTCAAAGTTCCCCAAATGGCCTCATAGGAAACAGAATTTCCTATAGTCGACATCAACATCACTTTTGGCAACTAAACACAGTTTTATCATGGGAAGCTGAACTGCGGTCAATTGGTACATCTCATCTGCCTGTGAGCTTGTCCAAGCTGGTGATCACAAGCTGGTGAGCCTGAATAGGGTCAAACGGTGGACCTAAACATTACCTCTGATTTTTCATGTCAGGCAGATCCATCTGGAATGCCAAAAGGTCAGAAGGGACTTTTGCCTAAGGTGCCCCAGACCCATGACGTCTTCACTCAATGCGGCTGCAACCCTTGACCACAACGGGCCCACCTCTGGGGTAAGGTAGCCCAGCTCTTTCTGATGTACTACAGGTAGTCCTATGAAGCAGAGACATCCGAGCATGCACATTTTTAGGAGGTGTTGCTCAGGATTCCCCCCTCAACCAAGCTTTACACTGCATGGCCATGGGGTTTACGGCAGGTGACTAGGACAGCCACACGGTTGACAGCCAGAGGTTGATTCCCTTGAGTCACATTTGAACCGTTTGGCCTTATGTGGAGGGCCAGGATCTTGCTGGAAGGTGTCATCAACCCCACGTGTTGACCCATGGCTTCACCTGTTGCTGGAGGCCATCCAAGCCGACATCCGTACAGTGGAGCACGCAAGAATAGAAATCTGAGTCCCCAAATCAAACAGCCCGGTTATGCAGCAATATTCCTCCCCTACATGACTCAAGGATTCAGCTCTCACACCCATTTGAATCAGTATTTTCTCCTGTCAGGACAAAAACCAATGAAGCGAGGGTCAATCCCTTGTGGCCCAGACAAATACACTCTTTCTTTTCGATGAAACTGATAAAGCGACTGGAGATGCTCTCTTCAGGCATTGGAAAACTCTTCCCTAGGTAATTACGACAGTTTGTAACAGTGTTGCTGTTCCCGTCATGCGAGAAGAGTCCGTCCAATGTTATCATACAAGTGCTCAAGTCTGCAATATGTTTGCCCCGCATCAATTGACCTAAAAAACTTGTCAAAAACCCTTCTTTACGTCACTGTTTTATCACAAGTCAGATGTCCTTTTTGGCTCTCACCCAGCGGCTGCTGCGACAGATGTAGACTCGATCCATAAGGAAAACCTTTTCGTAGAAATAGTGCACTTTGCCCATGCATTTGACCAGATCCTGGCATCTCTTCTCCTCATTCAGTAAGGAGCTGAACGTGCGCGCGGACTGTGCTCCCCATCCCGAGCACATCTCCGGCGATGTCGAGTACTTGGTGGAGGTGCTTCAAAAGGTCATGTCGACCAACAACGCAACCACCAATTTCTTGTCTTGGGGGAAGTCCAGCTGACTTTCCTCAATACTTCCCTGAGCCTGAGGTTGTTGAGGTCTTTGTCGACCGTGATCGAGGACAGTGATAGTCTCCGCAAAGTGTGGGGTGCCCATATGTGCGTGGCATAAGTTGAGGTGCTTCTTTCACTGGCTTTTTTAAAAAAAATAAACGTTATAAAAAGAAGGAACACCTCGCTAAAAAGCAGGAAACTCAGTGTCCTAAAAAACACAATAGCACCTCGTCTTAACCATTGAAAGTATAATTAAGGTACAGTTTTCGCATGTTCATATCCACTGTCAGACCCAGAATATAGGGATATCATACAGTGCTTGGCATAAATAATGTCGCTTGGTACATATCGATGCAATACTCTTTGTGAGATAATTGTAAGGTTGACTTTTGCTGTGGAATGTGTGACTGAGAGTGTGTGACATGAGGTTTCATCAAGTTTTGACTGTTTGTTAAGGCACCAGAGCACTTACAATGTCATTAGTTGATATGACCCCCATGCCGGATGCAACTGAATTTTGATGTTTTTGACCACCAAATGAAAGTGAAAGTGGCTGAAATTTTCTGGGGGACTCCTGCCCCCCCCCCCTCCCAGCTCCCCATCTAGGGGGCTTCGCCCCTCAAACCCCTCAGTGTGGCACCCAAAAATCACATCATAGCACTAAATGAGCTGGAAAGGTTGAGAGACCTCCCTCTACATTCACAACACAACATGGTGATGAGCAGGTCCAAGACCTTATCGAAGACAGATCTCTTGTCCTGGTGTGATGATGCCATCATCCGTGCCTTCGAGAGGAATATAGTCCGACATTGTGCATATCTTCAATGTGATGCAACGTCAGGTGCAGAAGCTCCAAGCTCCGTGGCTTTCTAGCTTTTTTAGCGCTAAGATGTGTTTTTTGGGTGCCACACTGAAGGGGTTGGGGGGCGAAAATTTCAGCCACTTTCACTTTCATTTGGTGGTCAAAAACATCAAAATTCAGTTGCATCCGGCACAGGGGTCATATCAACTAATGACATAGTAAGTGCTCTGGTGCCTTGACAAATAGTCAAAACTGTGACCTTGTGCACTAAAAGTTGCATCCCAGTGTCTCAATAATCAATTACATGTCAAAATTTCACTTGGAAACATCCCCAGTCACCATCTGACAGCGATATGTACTAGGTGACATTGTTTATGCCAAGCACTGTATCTGCGTAGTTTTTCAAGGCACCCTCTGTTTTCACGTTGAAGAGCTTAGCAGCAAGATTGACCTTTTGACATTCCAGGTTGGATGGCTTCAGCACCTTCGTTGACAGGTTGGGAGCCTTCTTTAATATAAACCCTTCTTCATGTTCAAGGACCTTCCACCAGATATTCCAAGAAATGGAACCAGTTCTGTCATCATCACATCCCTGAAGAAGTTGTTACGAATGCACATGTTATGGACTGGGTTGAATGTGAAGGTAACTTGCTTGTTAGGATTAGTTGGATGTTGCATGGTAGGATCCTGCTCAAGGACTGCCATTTCCTTGCTCGACATGGTTGTGAATACACAGCAGTTGGTGCTAATGTTACCACAGATGAAGACTTTCACATCCAACCCAACACTTTCCAGAAGCTGAGTGTTCTCCAACATAGCTTCCGTGAGGAACTCACTGTCCAAATTATTGGCTGGGTAAAAGGATAGACAGTGATGCAGTGTCTATCCGAGGGCACTGAAAAGGAAACACAGCACAGAATTTGCCAAGACACCAGCTTTGTTCCTGGCATATCCATAAAGTTCACCACTGGCATCAAAGGATAAGTTTGGCTGAATGATCATCTCATCCCATATTAAGGCAACTTGCTTTCTTTGACACAGCCTCGCAATTCTCCTTACTTCATCAAATCTCGTGGAATTGACTCCAACTGAACATTTTGACACCAAATATGCATCCAATGTTGTCTTTGAGGGCAACATCAGAAAAGTGGAGTTGGAAACTGCTTGATAGGCTGATGTTGAATGGAACTTCAGGAGCACGGCAAATCTTTAGACAGCAGGGCAATATGCAATGCTAAGTCCACTCATCATCTTCATCTGCTCTTGAAAAAATCTGAATGCTGAAGTGAATGTGTTCCCAGAGACACTTGCAATTTCACCTAATACTGCACAAAGGTGTCGGAATGTGTCTTTCTCCTCCATGTCTTTGCTCCTTTGCTTTGCTCCTTTGCAGACTGTCTGGAGAAACTGATGCACCTTCTCTTCTGTGAGTATAAAGGACTCCTGTTCAAAACAATCTGGTGCAAGAAGTTCCAGCTCAATAGGTTCTCACCAAATCACTTAAGACTCATTTTCTGTGTCACTTTGCAAATCACCAAGTCTTGTGAGCAAACAGGAATGTCACTAACTGTGGACAGTTCAATTTGACACACATGAAGCATCATCTCATTCTCCACTACTACCCAGGGTGCCTGTGTCTCTTCCTGCACAATGGCAAGGAAATCCAGAAAGGAGACATAATTTTCCACTAGTTCTCCATTTGCCGGCTCTGTTGTGCAGTCTTCATGTGTGTGGATTTCCTGATGCAGGGTAGGAGGTCTACATTGGCTTGGAATAGCACCTGGCACCAAGTCATGCCTTTGGGCATTCACAATAATCTCTTCTGGAAGAAGGTGCCTTTCACATATGGCAGGATTCTTAGGTAGTGGAGCAGTCACGTCACAAAAGTCTGTCTAAAGCAGTCTCTGAGCAGGATTTTTAGGAAATGTAAACATGAGAAGATACTTGGTTCCAGGCTTTTGGTCACATTTCTGAGGTGTTTTACTTTTGTACTCTCGCACTTTACACAATGACATTGTGACAATGCACTGTCTGCTCTTTCTATGCACAGAAGCTGTGTGTTTGGTTCTTTCTTCCCTCTTCTGCTTTGGTTTCTACTTTTTCCCGCTGTTTCACAAGCAAGGCAAATGGAGTAATGGAAGAAAAAAGAGCAGAAGCAGAAAATGTGAGTGATCAAAAAACCAGTTCCTACATAAGTGCGAGCTGAGGGTCCCCGTAGGATCAACTTGCATGCGCGAGCTTGGGCTTGAGCTCATAGGCTCGAAGTGAAATTTGCTTGGCTCGTGCATCTCTACCACTACTTGCATGCACCCCTCCTTCTCCTCCCTCCCCTCAAGCTGTCCTTCTGCCTCCAAGCTGCCTTTCAGGGATCCAATAGATGGCTCTGCCAGGCTGGAGGTCTGGGTGTAACTACTAAGTCTGTG
>JAAUXU010090341.1_pt1 | contig 11587 bp, 10 predicted proteins | sample 7278151 | NCBI WGS metagenome assembly JAAUXU01 (sample SAMN14350113, study PRJNA611818) | marine sediment metagenome | isolation source: surface marine sediment (1.8m) | place: French Polynesia: Moorea | collected 2018-08 | reverse complement strand
TGTGTGTGTGTGTGTGTGTGTGTGTGTGTGTGTGTGTGTGTGTGTGTGTGTGTGTGTGTGTGTGTGTGTGTGTGTGTGTGTGTGTGTGAACCGACCTCCAGGTAAGAGAAAATCCACATTTGCGCCTAGGATCTTAATGGCATCTCACAAAATGGAAACAAAAAAACTGTTCCATTTCCTACTTCTCTCATGGACTCGCAACGCTTGAGCGGCTACCGTAACTTTTTATTGCACGCGTGCAAACGTTTTTGCCTGGGTGTAACTCGACCAAACAGAGGGAGCCGCGAAAAGAGGAAGAAGTCTGAAGTCATTTCCTTGTGTCAGATTTGTATTTTCACTGGCTATTTGCACAGCTGAATAAGACCCTTCCGTTTGTCTGGTTGAAATCGATTTTTGCAAAAGAGGAGAGAAAGAAAAGGATTCCTCTTTGGAAGCATCCGTAAAGATTAGACAAACAAGTGGTCTGTTTGCTCTGTCTGACTGCAGCGTCTCAATAAAGTTTGTCTAAGGAGATTGGAAGGTATGATTGCATTTTGACTGGTTTCATTCCGCTGAGTTGAGCTGCGCTGAGTTGCGCTGAGCTGTGCTCTGCACTCCAAAGTGCCACACAAGTGATTAACGTGACAGATTGATTGTGGTGCTTTCACAAGTTTTCGATTTCTCGCACAAACAAAGGCTGCAGAAACTTTTTTGCACGTCCAACTGTTGCAAACTTGTGTCTTTTGCCGGCTCAAATTAACGCCACTTTGCTCTTACCCATCATCGTCAGTGGGCACGCTGGAAAAACGAGGCAGAGCCATGAATTTGGTTTCTTAACAGCAGGGGGGGGGGATTTTGCCTTAAACGTCCGATTCTGGTCAGGCATGTACATTTAGATCAACGTTGGCCGAGAAGTACCAATTGCACACAGACTTTTGAACTCACTTGGATCGAGACAACATGCGAGCACAAAAAAAAGATCCACCATTCAAGAAAGGTAGTCTGACTTCACCTAAGGAGTTGCTCGAGTTCAGCTCGACCTTGTTCAAAAAGGATGTCCTCCTGGTGGAAGCTCTTGACTCTGTCCACTTGGCACCACCTGAAATGCTCGCAGATTGTGATGTTTGTGTCAACAAACAGGTGTTCCAGAGCTGTTTTCTTGATCAGTCTGCATCAGACCCAGCCTATGTTGGTACTTCTCTGTGTAGGGATGAGCTTTGCAGATTCACTGCAACAATTTCTACACATAGTTTTTGGAGAGAGAAAAAAAAAGACAATCGTGACGCTAACTACGCACAAGATTGAGCAGCTACTCATTCATTTTCTCTTCAAGTTCTGCTGCTCTTTTCTTCTTTTTTCCCCCCCTTTTTCTTCCTAGCTTCACCCCTTTTCTAGAGCACCGCGTGTCAAATTAGAGTCAAGCCGACGCACGTACAACAAAGTCAGGTCATGCAGTCTCAGCCCCTACCTGCTCACCAGGGCCATCATCATCATCGGCGTCGGCGGCGTCGTCATCATCATCATCATAATGTAAATACGGGTTAGCTCTAATAGAGACATGACCCGTCCTTCCAGGTAGGAGGTAGGACCAGAGGAGAGAGGGCAGAACATGCAATGTTTGAAATGATACCATGAAAAATGCTGCCTGAGGCGGGAAAAACACACACACGGCGCATTTTCGCGCAAAATGACGCAGACAAGTCCAAAGTCTGCACATGTGTTTGGCTAATTATAAAATTAATGGCTCTTTTTCATCTTCTTCTTCTGATAACCGACGCCACTTGAATTAGTCATTCGCTACGCTCAGGGTCTTTGTTCTCCCCAAGCAGACTCATGATTGGCCCTGGTTTCTGAGCTTTAGCATGAAAGGGTTGTTAGGAAGACAAAAGAGATCGTGTTCCTGTGTGCGTACGTATGAAAGTAACTTTAGTCAAGTCTGTCTGTCTTTAGGAAAATATATGTTCCGGTCACCAAGTTCAATATCTCAGCCACCCAACCAGTACTTGGAGCCAGTGACGTCAGCGGTCAAGTACAATCAGTTAGACTCTAGAATTCTAGACTCTAGAATTGAAGACCTCAATCGTGAGAGTAGCGCTGCTCAATGTCTGGGTCTAGATTTGCTTTGAATTCGGTTCGGAATAGTTAGCTTAGGTCAAATTAGCCCGGAACATCTTTGCTCCGGTGTTGATCTTGGTGACGACGACGACGATAACAACAGCGCCAGAGCTCTGTTTGGGGCTGGTCCAGGTTGAAAATGGAGGTCAGAGCAGGAAGAAAAGTCTCAGGAAATTAGCTGACGCACAAAAAAAACCACGTAGCTAAACTGTTTCTCTTCCTCGAAGCCGTCACAATTTTTACTATGCACGAAGAAGTAGGTAGAAACTGAACGTTATTAAGACTGAGGGAGTTAACGTTTTTGCCGAGATCTTTTTTTTGCAAGGCTATCCTCAAGGAGGCTCCGCTGTTTCATGGAAAAGCCTGCAGATGTTGGCGTTTTTGTCATAGGTATTTGTGCTCTCCTCTTACGCATCGCTGCCTCTTTTTGCTGATACGGTTATCCCTCCCTCGCCCCTTATGATCTAATTTCTGAATAATAGCGGAGAAAAAAACATTAGGCTGATGGGAAATGTCGCAGTCCCGAGAAAACTTGGGAGTTGTCGACAGTAGAAGCTCGACTTAACATCCATTACTCTTGTTCTTTGCCCGACAGTTTGGAACATGGGAGCTCTGAGCACAACATTTTTTCCCCTCCTCCAGCTTTGTAGGCAATTGCATGTGGCTCTCGTAGACAGCGACTTGTCTGCGCTTGACGGCTTCTTTCGAGACGACGTTGACGTACAACTGGGTAGTGCACAAGACGAGCGTGATCATGTAGTACACGCAGGGCATCCGGCACAGTACTCGCAGAAACTGACAGAGTTTTGCCATCGAGCGTGATCAACGACGTGATCATGGAGAGACAGCTCGAATGAAATTGTCCATCGACGTTGGTCACGTCACAAGTTCCTCACTCTATCCCATCTGGACTCAGTTCTGACACGTCTAAATGCGTACGCAGATTGTTCATAGTCATTGTTTCTCCGCTCGGGACTCCGGATTCCTCGTTGTTCGACTCGACCCAAGCTCACGCAGTGGTTCAGCTCCCAGGAGCCGGTGAAATTGATGGAGGGAGTTTTGCCACCAAAGATACCTCGCTTGGAGATAGGTCCGAAATCCTCTCTTGTCACCAAGATGTCACCTCTCAACCCCTCCTCCAGAAAAAATTGCCATCCTCCCAGCGATAAAAGATCTATGGAGAAAGAAGAGATTAGAATCTGCAGGAAGAATGAATTTGTCATCGTCTTTAATGGAAGGGGACGGATTTAATTACCCCTCGTTTTGATGAGTGTGCACGTGTTGGAGAAAGTAACAAATGACGGCTGACTCATATTGAGCTGTTGCGAAATCGTGAAAGTCAGAACGTCTCTCTTCGTTTTTTTTAGAGTCGTTGAGTGAACGTGACTTTGTCGACCCTGCCAAGATCTGGCGAGAGGTCGCGTTTCCACCTTGTAAACAAAGCTTGAAAGCAGGATACTTTTTATCAGGGTTCTCTCTTTTTTTTAAGAGTTTCGCCATTAACCTACTTGTGAGGAGGGGGGAGGGGGGAGGGGGGGTAAAGCAGACGTTGTCGAAGCCCCTCCGCTTGCTGAAGCTTGGCTGTGAAAGAATATTAAATAATCTGGCGTGATCTCGGCGTCGTCACGTACCCAATTTCTCACCTCAGCGCCAAAAACAGAGCTGTAAAAATCGTCTTGACCTTTTGGTTCCCCCCAAATCCGTAATTGGACGCTTGAAGAAGTGCTTTTTTTTATTCCTTTGAGTGTGGAGAAGGCGTCAAAGCTCTAACCAGCTCGTACAGTAGTCATTCAATATACGTCGTCACACTCTTTAATTTAGTCACAGTTACTTGAAACAGTCATAATTATTTGGCGCAGTCACGATCGTTTGGTATAGTTACAGCTGTTTGGTAACGCCTCAACAGTCACAATTATTAAAAAAAAAAAAAAACAGTCATCACACTTTTTGAAAGACTTTCGCAATCACTTAAAACAGCCACGACTGCGGGTGAAGTCGCAATTTTTCAACACACGAACAGTCGGAATTATTCAACTCAGTCACACTTCCACTTTAATCCACTGGCATTATAAACATGGTGCCAAAACATCCAATCCCTCTGAATGACTATTGCATGTAGGCGTAACAACCTTAAAAGAATTGCAGCGGGTCCAGAGGGTGAAACAACACCATTTTTCTGCTATCGATTCCTTAATCGGGAAATTTTTATTACCTGGAATTGCCGTGATTACCCCGGTCTTTTTTTACGGCCAATTTCTGACTGAAAGTTGATGGTAACCAGAGCTTTGCATGCAAGGAGTCAATTTCGCCTTTCTTAATGTCTTTGCTGCCGATTTCCCAGAGCCAGGAGTGAAGGCGCGCTTGCAATGGGCGTCTTTTCTCACTGCCGACGGAAGAAGAAGACATCATTGGCGAGTGCGGACGCGGCTTAAACAATCACTGCAACCAGAGAGAACAGGGTGAAAACAGGGGCGTGTACTTAATGAGCGCATGGGGTGGTTGGTGGTGTCCCAACCCCTGCATTCACCCCTTTAGGGGGAGCTCGACCACTTATTGCATGATTAAATCACCCTGGGGAAGTTGATTGAGCCGCCAATCATCATACAATCACTGTTTTTTCCCTCCTCGGCGCATTCATTGCGGAGCAAAAATAGACTGGGCAAACAGATTCAAGCCTGCGAACAATCAGCAAAATCCACTCTGAGAACTGCCAATCAAGGTTGCACCATCCACCTGCCCCTTGTGTGGATGGATGAATCGTGACGAATCCCCCCCCCCCCCACATTCATTTCTCGTGTGAATGCACTAAATCAGTTATTATCAGCTGAGGAATTAGAGGAGGAAACACGCTCTTCTCAGCGGAATGTTAAGCTGTCGATGGAGCTGTTTGTCACGCACAGTTTGAGCCGCAAAGAACTTTGCGGCAGCTGCGCGCTGTCCTTGGCGGCTCGCACGGTCGCAAATTGTGTTTACGCGGTTTCGGTGTGAAAAGCAAAAGGTGTTTGGAGAGCCTCTGATGGCGGCGTTCAAAGAGAGAGCGAGAGAAAAGCCGAGCCCAATGTATTATGGGGGGGCTAAAGCTCATTTGTCAACCACGCTTCATTGGTTTGACGAAAGCTGCACTAAAAGCCCTCAGAGAAGCTCTGGAACTGTGTACAATCTGTGCCAGATCAATCCTCCTCCTCCTCCTCGCCGAACCCAAACCGGAGAGGAAATGATACCGAGGAGCGTTTGCAAATTCGAAGAAATCGAGTTTCGCAACATCGATGCTGCTCGGAGAGACACCTCAAGCAACGATTGTCTCCAAATGGAGTTGGAACAAATTCAAAAAAAATTGGGGGGACATTCTTACCCTTGATTTTTTTTTAATTTGATGTCAAGTTTCGTGCTCGACGGTCTCTCCAGGACCTTGACGAAACCAAAGCAGCCATTAGGTGATGTTTACACAACTATAATGTTGTTGATACAATGCTTAAAGTGTCATCAACAGGTGAGCAAATTGTGTTCCAAGAAACTTATTACCAGGAGCTCCTTCTTCATTTGCTCTGAACTCCGATGCATGTGTGGAACTCAAATATGAATGTTTCAAAGCGCTAACTGACCCACAAGTAGCATAACACAGTTGTTGAGGGACTGAGAAGTCTTCTCTCCCAGCCACCTTCGTTATTAGTACTTTAATGCTCAATATGTAGGGTGTGTAAAATGTGTCTTTAGAGCTTGACTCGAGTTGGAAGCCCGACTTTGTCTATGTGTTTTTAGAGCTTGACTCGAGTTGGAAGCTCGACTTTGACAAAGACTATGAAACACCCGCCAATGCTGAGCGCAATGACAGAAAACCTCGACCGTCGATAAAAAAAAAGGTCACTCTTATAACCAGGAGTAGAAGAAGAACAAGCTACGATCATGCATTCCCAGAAGAAAGTTAATTGAATCCCTGCTGAATGGACCTGGGGGACGCACACGAGCTGCGCCATAGGAAACGAGGGGCGGGGGAGAGAAAAGACTTATTGTATAATCATATAAGTAGAGGACGGGATTTTAGGTGGGGAAAAATGTTTCTTCAATATTCAACAGTTTAATCACGAGCAAAATGCGAAATGCTGGTCTCAAAAGTTTCAATAATGCAAATATTTATCTTTTAGTCAGAAAAGTAGTTGATTAAGCAGGCATTTCAAGTAGTCAAGATCTTGATATGTCGTGTCTATCGGACACATCAAGATACCTGTCAGATAACCCGGGAAAAAAGTACTTTCAGAAGTTTTTGACCTCAACCAAAAATACCGGCACTTGAGCTCCAAAGCCACCCAAAAAAGGACAAATTTGCAGAAAATAACTGAGCCCGAAGTCGCCCATTTGCTTGCCGCAAACCGAACCTGAGGACCTGACAACAAACCTGTGTCTTCGCGTGTGCCACGGGCGCACGCGCGCGGTACAGTAAAGTCTCCCTTTAACTGTGTCTGCAGTCGGAGCCACCGTCATATGGAGACTCTACTGCGCATGCTCGTTGGGGGCACAGTGAGATGTGGAGCAATGTGGGAAGTCGTCCCTCCCCCTGCTGACGATACCCACGTGACTGCAAATCGATCCAGGGAAGCCGAGAAGGTCTGGACCAAGTTGGTGGGCTTCTCCCATGGGTGGAGGGGGCCAAACCACTGTGCTGGAGGTCCAATAATTGCGACGGAGAAGCAGAAAAATGTCCCACGTAAGGGAAAAGAAATTCCTTCTCCCCCCTCCCCTGATCAATCAGTTGCTTCCGAAATGAGAGGATAATCCTTGGATTACCTCTACACCGACGCGGCGATGACCCCCGAAAGGGACCGCTTCGACGAGCAGAAGCATTGCACTTTTGCACTACTCTTTGCCTGTGGAATGACATAATATACAATAGAGTATATAGTATTTATTCAAGTGAGCGAGTGAGCCTCAGACTGTGGTCTTTCACTTCCACTATGTGAGACCGCCTGCAATGTTTGCTCCATGTCTTTAAATAGAGTATAGGAAAAACTGTGCTCTTGCACTAGTTCACCTGTGAAAAATGTCTGTGTAGTGAGTGACGTGTGATGGACTAGCAAGCGTGAAGTGACACTTTGTGTTGACGTTGTTACGGCTGACGTCGCTGTGGCCGTCGTCGGTGTCGCTCACGGCCACCAGTCCTCAGATGCAACAGCTGACGTCAGCCTTGCTTCTTGCTCCAGTGCGGCTTCCTGACAGCCAGCGTCACCAAGGACAAAAGCCTTTGCGCCGTCTAACCCGGCCCTCACGGGAAGGCCAGCAGCGTGGCCACCTCCGTCTGTGCCTATGCCGGCGTCAGCGATGCCGCCGCTTCCCCCCCCCTCAAGGCTCAGCAGAAAACACTAATTGGTTGTTTGTCCAAAATGCTGCTATGACAGAGTTTTTGTCCCTGTTTTTTGGTTGCAAAAAGCTCTTCTCTGTCGCAATGGCAAAGATCTCCTTTTTGTCCTCTCCCAAGGGACGACGCAAGAGCCTTTTTTTTGATCGGAGAGATCGCACTGGTGAACAGCAAAGTTGGCCTCAATAATTGCCTCCGCCCACCCAGCCCAAGCCAATCCAACCTCTTCCAATCATTATCCATACGTACGCAATAGATCCATGGTCGAGGCCAGGAAAGCTCACTCAACTTTCCTGGGCACTTTTCTCGACATGCAAGATCAGAAAGCTCCTCCTCCATTGAGTGTGCTCTGACTTAATTATCTCTTCGCCATTCATTGACTTTCCTTGGCTTCATTTCCATGAAAATTGCTATTCTTAGGAGTCCTCATTAGCCTTGATCCAGGGTGGAAACAGAGCAAACTCGGCAGTTATGGCCAAAGTTCTGCATTGGTCAATGTTTGAGTTATTTTAGTCTTGCTCCTGGATGTTCCAGCCAACGTCTCTGTCAAACAGGAGAGTGAGAAATCAACCAACTTTGCTTCCTTCACAAAGTTTGTGGCAACACTTTTCTTCTTCTTGAGAGGGACGTCGAGTGAAAGAAAGCAACGCGTGTGATCTTGTTGACGACGGCGACGACGACGACGACGACGACGACGACCTCGCTGCACGTAGATCCAGGTCAGCCACAACTCGGCAAAAGTTGGTTGCCTCTCAGAAATACTGTGCTTTTTTTTAAGTCGGGTCTAACTTAATTTATGGGCTTTTGTCGTCATATATTATTTAAATGGTATGCTCATCGTCAGAGTGGCTGCTGCCATTTTGCCAGCATAATATATTTCACTCTCTGTGTTGCAGCTGCACATCACTGCAGACTCTCTCAACACCTGGATTTGCAATATTTCATCTAGTTTTGCACATCTCCAAAAGGGTTGAGCTGCACACATTTTGGACCTTTTCCTGCCACTAAAATTTTCTGTTCTTTTCTTTTTGGCGATGCAAAACCCAATCCTTGCTCTCCCCAAGATTAATAATGTTACTTACGTGCAGTCGACCTTCGAGGCAGTAAATTCAGCTAAAGTGAGGATTCTCCCTCAAGCAAAGAATGCACCTCTCAGCAAAGTTTCACTTCATAAGATACCCGAGCCCACTTTGACTGAAAGATCTCGATAGAGCAAAGTAGAGGCTGTTGACGGGTAACTTTACTAGATTGAAGCACGTTTTATTCATCGCTTTTCATCCCAGACTTAGACATTACAAAAGGTCCGTGAATAAACTCTGAAATGAGCCTAAGAAGTCTGATGTCCGTTCTCAAAGAAGAAGTAAAAAAAGATGTAGCTCATGGCGTACGTTCATTACAGTCGACTCCGCTTATGACGTACGTCCAGTACAGTAGCGTAGACACATTTCGAGTCGACTCCCTCGCACTTTGCTTCATTCTGCACGGTCCCATTGGCACTTGACGATTTCACAAGTGATTTGGCCTCACCCTGGGATCGACGACCCCGAGGCCCCTTGACAGTCGAGTCTTCATTCGAGGTCATCACGTTGTCGTGGTCCAGACAACTCAAGTCCGTGGGACTCCAACGTTTGCCTCCTCCGTATGGACCATCAAGAGAGATTAGACCGACCCCATGTGATTATTATTGGGCAGAATCTTTTTTTCGTCCCATGTTTTGCCTCAATTTCTTTTTGATCACCGGTCTTCGGGCGCCGGCGCCAGACTCAAATTTTGACGGAGGAGCGAGAAAAGTCTGACTCCGACTCGGTCGCGGCCACGATTTCCACTCCAATGGAGAAGAAGATGCAAAATAGTTATTCAGATATTTTTTGGTGGTGCTTTTTTTTCTGGCAATCCAACCCAATCTTCTCAAGCTTCTGTGTTAATTGATCTGAATCCTTTTCTCGCCTGACGTCGCAATCAGCATTCATCATGGGAGAAAAGATCCTGCTGCTCAGTCCACAGCATCATTTCTAGACATTGGAATTTTTAGTGGGAGAATTTTTAGCAATTTAGGGGTCTAGAATTGCGCGATTTCTTTCCTCTGGCATCACTCTTTCTTCCTGCAAATTCGTCGAAACGTTTGATTGTTTTAAGTTTTTCCGTGAAAAGTTCAAATTGTTCCCCCAAGTGGCTTTTTCCTTCTTTTCCTCCCATTTCATGAAAAAGCTTTGCTTTTTCGTGCAAAAGGGATAGGGGAAAAGTCTCAGCAGAAATTAATCCTCTTCATGTGGTGCTCGAAACAACAACACCCCAAACAAACAAACTTTTTTTTCAAGCTTGCTCAAAATCGTGGTACTTCTTCACTGTCTGCCAGCATTTTTGTCATAAAATGTTAGCTCCCTTGGCCCTAATGAGCGTTTTAACTTACTGTTGATGCTCCTACCTAAAATTCCACGGTCTAATCATTCCTAGCTTGCTTCCCACTGCTATCAGGGCAGAGATCTCGAGAGCAGTGAGACAAAAACGGGTTATTACGGCGGATGAAGTCGTTGGGTGCACGCTCGGGTTCACGCACGGGAGCAGCGCGGGCAGCGGCTGCAGCAGCACGAGACCGAGGAGGCCCCCAACGAGCAGCGGCTGCAGCAGCACGAGACCGAGGAGGCCCCCAACGACACACCAACAACAGTTTCTGCTCGACACGAACACCGACGGAAAGATCCAATCGGGGAGTCAAGATCCGGAGTCCAAAGCTGGTCCAGCCAGCGCGGGCAGAAAATGATGAGGGATGATCGGGATTGACATTCCTCTAATTTGATACGACGAGAATCGCCCTGGAGGAAAAGGCAGTCGAGGGTAGTAAATGGCTCAATCTTCTTTCTCTTCATCATCACGCAACCGATGAAGACAATTTCGATCTGAGCAGTAAAAGAGCTGCTGTTGTCTGCGCGAGCACGACCAGGGAGGGGATCTGGACGGGGCTGGAACGGAATCATCATCACGGGCCAGAAGCTCCATTCACCATATTTGCCACCAGACAAAGTGGCAACTCTCACTGCGTTCACTTGCATTTGGGCTCACACTGTGTCCAGAGACCGGGCGGTTCAACCCCATCCTCGCTTCTGCATTACTTCTGGCTCACACTGTGTCCAGAGACCGGGTGGTTCAACCCCATCCTCGCTTCTGCATTACTTCTGGCTCACACTGTGTCCAGAGACCGGGTGGTTCAACCACATCCTCGCTTCTGCATTACTTCTGGCTCACACTGTGTCCAGAGACCGGGTGGTTCAACCACATCCTCGCTTCTGCATTACTTCTGACTCACACTGTGTCCCCAGACCGGGTGATTTTTACGTGGATCACATCACACTGTAACGAGAGATTGGGTGATCCTCACGTTGATCATATCTCGCCCCTACGTCCAATCTTGGCTCGCACTGTATCCAGATCCTGATGATGACCAAGCTCCTAAAACAGTGATTGGAGGCAGCGCCTCCCAAAAAAAAAGCTCCTCCTGCTGACGCCCTTGATGAAGAGGGGAGAAGCAGAAGTTAAGCAGAAGCCGCCCATGAATTTCTCCGTTGTCATTTCCCAACTGATGCCGTCGTCCTGACAGTCAATAACAGCAATTCAAACCATCCCTTGGGCAACGTTTGTCTGTCCAGACGCAAACCTCCTCGCTCTGTCGCGCTCCATCTCGCAGATTACGTCTTCTTCTTCATTTTCTCCAGGATTTCGTCTTGTTTTCATGATTCAGCCCGACAGCTCAGGCCTCTAATGGCCGCGATCGACGTCAAGATGATGATTCAGGCGCTTCTCCAGCCGGCCAAGAACAAACGAGTTTTCATCGCATCTTTTTTTCTTCTCCTCATCTTCATTTCTTTCTTTTTTTTGACTCCTGCCAAATGAGAATCTTTTGGTCTTGGCCGTCCGAGACTTTAAGTGCAGACCTTGTTTACGAACTTGAATGACACCCCCGAGATGTGCCAGTCTGAGAAAAGCAACAGCAAAACGTGACCGCGTTTGCCGTGACTCGTGCAGTCATGTGTTTTAGTACTAAAAACTCTCCACAATCCTGACCTGCACACGCTCACGAGCTCTCCCCCCCCCCCCTTTGTTTTAACAGTGAGACCCCCTTCTCCTTGACCCCAGGGTTGGCATGGG
>JAAUXU010173347.1_pt1 | contig 11589 bp, 12 predicted proteins | sample 7278151 | NCBI WGS metagenome assembly JAAUXU01 (sample SAMN14350113, study PRJNA611818) | marine sediment metagenome | isolation source: surface marine sediment (1.8m) | place: French Polynesia: Moorea | collected 2018-08 | reverse complement strand
CTTCCTTTTGAGCATTCTAGCACCAAAATGGGCAGCCTTGACATTGACCTGTGTACTCGACATTGTGTCCCAGTGTCACAACTACTCATTCCACATCAAAATTCCACTTCAACACCTTTCAGTACAGCGTAGGAGGTGCTGTCATGCTCGACGCAATTACTTACGGCCAGAACTGTAATGTCAATACTACGATCATGCTTGTCAACTTTTGATGTGTGGAAGAGCCTAAATAGGACCACGGAAGTAGTTAAAGCTTTGCTGCCATTACATTTTTCACTGGAGGCTCGCTTGGCAGTACACATGCCTTTCTGACGCTAGCGTAAGGACTGGCTGCGAAGGTCAAGAAAGAGAGAGAAGCACATTTTCAAATATCTTAAAGCTTCATATTTCGTGACATGCTTATCTCCCTAAGAGCATTCAGAAAGTGGTCATATGGGTGCTTGGCACTCGTAGTGGGACGCACATTATTGAAACGTCACTCGTGCAGTGTAACATGTCAACTGTCACGTTTTTATTGCTACTATGGCTTGTTGTAATTATTTCCTCAATTCTTTTGTCTTTTTTCCTTTGAATCTTTCGTAGTATTCTTGTGATGTGTTGGTATAAGCTTCGTCGTCGTCAGTTTGACGAGAACCTCAGATTAGTTACAAAATGGTGCTATAAAAGTCATTGCATGTTGGGACAGATCAAGTGAACTTGACTTTGTGAGAACTATCAAACTTTTTATTTAATAAAGCACCCCCATGTCGCTATTTTTAAACTTTCCCGACAAGAAAAACATTCAGTTCAGGTCAACGTCACCCGCACCAAAGTACAGAAACAAAGTGCAAATTTAGAGAAAGGTGACAAGAGAAGAAATAAATCACGTTATCTCCCTTAGATATGGCTTTTTGGAACACTACCTGAACTCTGCGCCAGAACAGCCGCCGCCTTCCGAACAGAGAGAACTTTTTTTGGAGCTCCTGCGCCAAATTCATGCCAAGATGCGTCACACAAATCCAGATGATTGTCTCAAGCCCGCCTGTCACGCCCTGCTGGACGCCAACGTTGAGCTCGGGACAGACTTGACCTCACTCCTGGAAGACGATTGTTCAGACGAGGGTGATCAGAACGATCCGGGCGATTGCCCCATGAGAAAAGACTTCTACCGCTACGTCAGAGAAGTCAACGTCACCGTGCAGGCCAACACTTACGACGACTTCGTGGCGCAGGAGATCGAGAAACTGGTCGATGGCGTCTTCGGCCCAAAGGCCGACCGACAACAGCGGCGCAGGAAGAGAGACACAACCTCGAAATGTCAGATCGAGATCGTCCGAGCGAACTGCACCACCTTTATCAAAGATTTTCGCTTCCTGCGCGACGCCGGCGACTTTTTGGCGCCGCTGTCGGGCAGTGGCGCCTCCCTGAAGGACGGCTTCGGCACACGCGTGCGCCTGTTGCTGACCCTGCTCGAGGATTTTCCCGAGGAGCAGTACATGGTCTACCGTCGGTTCATCATCCCGGACAAGTACCCTGAGGCGTACACGTGCACCAACAAGGTCACCCCAGTGCCGGAGCTGGTCAACATATTGTCCAATAGAGGCGAGGCAAACGATGAAGGCAATCAATGGATGAACAGGACGTCTTGCGACTTGGCACACGTCACGTCCGGGAACGAGTTGACTAAGGTCATGAAGCTCTCAACGCATCCGCCGCACGCGCTTGAAGACGACTCCGTGGTGAGCACGTACAATATGTACGTATATTAATAAAGGGGGCGATTTATGCACCTTAGCCCTTGATGTGCACCATCCCTGTATGTACGAACACCGTGACCCTCAGCAGACGATGGATGAACTCTTATGAACATTTCGGACGAGACAGCAAGGGAACCTTCCGGCAGTTGGACATGCTCAGCACACTTTTTTTCAGGTCCTTTAGCACAGTAGTTTCGTCCAAAATGGCACACGCAAGTTTGCCCTTGGGAGTCTTCATGATGATAAATGTGAGTTTGGCAGCAAAAAGTTGACTATTTTTCGTTTTGATGCTGTCCAGAAAGATTCACACTCGGTCATGCAACCTCTAAATATGTTTTCTGGTGCCAACTGCCCAATTTATGGCCAAGCACGACTCTCTGAAGCTAAATAAAGTGCACCCAGTACATTATCAAAATTTACGTCGGTTGGCGCTTTTTTAGATCCTAAGCATACCGTTAATGAAATCTCATGTTTTGTTCATCAATTGTCCGCACGACCGGGCAGGTGTCCTCTCCTGCATTTCCCTACTGCTCGTACAACAGCGACGACCGTTCGGGCATTGCCCATCCAGCGTACAACAACAGTCGTTTCTGCAACGACTTCCAGACGACGTTCAACGAGTACGGCCTCTGCTACACCTACAACAACGTGAGGCTGGCGTTTGAAAAGGGGAAGGACCCGCATCACGATGGATACTCCATCAGGGGAGTGGCGGGGTGTGGCAAAGAACGCGGCCTGAGGATGGTCTTGGACAACCACAGGATCATGCGACTAGACAGTAAGCAACGGTGCCAGTCATGTAGTGTAAAGCGTGCGATCAAGTAACACTTCTGCAACAAATCTCACCTAAAAGTTTTTTAAAAGTTGTATTTGAAAAATCTGACAGCTCCAAGACTTGCGAGAAAAATAACAGTCATTCTAAAATCTCCCTCATGCTATCATCTCCACCCCCTTCTTGGCTAAGTTGTAGGCAAGTGCATGGTCAGGACCTGTGATGATGTTCACGTTGACCAATATTGTCGTGCCGACGGAACCAAAAGAAAGATGCCTCGGTCAAGGGTTTTTTTTGGCAAGAAATTGATTCAAAACCTGAATGTAAAATTGTTATTAATTTTTTTTTTTGCAAAATTGGAAGTAGAAGATTCTGGGGCCGTAATCTTCAACCGGATCGAGAGAATCGTAATTCTTGGGCCTCAATCTAAAAACCGTCAGAGACGAGGCTCTCATTTTTCCCCTGGTGGACTTTTCTCAGCATGCACGAGTGAAGACTCTACTAAGAACACCAACACACCGGCGCACACCAAGAAAATGTAGTGCGTAGAAGTGCCATAAACCCAAAACTGCCATAAATGAACGTTATTTTTTGAAGAATTCACTTAATGAAGTCTCGACTTTTACAGGTTAAGAAAACTCTTTTGATAGGACCTATCACTGATTCACCCATCGCATGAAGTTCATATCAAAGTCATGAGTCATAGATCGATGTTATGCGATCCTAAGACTGATTATTCCCTCACATGAAGCTCATATGAAAGTCATATGAGGTACAACAATCCTTGTTTAAGTCTGCTCTGCAAATTCTGGCAGGGTAGTTATCAGTGCTGCGGGTGCATTTTCAATAATGAGATCCCCCTGTACTGTACTCGCGTAGAGGCCGCCTTCGACGGCTAGAGTCGATTCGAGTCACAAGTCACTGGTCTGGCTGCTTCCCTAGAGAATCGCAAAATGTTTCGGCGGGACATTTGAATATACCTGTGGCCATCCATAAGTATGCCATGAAACCCGTAGATATCCATTGAAATTTGGTTCACATCTACAAATGTACAAACTTGGCACACCTGAATGCATCATGCGCACGCAGCATCAATGGCGCATATCTGTGTAAACTGGTGTTGACTGACAGAAAGCACTGAATTATTATTAATACTGTATGTGTACATGCACATGTAAGTTTGCACGGAGTACATGCATGTCCTAGGGTGTAGGTCTCTGTAGCTGCACGCCTCCTCCCCGCGGTAAAATAGATTTCTGTTGCGTACTTTTTGACACGCAGTGTATAATGCAGCGCTTTGCATATGTGTTGTCACCTTCACCTCATATGTAGTATGCGAATATGCTATAATAAGTCAGCATTTAGTCACAAAAATGAGTCCATTGCTCATATCATTGGTTAGTGACGTGTCGCGTGATCCTGCGGTTGTCAAGGACCATCCTCAGACCGCGTTCCACGCCGCACCCAAGACGCGCCCCTTATCAAGTATGATGGGTACTCGACTGGGGCGTCTCCGCTGCGCACTTGCGCTGTGGCTGCTCTGGTCTCGCATGTGGGACACACACAGGGAGGTTGGCTCACATTGGGTCTTATAACGTTATGTATGGCGAGGGCAAGACGAGAGTGGCGGCAGTGCAGCTGAGGACCTCTGTCGCGATTGTGCCTCGTGGTGAAAGTCAGTGCCTTCCTCAAAGCCAGTCTCACTCATGGGGTGGTAACGTTCTCCATGGCGCACTGCGTTTCGAGAGAAAAGCAGAAATGTACTTTGCACGGGGAAGGCAAATAGGGAGAGACGTGTATACGTCCACGCGCACGTGCAGCATGTCCTTGCCGACAGCTTGGACACCTCAGAATTGTTTAGTTTCGCCTAAACTGGCGAAATACAGTATGCGGATGTTACTTCAATCAGCGCCTGTAAAACAAGATTCATGATCGAGTTTGCAAGCTGCGCTGCGCTGAGAAGTTGCAACTTTTGACAGGCACGAGTCACCATCTTGACTCACAAGTAGAAACAAACAAACTTTGCTTTAATGAGTCCTGCCAAAAAGACGTCCAAGGACCCAACAGTCGATCTTGTGTCACCCTCACCTGTCACCCCTCCAGCCTTGTGCGCACATATGCGAGTGTCACGCAGCTACTGCATGTACGTAAACAGTTCTTGTGTCAGAAATCTAGATTTCTGAGCATGAGGACGATCACCTGCTGAATATCAAATGATCTTTTAGTCACAGTCCATGAAAATACCAAAAAAATCTTGCCTATGAATTTTCCAGGGTGACCACTGGCACCAAGAACATGGGGCAGATTTCTTTCTACTTTCAGCGCTATTTGGAACGCACAGCTGCTGCTGAGAAGGGTTTAATTATATTGAGCAAGCATGCAAATCCAGGTAGATATAGCTATTGCAGTAGGGGTTGAGTTATTATTTCACCGATGTCACCTGCTTCTGTTGATGAAAGTTTTGATCTTCTGAAATAGCCTGTGGAAAGTTTTATTTCAGGCACTTCATTAATTCAAATAATCTCCGCATATGTAGTTAGTGGTTGGAACAGTTCTGACTTTAATCCAGCCAAGGTGCTTTTTCTTCCCCAGTGCGAATGAACGTGTGTGAAGAAGCATCGGCGAACTTGCACAGGATAGTGATGAATTGCGCTTATCCAACTGGGTCGAACTTGAAATTTGTCCATACTCATTCTGTGCAATAAGTCTTGTTCTATATTATGACCAGCGCTTCGCGCTAGTTACCCACTTCGTTGGGCAGGAATAATTGCAAAAATATAAAGTGACGAAAATCAGCCACCAAATCCTAACCTAACCTAAAAAAGCAAAAATGACAAAAATCGGCCGCGCTCGACGAAACCAGCCGCGGACCCCCCCCCCCGCACACACAGGCAGACACACGTACAAAAAGGCCGTTCTTTTATATATATAGGGATAGCAGCACTTTTTCAGTCAATACTTCATACGTGTGATTAAGGCTGGACACAAGTTGCTGCTTGGCCTTATTCTGTGCTTCCTCTTTGGGCTATCCTTTACTGAAAAAAACCGTCAAATATATGAGTACTTCGTGGAAAAATAGAAGAAAATATGTCAGCACAGTCCGAGTGAGACAGGTAGAGGATGATCATTTCTTTTAGTGCAGGTTCATGTACTTTGTGAGTGGCCGGCAGTGGTGAAAGCATTGCAATTTCTCTCCTTATATCTCTTAGAAAGCAACAACCTGTCAGGATTCCGCGTGTTCATCACCGTTCCCGGAGTGGTGACGTCCAAGGTCCCGTTCACGGTGGACCCAACGTTCCGTGGTCAGTATTCGTTTTTCCTACACGGTATCCACGTGATCAAGACCTCTCAGGCTTTTCGAGAGTGGAACCAGCAGGCCAAGGTGTGCCATTTTCCGGAGGACCGAAATGTCACACTCTTTCCCCTTTACTCCCAAGACAACTGCTTGCTGGAGTGTAGGCTGAAAAAGCTCTCTGCCACTTGCGGCTGCTCCCCCTGGTACGTGGAGGCCGCCACAGACTTGCCCTTGTGCGATCCTGAGGGTGCCCGATGTCTCCGAGAGAAATTCAAGAGCTACAGGGACGACTTAGTAGATAGAAAAGAGTGCTCCTGTCTTAATGATTGTGAGATGGTTCACTTCTTCTACACGGGCGTGCGCCAGGACTACGCCAGCCATCACGCTGACCTGAACTCCCAGATGTGGTTGGACGAGGAGGCAGGAGTGGGAAAACTGGCCGACTACCTGCTCGACCCCGAGAACGTCTTCACGGACAGTCTGAGCAAGTCGGCGTTGCTACTGGCGCACGGCGAACGCCACTGGTCTCGTCTGGCGCGCCGTCGATTCGACACCGACATTGCGGTGGTGAACTTCTTCTTCGACACGCCGATCATCACGCAGATCAATCTGGAACTGAGGACCAACGTGTTCGACATGATCTCAGCCGTCGGAGGCACCCTCGGCCTGTTCACGGGCATATCCGTCATCACCTTCGTGGAAATCTTGTACTGGATGGGCAGGTTCACCTTCCAACTGATGCGCAGCGGCGGCTACAGCACCCTGGGCTGGGTGAAGCAGACCCTGGGTATCTCGCCCAAAATAAGCATTCACGATGTGGGCCATGGAAACGCTCTTGAAGATTACGAACGAAGACAGAGTGAGCGAGACAGAAGGCTGAGATCGAATCTAACCCTGTTCTGAGAGAAGGCCTCGGTCAGTCCTCCACAACATAGACACTCAAAATAAATCTAGTCATATCCAAATCTACCCTGCATGTTTTAAGTACAGATTACCATACGAGAGCACTGTATTTTTGCAATCATAGAGAGTACGTACTGTTCGTTCAAGTTTATAAAAGTCGTCTCAGAGCCAAGAAGAAACCAGAGAGTTGTGCATGAAACAGAGACGTCCACGTGGTACGTGCTTGCACATGCAAAATCTATCTGTATCGATCACTCTTTTTCGAGTTGGCACCTCGTATGTCATATTCATACATGCGTGTACCTGCTCCAGTGCTTTTTCGATATGGTCTAATCTACAAATAAAGGCTCACCCAATTACTTGTTCTTCCGGGAACCTCGCTTTTTCTCGTCTTCCTAACAATCAGGAGCTGTACTTTAATGTGCAGGAATCTTACCTTGGGCGGTTCCATTCCTTATCGAGAGGTCTCCAAGCACTTCGAGATGAAAGGCTCGATTAAGAGCGGTCACAGTCTCATCGGAAATCTCATTGTCTGCGGAGTGATCAGGGATAAATATGAGCATTCGCGTCTCGATCCTTGGTCAACGTTTTAGTATTTCAGATTCTTTTTTTAAGAAGTAGTAAAAAGTGCAGTGCTTCGAGCCCCACTGCTGTGCGAAGGCCATGTGTTACTACGCACTTTTTGTGAGGAGCCCACATGACGAGGGACTTTTTACCTACCCTTGCTCTTCATGTAGAAGAAGACGAGTGGTTTTCCGTAGAAGTCCTCAATATTCACCAACCTCCACTCACCAGCTGGAAACTTTTCGCCGAAGAAATCCTTCAACTAACATAAAAAAGCTCGTAGATTATGATATCAACAAGTCACTTCTTTATCGTATATTTTTTGTTTCTAGGTCTCAGGTGAAATTTTCACGTCTACGTAGTAAAGTAAGGTTACGGACGCTTTTATCGTGGCCCACTGTGGACATGAGCTCTACAGTCCTGGCCGTAAGTAATTGCGTCGGGCATGACGGCACCCCTTACGCTGTACTGAAACATGTTGAAGCGGAATTTTGATATGGAACGTGTAGATGTGATATTTGGGCACAATGTTGAGTAAACAGGGTCAATGTCGAGGCCGCCCATTTTGGTGCTAGAATGCTCAAAAGGAAGCCACCTGGAGGGGGGGCCATGCCAAACAGAAGAGAAATATGGCTTTTTCAGGGGGTAAAAGTGGATGAAATTGGCTGAAATTTTCATGGAAGAATCTGGACCCAAAGGCAGACATTTTCCAGTGGGATTCATCCCCAGGCCCTCCAGCGCTATGAGCAAGCATGCAAAACCCCGTGTCCGGGTCGAGAGGTTGCTAGGTTCGGTGAAGGAAAAAGCCATATTTTCTTGAAAGTATCAAATAAATTAGGAAAGTGTAGTCGCAGCTAAATGTGTCAGTGAAGTTAATTTTCTAGACTTGACTATTCGACGCAAATGGGTATCCTTGGGCTTCTTGGTGAATGATGGGCACCCCTAAATTGACCAACATGAGCTCATTTTCAAGTTCATTTTTTCCACAACCACGCTCACCCCTGAATAGGGATGAGTGTGGTTGTGGAATCCTCCATTATAGATGGGTTACGGAAAAATTTTAGGACAATTGTCATGCAAGAAGTCTGAGTTTGTGCTAGCGCTGCTGGCTGAAAATCCCCTCACTGTTGAACCCAAATCTGTAGATGACGCATTTTATATACTGAACAGTGACAGCTGCACAGCCGTATACTGGAATCTCAAAAATATCTGCCATTTAGGGTTAGCTACAGACTCTACTGTGGCTTTAGGTATATTTACAAATGGCCTAGGCATTCAAGGCCCTGAGATTGGTGCTGACTTTTGAGTCCATCAGATGATTTGTTAACCCCACATGTTACTAATGCCTTCTTCATTCTGGCATTCGCTGCCTTGACGTGAAGTTACAGAAGAACCTGTGACTCTGACAATGACATATTGAAGTACATTTTTCTGTGCGAAAGGGGAAATGATGTATAGTTCATAAATAAATGTTTGGTTGAGAAAGTCAGCGGTTGCCTAAATAATCTGCCATCACATATGACACTACAAAATGGAAAAGAGTCATCACCAGATTTTGGTCCAACGGTGTTGTTGCAGTCGTTGGCTCTAATCACGGAGCACTGGATCCTTACCACATTCTCTAGTCTACCATGGAATCCGATGTACTTTTCCGAGAGCTCATCTCCAAAGTCCGGGTGAAAGTCGACGTTGTCCACGACCATCTTTACTGCCAGGGTCTCTTCATCTGTTTGAAAATGTTACGTAAAATGACTACTAATGCAATGTGGCTTCCTCTGGGCAATCGGAGCTTGCGCAAATAAGGTATAATGGATATCGGTGTCTACTTTAGCGGAAGAAATTAACTTCTGTCAGGAACAAGAAGAAAGCAGCACTCAGCAAGAGTATGAGTAATTTGGGGATTAACTGTACTAACCATGTTCTCCGTCCGTTTGAGAGGTAGAGAAGCTTTTTTGCTCTTTCGGGTTCAGGGTCAGGAGCCTCATGTGGTCTTTCAAGTACTTCCCTTCCATGACCAGGGTTCTCCAAGGTTCTGCAAGGAAGTGGACGTGGAGGCAGTTTGAATGGAACAGGATGGCTGTTGTAAACGGTCCCTTGCTTGTTTTGCGTCCAAACTATGTAGACTGAGTATCTGCCACAAATATTTTCCCATTTGCCTATCAAACCTTAGTATTTTTAGTTCCCATTGCACCGGTAGGCAAAAAATCCAAAAATGGAATAAAAATGAGTAGTTTTTGGGTCCCTTCAAAGTGTTTTTTTTTTTATAAAAAACACAGCACTGTTAGTCTGTTAGGTAAGAAAGCTTCAAAATGTCAGAAGGATCTCTTGGGCGGAGTCATGCAGACGTCTGCTTCATCAGCCTGTGCCTGTAAGTTGAGATGTCGCGGTGGGTTTCATGCACATGAAATTGCATTCAAAGTGCTTTCAAATGCCAACAAGAGGGTCAGGATCAGATCATGGGATGTGGCCTGAATTAGTCTTTAGGTTTTTTTATAGAGCCAATCATTCTGTACTTTTTGTCTAAGAGACAGAATTTGTCAAAACTTAGTCTCAAGTTGTGTTTTTGAAGGTTGAAGTCACCCAGAAATTTGTGTCGCTAAAAATTAACCTTCACACAAGTTAAGATGAGGGTCTGGAGGTGCTGTTGGGTTGTTCTTGAGATCTTTCCGCTGGGATCGCATCGAGCGAAGAACTCAGGGTAAAGCCAATCCTGACGCACCCTGTATTTCAAACTGCAGCAGAGGACATCCACTCCCACCCAGGGGCGCTTTGGCAGGCACAAAGGGATGGAGGGCATTTGGTAACATTGCGTGATTGTCCTAGAGATATTAGACAGGTAGAGGGATGCGCATACAGTAGCCATGAAGGAGCAGCTGAGTCCTCCTATGCTGCGTCTCGTTCAGGGACCGTTGATTCTCCAAACCACCGAGATTCATAACAGTTCGTCGGTGAATTTCGTGGTGTGGCAACCTAGAGATCCAGGGTTGGTACCATTAGATACCTGTTTTCTTTGAGTTTCACATAGCCTTTTCTGGTGTGCCCAAACCATTTTCCCTGCATTCTTTGGGCTATGCTACAATAAGTCAGCAAGAAATTTGTGAAGAGGTAATTAAATCCATGAGGCATAAAAACATATTAAGAGGTTGAATTACAAAGCGACATCGTTCATTCAGACATTGAGTCAGAAAATATAGGGTAGAAAACTTTGACTTTGTGTCTGCCCATTTTGATGCTCGCGCACTCTATGTGTGTCGAAAACTTGAATTAGAAGTCTGCTTATGCATCAGTGTTGCATGCTGTTCTGCCACCCGAAGTAGCACTCATGGAGTGCAGCATATTATGCCCCCCCCCCATGCGCCCATGTAGACACAACGCACGCTTGGTTCCGAGCTAATACAGTTTGCTAGGGAAATAATAGCCATAGGTTTCGTATGCGGCCTCTGCTATCGAGGTGGGCAGTTGGCTCCTCCCAGAGCAGATAGAGCTAGCTGAATATGTCAACTGTTCGTGCCCCAAGTCAATATCAAGCCTTTTGGTCCTGTTCCTGAGCACGTTTGGAACTACGTGGCCTTTGTGGCCCTTCATTGAGATTTGTCACGTATTCCCAGGAAATGTCCTGCCACTGACCTCAAGGCGTAGAAAAACAGCTTCTTCACTAAGGCATTTCAACAGGGCCTTGACAATGGCATGATTGCGGGCATCTTTGACATGTCTGCAAGACAGGTTCGACACCTTCGACACATTCAACAGCAGCCATGCCATGCCATGGGCACCACCTGGATGGCCATCCTGACTGCTCCTGGATATTTTTCGTCCATTGAACAATACTCTTGCTTCGATGGTCTTCATTTTGACTTAACCATTCTTAAAATGTGTATCAATAACTCAAAAAGGCGCTTGACATTTTTTTTAGATTTTAACTCCAAAAACAACTCAACTAGAACTCGAAAAAAGAAGAATCGATTCACTTCTGCAACTAGGACTCATATCCAACCCAAGAGCTTTTGATGCAGCTTTTTATTCAGAGCTGCTCTAATTTTTCTACAATCTGTCTAGAAATTTGATCAGTCCCATACTGTGCAGCATGAGCTATATTGTCTACGCTGTTCTGTGCTATTCCCACCCTTCATGAGTGAGCCTCTTTCAAGAGCCCTTAGGGGCCCTATGTTAGAGCGCGTCTGAATACAGACAGAACGATGCCAGTTATGGCAGCGACTTTCAGGATTGACAGTGATAGCAAAGACTTTCAGGATTGACAGTGATAGCAAAGACTTTCAGGATTGACAGTGATAGCAAAGACTTTCAGGATTGACAGTGAT
>JAAUXU010016380.1_pt1 | contig 11589 bp, 18 predicted proteins | sample 7278151 | NCBI WGS metagenome assembly JAAUXU01 (sample SAMN14350113, study PRJNA611818) | marine sediment metagenome | isolation source: surface marine sediment (1.8m) | place: French Polynesia: Moorea | collected 2018-08 | reverse complement strand
CTTACCTCGCTCTTCCTAAGTCCCTCTTATTTTAACCCCCCTCCTGGCCAAGAAGGCGGGTGAAAAAGAGAGAAAAGAGGAGGGGGCGACCAAATTTATGGGCAGAGGAGCCCTTTCCCTCCCCCGCCTTTCCCTGTTAGTAAAAGACAGAGAGAAAGAGGGTGTGGGGAGGAGAGGGGGGCGATTCCGACGATCAAATGCTCGAGTCTTAAATCTCTCCCCCTCCTCTCTTCTCGGCCGGTGAGGTAGGGAGGAAATGAAATTTTCTCTTAGCCCCTATCTTCGCTACTCTCGGTTCCCCAGCCCAAATGGGACTGCCGTAGTGTAGGTACCGCAGAGGAAGCGAAAAAAGTGTTTGTGTGCTGGTATATGGTACGTGTATCGGAGAAGGGGGAGGCCCTCACAAAACAGACCCGGGGGCGATTCTCCGCTGCTGTGTCTTCCTCGTCCCTTGGGGGATGTCTTGGAGGAAGGCTGCGGCGAGTGACGGTTGAAGGGATAAAAGTGCAACTTTCATTTTCCCACACTCCATCAAAAAAGAGTTGCCTTTCTCAAAAAATCGCTTCGGCCCTTTTGAAGTGTTGATCGAAGGGGAGGGGGGCGGGAGTTGTTGCACCCTGCTACTCTCCTCTGCCTGCCACTTTTTTCTTCGAAAACCACGACCCATCAAACTCCCTCTTCCTCCTTTAGTGGTGGTGCCTTAACCCTAACCCCATCACCGCTGTAGGTAGTATAGCACATAACCAAAACCGATAGCAAGGGAGGAAGTGTTTTGAGGTCGGAGGAGGAGGAGAGAAGGGAAGAGTTTTCAGAGCGTTTGAGAGGATATGAGAGTAGCATACAAGAAGGAGTAGGCAGCATAAAAATCACCAATGAAAATAAAAGTTCCCAAATTCCAACTCATAAGAGGTGTATGAAGAATGGTTAGTACGTATTTCATGGCAGAAAGGTTATTTTACATTTCAAGAATTAGTTTCAGCCACTTGGTGATTGTGTCCGTACACCTCTAGGTATCGATGGGGCTCCAAGTGGAACTACTTATCGAGCCTTCACCGCACCAACCCATGCTGTGGTACCTACTAAGCAGAAGATCGAAGGAGGTACTCTCTATCTCGCTCCAAACTAGCTGCGACCGACGCGAATTGCCAAAGTTTTGCTCCTCCGCCTCGACCGATCGAATAAAGATATCGGGAAAACGGCGGCGGAGGATGCAGCAGGGGATTGGATCGTTGAGAAGCGATATCATGAAAGTATGCGAAAATACTTTTTTGAAAGCTGTATAGTGTAGTCATGCGTTCGAAGTATTTTTGAAGGAGGAGGACGGCTGAAGGTTTGAGGCGCGGCCTTGGCTGGCTGGCTGACGGAGTGTGTATGTACCTTTCTCCCGGGGGAAGAGGAAAAGAGAAGAAGGTACATCGTATGCAACTTCTTTCTGCTTCTTCTTTGGGCCCCTGCGGCGGCGAATGCGGCATATACTGTACGTGGGAGAGCGGAAAGGTCGTCGGAGGGAAACTTTTCCCATCCCATCCCGCCATGCCACGGCCACAGCCGCAAAACCGCCTCCGTATCGGGGAGGGGGGGCATTAGGGAGAGATTTGCCCCCCCCCCATTTTTTAAAGCGAAACAGAAGTGGCGTAAAAAATCGTCCTGCTAGACCTCTGGATTGGGCGGAGGAAGAGGCTCTAAATTGTCGTCGCGCAGAGACAAAAATACTGGATAAAGAAAGCTGGAATAATCCCACTTTTGGAAGCAATTTTCCCTTACAAAAAGGGAGAAAGAGATCTAGAGGCGAATTAGCCGCTTCTCCCTATCTCGATCCGCGAGGAAAAAGATTTAGGAGGAGGAAAAGAGAGCCTTTGTTTGTGAGAGCCAGTTAGGCGATGGGAGAAGGGGAAGGAGGCGGAAGGGATTTGGGGGCAAATGAGTTTGTCAGTGGCTCCAGTCTCTTCTCCGTCCATGCAGGCAGCCACCGACCGAACTTTCCCGCTGATTGGCGTGTTTTGGGGTGAGCGGAGAGGAGGGAGGAGGGGATGCTATACACAGGATAGAGGAAGTGGTCTGGCAGGAAGAGAAGAGGAAGGTGGCTGGCAATCCCCAGGAGAGCTGTGAGGGGGGAAGGGGGAAGCGAAACAAAACGGAAGTGGCGAGGAGATTATTATTGTGGCATGCCCACAACCGCCTTTCCCTGAAAAGTTACCTTTGAGTTACTGTCCTGCCAAAGAGCGCTAAATGTGTGCATAGTCAATGTTCTCTGCCAACACAGCTAACCCAAGCATTCTTCCTGCTGTAGGAGGCCCAACTGAAAGCCAGTTTGTCTTCGGGGATAAGTGAGAAGAGGAAGGAAAATAGACTGCAAAGGGGAGGATGGAGGCAAAAGATAAAGCAGCCTCTCTTCCTCCCCCTCTGTTCCTACGGTGGTGGCCGAGGCTGTACAGACCTTGCACGCACACAGCGCAAGGAAGGCAAAGTGCTGTCGTTCTTTGTTTTGGGACGGAGGAAGGGGGAGGGTGGGCTGGCCGACTAATTTATTCTTTTGTTTTCGCGCACATCCCTCTCCCTCCCTCCCTCTCTGGACGGGCGGGCCTATCTGCATGGCATATCTATTAGGACGACAGGATGAATGAGAGCAACCTCCTCCTCTATCGTCCGTCAGGATGACTCTTTTCGCCTCAACGTACTTAAGCACAGACCCATAATCTATTTTTCTTTTCGTCATTTCAGCGCATGGAGGCGATGCTGTACGCCCTGGACCAGATCAACGCCGACCCGCGCCTGCTGCAGGACCTCCGCCTGGGCGCAGTCATCCTCGACACCTGCAGCAACCCGTCCTACGCGCTAGAGCAGTCCATGAAGTTCGTCAGGTCCATCATGGGCGAGCAGGTGAGGAAAAGGGGATAGTTTCCCCGATAATTTCAAGAGAGAGATAAGGAAAGGCAGAGTTGGTGGAGTACTTTCCTCGCATTCTATTCGATTGTGGTCTCCTCCCTCTCTCTCCCGTGCATTAAAAGCGAGTGCCAAAGTGCATCTTCTATCCCCTCGCTCCACCGGAAGCAACGTGGTGAGAGGGGAGACAGAGATAGAATGGATCCGCGGTCGGGTTGGGTTGGAAGGGAGTGAGAGTGAGGCACCTTTTCCTCGGGGCTATTGTTGTTGTTCCTCCTCCTTCCCTTCCCTTCCCCACGGCGGCGGCATATTCTCTCTCAGTTGCGGTGGTGGGCAGAAGAAGAGGGCTCTACTCTTCGTCCTCTCTATCACTACTCTCTCTCCCTATCTCATCTCATCTTTGCGGGTCGGGCTGTAAGAAGGAGGAGGAAGAGGAGGAGACCCTCCCTCCGTCTCTCCGCCTTATCCATTTTCGCCTCTTCTTCCCCTCCTCTCCTCTGATGCGGTTTCCCCTTTCCCCCTTTCCCCCTCCACCGCCAGAATATTTCAAGTGGCCAAGAGCGCAAAAGTGTTGTTGGTTCGCTCGGAGGCGGAGGAGGGGGCTTGTCCTTTGTAAGACAATCCATTCGCACGCCTTGCTCCCGCCTTCACCCTTTCCACTTCCAGCCCGACTATGACATGAATGCTCCACAAGTGGGAGCGGAGGGGGAGAGAAAGAGGAAACTCTCCGTTTTAGAGAGAGGGAAGAGAGGAGACTATTCGCCAAAGATGGGAATAGGAAAATAGGCAACGACTGAAATGCCAGACTGCATCTCCGCTCCTTATTCTTCTGCAGCATGTATACTTTTTGTTCCCAAAGTGTCCCCAAAGAAGAAACCTTTTTTCACACAGTGGCACAGAGCAAAAGATGTACTTTAGTGTGAAAAACAATTACTCCTTTAATTGCAGTCTTGAGAAACTTCTTCCGAGAGTCACACACTGGAAGAGCAATGATGTTTCTTTTTGTTGGTTTTAGCGAAACGAAAAGAGAAAGGAGAAGAAGAGGGCAGGAAGTCCTCACTCTAGATTTATGGTCTTGCTTGGCGGCTAATTCTGTTGTTTGGCTTTCTTTTCTTCTCTCTTTACACACTTCTTCTCCCCTTCTCTTTCCTTTCGTGCCTTCCTCATTTGGCTCTTCCCCTCGGGACCCACACTCCTCTCTTTTTTCCCCTCCCGCCGCCGCCGCCGCCGCCGCCGCCGCCGCCGCGACCGTGGCATTGTGGCTGCGGCAGTGGGGGAACGCCGTGGGAACTGGAACGTTTCCAATTAGGGTACTTTCGGGCGCCTCCCGCCCACTTCTGTTTGTGATCTACACGGTGGTGGTAGACCTCAAAGTTTTGAGCGTGGATGGGGGGGGGCGACTGAGTTAGCTCTGTAGCTCTGCCGAGGAGCGTACTTTCCAAGAAGGCCACCTCGATGGCAAAGTCAGGGTCCGCTCAGTCTCGAGAAGCAGATGGAAAAGGGAGATGTGAGGAAGATGCTGGTGGGAGAAAAAGCTGGGAATTTCAATGGGGGAAAGGAGGGTAGAGGGGGAATGGAAATCTTGACTTTTGAGTTCCTCTCATCTTCCAAGCAGAGGTACACTGATGGGGGCGCACATGAGAAAGCAGTTTTCAACAAGATAATTGCCTGCAGGGTATAAAGCTGCTTGTCAAAGCAACAGGCGACGATTTCCTTTAATCGTCGTTTTTGACATTCCATGGTATAGCGAAAATACGTATGGAACGTACGTCTTCCGCTACAACAAGCGTTCTTCTTATCCATCCTTGGCGCCCCGCCGTATAGCAACGCACGGAGGAAGAAGGCCTTTGTAAGCCTGCCATGGTATCGCGATGTACCCTTTTCTCACGGGAAAGATGAAGGCTGGAAGAGGAAGACTAAAAGACGGGGAGAGACAAGCTATTTCGAGACTGACGTCCTCCTCACTTTTTCCTGCTAAAAGATGCAAGACCTCCTCCTCCTCCTCCTCCTCCCTCTCACTCCGTCCTTGAGTCACGTAAATGTGTAACGAGAGTACATTTCTTTTCCGCCTAGGCCAACTCCGACTGCGCCTCCGCCATCTCCTCCAAGGTTGTCACCGGCGAGGGGGATCCCGGAGGAGGAGGAGGAGGAGGGGTGTCCAAGCCGGTGGCGGGGGTGATCGGGGCGGCCTTCTCCGGCGTATCCATCATGGTGGCCAACATCCTCCGCCTCTTCAAGGTCCCGCAGATCAGCTACGCCTCCACCTCCACAGAGCTGTCGGACAAGAGCAGGTTCGAGTACTTCTCGCGGGTGGTGCCGCCGGACAACTTCCAAGCGCAGGCCATGGTAGAGATCGCGAAGGTCATGGGATGGTGAGCGATGGAACCAAACTGTATTTTCCACACAAAATTAATGTTTAACTTTTTTTAAGGACTTACGTGAGCACCGTGGCCGCTGAGGGGGAATACGGCGAGAAGGGCATCGCCTCCTTCGTGTCCCTGGCCAAACGCGCTGGCATCTGCGTGGCGGTCAGCACAAAGATCCGGAGGAACGCGCTCAGGGGGGACTTTGACAAGATCGTGGACCAGCTGCTGGACAAGCCCAAGGCCAGGGCCGTCGTCCTCTTTGTCGACGAGGACAGGACAAGGTGAGGAAAAATCCTACCTTTACTTTTTCCGATCAAGTCTGCGGTCAAAAGAAGAGAAAGTTGATCCTTTTTCCTTTTCCGTTCGCCTTTCTTTCCTCGTCCTTTTCCTCCGAGGTGTATTGAGTTGAAGCAAAGGTTTGGATGAAAGAGTGGAGGAGAGAGAAGGAGGGGAGGAGATTCTTCCTCTCCTTCCAATTCGTACTTCATCAGAAACAACCTTCCTCCACCTCCTCCCCTTTTCCCTTCCTTCCCTTCCCTTCATCCCTCCCCATGTTATCCTTTTCTCACACGCCTTCCCCCCTTTCCCCCCTCAAGCCGTCAAACGAACGAATTCCCTTGGAGGTTGGAGAGTGGATTTCCGCGGACCTCACGGTGATGATCTTTTCTTCCCTCCCTTTCCCGTCACCACTTCAAAAAAAGCGGGCAAAAATAACTCTTTGAAAGTTCCCCCCTCCTTTACACTACTACGTACAGGACGGAAGTCAAAGTCATTTTTCTGTCCTTCACCCTCTCGACTTTTCAACGGATCTTGACCCCTCCCGAGGTCGCTTTCTGCTGCGAAATTCAAGGGGTACGAAAAAGAAATCTTTCCGTCTCCGAGTTGCTCCCCCGGGTCACGTTCGAAAGTCCGGAAAATCCGATCCCAAAAACCCCGCTTCAAAAAGAGAAAGAGGCAGTTGACGACTGAGGCGGGACCACCGCCAATCGCCATGCGGCCGCCGCTGTTCCAAACGATCGGAGGGGGAGCAACTGGATCAGGGAGAAGAAGAAAAAAGGCCGCCCTCGGTCCTTTGGCCGCATCCCATTTCCCTCTTCTCGATCCCCCCCTCCTCTCTCCGTCTGGGAAAGGTCAAGTCGCGTTTCCGCTGTTCCCCAAAGAGCCAAAGAGACCAAATGAGAGCAGTCACCGCCGCACGGAAATGCACCATGGCTCTTCTCTCTCTCTCTTGGGGGGATGAGGCCATCAGGGCCGTTTGCCTCCTGATTGATGAAAGAGTCTCCTTCCTCGCCGCCGATGTCTCCCCTCCGCTGCTGCTCCTACTGCACATACTTTGTCTTTTTCCTCCTCTACGTACTTAACGTATGGGAAGGTTTCCTGATGCTCATTCCGCCCTCCCTTTCTTTTCTTTTCTGCATCACGCAGGCCGACCGACCCATGGCCCATCTAGCTCTTGTGCCCGAGGGGAGGAGGAGAGATGATGGGGAACTGATGATCCCAAACGAAGCACGAATATTGGGAGGAACGGGGGGAGGGATCACGCCTTTCTTCCTCCCCAACGCTGTTCATCAAATTTTTAAATGGTCCTTCAAGGCAAAAAAGGGGAGGGGGGAGGGAGAAGTCTTTTCATCCTCCCTCCTCCTCCTCCTCCTCCCTCTCTCTCTTGCTTTATAGCTGAGTCTGGCGGATTCGAAAGCATTTAATCATCCATCCTCCTTCTCTCCTTCTCCTCTTCGCTCTTGCCTCGGGCGCCAGTGACTGACAGAATGGGTAAGAGGGGGGAGAAAGGAGAAAAAGGCCCCCCCGCCGCCGCCAACGCCTCATCCTTTCACCTCTCTCCTTTCCATCCCTCGATCCTCCCTCCCCAACGCAGAAAAGTCGCTGATTTATGCGGCAAAAAATCCGCCGTTGGAAGCAGGAAAGGAATATAGGGGGGGGGGAAAGAAACGGCTTCGCGACTGATGGGGTAATTCAGGAGCAGGCAGTGAAAAAGGAGAAGCGAAAAAACTTGCATCGACCGCAAAAAATCCCCTTCTCAGTTCCAACACTTTTTCTTTTCTTTTGCAGGAAACTCCTGTCGGCCACGGTCCGCCGCGGCAAGACGGGCTTCTTCTACTGGATCGGCTCCGACTCGTGGGGGGCCAAGATCCACCCCGTGAGGCACCAGGAGTGGGCGGCGGAGGGCGCAATCACAATACTGCCAAAGAGGTCATCGCTGGAAGGTGAGAAACGAACAATGTGCAACATCTGGCGATGCAGCCAGGCCAACTTGACAAGGGCGTCCAGACACCATGATTGCGTCTGCTAAGGGAAGTACGAAGCACTGTTTTGCTTTTGCCAGTGCGGCCTCTCCTCTCTCTCTCAGACTTTGGACAGCCAGCAGCTCGCCCTGGGAATAATAAGAGGCTTGAAGGTCGCCCGTCCTTCTCCTTTCTCTTTGCCCCCCAACGGTTGACGGAATACAAAAGGGAGCGGAGGGACAGTCGAGAAAAGAATTTGCCGCGAGGAAGGAAAGAGTGAGTTGCCCAGTGTCGCCGCTCAAAGGAAGGAGAGTCGCCAGACGGCCAAGTCACTCCTAGGAACGAGGTGGGGGGACTTGGAGGAAGAGGCTGCGAAACGAGATGCCTCCAAAGAGAGAGAGTTACTCGACCGACGACCTCCAACTCAAAGTCCTCTCCTCTTTTTCGTCGAGAGGATGGGCGCAAGAAGGGCGATTTCGTCCCCTTCCCGCGTGCAAAGGTACCTCGGTCCTCTTCCGCCGGCAGGACATTCTCCCTTTGGGGGAGAAAGAGGGCAACACGAAGAAAAGAGTTTTGTCTCTCTCTCTTCTCCCTCCCTACTCTTCTGCCCTCCCAAGAGACTTGAGGTGGAGAGCGGCGGAGTGAAAGACGACTTGAGACTTTTCTTCCAGTGCAGCGGGTGACTTTTGTGTCCGTCCGCCGTACCCGCACTGCAATTCTCGTCTAGAGTTCTCGGGCTATTTTCGCCGGACACGAACACGACCCCACCGCGCCCACCCAAAAAAAGGGAGCGACAGTTATTATTAGTAGTTTTGCTTGCTCCGCAGTAATAAGTGGGGCAAACGAGGGGCGTCGGCTTGGAGTTGCCGGCAAAAGCAGTGCAGAAAAAACCCCTTGCTGTCCCTTTTCTCTTTTCTCGGTTATGACACTGGCTGTGCGAAGTGGTAAGAGGATTACAGTGTGAAGAGGTGGCAGTACACAACGACCACCATCATCCAGAGAGGAAAACCCACTCACAAGGGCAGAAGTACTGTACAAGAGTGTCCTACTACCACTACAAACACAAGAGTAGTGTACAGCAACGTGGGGTTGTCACGGACCCCTTTTTGACCCTCTTTCGACAGGGCTTTCACTCTCGTTCCATCGGCCTCCTCCGGGTTTCCCGCTTTTTTGCGCCTGTATCGGACGGGGGAAGGGGGAAAAGGGCCCAAAACGGGAAGGAGGAGGAGGAGCTACCGGGACAACGACGACAACAGACGACAACAACAGGCAATAAGCTCCCTCTCTCTCTCCCCCGGTGTACGCACATATATTATCCTCTTTTTCGACAAGGGAAAGAGAGCCTGCGACGGCGGGAGGGAGGGGAAAACAAAACGCCAGCAGATTGTGTTCCTTTTTTTCTGCGAACGAGATGGAGGGAGGTGCCACCTGTGTGATGCGCGCAGGGATTCGGAAAGGAGAGAAAAGCAACAGCACGCGACGTCGCTCAAATGCGCTGTTGTTTCGTTCTCCCCGAATTGGAGCGAAGGAGCCGTCATTCGTGCGGTAAATGCCCCCTTCGCGTTGTGTGCGGAAGGACCAGAGCGGAGGAGGAGGAGGAAACGGTGGAGGAGGAGGAAAAACTTTTTTCCTCATTCCACCTACCTAGCATGTCTGAAAGTGGCAGATGCTTCTTCCTTCCTTCTTTCCGTTCCGTTCAGGCCAACCGCCTTCCTTCCACGTAGCAGCCCAGTTGGATGTTGTTGTTGTAGCGTCGGTGGGAGGAGGCCCTTCCCCTACCCCTATCCTACCCTACCCTACTCCATTCAAAAGGTGTCTCTCCTGGGCGGAAGGAAGGAGTGAGTGGGCTGCGGGCGGAGGAGGAGGCTGCTTCTCTTTCTTTCTTTTGACTGCGGCGTTTCTTTCCTTCCTTTAGCAGAGCCGGATGAAGAAGTTAGCGTCGGAGGTTTTGACAGGTCCTTTTCTCGTCTCTCTCCACCCCCACCCCCTTTTCCTTCTCCTTCTACTTCTTCTAAAGAAGGAAAGAAGGGCATCTAGCCCTACTTTCAAAACCGCGACTGCGGCGGCGGTGGGACAATACCGCGGTCCGCTGAGGGAGGTTTTTTCTGGGTGCGCCCCAGGCACTTTCGCCGTACGGACTTGCCCTCTAGCAAATAACTCCCTCCATATTATTTTACATATCTCCTCTTTTCCAGGCTTTGACAAGTACTTCCTCGGCCTCCGCCCCCCGCTGCTCCTCTCCGACTGCTCCGACGCCCGCACGAGGGGGAGGGTCAACTGCAGGAACCCATGGTTCAGGCAGTTCTGGTCTCACCACTTCAAGTGCAGGTTCAACGATCAGGTGAGATATAATGAATGAGCGAAAGAAATTTCTCGGTCCAGCATCCAGGGGCAAATTTAATAAAGCTTGATTTTTAACGACACTTTCCATGTTTACCGTATGCAGAAATTTTTTTGCAGCGACGCTGAAATAGTGATGGAGTCGGGGTTCAGGCCGACCCGAAATGATTTTTGTTCAGCTCAAGTCAAGCTTTGTGAAATTCGTCTCAGGATGAACGTAAGTAAGCGGCGGCGAACTGTTGCTCTTGCTTTTCGCCAGCGGACGCTTTGTTGTTGGAGGGGGAAAGGAAAAGCTTCCGCCTTTTTTTCAAGAGGAGGAAAAACTTTTTCCCACGGCCCTGCCTCCCTCCCTAATCTTGGAGGGGGAGCGTACTGCGGATCAAGAGTGAGGTGGCTGTGCTAATCCTCCCCTTCCCCCTTTCCGGGACGACCCCCGTATACAGCCGATGCTTAGGCCAGTGGCGAAAGTGGGGAGATGGAAGGGGAGGAGTCCACTTCCGCTTTTCGTTCCGGCAAAGTTTTGACGCTTCCTCCTCTTCCTCCTCATCTTAGAAGGCGGAAGAAGCGTCCGAAAACCCTTCTCCTTCCAGTATGATAAGCGAGAGACAGGATATATACGTTCTAATCTCCCGTTGTATATTCTGGCTCCCATTCACGTGACCAGACTTGCTAATATTTAGTTTCCCATCCCTTTTTCCTTCCGCAGAAACCCTCCGAGATGCCTACGCAGCTGACTGGCCAGACGCTCCCGCTCTGCACCGGCAGGGAGAAGCTCACCAAGTATGGCCAGGAGGGGCTCGTGCCCTTCGTAGGTGAGAAATTAGCATTCATGGAGGAGGCCTATAAATAGCCCGGGGCTATTGTTTTATCCGCTTAATCTCGTCCGCGCACCTGCTGCTACAACGTTATCCCCACACCATTCATATCTACACTGTGTAGCCGCCGCCGTCTACTGTTCAGACTTTTAGGTCCCAAGGGAGAGTAAAAGGGGAGAAGGAGAGCAACTGTCAGTCACTCAGCCCATTTTCCCTTTTCCACCACTGCTTCCCCTCCTCATTCCTCCTCCTCTCCCCTGCCTCCCCCGTCTCCTCCGCGTCTGAATTGTAAATTGAAGGGGAGGCCCCTCTTTCCCTTCCTCTCCATTGTGGGACTCACTCGGCTGCTTTGATTCACTTTGAACTCTTCTTTCTTTCCCTTCTACCTCGTCCCCCCTTTGCCCCAAATCCTGCAGTCGCCCCTGAAATGTAGAATGCGGACGGAAAGGAGAGACGGAAAGACCCGGGAGGAAGGAGGAAAGGAGAGGAATAGGATCCGAAGAAAAAAGGGGGGAGATTGAGAGAAGGCCAAGCCCACGTAGTGGTGGTACCCCATCCTGAACTGAGACCCTTAAAGCCTCTCTTCCTCTCCCATATGCACAGTGGGTTCCACCTCTCCTAGAGACAGTCTTCCTGTCAATTCAGAGAAAGAGGGGCCCTTCCCGACACCCATACTCCCCCTCCCCTCCCCATCCGTGCATGCAAACCATACCTGCGGAACGAGCGAGGCAGGGGACGACGGCAAGTTGCTCTTTTCTACCTTTTTTGGTTGGTCGCCCCTTTTTTCGCCCTCTTGGGAAAAACCATCCGCTCTCCCCTGTAATCCAACGGAGAAAAGGGAGGGGGGATCAAAGTCAGACCCAGAAATCCCATTTATCCGACCGACGCCGACAACTAACTGGTTCTCTTTCGTTGCTTCGGCGGCGCCTTGCTGCATTAATGGGG
>JAAUXU010096860.1_pt1 | contig 11591 bp, 10 predicted proteins | sample 7278151 | NCBI WGS metagenome assembly JAAUXU01 (sample SAMN14350113, study PRJNA611818) | marine sediment metagenome | isolation source: surface marine sediment (1.8m) | place: French Polynesia: Moorea | collected 2018-08 | reverse complement strand
GTCGTTTCCACTGCTGCTTTTGTCTTGTTGTGATAGGGATCGTTCAGGAGGTTCAGTAGTCACTGCATTAGAGTTGGGAATGATGTGATTGACCTCAAGGAATCTTCTGGTACCCACGGTCAAGTGGTTGCTGGACAAGCCAAACTTGGTCAGGGAATCATCATTCTTGTCATGCTGCTGGTGGGAAGGCTTCTGATATCCCTTACTCTCCTCGGCATCAATGTCACTTATCAGAATATTGGTCATGCACCTCTTTATCCGGGACTGCAGTTACCTAAGGAATTTCCTAAGGAGATGATCTCACTGATCTTGCAGCTGCATCATGATTATACATTTTGCTTCACATGCGTGGCAAGAGGAACGTCAGGGTTTGGGCTTCTCGCAAAGTTCTAGGATTGGTGAAGCTGTTCTTGTTGGCATCGGTCGTCTGTTGCGATGTGAGCAGACCTGGCGCTCATCTTGGCGGTCCGGAAACCCAATTGCAGCGAGAAGTGACTGTATGCATTTGGGTGGGCTGATGACCAAGCTGCCTGTCTGGGTGTGGTTTCCTATGGATAGAGACGATCTGTCTTCCACCAACAATTTCTGCTTCTTCTGTTTGCTTTGGATTTTGCCTATCAAGTATTCGACGGGATGTGGCCACATGCGTCACACGTGATGGAAGGGGTACCTCCCACTGTGTACGGTGCGCATCGAGAAAGCTTTCTGTCCCTTGTGCAAGACAGATGAATCACCTCTAGATAGAAAGATAGGTGTAAGTGAAGGACTCTCATGGGGCATCATGTTCAGCATGGATCAGACTATGGGTTGGCTCAGCAGACAGGCTCAAAACCTGGCCTAAAGATTGGGTTGGCCCAACCCGGAGAACACGTAGTTTGTGGGAAGAACGAGCAAGGTGACCGAGTCAACGAGGTCGGGAAGATGTGCCCACAGTCGGCGATGGGCAGAAAACAGACACCTTTAGTCGTCCTGTTCGGCAATGTCCGAAGTGGCTGTACCCAAAAAGAGCCCTTTTTGGCTCTACTTTTGAAGATTAACAATGCGGTTCGACCTTTTGGGTTCCTTTCGGACTTCTGTCTGGCGTCCGGGCAAGGGGAGCAGCGATGGAGGCAGAAGAGGGGGATTTTCCAGGACGAACCAGTTAAAATATACGGACCATATATATGGTCCGTATATATGCAGGAACTTTCTACTGACAAATTTCTTCTCCCCTTGAACATAAGCGGCCGACTGGCACAGCCAGATCAGCCCGTTTGAGGCAGAACGGTAGATATAGCTGGAAATTTTGTGCACTGCACCTTGAAGCGCTCTGTATTATAGCCTAAAGCTAAATCTAAGCAAACCTAATCAACTCTGGCAACTGACGTCAGCCATAAAGTCTGTCACTTAGGCTCCATCACTGATATGCACGTAGGGAATGGCTTGACTGGACACTGAACACATGAATGGTGTTGCTCGATAGTGTTATTACCTAAGATTGTCATTTGACAAATATACTTTTTTCTTTTAAATGTGTGGAGTATTTGCGTTAGAAAATGTCCAATGACTTTAAGCCAATATGTAGGTCTGGTCTGAAAGCACAGTCGTAACTGATTCCATGTTTAAGCTGCTTCTACTCTTGTAAGCTCCGAGTACATTCATTCTTCATACAATATCGCGATATCTCACAACAGTGGTAACAACGACAAGATCACCAATGCCATCATGGGCAAGGCTGGCGTGATTGTTCCCTGGTTGCACCCGTGCGTGGAGCAGGATATGACGCAGGATCGATATTCTTGGATGTCTCCAGGCCTCCTGATGTACTCACAGTAGTTTCCCCAAGTCTTGGAGGAGCAGAAGCGTCTAGTTCCCAACTTGCCGTTAAAGACTCCAGTCATCTTGATGCAGTGCGTGGCCTGGAAGACGTGGCTGCAGTCGGAGAGGTAGCGCGAGATCACCATCGTGGTTGGGTCCCAGGACTCGGTGCAGCTAAAGTTGCTCGAAGAATCGCACTCGAAGCAGTGGATCCCGGGCACCGGGACCGCGTGCAACAAGAGCAATGACACGCCGAGCCACAGACTGCCAGTTCTGAGCATCATTGTACCTTCACCACTCCCTTATTGCTCAGTCATGATGTCTTGACGATTCTTTGCCATGGCCTAAAAACAAACGATACTTGAGCAAGACAAACGAACTTAGCATCGCTAAGCTCGAGAGCGAGGGTCCAGAATCTGAAGAGTAAGAGTTAGTTTCGACCTAAATGACCTGGCTGAATGTGCAATTCTGACATTCTAATGAGCATGACAGACACACGCTACCAACCAGACGATCATTCTACACAACCAGTGCAAAGCTCGACTTTCTCCATCAGGGTGACCATCATGATGACCGTCCAGCTCACGTTGTTGTCCGTAAGTCAGTCCAAAATGGCGTCCGAGGGTCCTGGCACTGTTTAGCACGGTAGCAAGCGACACTTCCAATCAGTCCTTCTAGAAGTCCACCACTAGACTAGAAGTACTAGACAGCAGTACTACACTAGAAGTGAAATAACCCCTTCACCCAGTCAAAACATCATGCACGTAGCTACGTTCTACATAAGTACAGAGTCATGTAGACACATAATTTCTTTCAATCTCCCGTATTAGAACAAGTGTCAGGATTGACATTGATATACCTTTCCTAACCTAACGTTTATTACTACTAATTGCTCCTTCTCCTCTCATGCAGTCGGCCCCGCTTGACACTCTAGTAAGTAATGTCTTGATGATATTGCTATTAATACTATTTCATTGTCTCAGGTCCATCCTGCGTCAACCTGTGTGAATATGAGAACATGAATTTACATACATAGGCTTTTGCATACAAAATAAGTTATACTGCGTGCATAAAATAGTCGAATTTCCACTCACCATTCCCATAAAGATTCATTAGCAGCAGCTGAGATTTTGCGCGTGCAGGTAAGCAGACAGCAGACAGGTGGGAGTCGAGGCAATCATACCTGAGCTGAACGGGGTCGACACGAAACAATTGACGCAGTCAACACAACCTTTTTTCTTAGGGACCGACGATCTCACCCCAACTTGACCCTCGTCACGGGGGCCACGTCGCACGGGTGCTGCGTGGCCGATCGATCCCGTGCCAGGATGGGTCCTCAGGCGCACTTGGACAAGATTTTTGGCAATCCTTGGATAGGGAGGGGAGAGGCAACAACGCCGTACAAACACACACTCCCCTCCTATGCTCCTCTGGCAGCCGTGTGAGCCGCGAATGCGTTCTTCTGGCTTCCTCTATGCTTGGACGTTGCTCACCTCCTCCAGGTCAGCGTCGGCCCCCACCTTTGCGGCTCACGCTGTCCTCGCCCACGTCGTAGTCTGCTTCCAGGCGCGCGCACACGCACGCGGGAGCGTTAGACATTGGATCCAGTCCTTGCGAAGAAGTTGTGCCTTCAAGGGCTGACCCATCCTGTCCTCGAGGTCACTGTGGGTGGAGCATTTATTTAAGAAAAACCCGCCCATTGCAAAAAAAAAAGCCAGCGAAAACTGGCCTGTGGAGGCGAAAAGTTGCAGATCCGCTAGGATAATAAACTTCAAGTGTCCGTTTTCATGCTTAGATGGCTTTTTGGGCCTCAGCCCTTCAAGCTTTGGCAGAGTTGAACGCGTGGCATCTTCAACACCACTCGCCCTGGGTGATTCTTACCTGGTGGCCGTTGTGTCAAAAGGATTTCTCAGGAAGCGGAGTCACGCCTGAGTGAGTAAACATCCCTCCCCCCTCCTCCAGCTTCAGCCCCCTGATCAGTGAGAAGCGACGAGTGCAACGTGTGCACAGAAAGGTCCTCTGTACAGTCCTGTTTGGAATTCCACGCGCTGAACGCGTCCGAGCTCAACTCAACGAGAGTGTTCGTGCCATCTGTGCGAGTGTTGACGACGAAGTGAGTGCACTGAACGCGCGGGCCTTGTCTAACAGCGCTTCTGATCCGATTGCAGAAATCAAAGCAGGTGAGGCCTATTCAGGCCTTCCCGTCAAAATAGAGGCGCACGTAGGGAAACGGATGTTGGTGCAACATTTGCGGAGGGAGGAGAACGCGATGAAAAAGGCGTCGGACAATCGGTGCTCTTGAGGTGCGACCGTCTCCGTGAGTGCGTAGGAGCTCTTCAGGCTGCAGAAGGGCTATCTACACTGTCAGTGCTGCGTCAGAGCAGCTGAGTGCCACGGCAAGATGTCCACAGGGACGTTCTTGGCGGCCCTCGTCTGGCTGACGGTGCTGCAGTCGGCGACGCCGAGTCAGGGTCGGCGCAACCGGTGTCTGGCGGGGGGAATCAGAGTGCTGGGAGCCACGCCGGACACAGTGACGTTGTCTTGGAACTACACCTGCTTGGAGAGGCACGAGGTCTCCTTCAAGGTCTACTACGAGCACCAGGCGTGGAACGCCTGCCAATCTGACATGAGAGACGAGAAGAGGGGCAAGGGCGTGGGCAACATCGAGACCAGGTAGAGAATAACATGGCATCATAAGAATGATTGTGCTCATCTAACTACCGCTTTCTAGCGACCAAGTGGCTGTTCTGGCCAGTCTTCACCCCTACTCCATCTACAAAATCTCCATGAAGGCTCTGGCGACAAACAGGGAAGACGGGGACCTAGTCATCCCGCCAGAGCAAGCCGAAACACTCGCTGAAACACTTGAGGATGTGCCTGCAGTCGCTCCAACAGAGAGTGCCATAGCACCAAGGGTTCGAGCCACCAGTCTCTTTTTTCACTGGCGCCCTCCAACACCCTCGGAGTGTACTAAGTACAACACAGACCTGGACGGCTCCTACTTCATCCTCAAGGGCATCGACCGTTGGAATGAGGCCGAAGAGCAGAGAGGCGGCACCACCGGCAACTCCAAGCTGTTTCAGGACCTCAGGCCCTTCTCCAACTACGTCGTGGTCGTGTATGCGCGGGACAGGAGAGGCAATTATAATCGTGATGTTTCCCTAAGACTGACGGCAAGAACAAAGCCGGGACCTCCTGGAAACAGTGCTCCAGGAGACATATTCGAGCAGTCTGTGGACCTCAGCGACAGGTCCATACGATTGGTCCAGTGGATGCCTCCTTATCCTCCCACTGGTGAGATCCAGTACTATACGCTCAGATGGAGGTTGGCCAATTCCAGCATATGGATGAACAGTGTTCAGATTGATCCCAGCAAGGCTAGAGACCTTTGTCACTTGGATGCTCAACAGGAGAGCCTCTGCCAAAGTGTGTCAAGCCTGGAACAAGAAGAGGACTACGTCTTCCAGGTGGCGTACAAGAACAAGGGAGTGCTAGGGCAGTCGTCCTGGACCCTGGAATACCTATCTCAAGGAAGCACTGGCACCATTTGGAGCAGCGGCAGCAGGTTCTACGTCATCATCGGCATCGTCGGCATCGTGCTCGTAATTCTGGTCCTGGTGGTGGCCACACCTGGCTGCGTCTACTGCATCAGGAAGAAGAAAAAGCGCTACAAGAACGTCCCACCCTACGAGAGCACATATCCAAGGGTCAACTTGTCGATGACGACGATGACGACGAGCGCCTTGAACAGGAGTGCCTCCGAGCGGGCCTCGTTCGCTTCCTCCATAGCAACAGATCGAGAATCTCTGAGAAAGTACCAGCAACATCTGCTGCCCTCGGCCTCCAGACCTGGTTCCATCCAGGAAACTCCGTTGCCGCCATTGCCAGGTGATGACGAACATCCCTATGAGGAACTTCATCTGAAGAGACAGCCTACGATAGAGGAACAAGTCTCCAACGACGAGGACGACTCAAACAGCGCAGAGTTCCTTGAGCCAAGGGACGAGTCTTCTGTCGCTGGGAATGACACTTCCAAGACCCTCGAAGAGGGCGATTACTTGCCACCCAGGCGGAAAGGTAGCGTGGGGACGCTAGACATTGACGACTACCTCAAGCCCACCTTCACTCAGGTGATAAACCCACGAGACATGTCGCCACCCACGGAAGCGCCGCCGCCCATCCCCATAGCCAGCTACGTGCAGGTGAACAAGGTGGAGACTTCGTGACAGGAGCTCGTCCAAGCCTTACGCGCCTTTCATGCCATATTGTTGTAGTTCAAAGGTCTGGAGAACAAGTTACTCAACGTGCTCAGTGCAGCTAACACGGCAGTGAGAACATGCAAGTATGCAGTATTGACTGACAAGTCCTACTTGGTCGAGGACTTCACATGTTAGTTTAGGATCAAGTGATAACCTTCATCTTAGGCATTATTTGAAACCTCTTTTCTCCTGTGCAGAGTCCAGCTGGATTTCAAGTCTGACTCCGAAATATATTCAGGCCTGGTACTTAGGCCTGATTAGGTTTGATCAAAGAAAACCAGTTACTATAAATGTGGATATTTATCGCAATTAATTTCTTGTAGTTGATTGACCAAGCAAGATGAATTTGATGCAGTTCCTTGCAAAAAAAAACCCTTCCATTTGTGCACACGAACGAGAGTGCAAAATTTTGAGCCCGAGCTTGCTATTTACATACGCTGTTCGCTGGAAAGGTTAAAAAAATAAATAGATGTGAGCTTGAGTTCAATGTTTACACAGTGTATGACAATGGAACTGCCAAGATTAGTCAGGGATCAGGTTATCGTGGTCAAGCTTTATGACCAGAATCAAGCTTTATGCCGAGCTTGGCTTGGCCAAAGCTTTAACCTCTGGAGCTAGCCAGATCTAGCGAATTGGCGCTAAATCTAGTCGTTCAGCTTATAATTCGCGACTTAGCTCAGTGAGCCGCAAAAATCGCAGGATACTTGAAGTGGGTATTTGGGCTCCAAGGCCTCGGTCATTGCACAGACGCTCCAGATGTTGCATGACTGCAGCTGCTCGCAGTTCACTGGACTTCAGGCGAGGGTTTCGCTGCACATGATGCTGCTGCAGAAAGCAGAGGCTCGCCAGCTTTCCAAGTCTCTGCCAACGAGACCAGGGAGATGTCCACTCTTTCCTCAGGGTGGGACCTGTTGAAGACGGTGGATTGAGATGAGTAGGACTCGGTCGTCGCCGTCTTGCTCGCAGGAGACATCGCGGGCGTCGTTGGTCTGGACAGGCTGATTTGCCGAGGACACGAACTTACAGTCGTCTCACCTCCGGCCGTGGATGACCTCATGCCTGCATTTTGGTCGCCACGCGTATTTGTAGGAGGAAAAGGCAGCACAATAAGAAATTTACCGATATTTAGGTGCCCTCGTCAAAGGCCATTCGACGAGCTGTCAGTCTGACCAAGAGCAACGAGGCCTGCAGCGATAGCGGCGGGACCAACGAACGTCCACACGTTCAACCACTTCTGGCTCGAGAACAAAAGCTTGTACACTGCTACGCTACTCTGAATCAGGCACTTCTTCATAGGCATTAGCTTTATATTCTTGTCCTAGAACAAGACAACTATTGGGGTTCGATTTGCCTCAGTTGCGGAAAGAGCACCACTTCCCTGATGCTTGTCTGACCAGTCAGCAACATCACCAGCCTGTCCAAGCCGATGCCGCAGCCAGCGCAAGGCGCCAAGCCACAATCCAGTGCACTCAAGAAGTCCTCGTCCGCCTGAGCGAATCCACCGCCATTTCTTCGGAGCATCTGCCTTTGCAGGTCGGGATCGTTCAGCTCCGTGTAGGCATTGACCAGCTCCATGCCCGCCACAAACATCTCGAACCGTTCCGCTACGTACGGCTTTTCCCGGTGGGGTTTAGCCAATGGGGACAAGGTCTGCGGAATATTGAGCACGTACGTCGGCTGCAAGAGTTCCGGCTCCACCAACTTGGAAAAGAGCTTGTCCAGCAGCCGGCAACTGCTAGCGGACTCTTGCTCGGGCATCTTCGGCAACTTGTTAATGTTGCAAAGTTCTTGCAAGAATTGTCGGCAATCCTCAGTGTCGCGATTAAGGTCCTCGGCAGTTGGCAGCTGCTTGCCTACTGCGGATTCCAGGATAGTGAGGTAGTCGTGGCGGGCGTATTTGGTCTTGAAGTCCAGGATCACCTATAAACCCAGCGCATTTTAAAACTTCATTGCAACTTTCCTTTCCAAGATCGTCTCACCGGCTTGCCTCTGACTTGGTACGGCACTTTCATTTCCTCTCCGTGCAACGTCTTTACGATTTGTCTGATCAGCCTACTGGTCAAGGACAGCATGTCTGTGTAGTCCAGGTGTTTTGCGTAAAACTCGCACGTCGTGAATTCCGGATTGTGTGATGAATCGACACCTTCGTTCCTAAACTGCAAGCATCGGATGTTAAACATTCTCAACTTCAATCTGGTCTTAACACACACGTACGAGTACGCACTACTTTACTACCCTAAGTACTAGGAAAACAAACTACGTAATATGACATAAATGGAGCGTATCAGTAGTTGCTTCTTCACCTGCTTTCCAATTTCGTACACTCTCTCAAAGTCTCCGACGAGCAAAGTCTTGAGAAACAGCTCTGGCGCAACCCTCATGCACATTTCGGCTCCACCGCACTGGTGGTGGACCGTGGTGAATGGCCTGGCGTTCGCACCACCTGCCCTCCAGCTCAGCACGGGAGTCTCGACCTCTAGGAATCCTTCGGAGTCCAAAAAGGAGCGCATCTCGCGCAAGATGGCGGCGCGATCAGCAAAGACTGAGGTCCGCTTGTAGGGATGAGTTAAGAAATCGACGTGCCTAGAGAAAGGATAGAGGTGCATTCGAACGTTCAGGACAGCTGGAACGCATACCTCAAGCGGAATCTCTTGTCCACGTTTTCCCACTCCTTGTAGTTCTGCGGGAGGATGGTTAAGCATGGTGCCAGGAGCGTCACTTTACGAGCTTCCACGGACAGCTCCCCGGCCTTGGTCCTGGCAGGAAACCCGGCCACGCCAATGAGGTCACCGCGTCTGAGAAAGTCTATGTCTGAGCAGAGATCGTCGCCGGCGTAGGTCTTACCGGAAACCTTTATCTTTGCGTAGAAAGTCGACTCATCAGCCACAGTCTGTTGCATGCATGAAAGAATGCTCATACATACCTGCATGCGCGTTCCCTCTGTCCCTCCCCTGACGTCGATGAATCTGAGGTGCTTGCCAGCGTGCCTGACGGAGTAGATCCTCCCGGCCACCGACAGACTGCCGTCGAGATCACTCTGTCCGGCATGCAAACTCTCATACTTTGACACGACTTCTTCCAGCGTCTGATGAACGGGGTACTTGTGCGGGTACTTGCTGGCGATGCTCGAAAGCTCCTTCTGCCGAAATTCCGCGTAGTTCTTGCGAGTGACTCCAGACTCTTGCACCTTACTTGGAAACATCTCATGATCCTTCTTTTCAGAGCGTAGGACGGAGACAGAAAATCTTCTGCTCATCCCAAGCAAACTTGTCTTCCTCATGAGAAACATGATGCTGTACTTTTATATACTGAGTCCACTTCTGCACTTCACTATACAGACTGTCCTTCGATCTAAGGTCTTTAAGGTGAGATCTCTGTACTGTACATCCAGTCAGCTCTTCTCACTCCTGACACTTTATTGTAGTCCGCTTGAGCTCTGAAAACCATTCGCGACACCCTGTAAAAGACATACAATTAAGGTACGGACCACCAGCAACACAGATCACACTCTCACCTGAACTGGTGAAAGATTCCTCTCGCCCTTCCCGTGAGCGTGCACCGGCGGTTGATCTTGGTGATTTGGGAGGGCCTGGGAATGTCGTATTTCCTCTCCCTCTCAGCCACGCGACGGATTTCCTACACGTACGAGGACCCGACATGAACGTAAGCTCAAACAAAGAATGGTTCAGGTACCTTTGGCAAGATGTTTGCCACCGAGAGTGCCTCCAATCTTGTGCTATCCTCCGCGAACCGCTTGAAAATCCTCCTCCTCTGCTGGTCCCTCACTGAGATGTTGTTGGGAAAGTGGTGATGGCGGTACTTGTACATCCCGAAGCCATCCCAATCGTGCCACTCCTGGGGAGGTTTCGCCTAGTTGGGGCAGAACCAAGTCTTTGTTGTACACTATGAACCACAGTATCGTGGCCTTATTTACCTTTAAAGCCTTTTGCATTGACTCCTTGTAGGCGTTTGGGTTATGCTTGTACTTCCTCTTGGACCGATCGTATACGAACTCGGGAATGACGCCGAAGATGTCCTGGGTGTCGCCGCAGGGTGTGTCCAAGGGACCCCGTGGGGCATCCGGAGGGCCGTCCGTGGGAGACAGCCGGATGTCGTCTGGCTGGGGACGCGGAAACTTGCAATAGGTCGGACACAGAACAGGCCGAGGATGGCGCCTAGGGACAGAAGTGTTCGGATGGCATGATTTTGCTACTTTCCAAGCTCTGGGAAGCAGTTCCAAACTAAGATATTTCTAACTATGACTAGGAAGGAGGACCTTCCGCTGCGTCGCCACGACGCATCCTATCTTGAACGACTTCAACGAACCTGTAATTAGCCGACGAGGTGGAGAGAGGAGCGGCTAACTGGACGGAGGACACGTTCACCACGGACTTGGGAAGCAAGTGACGGAGACACGCGGATAGCATGGTGGTTCATCCGGTCATTTTACCGCCTCAGGGGGAGAAGGAGGAGAAGGGCGATCTCATCAGCTCGGCTCGCTTGTCGAACCGGACGGCGCACGGGTTCCGGGACAGGGACAGACCCAAAACCGTCGGCAGTTCCACCACGATAGACTCTCGTCTGTCTTCTGCAGCCTTGTTTACTTTTGCTCACAAGCGCAGCTGTCGAGAATCCACGCTATATTTGTTGTCGAACTCTGTTTTAACTAAACAAGAATGAAGGTTTAAGGTCTTGTCTTGCTATAACACTCATCTTCTGTGTCACTCCTTGTGTCATTGTACGACCGCTCCATTGAACGGGAGGGGGGTGGGAAGGTGACAGAAGTGAGGGTCGTCCAGGTCAGCCAGTTGCAAAGGTAAAAACAAAATGGATCCGGGTGCAGACCACATGGACGACAGAGTTCATGGTGAGTGTGAAATGCGAGATCAGCTTCGAGAACTCGCTTGGTGTCGGTGCCAAGCGCGTGTTGAGCAGACCAGAAGTGGGAAGACACCCAGTACAGCGGGGTCGAGTCCACTAGTTGACTACTAAAGCCCTTACGTCTTCCCGAACTCGGCTTTCGGGGACAAACCCAAGATGCATTCAGACTTATACTTTTTGTTCTGTAGTCCAGACTTACCTATGGTTTATATGGAAATTAGGTTATGTCGGACTAGCTGTACATTACAGTGAACATTAGAAATTAGATACAAGGACAGTGGATTCTCGGTTCAGAAAGCTGACCCTGACTCGGTGATGTTGCTCGTCCAAGTTAGCGATCAATAACAATAACCTCTTAACGACATTATTAGGGCGACGGACCAGTAGTTGAATCGTGAATCCACTCTAAGGAATACCTGGACACCAAAAGTTGAAACTGGGGATGGGCTGTGCGGCAGGTACGCATTGAAGTCAAGCTGCTCATCGAATGCAACACAAGTCCCAGCATTAAGTCAGGCCTCCGCATCACAGCATCGAGGACGTGTACCATGAGTGTGTGGATTGTGTACTACATGTTCTATTGAGCTTGAAGTAAGGAAGTGTGCCGCTTGTTAACCACTATGTCCTCTCAGAAATAGACATGATCATAACTTT
>JAAUXU010027816.1_pt1 | contig 11596 bp, 14 predicted proteins | sample 7278151 | NCBI WGS metagenome assembly JAAUXU01 (sample SAMN14350113, study PRJNA611818) | marine sediment metagenome | isolation source: surface marine sediment (1.8m) | place: French Polynesia: Moorea | collected 2018-08 | reverse complement strand
GATATACACCAAAGAAAGGGTACATGGCTGCAGAACGCAGGTCAACTGTATATACTAAACACTGATGTCTAATTAATGTCACAAAATGCCTGTGGTAGCATCATCCCATTTTGATTTCACATCAAAGCTTCCAGCGTCGTCACCAAGAAAACGAAATATCACTTAAGTAAACACCTTGAGGGACACGAAGAGATGTCGGAGATTTTCGAGAAAAAGGTGAGCTGAAAAGGCGCCAACGCGCCATTGACATTCCCTTTTTTTCTGCCTTTTTCTTTTGAAGTTTTTCCCCGCTCCCACTTCTTTGTGGGCGGGAGGCGAGACATATTTGCAGCCACCCTCCACTGGTTGACTTTTTTGTGCCAACTAAGGTCGACGCGTTGTGTAGAATTTTGTCCCGAAAAAATATGCGACTCTAACTGCAAGGGCCTCCCCGACCAACTTTCGTAGGGTTTGCGTGGGGTCAGGAAGCGAAAGTATAGGGATTCCTGGGGTTTTCCTGGCAAAGCGTACGACCGTAAACCATTTCTGCAGTTAGACCCGTGGCAAAGCATTATGTGTGTTCCTGGTGAGGGCATGGACCGGGCTGTAAGGGAAATAAACGGGCAACGGTTCTTTTTCTCATGTCTCCAATATTGTTGTCACGTACAGCCCAGGGATTTCATGGGTGATTGGCGGTGTTTCCTACACGCAAAAGCGCCTTACGGAATGCCTCCAATTTGGCAGTGTTTCCCCGGGGTTCGTTTGGTTAATCACAGGAACAGCCCTGGCTGTAATCTTTTACTGAATTAGGCGTGACAAACATGCAGGAGCATTGGTTGGGTGTTAAAACGATTTGTAGCGCCGGCAAGTATCAGTCAAACGGAACATTAGCATTGGCAGTTTTTTTGTAAGGAATTTCCGGTGTATCCTTGAAAAAGAACACAATCATTACTCGTCTATTTCTGTTTCAAGCACTTAACTGTACGTCATTAGCAATAGCAATGGTTTCCTGGTGTTTCCTTGGTAATTTCAATAGTCTTTCTTGCTGTCGAACAACCACTCCTTCCTCCACTCCGTCAGGTAGCCCCCACACAGCATGGCCTTGCCCGTGACAGCTTCCCTTTTCACCTTCAGCCTTGTCCCGCACTGGATATCGCCCATCCTGTAAAGTGGAGAGGTGAGGCAACTGTCGGGAATTCCTTAATGTTTTCCCGGTGATTTACTTGAACACGCCCACCAAGTGCCACGGCAAGGAGAAGCCTAAGAAGTCGCTGTTCACAGCTTCCAACTCGATGGGGTGGCAGTAGATGTAATCCTGCGTCGTTCGGTAAATTGCACGGAAACCCCGGGGAGTCACCACGTAGTTGTCCGCCGTTTTTTTGTTGCCAGGACGCGCCGGTGTCAGCACCAGCTTCTCCTTGTCCTTACACCGATGGCTGCCTCTATTTTAGAAAGGAAGGAAATTAAAGGGGAACACCGGGGAAAACATCAAAAAAAGGGTACATGTCTCGCAAGTAGAAGTTCTCCATGGCTTGCTTGCTTGTGTTCGGCGTGCCCACCTTGTAGCACCGCCGCATAACGCCATACATGCTCTCGAAGCTTTCCGTGCTGTTTCTCCAGAGAGGCCCCGTCCGCTTCCGCACCTCGTCCAGGTGCGAAAAGGTGTGGAAGTTTATGGTTACTTTCCCCGAGGTTTTGGCACAGAAACCCCGCTGAAAGACATCGTAGAACAGGCGGTGGATTGTTTGCAGGGTTCTACCAGTTCTAGCCAGGTATTCCTCTGCCTTTGCAAGGGTTTCGTCGTCGTAGTTGTACAGCCGGGAAAGGAACGTGAAGTACAGTAGAGCGTGCCTCCTGTAAAGCCTAAAATGAAATGCCGGTGTTTCCTCAGGGAACCACCGTAAACTACGTGTCATATTACGAACCAGACTCCGTTGGTTGCGGGTTCCAGGACGTCGAGTGCCAAGGGGATTGTCAGGGAAAAGGTGATTAAACCGTACTCATGCCCCTTCAGCGTCGACCACACCAGAGGCCTTGTCTTTCTGGGGGTTTCCGAGAAGACCTTGGTGGCTTGAAAGATTTCGGAGAGCTCGCGGTGGATGTCCAAGGAATCCCTGGTGGTTTCACCGGTAAACATTCGCCGAAACATCTCCTTGCACATCCCCTCGAAGAGAAGATGGAACTGGTCGGCGGGGACGTCATACACGATGTCGAAGTCGGAGTGTAGGTCGAGCAGTGGGGAAAACCCAAGGATTCCGTTGCATTCTCCTGGGTCTTGGAATTGGAAGCCGCATCTAAGGGTAGAAATTACATTTTTTAGTGTCGGTAGACACTGGGGTTTCCTTGGTGTTACCTTGCAAATGCCTCCACCTCTTCATGGGTCCTTAAGGTACAGCCGTAGTATTTCGGATAGGGCCACATGATGCCCGACCCTGTGTCGCCCTTGCCCACGCAGAACTCGCAGCTGTACCTCCCTTGCAGGGGCATCATGGCCCTTAGGGAATGTCGCTCTGGCATGTCGGCGATGACCACCTTCAGCGTAATGTCCTTGTCCTCGTTTATCTCTTGCACGATTGGCCTGGAAATACCAGAGAAACACCAATTTTTCATCGTAACATTTGTTATGTTGCTTTCAGCTAGACAGCGGAGAAGCACATAAGTTTTTAACAGTGAATCCTTAAGGTTTCTTACCCCAGAAGCTCGCCTAGTGATGGGTCTGCTGCAGGGTGGCCTATCAGTGGATTGAATATCTTGTATAAGTAGATGCATGAGCCCAGCCTGAGGCTCACAACGTGGAACTTTTTCTTGCCCTTGTGTGATTCTTGGACACCGTCCACACTTAGGGCACAGTTTCCGTAGTGTTCCCTTAGGGTTTCCATAGTAACTCCTTTGTTTGCGTGCACTCCCTCGTGGTGCCTTTTTATGTCTCGTAGATGCACATATGCTTCCTCGCGGATTACCCGGAGATTCCCGCCTGCAGAAAGGTACTCCTTGGGAATCGAGTCCATCTCCTTCTCGTGCCGGTACTCCAAGCCGTGGGGGTGCTTCACCTCCAACAGAACGCCACTCCAAACCTTCGGTGTAAATTGGGATGCAATGGGTTTTAGGCGGCGGGTATAGAGGAGGGAAGTCCCATGGTCTCCTTGAAATTCCCTCAAGGTGTCCAGGTTCTCCACAACCACTTCCAGTAGCTTGTTTACTGCGGCGTCACTGACATTGCTTGAGCCCTTCACTTTCTGCACTGCCAGTGCAAAGGTCTCCTCTGCGCTGAGGTCTTCCCAAAGGGGTCGGGGAACATTCAGGGTTTCCCCGTGATTTCCTTCTGTGATCCCCTCACGCCTTGCCATATCTCCACGCATGTTGTCCTCGTCCTCCGCGTCGTGGTTGTTTTCTCCTCCTTCGGTACCACGACTTTCTCCAGGGTTTCCCCAGTCTTCCCCTGCCGCCTCATTGCTCCCTGTACCCGCCTCGTCTTCCACTGCCTCGGAATGTGCCGGTGATGCAGTGTAACTGGAAAGTCCCGAGCAATTTGCAGGGTTTTCCGCAAGGATTCCTCCGCCTTCTTCTAGCACACTTCCCACAACGTGGGGTCTCTTACTAGGTCCAGCGGCCGCCTGCATTTCCGCAACCCTTTTCCTTGCAGCAACATTGACAGGGAATGCATTGTTCTCCTGGGGAATCCCCCCGATTTCCTTGGGAAGTTCTTCCTCGGACGACGACGTGTTTATAGGGGGCCGTCGGCCGGCGGCAGCAGCCCGCACCCTCCGTTTTCTGCGTCGATCCTTTGCGCGCCTCACAGCAGGTGTTTCCTTCGACCTGCGCCTCCGTCCGGAGGGGTTTCCTTGGTTTTCCCCTGAGTTGTCCTTCTTAGCGTCCATCTTTGTCTCCAGATTCCTGAGATGTGTCCCTCAAATGTTGAGTTTTTCTAAAGGTTTCCTCAGTTTTGCCGCCCGCCACAGCTAGCATGCGCGCGCAGCTGTTTACTTTTTTAGTTCAGCTGATTTTTTCTTCTTCTCTTTCCGTTTCGCCAATATACGACGCAGCAGGCTAACATTGGTGCTTCCCCGGGAATCCCCCGCCGCACCTGTCAGCCATGTCTTCCGCCGCTGCCGCGAGGGACAAGGAACGCAAGAGGGTTAAGCAGGGCATCATGAACGGCTTGGGCCGCCTCGTCCTGTACACAGACAAGCTGGAGGAGGGGGAGACTTGCCGCTGGTCGCTCGTGGATGTCAAGGATTTGGCATGGGTTCCCCCGGGAATCGAGGCCAACTTGCGCCTACCCAAATCTGTGAGAAAGACCCGGATCGCCATGAAGATGTCATGCGACGATGACCCGTTCAAGTCATTGGTCTTTGCGCGCGTGGAAGCAGGTGAGCTTTTCCCAATGTTTCCCCGGCCTTTTCCTGGCAAAAGATATCCTCATGCCGTCCTCTTTCATTACTTAACGTTCCCTTACTGGTATGACAAAACTTGGGTTTCCACCTGATTTTCTCCAGGGGTCACTGCGGATGAGGTCGAGGACATCTTCTTGGGGCAGATCGGCAAGACCTTCGATGCCATGATGAAGAACAAGCCCAGCAACCCTAGGACTCGCTGCAAGGTTTACGCAGAGTTAACCCGAGTCTTCCCCGAGGGCATCTTCAAGGGATTTACCTACCCCAACCTGAAAGAGCGCGAGGATTACACTCTGAGGATTTTGTCGGGTAAACGTGGGGAAACCGGCTCAATCTCCGTGTGCGACAGCTCCGAACCCAACGGTTCCGATGAGGAAGACATCGACTTGGGGTCGGACGCCGAGACGGACAATGAAGAGAAGGATTATGAGGAAAGCGCGGTAATCCCTTGGTTTTCCTCAGCAAAACACTCTCCGTTACGTATACCGTGTCTTCCAGAGCATCATCCCGGGTAGCGAGGGCGGCCTCTCCCTGTGGCGGGGAAAGACTAAGGAAACCCCAATCACAACCCCGCGCAAGAGGAAGAGTCCCAAACAGAGGGACGATCTGGGCAGCCAGCCTGCCCTTCAGGCAAGCAGTAGGCCACCATCTCCCGCGCCTGAGGCATCGCCCGCTGCGTCGCCACGCGGATCCCCAGGAAACTACGTGGGTGCGGTTTCCCCAGGGAAACCTCAAGATTCCCCCCCATTGCTGTCCACGCAAGAGAAAGCTGCAGCAGTTGGTCGGCTTGCCCTGAAGTCACGTAAGAAGTCCAAGAAGCCGGGAAGCCCGGAGAAAAACCAGGGAAACACCGGCGGCTTAAACCGGGCTCCATCTCTACCACTCAGTGCGGACCCCTTCGAGCCATTCGGCCAGCAAAAACGCAAGAAGGGACAAGGGAAGGTGAGAGTTTTTAACGAAAACCTTGGGAATTCCCCGCATTCCCCTTACTTTGTATTCTGCAGCGCAATTTGGATCATCAGAGCAACGGCGGGCCCTCCAAGAAGAAGGCCAAGGAGGGGGCCCATGACGGATCGGAGAGTGTACGTAGAAAATACTTGGGGAAACCCCACGAAACCTTTGTGACTTTAATATTTATTCACAGGACTCCTCCACACGCAACTTGGACGGATTGAACGACACCGACGACGACTTCGTACAGGTTAGCCCAAGTTAACGCCGCGGCAACTCCAAGGTTTTCCTTTATTTAAACCCCGGCCTATTTCAGGGAGACACACCCACAAAGTTCAAGCGCAAGGCCCCCAAGACAGTCGGCGAGGAGGAAAACAGGAGGAAGATGGTAACATTCACGCGCTGTTCCCCCAATGTTTCCCCACTATTTCCTCTTTTTAGAATCATTCTTGCGGAAGCAACTGCAAGTGCCGCACCCTGACTCGCAGCCAGCTGCGGAAGGATCTGAGCGACAACCCACGAAACCACAAGATGGAAAATCTGAGATGTGAGTAGAAAAAACACTAGTGAAACCTTACAGAAACCCTTTTAATTCTATCCTCTTCCTAAACCAGACCTCGATTTGCGCACGGTGATGCGCGCACTAGGAGGAGTTCGTGGCCAGGTCAGCCGGCTCGAAAACAGCGTCAAGGACATCGCGGCATGCATCGGACAGTTCCAACACATGGCACAGGTACCTTGGGTGAACTGAGGTGTTTCCCTAACAATCACTTGCCACCTACTCCCTTTGCAGAAAGCCCAGGTGGATGCTGCGTCCCAGGAAGAGGTCGACCAGAACACTGATGATTTACTGGAGATTCCCTGGACTTCCGCCGCGCAAGCGTCAAAGGTCTTCGGCGACAAGAAAAAGGAGAAGGTGGGCACAACATTGAAGGTGTATCTTGGGGTTTCCGCGAGGTTCCCTTTTCTAGGAACTCACGCGCATCCTCATGGGACTCACACGCACCAGCGACAGGTTTCCCCGGGAGGTGACGCGTGTGCTGTTCGCACCGCCGCTGAGGGAGCGTGTCTACCTGTTCTGGCCTGTTGGGTAAATAACTGGAGTTTCCTCACCGAAGCGTCGCCGCATTTTAAAAAATTATGTTACTTCCAGCCACGCCAAGCACAACCCCATCATAAAGCTGGGAGAGGAATTCCACTATTACCCCAGGGATTTCTCGGACTTTGTCGTGCAGTTCATGTTCAAGCATGTGCCTGGCTTCCTCAACCTGCAAGCTGCGGATGATCGTTGGAATGCCTACTTCAATGAGGCGCGCAAAAGGATCAAGAAGCAGCGAATGGCAAGTGTTTCCGTGGGAAAATACCACGAAACTGCCGGCAAAACTTTTTACTCTTTCTCTCTCTTTGCAGGCCTTCCTGCTCAAGAGGGTTCGCGCGGGAGACGAAGTCGCCGACCTATGCCTCAAGGACTCTGAAAAGAAACTTCACGTTATCACCGAGGAAGCACCGGTGCATCCTCCAGAGGCCGACGACACCGAGGAAGTCCAGCAGGAGTTCAGGGAGAAGCAACAGGCTTTCTTGGCGAAGTGGACAAGCCCGGTGAAGAACGCCTACAGGAAGAAAAAGTCGTCCAAGGTAAAGATAACGGAAACACTACAGTTTACCCACAAAATAACTACAACTTCTCCTTTTTAAGGCCGCGAAGACGCTCATCCTGGAGTCCGAAGACGAGGGAGAGGACTAGTCTCAAGATCTGGAAGTTGAAAGGTTTTGATGGTGGAAGAAAGGGTTTTCCTTACTTAAGCGTTGGAGTATAAAGTATGTTTCATTGTATTTTCCTATTGTGCCGAGGAGGCAAAGATATTTGCAGTTTAATATGTTTGGGCTGGTTACTGTTCCGAAGAAGACTATTCAGTTGAACGGTTTTGTCAGTGTTTCCCTGGTGTTTAAGAGAAGTATTTGTAGTCTGTAAACATGTAGAGACCCTAAAGTGAGCTGTACCACCCATGGAGCAGCCGTAAGGTGCTTTAAATAACGTACTGTAAACGTATTAATAGTTTGTACTCGTTTCCTCAGGTTTTCACTGCGAAAGAACCAATATACGTGTCGTTAAACTAGTCCACCTTTTTTGAATTTTGAATTTTCCCGCCCACGCCTTCCCTGCCAGTTTGAACGCGTCGCGTCCCCAACGTTTCCCCGCGGAAACAGCTGTACCCCGCCGCCGGCTGGAAACAGGCGGCAATATTTCAGCTGTTCCTCCTCTTTCCGTTTCCGTCCAAAAAAGTTTGCGCCAAGACGCCCGCCATTGAGCGCCCCGAAGAAGAAAAGAGAGATACCACGCAAGACATGGTTGCCGGAAGCCTGAAGAAACCCTGGGCGGGCCCCGCGGGCCTCCGGGAATTCGGAGACGAGTATTGGTGCCCGGGGACCGGGGAGGACGCCTGGCTCGAACAGGAGTTCTGCTGTGGGGAATTCGGAGGACTTCGCGAGGGTTTCGCCGGAAAAGACAGGGCCGGGAAAGGCTCAGACGACGAGGAGGACTTCCTCTACATCGAGGAGATCCCCGTCACCTCCCCCCGCCGCTCGATGAGCAGGATGCGGAAGGATCAGGTGAGGCTTTCCGCGCAAAAACCCTAGCTTTTCCTTGGCATGCAATTGGCCGAAAGTCCCGCTTTCGGAGGCCAAACCCCCAGGTTTTTCACAGTTTAACCATGGTGTTTCCCCTCATGTTTACAGGCAACGAAGGGCCCCGTCAAGTGCCCCAAGCGCAAGGGCTCAAAGACGCCCACGAAGGGCGGGAAGAAGTCGGGGGAGGAGAGCGGCGGAACCCCGCAGAAACCCTCGGAAACCCCTGCCGCCTCCGGGGCGGGCGGGAGCTCTGGAGCGGCCTCTGGGTCTGGCGCTGGCGGGAGTCCAGGAGGCAGCGGTGGCGGTGGAGGAAAGAAAACACCCCCCACCTCTGTAAGTTTTCTTTGAGGAAAACCTGTGAAAACCCCAGCACATTTTAATTTTCTGCAGAGCCCGGCTAAGTCACCGGCCAAGAAGAGGAAGAGGGGGAGGAAGGGCACCACCGCCGAGGACAAAGAAGACGAGGGCGGAAGCCAGACTGTGGAGGAGGCTGCCGCTGACGCCGGGGCGAACCCTTCCATAAGCACGGTAACAAAAGTAATGTGATTAATCGGGGAAACCCCATGTTTTCACCGACTTTTCTTTCAACCCAGGACGCCACAGTCTCGACTCTCACCCGGGTGACGGCTGACAAGGTTGCCTTGAGGGTTAGCCTTTTTGCAAGGAAACAGTGGGGTTTTCCCTATAGTCCCTTGAATTGCATTGCAGAAAACTGCATCGGAGAGAGAGGGCGAGAGCAGCGTTGCTGGCCCGTCGACGGCAGCCCCCCCTTCCCAGCCCATCCTGCCGCCCGCCCCGCAGGAGAAGGACATGACGGAAAACAAGGTAAATCTAACATAGGCTTTTCCCAATGAATCCTTAGAAAAACCCCGGCTCTTCTTCCGTTGTAGGGATTCAAGAAGTATTACTGCAACCAGGACTGCCGCTGCAATTCCATGACCAAGGAGGAGCTGCGCAAGGCCATATCGGAGGCAAGCACGGGGGACCACCAGTACGAGTGTCTGCACTGTGAGTAAAACCCTGGGAAAACACCCAAAAATAATTACTGGCGTTTTTTGGTTGAACCTAAAGCATAATGCGAGAACATTGGAGCTGCTGATGCACAATTAGAGGAAAAGCCGAGTATTCCCCAAGTTTTCCCTTTGAAATACCTGACGCTTAAAAGCTAACCATTTAAAGATTCAGTGACAGGTGTCCTTTGCCAGAAAAAGTAGTGCACACTTTTGGAAGGGTTTCTTAATGAAACACCACGCTTTACCCAACAGTTATCCGATGGTGCGAAACCAAAAAGGAGCTGCAGCTCCTGCGGAGTGAAGTGAAGGAGAGCAACGACAAGACCGAGGCCCAGCACAAGCTTCTAGAGGAGATCGCGGCTAATGCCAAGGTAAGCGTACGGAAACCTCGAGGAAAACTTGGCAAATCATTGCACAAAAAACGATTAATTGGTATGTGCATGGTTTTTGCAGGAAGCCGCGATAATCCGCCGGAGCACCAATGAGTACATAAGCGACAAGGCCGCACTGGGGATCCCCTGGTCCGACATGGACTACGCCTGCCACGCCTTCGAGACTGTGGAGAAGCAGCAGGCAAGTTAATGTGCAGGGGAACCTTGGTTAAACGCACTATTCTCACCGGCACGTATTACTTTATAGAGCTTCCACCGTGTGCTGCAGAGGGTTGTCTATGGGAAAGACTGCCACTACTGCACCGAGGCCATGTTGGACTTGTTCCTCCCGAAGGTGGCAAGGAGGGTGTACCCGCTGGAGGCACCGCCCAGGTAAAGGAAACCTGGGGAAACCCCATACTTTCCCTGACATGCACGTTGTTGAAAAGTCTGCATTTAGAGGAAACATGCAGGCTTGAGAAGGGATTTTGCAGTGATATCTTGGGTTTTCCTTCCTTCTATAGTCACACCCATGTGGACCGCGTCTTCTTTTATGGGCGCGAATACCACATCATGCCCAGGATCGTTCTCCACAGCATCTCCAGGGTCATGGCGGAAATCCTTCCGTCTCTGAAAGGGAGTGCGGGGAAGGCTCAGGAAAGCCTCAAGAAAAACCTGAACGAGACCAGGAAGGCTTCGAAGGCTGAGGACCACGTAAGTGAATTGAACGGTTGACCGGGGGAAAAACGTAACTTGCGGTTTTTGCAGGGATATCCCAGTTTTCCCTTGCAATTTCCTTGGTAGCCTTTATGTGTAGGTGACTGTAAGGTGGTGGGGAGCGGGTTTTTTTGGCCCAACTTTTTGTAGGCTAACCGCAGGTTTTCACCGGGGAAATCCCACTCTATCTTTTACAGAACAAGTTCCGGGGCAGGCTTAACATCCCCTTCTACCTGCTCCTGTGGAGGGATACACACTCGGGGGTGTACGCCATTCAAGAGGAGGCCCCGTTCGACGGCACCCAGCAGGAGAAGGCCGAGTATGTCAGCAGGTGGCAGGCCATAGTGGACGACGCCATCGCGGACAAGTATGCTGCGGTAAGTTTTCACCAAGGAAACACCAAAGAAAACTCGACAAAAAACCGGGCTATTTCTTCCAGGGCTACAACCACCCGCCAGCCTAAGAAGGGCCGCGAGCAAATAGGCGGGCAGCAAGCACGAAAGAAAACCCCAAGGAAGACTCAAGAAAACACGTTGTGAAAAGAAGAACATGATTATCCCTTACTATGAAAACTTAAAACATGTTTTTATGTGAAACCCCAGGGATTCCCTGGAGAATCCTTGCCAAATTCTGTGTTTAACGTTGCAAGATGACGCCTCAAGAAGTAAGTTGTGTAAAGACTGAAACGGAGACCACTTTAGAAAAACGAAGATGTTTCCCCGAGGAAACCCCAAGTTACCCGTGACAGCAAATTGTTTCCCCTGTGAAAGCGGAGACGCGGTAATATCAAATGATCGTGGTACATCACTTTTTAACCCCCCCCTAAGTGAGCAGTTAAGAAAGGAAAGTACGGGTATTGTGCAAGGTTTACGTGGTGTTTACGTTGTTGTTCCTAGAAACGTTTTGGAGCCTACGAGTGACTAGTCCGAAAAATATACGAAGAGAGAATAAGGATAACCCAGAGAATCACTGCACTTTCCTCAACATTGTCTTTATTGTGCGTTCGCTCCCGTACGGGAACCCTGGGAAAGGCGTGCATTTTTCATAAATCATGTCGAGAAAAAAGCAAGTGTTTCCCCACGGAAACCCTGGAAAGGCACCGCCACCTAAGCCGGTACACAGAACGCAATTCCTTCTTCCGCGGAAGTCATGTTGCTTTGCCTACGTAAGGAAACCACGGAAACAAGCAACAACAGAACGCTGTACGCGTCAAAGATTGCTCGGTGTTTTACCAGTGTTTCACTGCCTCCTCGTTAGGTGTCCCGGGACAAGTGTTTCAAGCGCTCCTACATGTCATGCTATTGAGGTTGCGGGATCACCAGGCGCACCCCTGCAACATTTCCGAGAACAAGGCAAAAAAATAATTTCCTGGGGAAACCGTGGGAAAACACCCCAGGGGATTCGTGGGAAATGTGCCTGGGATGTCCGCACGTAAGACGTGGATCCCTAGCACATTTACCACGAAACCCCCGGGGTTATCGCGGAAACTTGCATACGAATCCCCAGGAAACCCAGGGAAAACCCCTGCCGTCTGTTGGTCGGG
>JAAUXU010152943.1_pt1 | contig 11598 bp, 17 predicted proteins | sample 7278151 | NCBI WGS metagenome assembly JAAUXU01 (sample SAMN14350113, study PRJNA611818) | marine sediment metagenome | isolation source: surface marine sediment (1.8m) | place: French Polynesia: Moorea | collected 2018-08 | reverse complement strand
GTAGACTGTTTCTATTATTAGTATTGATATATGACGATCAGGGTGGGCCTTATTTGGCCTAAATCTGCTCTCCCCTCTTTAGAAGAATTTGCTATCGACACAATGCATAGTTTTGCCTTTAAAATTAGAGAAACAGAGAGAGTCGCTATTTCGAAGTCGTGACAAGATTTACTTTCAAATCATAACAGTATGTATCAATTTAAAACTTCTACTTGAAGCTGAATTGGAACTGTGCTGCTTTGGATGCCCAGTGAATGAATTTAAATCCATAAAAAGTAACGCGAAGTGAAAGACGAATTTAAAACGTTATTCGCATGAAATTCCCAAAGTGATTCATTAAAACAAGGGACTATTTGCAGGACATTTCAAAGTAGCATCGCAACTGCTTCATCTTTGTTGCCGCAACCTTTCATTTGAGAGCTACGTGATCAGAACAGAGGTCTCGTGCAGAGCAACTGATTCACCTTCTCATCTTGCCACCTCCTCTGTTACATTGACGTTCTGGTTTGACTAATGTTGATTTTTTGTTTTCTCTTTGCCTTCTGTCATGAGCAAGGACTTCTGGCATGAGCAAGGACTTCTGGCATGAGCAAGGACTTTCGATCTCAGAACTGTTTCATCGATCTTGTACCAGACAAAAGTTCCTCTCCATGGATGAAAAGAACACTTCATTTCATGCACACATGGGTCGATTCATTCCCAACGCTCACTCTGTACATATGAAGACTGATGTTCTAGGTCGGGCTTACAATGAGATTATCGATGCCTACAAGTGGGAGACCATCACCATCTTGTACGAGGACAGCAACTCCATGAACAACATGAAGAATCTTTTCGACAAGACTTCAGAGGTTAAGAGGTCGAAAATGTGAAAAGTGATAACGGATCAGCTAATTGCTGAAAATTAATTTTAGTTGCCAACTGGAAGCCCCTTTAGGCTGGTGACCAAGGAGCTCAAGAAGACCAAGGAGAACGGCTACAGAGACGTGAGGAGCAACCAGGGCAACTTTGAATCGATAATTAACTAAATGAGTGGTCTGTTATAGGTTCTCCGTGAGGTCTACGTTAGCAAGGCTAACATCCTGGTGATCGACGTGAGCAAGAACAACTTGGCTGAAGTGCTCAAGCAAGCCCAGCAGGTGAAAATGTCAGAAACGCTGCCCCCTTCTGTCGACATTGACAAAAAAATCTTAGTTTATCTCAAAAAGACATGCGAAGCATAGTGAGAACTTTAGAATGAAGTAGAAGATATTAAATTCTTTCAGGTGGGTCTCGTGTCAGAGGAGTACTTCTACTTGATTAGCACCTTGGACGCCCACACCGTCGACCTGGAGGACTTTAAGGTTATATCAGATTTTCGGCAGTCAAAAATCAGCATTTTTTGTTCAGAGAATAGTTATAAACTTGATCATTAGTACGGTGGCACCAACTTCACGACGCTTCGGTTGATCGACACAAACCGCGAGTCCGTCCAACAGGTGGTGGCCGGCATCGTGGCTACCGAGATGAGGAGAGGAAACATATTTGACTTCCAGGTAAATAGAAACTTGTAACATATATGCATGTAAATTAAGTATCCCCCCGGAAAAATGTTACTATTAGAACGGCAACCTGGACACAGACACGGCGCTGATCTTTGACGCGGTGCAGCTCTTCGCCAGGGCTCTGCACGACCTCAACCAAGTACAGGTGAGCTCGTAAGGTGGAGCGAGATGAGCCTCTCCCTGACGTCATGAGAATTGGCAAACATTTCTACGCACATTCGTAGGACATCAGCATTCCCCAGCTGGACTGCCGAGGCCAGGCTTCGTGGGTCCACGGAAACTCGCTCATCAATTACATGAAGCTGACCGAATTTGAGGGGTTGAGCGGCAGGGTCGCCTTCGACACTCAGGGCCTCAGGACCCACTTCGACTTGGACATCATGGAACTGCAGAAGAAAGGGTTGGAGTCGATAGGTAAGCTTTGAGTTGGCCACAAAGATCTGATGAGTAACTGCTGAAGAAAGTGATAGCTCGTAAAGGCTCATCTATGCTTGCATTCTAAATCTTTCTCGAAGGTCATCCTTTTGCTGCTAAATTTCTTAATGACATATAAAACAGCCGTTTAATTCCTAGGAACCTGGAATATCTTGGACGGGTTGAACATCAGCCGGGCCCCAGAGCCGCTGGACGAAGCCGGGAGGGCCAACATCATGGCGAACAAGACCTTCGTTGTCAGCCTATTGGAGAACCCACCCTACACGATGCTCAAGCTAGAGGCAATTATGATTTTTCTCAATTCAACATGACAATTTTTAAATCCCCTTTCTATGAAAGCCACTACGACTATCTCAGTTGGACTCTGGTTTGAATGTTTGTTAAGTTCATGCTTGAAACATTATGAGCAAAATAGGGGCTAACAGGTGTGGAGCTGCTGTCAATATACGGAAATAACTGAAGCTTTTTTATTACGTTACACCTTCATTAGTCCGAAAAACTTGAGGGCAACGACCGCTTTGAGGGCTTCTCCATCGACTTCATGGACGCTATCGCCAACATCCTGCAGTTCAACGTCACGTACCAACTGGTCAAGGATGGCAAAGTAAGAGGAATTCACATGCCTTTCCTTGTTTTCGGTTCATCCAGCTATGAGACACCCAATTTATTTCCAGTATGGCGGCGTCGACGAACACGGCAACTGGAACGGCATGATCAAGGAGGTGTTGGACGGGCCCGAGGTGGGCGGAGCCGACTTCGCAGTCGCCGATCTTTCCATCACCACGGCCAGGTCCAGCGCTGTGCAGTTCAGCATGCCTTGGCTCAACTTAGGCAAGTCATTGCAAAACATCTGCAGCTCAGCGTGTGGTGTCAAGAAGACAGCTTTTTTGTTCACATTGTCTCGAGATGTGGCAAACATCTGTCAGTGTCAACGCCAACGTCAGAATGCATTTTCTGCAGCAAATAATCTAGATGTTCATGTTCTTAGGCATCGCGATCATGTACGTGAAGCCCCGCCCGGCAGCTCCCAGCCTCCTCTCGTTCCTCTCTCCGTTCACTGTGGAGGTGTGGATCTACACAGCTATTAGTGAGGAGAATTCGCCTTGAATTTCGCATGCAAGTTTGCGAGAGATTTGCCTGCAGGCTACGTCCTTGTGTCCTTGGTGCTGTACGTGTTGGCCCGGTTCTCGCCCGACGAGTGGCAGAATCCGTACCCGTGTGTAGAGGAGCCCGACGAGGTCGAGAATCAATTCAGCCTGGCCAACAGCTTCTGGTTCACCATTGGGTCGCTCATGCAGCAGGGCTCGGACGTCGCACCAACCGCGCTGTCTACCAGGTGTGGCAACTCTGCTTCACAATTCGTCTCCTTACCCCTTTCCGTTCTCTTCTGCTCTTCTGCCACCCTCCCAAAGTTGTACTCTTTGCACTCCTCCGTGCTGGACTTCCTCCTTTTATTAGACACGCTCGTCGTCCGCCACAGGACGGTTTTCATGGCTCACACTGCACGTGCCATTGTGCATATCATTTCGGCCTGGACAATATATGATTCGGAAAACATTCATTGGACAGTCGCTAAAGGGTCCACTTATTTCACTTTCTAGAGGTTTCCTGGGATGGAATCCCCCTGCACGTCAAAATCTGCTTGTGTACACGCCCGCATGACCACTTTTCTTCATCAGGTTGCTGGCAGGCATGTGGTTCTTCTTCGCCCTTATAATGATCGCGTCGTACACCGCCAACTTGGCCGCTTTCTTGACCGTGGAAACCCTGGAGAAGCCCATCGAGTCAGCTGAGGACCTGGCGAAGCAGCACACCATCAAATATGGGGCGGTCCAGAACGGGGCCACCATGAACTTTTTCAAAACCAGCACCATGGAGCCTTACACCACCATGTGGAAGCACATGGACGGTACGGAATGTGTCTACTGAGTTAGTGATGAGGATTATGGTGGCCTTTGTCATTACTAGAGATGAGAAACTTGATTGATTTCAATGCTGTCGTTGCAGAGAACTATGATAAGGTCATGGTGAGCTCCAACGACGAAGGCATCGAGAAGGTAATCGAAAACGACGGCAAGTACGCCTACCTCATGGAGGACTCGACCATTCAGTACCAAATCGAGAGGAACTGTAAAGTAACTCAAGTTGGAGGCCCTCTTGACAACAAGGTAAGAGAAAAGTTGACATGCGATGCCACGCGGAGTTGACGAGTTCCTGCTCAACAAGGGTTACGGCATCCCGATGCACCCGAACGCCCCCTACAAGCAGTACATAGACAGGACCATCCTCAAGCTCCAGGAGGGTGGAGTTCTTTTTAAGCTCAAGAATAAGTATGAGCAGCTATAGCAGCCAAGTTTAAATTCCTATTTCTCAAACCACTTTCTTCCCGTGGTCATCAGGTGGTGGAAGCAGAAGCGCGGCGGCGGCAAATGCGCGGGCAAAGGTGGTGAAGGGGCCGTGGCCGAGCTGGGCATGGCCAATGTGGCCGGAGTCTTCATCGTCACCATCCTTGGATGCATCGTGGCAGTGTAAGTGTTTCAGTAACGTGTCCATTGACTCACAAACAAGCTAACGTTAAATTGAGGAACTATCGACAGGTTCTTGGCCTTCTTGGAGTTCTTCATAGGTACCAAAGCCCAGGCAGAGGAACTTGGTACTGATTGGGTCACTGAGATGAAGGAAGAGCTACGATTTGCGTTCAAGTGCCACGGAAGTACAAAGGTGCAATATAACAATGCTCATAATGATGATGATAAGGTCACTAAGATATTTATGAAATTTTGTATGTGTGTGTGTGTGTGTGGCTGTAGGAGGTGAGGAAGCCAGTGGACAAGAGTTCTTCGTCCTCCTCTTCTTCCTCCTCCAGCTCCTCGTCCTCTTCGTCGAGCTCTTCCTCCTCTTCGTCCTCAAGCAGCTCTTCCTCTTCCTCTTCCTCTTCCTCTTCTTCTTCCTCTTCTTCAAGTAGCTCCTCAAGTTCATCAGGACCTCTTCACTCTCTGGCCAGCAAACTGTCAGGCAAGAAGAAGAAGAAAAAGAAGAAGGACGGATCTCGCAAGCCTGCGCCCAAGTACCGGAGGAACCACGAAGATCACGACGACGTCTACAAGAGGAGTGTGGGCAATCACCCGTCCTCCTCCATCCCATCAATAGACAGGAGCGGTTACGGGCAATATGGAGGACCAAGGTAGCGCCAACCGGAACTTTGGCCGTTTTCTCCCTGCCAGAGATTGTGCCAACTGGACTTGTTCTATTTCAGAGAAGACAGGGCTGCCAGGAGTCCCTCGAATCCATACGGACGGACTGGTGGAAACCCGTTCGAAGCAGCCATCTAAGTTATTGACTACAAGCCAACCATCAGTACCACCATGACCGTCATCATCACCGTGCTCAAATATCTCGACTGATGTTGCAACTTAAATATAAAAGTCTGATACATACGTATGATCCTGCTCCACATTAAACGTATGAGGTCATGTACGTAAATCCGGACTCAGGAGTCGAATTAAAAATGTTTCTGCAAAACATGACTAAGAGCTTGCGACGCCTTTAAAGAAAACGTCTTCTTGAGCAGTACAAAAGCAGGACTCGGTGATGACAGACAAGTTTCTTAGAAACCTCAAAGCAAGCAGAAAAATGAGGCCAGACTTGAAGTGATGTCTCAGAGCGCAAATATTCGGTCATTATCGTCGACTTGACTGCACTTGAGTTCATGTGAAAAACATCCTCGGTTCACTTAGCGCCGACTTGTCAGGCTGTGGCCTGGAACAACAGCGGCAGCCGCAACACGGGCGAGCCAACGACGTGAGGCTCGACTGCGGATGTGTGGCTGACGGCCGGGGCGCACTTGATAGCAAACTTCTGCGCCAACTTTGTGCGAAAACGTCGATCTCCAGCCCCAGGCAGGAATGGCCGCCAGCCAGCGCCAGGGTGATCCTGTGCGCGCGTCAGATCAGCAAATTCTGATGCTCCTGGGGCAAAAACAGACGAATGAGCCAGTGAAGCGATGATCGTGTACTTGTTTCCCTCACAATCCCGTTCAGAAATTCTAGTGGGCATCAGACTTGCCCGTGACTCTGGCTGCCGGCTCCGGGCAATGACAAGGAGAGAAAGCTACAAAAAGAAGTCCAACTTCTTGATGGTGAGGTAGGACCACGTGTGCATTAGGCCCAAGCCAAGGTTTGTCCACCTCTCGGCGGCCACAATTGTCTGAACGAGTCGATGTCAGCTTCATGGCGTCCCATCAACCTCACATACTTGGCTGATCCTTGGATCAGCGTTGATTCTGCCCCCCTTGGAAACCTTCGTGTTTACCCTGAGCGCAGAAAAACCACAAAAATGTGCAGCAAACGATCGTGGATAAATGACCTCTGCTAGACACACTGTACACACGCGAGCAGAGGACGTGGACGGATACACACACGCACACCCCGCACACGGGCTGGCGGGTGAGCGCGCGCGCGTGGGCAAGGAGGCATGTGTGGGCGCTACACTTGACAGCAGGGGCGAGAGAGAGAGAGAGAGGGAGAGATGTAGTGCATAAAGAGCAGCAGCAGAGTCAAAATATCTGGTGACTTCTTCTTCTGCAGTGCATTTACACGCTTTGACAGAAAATTGGACGCTCTGACTGAAGCTCCAGCCGGACGTGTGTGACTTTTGTCTGAGCGAGTGGAGAAAGTGGTGGACTTGGCTGCAAAACAGAGGCTCGACTTGACTGGGCCGAGCCTCTTGGTGCACATTCCTACTAATGCCTTAGCAGGCATTCAGGCAGTCCATGTACAGGTGCCTCCTGATCTCCGGTCTGCGTCTGCGTCTGCCTGGAAGCCTTCCCCGCGCTCCTGCCCTGGTAGGCCGAGTCGGCCCTGTGGGCCCCGTGCGAGCTAGCAGAAAAAAAGACCTGTTTCTACTTCTTATTCAGCCGCGATCCGGACGTCGACAGGGAAACATTTTTCGGCCCCGAGGACGACGCCATCGACAGGGGCTTCCACCTCGTTCCACGCGGCGGCCGCGGCGGCTGGTGCGTCGGCGGGCGGTGGCCAGGACCCTCTCGGGGGAGGGGGGGGCGTCGACCTTTAGAGTCTGATCTACGAGAAGGAATCGGGCTTATCTCGCACTTCAAAAGTCCGATGTTTGCCAAAGTTTTTACGATTTTTCTGCACTGAGAAGTGATAAATTTTGCCTGCGCGGCGAGCAGAAGAGAGAAGAGTCCGGCAGTCGCGAGTGCGGCCTCGACAGAGGCCTCCAACACTTTGTTCTTCATCTCCAGCCCGTCAACATATCCAGGAAAGTGTCCTCACTTTGAAATGGCCGGCTTTTAACCAAGGTCTGTTCTCTTTTTCGTTCTCTCAAGCTTCTTCTGAAAAATTTTGCCCAAATCTCCTTAAATGTGCAACTACACATTTCGAACTAAACCGCTTGACCGTGACTAAACGGTTTTTTTTGCTAAGTTTTGGGACTGGAGGATGCAAATTTCTTCTACTTTCTCCCCTACCCCAAGTTATGAGCTGCCCAGAATTTATGATCACTTTGGCCTTTGAAGGTGGGGAGAAGAAGTCAGGGTGACAGCTCGGCCAGACAGAGTCGAGCAAATTTTGCAGCAACTTCGTATTTGGCTCGGTCACAGGCAACGTTTCTGCTATTGCATAAACCCGAGGAGGCGAATGAGGCTCTCTTCCTGTCCCCAAGTACATCCAGTTATGTCTGGTGGAGTGGGCAGCGCTGAGTCCGACCCCCGCAAGATGTCACAGAGGCCAAATGAACATTTCTTTCTGGGAATCTTAATGCATCATGTACAGATGATGCTTAATGTCTTCCCAATATGGAAGAAAGTGCACAAAAAGCCGGCCATTTTACGAATACTTTAACTCTAGAGCCAAGAACTTTTGGACTCATTTTATAGTGACATCTGCTGGAAACAGGGTGCGTGAGAATTGCCAGAAGTTGTTGTTCAAGAGAGTGCAAGAAGGAATTGAAGTGAAGATGGGCTCCACACAAGAGCTTCTGTCCAGGATCAGGGAGCTGGAGCTGGAGAACATGGAGCTGAAGAGCAAGGTGGATCAGTACCAGAGCATTTTTAAGGTGGATCCGGCGGCAGTTCCTGAGCCTGCCAGTTCCTCCCCCGCAGGCCCTCCAGAGCAGAGAACCCGGAGAGCGAATCGGGGCCTCGGTATCTCGGCCGAGCCCCAATCGCTCCGGACACTCACGGAGCTCACCAGCAAGACCTTTCCCGAGTTCAAGAAGAAAGAAAGGTAGGACAAACGTTGTCGTTATTATTGCGTTTTATTAATATTCTGGTGTGTGTGTATTTGTGTGTGTGGGTGGGTGTATGTGTATGCATGTGGGTGGGTGTGCGCGTGTGCGTGGGGTCGTAAAAGTGTGAGCCTACATAATGATTCACCTCTAAAGTGGGGTTCAGAAATCCAGTTTATGTATAGAAAAACATCCAGCAGCCGTCAGTCACTGACTCACCCAGGCAAAAAAAGATTTTAATCTGTTTCCCCCTTTTGTTAAGAATCCCTGCGAGGGAGGGCTGGGCCTGGGCCTGGGCCTGGGGCTGGGCCTGGAACCCCCTGAAAACTCTGTCCGTACAACTTGGTGTGTGGGAGGAGGCAAAAAGGTGCAGTATTTTGTCACATGCTGAATTCTCTCCTTGCTATCTTTTGAGATAGTTGAGGTCTTTCTCAATCTACGCACAGTATGTTGCCAGGCCAGGGGAGAAGCTTAAGGTCGTGTTGACGTTCACCGAATTGTTATGACATCGTCATAAACACAACTCTCTCCCTCACTCTCCATTATGGTGCGCAGCTGCACGATTTTCTGAGCCTTTGTTAAGCTGCTTGGATTAACTTTGAGGGCCTATGGTTAATCACTAGAGACTAATATCTTGAATGTGTTATCTTGCGCTTCTCTTAACGTTACTCTTAAGCACTGTAGCTAGTTGACTGTTAAAGAGTGCGGAGGAAAACACACGTAAGGGCGCTAAATCGCAGGTAGATTCAAAATATGGTGGGTGGGTGGAGTGGGTTGACAGAATTTTTGTTGTGTAGGGAGAGAGAGAGACTTCATAGGACTCATCATGACCTAAAAAAGAGGGGAAATCGGCGTGCGCCAAACGTGTGCGGCGAGTACACAATAAACTTATCGGGGCTTTATGCGCTGGCCCCCACTGAAGCTCCCTTATCAGCGCTGATTATTTGTACTCGTGTGTCATGTGAATTTGTTATTGCCATCGCATTTCCCATACTTCAAGAGAGATGACAGCGTACCTGTGTACTGAGGAGGAACTTGATACCTGGCCCCGAGTCGGCAGAGGCACTCACTCTGCGAGACAAATCTTGGAGGCTTTTTTCTTCCTCGTCAGCTTTGCAAAAAACGACAGGGAAAAGTAGAGCTCGGTGAAATTGCATCGTCGTGCAATTTTTCGTTGACCCACACAACTAAAGTGTTGAGTTTCGCCAACTTTTCAGTACGAAACGATCTGGCGTGAAGAGACTCTCAGGGGCGTCACCTGGCTGACTTCTTTGATTCGTTGCCAAGCCAATTCCTCCCTCCCTCCCTCGCACTTTTCCCCAAAATTTGATAATTATCCCGAACAGGTTTGCCAGTCCACACTTTGCCCCGTCAAAGCTGGCATCACCGAGGCGGCAAATGGACTTTGGCTGGGCCTTATCAGGGCCTGACCCAAAATCTCTGGGGAGGGAGAGACAGAATGTCAGTTTTGGGTGGAAAAAGCGAGCCGACAAAGCTTGTCGAATCATTACCGCGTCTCAACAGATAGAGAGAGCTCTGTGCGTATTAGAAAGCAGATGTCTTCTCATTCTCTCCAGAGAAAACACTCCTTTAATTGCCGGACAGCAGGTGGGGGCACCTGAGTCATTCGTAGACAGGTAACGCACCAGCGTCGACGATGCTGTACAGCTCAGTGGTCCCGAAAAAGACCTGGAGATGGATGGGGGAAGCTTTTCCAGAGGAGTTTCGAACAGCGTCGGCCCTAAAGGCCAGGCCTTGCAGCTTCTTCATACCTCATCGAAGCGAAGCTTGAAGAAAACGACGTTGAACCGAATCAAAATTTGGCAGCTTCAAGTGAATAAAGTTGCTGCCTTTCTTTGTCTACTCATGTTTGAGCAGTCGGGGGAAGTCGGATGTCATTTCTTCACTTCTGTCACTTCAGAGAGAGAGAGAGCAGATCTTTAATTTTAGGACATTAAAAACAGCCCTACTTTTTAGTCTTTCTTCCCTTTAGATAAGAAACTCGAGTAGAACGCATTAAAACAGGCCGTAAAGTTTATTTTTGGTCCTTAAAGACGCTCTTCAAGATTTTTTGTTTCCTCCCACTTTTTAAATTCTCGACCAGCTCTTATTTTTGTGCATCCTCGCCCAGACAAGTGAAGCATGACACTGAGTTTTGCGCGGCCTGAAATGCAAGTGTAACAATACATTGCTCAAGTACCCTCAAATGTCTGGTAGAGACTATGCAGACGCACACCTCGTTAGAATTTTTTCCTCCCTTTCTTTCGTCCCCGGCAGTGTCAAATGACAGCGGCAAAGTTGGGAAACAGAAAAAGTTTTTCAAGGCCTGAAAAAATGTGTGAACATTTGCAAGTAACTCCAGAATTTGTTGCCTCATTACAGCTTTTTGCGGCCAATTGCATCTTTGCCACATCCGCCTGTGGCAAAATAGCGTCCAGAGGCAGGAAGGGGCCTCTGTGGTGGGCCTCATCTGCACTGCAGTGCAATGAAGCGCACGACTGTGCAGTACTGTTCTCCATTGTGGAGGTAATTCCATCCATAGAGTTGCACTTTTCTGTCATGCCTGCTCGAGTTGACCTAAAAATACGGACGGTGCTCACTTGTCAGACACTCGCACACAGGCACAAAAGTGTCTCTGTCTTCTTAAGAGCGTAGAGGCCTGGACCTCATGTACTTCTTCTTATTCCCAGAGGGAATAAATGTCAAAAGTAGGGAAAAAAAAAGAGTAGCCCACAACTTGTCCTTCGTTGGCTGACCCTTGGTGGGCAGAAATTTGTCCTAAAATTGCTAGAGTTCACCTGCGTGACTTTTGTCTGGATGAGCATACAGGCCAGGGAAAGCAGTAGCTGCCCAGTGAAGCGTGAAGTTGCGTCAAACTGCGTCCGAACGGTAACTCCACATATTTCGTACTCCGCTGCACAGCTCTCAGTTTTGTCTCGTCGAGTAGGCAATTGCCGGGAAGATTAGATGGGATGGCTCAAATAGCGCTGGTTAAACGTCCCCTATGAAGTGTCAGGACAACAGGAGCTATTCATTCGCGTCTAAATCTTGTCACGGTTGTTGCCGTTGGAGACGGCCTAGCCGTCAGTGTGGTCGGACATATACAGGTACTCGAAGAGGAATGTGCCAGTAAGCTGAAAGGCCAAGGGGGACAGACCAGAGTTTCGGGTCAGCTGACAAAATAATGGCAAGACAATTCGGAGTGGATTTTGAACTGAGGACCTCAAGTTCAGTTGAGTCAAATTTTCCATGAAAATGAGACAATTGTTTCAGCCCGACATTTTTTTTTTTTGGGGGGGGGGGGGGGATGTATTGCAAATAGTTACCACAAAACTTCAACAGCTTTATCAGAGAGGTTGCGATATTTTTAATT
>JAAUXU010034088.1_pt1 | contig 11599 bp, 17 predicted proteins | sample 7278151 | NCBI WGS metagenome assembly JAAUXU01 (sample SAMN14350113, study PRJNA611818) | marine sediment metagenome | isolation source: surface marine sediment (1.8m) | place: French Polynesia: Moorea | collected 2018-08 | reverse complement strand
TGGAGCCCCAGCGAGGAGTTCAGCAAGTTCCTCTTCCCGGAGAAGGAGGGCAGGGGATCGGAGCTCTTCCGGAGGCCGCGTGTGGACAAAAAGGAGCAGGAGGAAGACTGCAGGTGCTTTGAAGAAATGTCCCAGTTTGGAGAGAGGAAGAGGAGCGACGTTACCGCGGTGGAGGCCACCAACCCAAACGTGTCTTTGCCGCCGGCGGAGGCGGAGGCGAGGAACCCGCTGGTGATGAACTCCGGCTCATCCAGTATGCTCCAGCCCGTCAACTCCTCCCTGTTCAACCCTGACTGCGAGTGCGACATGGAGCTCGAACTGAAGGTGCCGGACGCGCCCGTCACCGTGGTCGGAGGAGGAGACCGCGGCGGAGACCAGTCTCCTGATGACAAGGACACGGACGACATCGTCCAGAGCATGTCCAACGTTCCCCTCCAGGTGCGCACCAACAGCAGACTGCCCGATATCATACAGAAGCAGATGACGACCCCCGCCGTCAGCATTGTGGAGCAGCCTCCGCCACAAGTCAGCGCCTCCTCCGAGCCTTCCTCGCCCGCCGTCGTCACCGCCCCGCTGCCCCCTCCCCCGCCTGAATCTCCCCTCATACGGACGGAGGAGGAGGAACTGTCGGTCAAGACCCTGGCCAGCATGTTCGACTACAAGATCGGCAGCGTCCCTTACAGGACCTGCTCGGCTAAGCTGGAGGAGAGCAAGCTCTTCCAGAAGGCCAAGAGGCTGGCGGACGAGGTGGTGGCCAATCAAGACGAATCAAACTGCTGAAATGAACGTGGAGAGTCTTTTTTTTCGTCAATGACCAGTCAGAAGAAATTGGCATCCGTTACATACAATTTCAAAACAAAACGGACGACCTAACCTCAAGATATCCGGACTGTAAGGGCCTACACAACTAAAACGAAAGCCGCTTTTGATATAATGTTTCTTAAGAAGGCTGTGGTGCCCCTCAATAGCGTTGATTTTTACCCCTTTTGTGATGCACGAACCGGGCGTCTGTCTGTCTCGTCAAAAAGTATTGTTCCTTAGGGTTTTTTTTTGACTAGTGTGGAAGGCTTAAGTTTGACAGCTTTGTCGCTTGAAGAACAAACATGATTCTCTTCACAGTCGATCAATAAATGTGATTTCGCCGTCGTCGTGTTCTGTGCGTTTTAACAAGACAATGAATGTTTTTCTTTTTTATATTTTTCGAAAGGTTCACGATGCTATCGCTTAACGGCTACCTGGGCCAGGTGTCCTCCGCCTGGGACGACTACGACGGCGACGCCCTGGCCCGACTTCTCTCCTTCGAGGACCCTCACAGCATGAGCCCTCGGCTGCGCGCGGAGGAGGACCCTTCGCGGGAGGTGGAGCGGGTGCTGGAGGAGCCCATAGACGACATCGTCTCGGACCACCTCAGGGCCTGCTACCAGTTTGCAAACGCGGACTTCGTAGCTGCCTACGAGCACCAAGTGACGCTGGGTAAAGAAATATCTTTCTTACACTTTTGCGTGTAAAGTACGTAGCTCATCCTATACGTTACTCTTAAATTTCCATTTTCCAGTGCAAAACTTCGTCAAGCTGCTCTCCTCACAAAAGGACGACAACTGGCCGCTGCCCATGATGTACGCCATCTGCCTGGACTTGCGGAAGCTGGCAGCCAAGGCTGACCGGCAGCTGCAGGCAGAATCCAAGGGATCCAAGCCGGGAGCCACACTGGAGAAGGCCGCCGAGCACATGATGTCCTGCTTCAGAACCTGCGCGCTCGACAGCAAGAGCGGGGAGGATGTCACCAAGCGATGGGGTAAAATATCCCCACGATATCAATTTGTGAGCCATGCTTCAACTTATTTCTTTTCAGGCATGCTGAACATCGTCAATCAGCTTTTCAAGATCTACTTCCGAGTGAACAAGTTGCACCTCTGCAAGCCTCTCATCCGGGCAATCGAATCTTCCCCGCTGAAAGACAGGTATCGCATAGTTTCGATTTTGTATCTGTTGTTCTATTGCCCCACTTCACTAATTGCTTCTGACAGGTATCCACTTGCCCAGCAAATCACCTACAAGTATTACGTGGGGCGCAAGTTCATGTTCGACAATGACTTCCCCGCCGCCGAGCGATACCTGAGTTACGCCTTCGAGCACTGTCACAGGGAGTCCAAGACCAACAAGAGGTCCATCCTCATCTACCTCATCCCGGTGAAGATGTCGCTCGGCCACATGCCCAGCCAGGCAGTTCTGGAAAAGTGAGTAACAAATCTAAACGCTTTCTTGCAGCCCGTTACTTATATTTCGTTGCTTACAGGTACGACCTGAGGCAGTTCAGCGGGGTCGTGAAGTCCGTCAAGCAAGGGAACCTCCTTGGCCTCAACGCCGCCATGGAGGAAAACGAGAAGTTCTTTATCGGCTGTGGAATCTTCCTCATCCTCGAAAGGCTCAAAATCATCACGTACAGGTGGGCTGATGGTGCCGGAGTGTTGTTGGCATTTGAGTAGCTTCAATTGCGATACATGCGGTGTACGTACAAACTTCCAAAAACAATCGCGCGTTTAACGGGGACGTCGTCATTGGTCTCTCAAAACGGCTATTATGATCGTCATGTTGTCCGCCCCCATGCCGGTGACGGGGTCGATGGGGATCCTGCAGTTGTCGATCACCTGCTCGCAGATCTCGTTCAAGGCGACGCCGTTCCTCATGCGGTTCACGATGAAGTCGACCGTCCCCTGGTTGCTCATCATGTCCCATATCCCGTCGGAGGCAAGCACAAGGAAGTTGATGTGCTCGTCGATCTCGACCGTGCGGATGTCGGGGAGGCTGGAGACGAGCTGCTGGTGTGGGCCCCGGTTCCTCTGGGTCTTGAACATGTAGTCGCCAAAGGACCGGGCCACCCCCAGGATGCCGTTGACCCTCATGTCGTCCACGTGGCCGCCTGCCTGGTAGATCCTGACACGCTCTGTGTGCACGTTGGGCTTGTGGTCCTCCGTCACGGCCACGGCCTTGCCGTTGTAGGCGAGGATGAACCTGGAGTCTCCCAGGTTGCAGCTGAAGATCTCCTTCTTCTTGACCCAGACAACGCAGCATGTGCTCCCGCCCAGCACCACGCCGTCTTCGTCCATCAGCATGGCCGTGCTCCGCATCTCCTCATCTAGCAGAAGGCACGCCGTCTCGATGGCCTGCGGAAAGGTCTGCTTCGTCTTGTTGTACTGCTGCACGGCGGCGTCGCACAGCTTGTACGCCACGAACTTGGAGATGTTCTCACCGTTCGGCCCGTGGCCGTCGAAGACACCAAAGAAGTCGAGGTGGCTGTCCGCCGTCCTGGTGCTCAGGGTGATGTTGAAGGCATCTTGCATGTAGTCCCTGCCCCCCTGAGCCCAGGCGCAGCCCAGGACCACGCGATCGTTGGCGAAAATGCGACTTCCATCGACAGAATTTCGATCGGCCATTTTTATTTTCTGTCAAAATTTACACTAATGAATTTCCCGAACAAAAAAAAATAATTTGATTTGAGGGGCGGCCCCCGTAGCGTAATGGCTAGCACTCCTGAGTCAGGAGTCCTGACTCTCATGCAGGAGGTCTGGGGTTCAAATCCCTGTGCCGCCCCACCAACTTTCGGCCAGTTTGGAGCCCAAAAATCCATCCCCATACCCCGCCTAAAGTCAAAGAATGGCAAGGGCTTCCCTGAAGAAGGCGAAGTTGGGGCCGAAGGACTGTGGTTCTGGAGAGCCTCACGGGAAGCAAAAAAAAAAAAAAGTTTTTCCAAAACGTTGTGGGTTCTTTTCGATGAACAAATTGGACACCGTGTTAATGGAAGCACCTTTTGCTATGGAATTTCATTTTTTGTCTTTCCTTGGCGGACGCGAAGGAGGCCATGAATACTGACCTGTTCCTTTTCAAACTGAGCGAAATGCTGCCGGAGGCCTATCTCGACTAGTTCCGTAGCCGGGGATTGGTGCTGGATGAAGTCATGAGAAAGATGAGAGAGAGGGGAGACCAGTTGGAGAGCGTCTTCAGGGTGATGGAGGTGCTGGAGCGGGCACGGTGAAGAAGAAGAGGAATGCCGAAATCAAGGCTGCAGGTGCCAAAGTTGAAGAAAGCAAGGGCGCGGGACAAGGTCCTGTTTCTGAATTGGTCGACCTGGTAATTGGAACAGCGATTAAAAAAGAAGGGGGAATGACAAAAAAGAATCTGCTGCAATCAAAGAAGATCAAGTCACAGCCGAAGAAAGGACTTCCCAGGAGGGAATGAACGAATCTTTGGACAGGTTGTTGAAGGAAGCTTCCCCGACGGGAAGCGATAGTTCCTCTTATGCCAGCAAGACGGAGGAGGAGCTAGAGTCGTCATCCTTGAACTCCGCAGGGGAAGAACTGCCGGTCGAAATTCAAAGCGGCCTCCTTCCTCGTAATCCAAACGAAAAAAGCTGCAGCAGAGCCATCACGACGAGGAGCGAGGGCAAGGATGCCGGCGTCAAGAACCAAGAGTTCATCGACCCGCACGAGTACGAATACGTCAGCGAGGGATTGGAAGTGGAGGAGGAGGAAGGCTACTACCACAACCAGAGCACAAAACCTTCTGCGACTCCTGTTGGCGATGCAGCGAGGGCAAGTCCAGATGAATAGCGAGAAGGGGAAATATAAGAAAAAGGAAGGTCGACGACAGTAACGGCTGTTTCTGGTTTGAGCTCCCTGACGACGATTACGTTCCTCCTCCTGTGACTGAGAGCTCCGAGAGCTGTGAGGAGAGCCAGAGGTACGACAAGCTGTACAAGATGGTTGACGAAGGAAAAATGTAAAAGTTGGTACACGTAATGATTCGCCAAGACCGCCCCTAGGATCCTTCGCGTGTGGGGAAAGCCCACACGCGTGAGGGTGAGCTGTATGGAAAATGACTGGTATCTTCCGGTGCCTGATAATTATGGAAATCGAAGGCGAACCACATGCGGCATGTAGAAAGTCCACCGCCTTGGTTTTGGGCAGAGAGCGCGAAATAACGTCGCTCGCCGACGACGACGAGCTTTATAGTACTTGCGTGCGTACGTGACACATCTCTGCAAGCAATGCGCGTGTATAATCCAGTAGTAGTAAAATAACCTTGCAGTCAGTATCACACAATGAAACCGGGAGGGAGAGCGGCGCGAATACTGCTCAGCAGGGCGGCTCAGTCGACGATGTGGATGACGGGGTGGATGGTCAGCGACTTCTTGAAGCCGGGAATGTCTGATATGAAGGAAGAGCCCTCCTTGGCGTGGTCGCCGGATTCGGTCGCCTCTTCCGGGGCCTTGCACACAACACAGTACACCTTGTCCTCCTCCTCTTCAGCCTCCGCCTCCTCCGCCTCACCGTTTGCGTCGGCCACAATGTTCTTGGAACTGCCCACGACCTGCACCGACAGCTTGCGGAAGTTCTTGCCGTCGCGCAACATGGACTTGAATTCTCCACAGACTTTGTCCTTTGTCACGTAGTTTTCCTGTGCACATAGAAACGTTCAGTATATGATCAAATTCACTTGCAGCATTCAAAATTATACATACCAAATTTTCGGCATCCTTGAAGTGCCTGTCGAAGAGGTACTCTCGATTGACGATTTCGGACCAATTTCTGGACACCTCCTCGTACAGCGTCACGTCGGCCGCCTTCTTCTCCTTGACCAGGGTTCGGACGTAGTCCTACGAATGGATCAATACATGGAATCCCATTCCCAGCCCAACAGTAAAGTTAACATAGTTTTCAGGTCCGTCACCTACCTGAAATTCCTCTTCAGACAAGGACTTCAGCTTTTCCTCGAGGAACCACTGGAGGAATTTGTCGATACGGCAGTCCACATGATCCGGTGAGAATTTGCTTGCCTTACATAGAAAGAAATGTTCCTGGTTTCGAACCATGCATTCGAAAGCTCTAAAAATCTTTTAATTCCAACCTGCGCGGATATCGTCACCGAAAATCCCAGAACGCCGTGAGTGTTTCTCAACATGGAGAAGACAATGTAGCCGAGCTGCTCCTGCGTCCGCAGCACGTCGAACACGGGTTCCTCCATGATCATATTGGCCAGCTCCAAGACAGCGTGCTGCTTCAAGCAACCTGAACAGGAAACTAATTAAAACTTTTCTCCTAAACAATTGTTATGGTCAAATCAAACCTGGAGTTCCTTGATAATAATTTGTGACTGCCGTGTTTCCGTCTCTAGTGTTGAGACTGTCCACCCTCACGACTTTCTCGCCTCTAGGCAGTTCGCAGCAGCGATGTTCCACGGGGGCTTGGCCCGGCCTCAGGGACTGGATACCCAACTTGGCCTTGACCAAGTTGTAGCACTCCTGCAGAATCAAAACATCGTGATAAGAAAAGCAAGAACATGCTAAGAAAATGCTAGACTTGCTTTGGCCTCGCTCTGAGTGATGTTGCCCTGAACAAGGGCTTGTAGGTAGCAGTTGGAGACCACTCTTTTGGAGAAGTCCAGCAAGTCCTTGAGCTCCAAGGTGGAGATTACGGCGTGCTTCTCGGTGTTCTGCCAGAAGGTGTCCTGGATGACGGAGAGTCTCACCTCCCGAACTAGCTTTAGTGGCTTGAGGAACTGGTTGTAGTAGCCTCTCTTGATCTGCGGTTTAGAAAGTCGCCCGTACAAGCAACGCTGGACAAGAGCACGGCCTCGTTGAGAATATACCTGATCCCGCACAGCCATGAACTCCTTCTCAGTTAGCTTTTCTTCCAACTTGTTGATGTTGTTCAAGATGGTTTCCAGGAGCACCTTAAGCTTGTCGTTCAGCCCTGAGAGCTTCAGGGTGAATCCTCTTTCAGACGGCGACAGGGCAAAGGACAGCTGGGCGAGGTCAGCGGGGTAAGTCTCCTCCACCATCACCAAGGCAATGCAACTTGCCTGCGAACAAAAGGAATAAGAAACAGCCCCTTCACGCTAAAGAAGATATCGTCAGCAACACTTATTTCCATGGGTTGATCGCTTTAACCCTGTAAAATCAGTCATCGATTGGAATAAATCAAAAGTAAAAAAACACTCAACTCAACCAATCAAAAATTATATTCCCCTAAGCGAAAAAAATAAACTCGAATGTCAAATTAGCAAACCTGCTAGGCAAAGAAATGTTTGTTGAACAATGAATTTAAATTAAAAAGGTCCAAGCTTTGGTTCATGGGGAAAGCATACCATGATGTCAAGGCAAACGGCGTCCTTGAGCGAGTCTAGTGGGAGAGACGAGCAGATGAAGAACTGCATATAGGCCAGCGGCTTCAAGAAGACGTCGTCCTGTCTGTGGAACAACTCTCCGCCCTGCTCCTCGACAAGCTTCACCGGGTACTTGAGGACGCCCTCCACCCCAACCGGGCTATCCTTGATCGAAAGGTCCTTCGCGATGAAGTAATTCTCCTCCGGTAGGTGCATGTCCGGCTCCGGCAGAGCGCTCTGCCACTGGCTCATCCACTCCTTGGGGATGGGCTCCTTGGCGTACTTGGTGCCGAACCATGGCTCCACCTCGCTGCAATGCTCCTTTACCTCCTTGGCGCTGATGAGCACGTTGGCCCTCTCCGGGAGGAGCCCTTCGGCGCAGTTCCTGATCAGCCCGGGCTCGAAGTCGAAGAGGAGGTCGTCCCCGCTGAGATACAGCTCCGGTGGGTAGTACTGCATGTTCTCCGCCAGCGTCTCCACGTTGTCTCCCGGCTGCGCCTCCTCGCCAAAGTCGAAGGACAGCCGCTCGATGCGGCGAATCTCGCCAAAGATCCTCTCGCTAGGCTCTGACGTGCGAAGCATCTTGAGGTACCCGAACGTAGCCTCCAGAACCTGTGAATGGTGGAATGAAAGACATGCTCTGATAAATTCAAGAGGTCATTTCGATAATACGAATATAGTAGTACAGAAAGTATTTTTGACTAATTCCCCAAGTAACGCCCCCTCAGTGCCATACTGCACGTGTACAATATGGGGTGCTAGTGCTACCGTCAACACACACATGCCATCATAATTAGTCCTTTTCATGAAAGGACCCTGAACAAATAGCCAGAAAAAAGGGGTCGGTGACATCGCTTTTCTTTAGCTTTCCTCCCCCGCCTACCTTGTCCAAACACTGGTATCCCTCCTTGGTAAGCGTAATGGTGATGGCGAAGGTGGAATGGGTGCTGTTGTACTCGAAGCCGCAGCCGTCGTTGCCGGCGGTAAGGCTCAGCGCCCAGACCTTTTTGCGCAGGTAAGATATCAAGCTTCCCTTGCCTGGAATAATAAAGAAGTGATGAAATTAGGGAAGCGAAAACCATACGGCACGCAAATGATCTATGCGCCGCTTCTAAAGTACCGAGGCTAGTAATTTCTGAAAGCAAAAAACCCCAAGAACTCTCCACTAAAACCGTCAAGGAGGCAACGCCCAAATGACAAACCTACACTGCGGCGCTTAACTGCTTCGTTAGTCCGCAAAAGGGAGCCTTTGCAAGTTCTTGGACGAGAAATTCGTTCACTTGGAGGAAAATGGTGCGTATTCTTTTCTTCAACGTTGATCTGCACTTTTGCTCTCACGTCCTGGTGTCGTCGGCTCTCCTCACCTTCTTCCTATTCATCACCTGCGCGAGCGTGGACAAGTACCTCCAGCACCGCCTGTCCACAGTCAAGTGGCTGGACGACACCCACTCCTCGCAGATGTTTCCCTCCATCACCATATGCCCGGTGCTGGAAGCCTACTCCGCGGACATCCAAACTAAGTTGGCAAACTAATAATATTATGCCAAGAACATTTTCCAAATTTACGTCTCGACTCGCAAGGCTATACAACTTTTGTTCTATCCACTCTAGGAATCTGACCATCTTGCACCAAGACGGCTTCCCGCCTCTCGAGAAGAACATACTGCAAATAACGCAAACCTTCAACGGCAAGTAAGACTGAGTTTGGTAGAGAACAGGAAACATGCTACTGAGAATAGTTTTCTTCATTTTCAGCGACACCATAACGGTTTGGTCCAAAGGAACGAGATCCCCGTACGTAAAGGACTTTCTCTACCCCACCCTTGACCCAAAGCTGGCGGACATCATGAGGTGCTTGTACTTCACCCCTCCTAGACCCACCACTCCAGGCCTATCCAACGACGTAGAAACACGCGTGATTTAGATAGGATCCTTTTCCAGAACTATGATAATTCACGTCTAGGTCGAGATAACTGTGGACGCGTTCGGTCTGCGTTACGTGTACGTGGCCCTCCACCAGAGCGAGCAGTTCTTCCCCACCGCAGTCGACTTTGTCGGTGCCCACATCGACTTCCGTGGAATTATGTGGGGTGTCACCAAGCACCTCAACTCCTCCCACGTCCTGGCTCCAAAGATCTACTCATCCGTCAAGAAGGAGATCCTCATCACCTACAAGAACGAATCCAACTGCATGAACGACGCCAGGTCCGTTCCCTTGAACGTCTGCTTCGAGAAGCACCTCAGGGACTATATGAACTGCTCCTTTCCCTGGCGGTTCGGAGGCAGACCACAGGAGGTTTGGACGATAGACTCAAGAAAGGATACTTTACAGCTTTATCACGAGACCGCTTCACACTCACACACAGAACCTTAGGCCCTGTGATACTGACGAAGACTTTGCTCGGTTCACTCGTGTCGGCCACGACCTATTCTTCGCTGGCGAGAAGGGAGTCCGCCAGACGACCGGCTGCGTCGCCACTTGCAAGAGGAGGTCCTTTATAGCCTCTGAGCGGTCAAACTTCGACCGACAGGAAGTGGAGGTGGGACTGGCCCAGACGCCCCTGGACGACGCCCTGATATTGTCCTACTACTACACGACGGCGGAGGTGTCCATCACGGAGGAAGTGTTAAGGTGAATTATTTGCATTTTTTTTGTTCATTTCCAACACTTGCCATTTTCAGGTATGACCTGAACAACGTCATTGCTGACATCGGAGGCTACCTCGGCCTTCTCCTAGGAGCAAGCATTCTCTCCATCTACAACTACCTGTACGATTTCTGCAAGAGCCGACTGTCCAAGGCGTTCAAAGTTAACGGTGGAGAAATAAATTAGAGACATTGGACCATAGAACACATATCCCTCCTCTTCTCACCTTCGTGTCCGATAATCCATGAGAGATAGTGCAGTGGCTTACACCTGTACTTGTCTAGCATGGGGGGTAGCGCCCAGTTAAGGTCCACCTGGTACACGTTCTGGATGGGAGCCACCTTGTAGACCTGGCGGAAGTCCTCCGTGTCGAAGGGGTCTTTCAGGTGACTGAAGGACTCCCTCTCGGCCCCTCCGCCGTCGGGGACGTTGCCGAAGCTCTCCTTGACCCAGGCCTCCAAAGTGTCTAGCTCCTCTTGCGACTGCACGGCCAGGGTCATGTTTTTGGCGAAATAGTGGCGGTCTTTGAACTCGTGCAGCTTCTTGTTTATGTCGACCATGCTCATCTGGAAGAAAACTCGTCAAAAATAAATTCCTCATCGGCGTTTTTCTGTACTCCTGTACCTTGTCGGGTTTAAGAGACTTGAGGTTTCCCCACATGAACTTGCTCATGGGGTGCCCGTCCTTGGCTAGGGTGCCGAAGAGCTGCTCCCTCCTGTTTGAGTCTGAGGGGAGCGCGCCCTCGAATTCGCTGTCCACCGCCTCCCGCTCTCGCTCCATCGACTCCACACGCATCAGGGGTTTCACAAAGAACTGCGCGAACCTGTCCAGCCCTTGGGGGTAAAATGACAATAAGTATTAAGTATAAGTATTAAAAAAAGTGAAATGGAGGCTCACCTTGCCGGAAATGCTTTCTTTGCGTGTCAAAGTAAAAATTCGTTGTCTCGCAATCGGTGTGGGCGTTGTCCGACCCTCCGTTGTTGTGGATGAAGTTGTCGAAACCGTTCTCGTCGGGATACTTCTCGCTGCCCATGAAGACCATGTGCTCGACAAAGTGGGCCAGCCCGGGCAGGACGGCGGGGTCGCTGAAGCTGCCCACCCCAACACACAGGGCGGCGGCGCTCTTCTTGAGGCCGCCAGAGGAGGAAGATTTCTTCTTGGCCATGGGAGAATCATCTTCGTCCTCCTCTTCGCCCTCTTCCTCGCTCTCCTCCTCTTCTTCCAAGTCCTCGTCCTCCTCTTCGCTGTCCCCTTCTTCCTCCTCCTCGTCGGCGGAGGCCTCCTTGCCCTTGTCGGCCTCCTCTTGTTCCTCCTCCATGGCCAGCTTGTCCAGCGGATAAGAAGTGTCCGAGATGAGCAGCGCTCTCAGCCCGTTGGGCAGGCGGATGGCGCGATAGTTCTTCTTGTCCGTCAGGGGCTTCTCCGGGGTGGGCTGCACCTCCACGGAAGACATCTTCACGGACTCAGAGGCCATGCTGCTCAAGGATTCTGACGTTGCTCTACAGGTGGTCCACAATGGTTGCGACGTCGGTGGCGGAGCCCAACGCGAGGAGGATCGAGCGAGGGCCAGGAGCAGGATCTTCCTCATGCAACGGGTGCGACCCGGACTGGTACACTCCCGGACCCCGGCGCTGTCCTAAGGACTGATGCTCTTCTGTTGAGCTTGAGGACGATGCCCAAGGAGAGGTATTCGATTCCCCTAAACTTTTGAGAAACTTGATAGCAGTCAGTTCCCCTAACCCCAAGATGTCAATTCCCCTAACAAAAAATTGCAACATGTCATTTCCCCTA
>JAAUXU010019706.1_pt1 | contig 11599 bp, 8 predicted proteins | sample 7278151 | NCBI WGS metagenome assembly JAAUXU01 (sample SAMN14350113, study PRJNA611818) | marine sediment metagenome | isolation source: surface marine sediment (1.8m) | place: French Polynesia: Moorea | collected 2018-08 | reverse complement strand
ATTGATCGGCGTTGGGGTTAAAATGTTTCCGAAGCCGATTCTGGATCGCTACCGGCAAGCTGTGGTGGATAAGAAGCTCGGCGGGGATTTGAAAAAGGTTGTTCAGAAAGTCTCGGACCATGGCTATCGGGTCGACGGCAAACATTACAAGCGGGTCCCGCGCGGCTATGATGATGGTCATCCCAATGCGGAATTTTTGTTATTCAATGGGATGACTGCCCGCATCGAGGAAAAAGTTCCGGATGAATTTTACTCCAATGCCTTGCTTGATTATGCCTACTCCCATTACCGGAATATGCTGCCGCTGCACCGATGGTTGAAGAAACTTCTTTGATAGGTAGTTATTGATTATGAAAACTCAGAAAGTATCCATTCCAATTGCTGACGATGACAAGGTGTCCGGTGTTATTTCAGTCCCGGCAGATTTCAGGAAAGAAAAAACTATCGGTGTTATACTGGCCCACGGGGCGGGCAATGATATGGAAAACCCGCTGATTGTCGATTTGGCCAGGGGACTGGCGGATGCAGGATTTTTAACTTTAAGATTTAATTTTGTGTATAAGGAAAAAGGACGCAAGGCACCGGATTCTCAAAATAAATTAGAGATGACCTGGAAGCAGGTATACCGGTTTTTGGAAACGCACCCGAAATATGCCACGGATAAAATCATAGCAGCCGGTAAATCCATGGGAGGGCGTGTGGCATCCCAGATGGCTGCCAGTGGTGACCTGCCAGCGGCTGGTCTCATCTTTTTAGGATATCCCCTGCATCCGCCGGGCAAGAAAGACCAGTTGCGGGATGCCCATCTATACGATCTGCAGGTACCACTGATGTTTTTCGCGGGTTCACGGGATCCTTTTTGTGATCTGGCATTGCTGCACCCGATATTGGATCGCTTGAAAAGCGACTGGGATCTCGATATCATCGAAGGTGGCGATCACTCCTTCCGACTGCTGAAGTCCGCTGAAATCTCGCAGCAGGAAGTACACGAACATATTTTAGAAAAAACGGTCGAATGGTTGAAAGCCAATATTCTTTAATGGCTAATCTTCGGCAGACCGCTCAACATCAATCCCTTCAACGATATGAGAAATATCAATTCCCATTTAATTGACGACCGGATTGATCAACGCTCTAGTTATTTACCGGCAATCATCGAGACTTCGACCATTACGGGCGCCCCCGGTTTGCTACCGGGCAGCGATCCCACCTCCACCGCGGCGCGCGCCGGGGGTGTCAGCCCTTCCTTGGTCCAGTATGGTCCATATACTTTGTTAAAGTCACCATAGTAGTTCAGGTCGGTAATGAAAACGGTCGCCTTTAGCACGTTTGCGAAGGTCATACCAGCCTCTGCCAGAACTTTCTTGAGGTTTTCCATGACGATTTTTGTCTGTGCCTTGATATCTTGCCTGGCGTGCTCCGGAATAGCACCTTTCACGTAGGGGATCTGACCGGATATAAAGAGCAGGTCACCGTACATAATGGCAGGCGAATACGGCGCTATGGGCTTGATCCCGGCGGGATAAAGAGGTTTTGCTTTTTCACCACCGAATGCATCGGTCGCCGGAACAACACTCCATATGATCACCAAAATTAGCAGAATACCTGTAGTTTTTGTTCTCATCACAGTCCTCCTTTGTTGATAGATTAAAGTTATTCACCATCCGCCGCGTTATATGATCACCCCCTCTCTGTTGTGAGGCAACGCGCAGGCCTCCTCTCCAGTTTTGTCATTTTTCTAAAAAACGCCCTCCGGGAGATGCCCAACAGCATCGCCGCGAAGAAAAGCTCTATTCGTATGCATCTCCCGTTTGGAGCCGCTCTTGCTCACGTTTCTGTTCAAGCTTTCTTTGTTTTTCGGCGACAAATTTATTCCTCAACAACTGGGCTTTTGTGATTCGGGCTTTCCGGGTCGCCTTGACACCTGCCCACCGCATCTCAACAAAATAGCGGTGTTTGAGCAGATCCAACGTGCCGTCGGTTTTGATCTGGGTGATAAATAAATTCAACCAGGCAAGAAACTCAGGATCACCTTTGCGGATGGCAAAACCGTAATATTCTTTGGTAACCGGCGCCAGTAAGGGTTTAATTCGTCCGGCCTGGTCTGTATGCGTGCGGGCCCATATCTGAACAAAGGGCGAATCGTGAACCGTTGCATCTACTTGACCTTTGAGCAGTGCGTCAACGGCCTGGGGGTGATCGGGATAGGTTTTGATGGCATCCGCGGAAAAGAGTTCCCGGGCAAAGCGCTCGATGGTGGTATCGGCTTTTACGCCGATCCGAATGCCGGGAATGTCAACCAATCCAAAGTAAGAAATGGTTTGCGCCGCCACCATATCGCGATCTGCCAGCGCCGCCTGGCTGACTTCGAAATAGGGATCGGTAAACGCGACTTTTAGACCCCTTTCCACAGTGCGGGTCATGGCAGCAATGATTATATCTGATTCACCGGCCAGCAGTTTGGGAATTTGTTCCTTGTAAAGCGGCGGCATAATGAATTTTACCTTCACCCCGAGATAATCGGCGATCAGCTTGGCCAGATCGACATCCAAGCCTTGGATTTTATTATTCTCGATGATGCAAAAAGGCGGATACCCTTTGTTCAGGGATACCCGTAATTCTCCTTTGTTCATTATTCGTTCGATTTCTCCCGCATTGACTTGGGATAGAGCCAAACCGACAATTGCCAGTATAAGTGGTAGAATCCTCTTCATTTTGGACCTCCGTCAGTTTTGATAGTAAAGAATCTGTGCAAAATTTAGATATCTTTACCGCTATGCGTTTGGTTCGACGGGGCAGCACCATCTGTGTTGACCGATCTCTGCTCAGGCAGTCTCACCGACAGCCTTGGCCGGAACATCTTTTCCCCAGAGGTTTTCATCTATTTCTTTTTCCGATTTCGCGACACATGAGGTAACGGCAAGGTCTCCGGTCACGTTGAGTGCCGTCCGGCCCATATCCAGGAGCGCATCAATACCGAAGATCATGGCATAGGCCATGGCCACCGTGGTCCCGGGCTCGACCTTTAAGCCCACCGAGTTCAGCACCATTAGCAACATGATCGCGCCGGCACCCGGTACACCCGCCGTGCCGATGGAAGCCAGCACCGCTGTCATAATTACCGTCATTTGCTGGCCCAATGTCAGCGGGGAGCCGATGGCAAAACCCACGAAAATGGCGCAAACACCCTGATAAATGGCCGTCCCGTCCATATTGATGGTTGCGCCCAAAGGCAGTGTAAAAGAATAGACCCCCCTGGAAATGCCCATCTTATCGCGAGCTACGCCCAATGTTACCGGCAAGGTGCCGCCGCTGCTGCGCGTGACAAAAGCGGTGATGGTGGCTTCCTTGGCGCGGGTGAAAAACTGCAGCGGATGGATCCGAAAAATGGCGAGCAAGCCGCCGTAGACCAAAGCCATGAGAACCGCCAGTGCCAAATAGACCGAAAAGGTAACAATGCCCAACGGTCCAAAGGCTTCCGCACCCTGCTTGCCGAAGACCACCGCAATTAAAGCAAAAACACCAATGGGCGCGTATTGAAGAATCCAGTTGACCACTTTGTACATGACCTCCGCACCGCCTTCAAAGAATTTGAATACGGTATTGGCCGCATCCCGAACCCGCTCTTCTTCGCTTTCCCGCAAAAAGGCAACACCGATGCCGAAAATGATACAGAAAAAAATGGTCGGCAGAATGTTACCGGAGGAGAACGCGCTGAATGGATTTTTCGGCACGATGTTGACCAGCGTATCGATCAATGAGGGCTGGCTCAGTTCTTTGCCGAAAGCACTTGCGGCCCCAACCAGCTCCAGGCCTTTGCCCGGGGAAAAGATGTTGCCCATGATCAGCCCCAGCGCCACGGCACAGGCTGTGGTGATCATGTAAATGACCAGCGCTTTTACGCCCACCCGCCCCAGCCGGGCGGGGTGAATGCTGGCCGCCCCTACAATCAAGGTGAACATAACCACCGGCATAACGATCATTTTAAGCAACCGTACAAAGATGTCGCCCAGCGGGCTTACCACAACGATCTTGGGTCCGAAAATCAACCCGGCAATTGCCCCCAATATAAGGCCGAGCAGAATGCGAACTAATAAATTGGTTTTAAAATACCAGTCCAATCCCTTCATAAATTTCCTCCTTCCTTTGCCGGGTTGTATATGCAAACACGGGGTTTATGGAATCCAGTTAAAGTGGAAATGACTAAAAATACCAATATAAGAAGTGCAACTAATCTTTTGGGTACCTGATTGAGCGAAAATAAGAAGTCGGGTTCCAGATTCGGTGGTAGGCAAACGGACTAAGACATTCAACGGGCGAATTCTAGTAGTATCCAATTAGCGAAGTTGAAGATGGTTGTCAAGGTTCCTTTCGGGTGCATTCCGGTCTAGTTAGAACGGAATCGGTTTTTAGCTCAACCGGTTGTCAATTTGATTTACATTGTCTCATGTTATTGTAAATGATCACGACAGTTTTTGGTATACGGTATTCGAACGCTTTGGCTGTCTGGAACCACATCACGCTATAACTACCTAAAATTTTGTAGTTTTTGGGAGAAGAAGGAAATCAAGGTTTTTATTTCAATTTGGCACGATTTTTGGTAATCATTAATTATTAGAGGCATGAGATCCTAGTTAATTTGCATTCAGAACTACTATAGCTATTCTCCCAGAGTGATCTTCTAGCAGAATTACGATTCGCTTCCGAAAAGTATCGCTTTTAGATAGATTGCATCTTTCGCTCAGCGCCCACGCAGGTATCATTATCGCTCGTCTCTTCAAACGGCTAAAGATCTCAGCCCCACCATTTGGGTTTGGACATATTTTACGTTAGGCGTTTTGCCATTTTACAAACTTCAAGAAACACCATTGACCCTAAATTAGGGGGCATTTGAGACGAAGCAGTGTTTTGCCTGTCTCATTTGTTGCCTGACCCCTGGATGGAGGAAACATGGAAGAGAAACGCAATGAGAAAAGAGAGAGAAAGCAAACAAAATCATCCCAACCGGACCAATCCGAATATCTCACGACCGGTCGAGCCGTATTTTTAGACGGCGGTGCGCCGGACAGCAAAGAACGTGATTTTTCCGGAGCGCGATTGGCCGGGCAGCACGATCCAAACGCCGTCACGCTTGGCAACGACATTGCTTTAAACTCGGTTACATTCGACTCCCGGGGATTTGATGAAATAAAGCGATGGCGCGAAAAGCTCTTCAGTGAAATCCCCGAAATCACTGATGAGCTTCCTCGATTGTTGACGGAATATATGCGGGATTTAGCAGGCGGCGATGATTCCCCCTACTTGCGCCGGGCTAAAGCGCTGAAGCATGTTTTTGTCAACAAAACCCCCATCATCAACCCAAAAGATCTTCTGCCGGGGCATACGACCAACACGATACAGGGGCCGGTTTGTTATATCGACACGGTCGGTTCGGTCATCTGGCCTGAACTAAAGACGGTCTCGACCAGAGCCATCAATCCTTTTCGCGTCGAACCCGAAGTCGTGCGGCGCCTGAACCGCGAAATATTCCCTTACTGGATGAAACGCTCGATCCAGGAGATCGCCCGCTACAGCGACTATGACAGCGCAGATTATCCTGATCGCGATGAGGTCGAAGGTACCTCCTACGAACCGCGCTTAAGCAAAAGCGCCGGTCAAACGCCCCGCTGCCAGCAGTTGTACGAAAGGGTGGCGTTTTTTATCGCCTTTATCGCTTCGTGCGTCTCGCACACCGTGCCGGACTTCAATCGTCTGGTAAAATATGGCCTGCAAAACCTGATTAAAAGGATGGATGAAGATATCATCAATTTTAATCTGACCGAAGATCAGCAGGAATTTATAGTGGGCGTAAAAGAAGTGTTTGAGGGAGCTGTCATCTATGCCCACCACCTGGCCGACGAAGCTGATACAATCGGGTGCCATGAACTGGCCCGGATCTGTCGTAAAGTACCCGAACATCCGGCCGAGACCCTGCATGAAGCCGTCGTCAGCGTCTGGATCTTGTACCATCTTCTGCTTCAGGAAAACACCCACTATGGATTTTCAATCGGCAGGCTGGATCAGATCCTGCAGCCCTACTACCTGGCTGACTGGAATCGACTCAATCTCGATCAAGCGTCAGAGGATGAAAAAAATGCCTATCGTGCACGGGCCGTTGAGCTGATGTGTCACTTCTTTCTCAAGGTATCCGACAATATTCCCCTGTCTTCCGAGACGGCCGAGTCCCTGTTTGCCGGGAGCGGCGCCAACCAGGCCCTGACCGTCGGGGGTACCAACTATGACCGCGAAACCGGCAACATCGAGGATGCGGTCAATGATATGACCTATATCATTTTGAAAGCAACGGAACTTCTGGCGGTGAGAGATCCCAATGTTCACGCCCGCTATCATGCCGACATTCACCATCGCGACACTGATGGAAATTTACTTCGGTCGCACGAGGTATCGCCTTACCTGAAACGTCTGTGCGAAGTAAATTTGAACACCCGGGCGACTCCCGCAATTCATGGCGATGTGGCTGTCACCGAATCTTTGGCCCGATATTACGAACATCATCAGGGTATCGATTCGGAAGAAGCAAAAGCCGATGCCCACGATTACTGCTCCATTGGCTGCATTGAAGAAAACTCCGCCGCCAGACACTACGGCTACACCGGCGCGTTAAACATTGCCCTGTCCACCGTATTGGAAATGGCAATGTTTGGCGGCAAACACAGAAGTGACGGCATCGATCCTGAAAGCCCCAATTGGGTCAATGGCAGTCAGGACTACACATCAGTCCCGATCTGGCAGATGCAGAGTATGGACGAATTTGTCGCCGCTTTTAAATTTCAGATGGACGAATACGCGAAAATAACGGTTCAATGCCATAATTACATGGGCCGGTTTACTGAAAAGCATCGACCCGTTCCGCTGCTATCCGGACTTTTTATCGGTCCAACCAATATCCCGGACGCTCCTGAAGACATTAACACAGCCAAGTTTCGTGATCTGTCTTCAGGGGGCGCCAAATACAACTCGGTCGGTGTATCGGTGATCGGAATCGCCGATGTAATCGACTCCTTTTGCAGTATCGACAACCTGCTTTTTAGCGGTGGCCACCGGGTCGCTCCCCAGGAACTCATCCTGGCAATGGAAGCAAATTTTGATGAAGCCAATCTGAATCGACTGGCTGACAACGGCAGTCAGCTTATGCGCGAGTTTTACGGGGAATATCCATTAAATGCTGGCCGGTTGAAACAGATAAAAGATCTCATCCGTTGCGGTCCCCGCTACGGCAAAGGCGTTGGAGACGACAATCAAATGGCTGTTCATTACACCAAAGTAATCCCGAAAATTATTCAGGATACCTACTATCAATACCGTACTTACCGCGGTGGCCGCTTTCTGGTTGGATACTGGAGTATGACTATCCATGCCGGCTATGGTTTGCTGCACCAGGCCACTCCAAATTTACGGCGAAATGGCGAGGCCTTTGCCGGCGGCGCGACTCCCTGCCCCGGCCTGGTGAATGCCGACGGATCTCTGCCCAATATCCTCGATCAGCTGTATTCGGTTTCATCGATCGACAATCTGCACGTTCAAAATGGCTGCACCTACAATCTGACATTGACCGCCCGCCGGGAAGATCAGTACTTTGAAAACGACAATCTCCGATTTGCCCAGTATGCGAAGGCTTTTATGGAAAACAACGGTATTCTGGTTCAGATGAGCATTGCCGGTATCGACAAGTTCAAAGAAGCCCATGCAGCGGCCAAGCAGGCCATCAGAAAGGGAATTTCCTGGCATGAACGAAACCGTATTCTGGCCCCCTACCGGGATTTGATGATCCGGGTTGCCGGCTATTCAGCCTATTTTGTGTCCCTGAGCAACGAGATGAGAGAAGAAATTATCGCGAGAGCCAATTTTGCCCTAAAAGACGGTGAGGATACCCATCGGTATTGTGCGGAACTAAGCTAGATTTCAATCGCAATTGGGAAACTCGTTAAACGGTATCGGGAAACACACCTAAACCAAACAATGATACAACCTTAAAGGAGGAAAAAATGTATACCGGTTTCTATCAATTCAACACCGATTTTATGAAATTACTGCAAGGCGGCACTAAACAGCAGGCATTGGTTCGGAAGAAGACAAAGGGCTTTACAGCTCTGGAAGGAAAGGTAGTGGCAAAGGTCATGGCACTTCTCATTGAACACGGGTTTCAAGCTTTTGCTACCGTAAATGCGCTGTTTAAAAGAAAATCTTTTTTTGAAGAAAATTTTATCATTCTGGATGATGACGCCAAAGAGTCCCTGTATCGGGGGAAATTTCTAGTTCGCACCATGCAGCCTGATGATCAGATGAATGTCTGGTTCGGTTTTTTGCAGGGCGGGGGGATATTGTCGCCCCTGATCAAATTCTTTAAGTATTTAAGGGATATAACGGGCGACCGCATCGATTTGTATTCTATTTTGCGATCGGCCAATCTGGTTTCCACCAGGACGTTGAGTGAAGCAGAGGCCGATCAGTATGAAAATGATCCCGACCGTGTGGACCTGGTCTTGCGGTTTAAGGATATTGCTACCATCTATCAACTGTTGCAATCGGGCGATCTCGATATGGTGGACCTGATGTTCAAAAACCATCTTCAAATCTACGGCAACCAAAATCATTTGTACAAATTGGGGGCCATTGCCAGAAATCTGCGGCTGGCCCTGGGAAAGTAGAATATCCTGGAAAAGAGGGGACGGCTTTGGGCCACTTCATAGGGGTTTAAGAATTAATTACTTCAAGCAACTGTGATTAGGTTTCGGGTGTCAGGTTTCAGGTGTCAGAAAAAGAATTCGACCCGTTCTATCGCGGTCGCTCATAAACTGGAGGTCGGATTCTCTGAAGCCAATCCGCAACTCTGGTGTAAGGAAGATGAATACCACTTTGGACAAATCAAAAGGGTTGATTTTTGACATCAAGCGGGATTGCAGCGAGGATGGGCCGGGCATCCGAACGACCGTTTTTTTTAAAGGCTGTCCCCTTTCCTGTGTATGGTGCCATAATCCCGAAGGCATATCTCCCAAACCCGCCATATCGTTTTCATCAGAACGGTGTAGCCCAAAGGAATGTGGCGGTTATGCCTGTTTAGAGGTTTGCCCGGTTAATGTGCCCGGCATTAATCCTGAAAATAAAAAAGTCCACATCGACCATGATGCCTGTACCCGTTGCGATAAATGCTTTGATGTTTGCACCCCAAAAGCGCTGGAACCGATTGGTAACTGGTGGGGGGTGGAAGAACTGGTAGAAAAAGTTCTGATCGATAAACCCTTTTTCGATTCCACCGGCGGCGGTGTGACGCTTTCCGGGGGGGAACCGACCTTGCAAATGGAGTTTCTCCATCGCTTTCTCGTGGCTCTCAAGCGGGAACACGCCAATATCGGCCTGGAAACGTCAGGGATGTTTCCCCTTAAACCGTTTCAAAGGGATATTCTACCCTACCTGGACTTTATTTATTTCGACCTGAAGCTGATAGACCCCAGAGAGAGCCATAAATACACCGGCTTCTCCAATGAAAAAATTCTCAGAAACTTTCTCACGTTGAACCGCGATGCACCCATACCGATGGTTGCCCGCATTCCGCTCATACCTGATATTACGGCGGCTGAACATAACTTGAACGGCATTTCCCGATTTTTACAAAAGGCCGGTATAAAAACATGCGCTCTGATGCCGTACAATCCCTCGTGGCTGGAAAAGGCTGTCCGTTGCGGTGTCGATATAAGTTATTCGAATTCCGTGTTCATGTCACAAAGGCAGGAAGAAAAGTGTGTTCGATATTTATCGGTCAAACCTGAACCGAAACATCACTAAAATTAAGTCATTCCTATTATTGAGATTTGAAACTCTCAAACTAGGCACAAATGCCCTGTGCAAAGGAGGAACCATGGTACAAATTGACATTCCGGCCGGTTTTGTGGTCAGTATGCTGGCGATCGATCTTGGACGTCAGGCCCTGAAAAAGGGCCATGATAATACCCAAACCGAAAAATCCTCTCTTTATTACCGTTACCTGTTCAGATCCCTTCTATTCGCCGGTGCCGTAATTGCCCCGGCGGGGATTTATCTGCTTGCCGGCTGGCCCGGCTGGGAGCAGATCTACTGGAGCAAACGCTTCGAAGAGGTCATGCACACCGGCTGGGCAAATGCCCTTCTGCCGGCCTTATTCGTCCTATTTATTATGCTGGCGGCATACGCCGGTCATGCCCTCGGTTATCGCTGGTTGACCACCGGCAAAGAGAAGTACATTCGCCCAACCTGGATCGGTCTTTTAGTGGTTGTCGGGATGATTGTTCTGTTGAACTACCCGTCGTTTTTGCTGGTTGGCACCTATGATCAATACCACAACCTCAACGGGCAGGCCCGGGAAGCCATGTCCAGTGTGTTCACCAATCCCCATGGCTTTTCGGTGGGATGGGTGTGCGTCATGATCTATTTTGCGTTGGCCCTGGGCTATTTGTGCCTGAAAGTATTACGGGAAAATAGACCGGCAGAAAGCGAAAGGTAATTCGATGTCAATTTTATTTTCAAAGGCAACGATCGGAAACCTTGAACTATCGAATCGATTGATTCGAACCGCCTCTCACGAAGGACTTGCCGACAGCCGTGGATGTCCGACGCAGGAACAGTTTGAGTTTTACAAAAGCTTTGTCGAGGGTGGCATTGGAATGGTAATCACAGGCTATGCCGGTATCTCGCAATCGGGAAAAAGCGCCTTGTACCACATGACCATGATTGACTCGGATGATTTGATCCCGTCCCACCGTAAACTTGTCGACCAGGTTCATGAAATTGGTGGAAAAATCGTTTTGCAGATCGCCCATTGTGGTCGCCAAACATGGTCCAAGGAAACCGGCCAACCACTGCAGGCCCCTTCTGCCATATCTTGTGGGTTTTACCGGGAACGCCCCAAAGAGATGACGCCGAAAGACATTGAAATTGTCATCGATGATTTTGGACAGGCAGCTCGGAGGGCCAAGGCGGCTGGCTATGACGGCATTCAAATTCATGGCGCTCACGGCTATCTTCTTTCGACTTTTCTTTCGCAGCATACTAATAAAAGAACGGATAAATGGGGCGGCAGTCCGAAGAACCGTTTTAGAATTGTCGGTCGAACCCTTGAAAGCGTGAGACGGGAGGTAGGCGCGGACTATCCGGTCCTAATCAAACTCAACACCTATGAGCGTGCCGGCCGGGGGATCAAAGCCAGGGATTGCATTAGCTATGCAAAAATGGTGGCCGAAACCAACTGCTGCGATGCCATCGAGCTTAGTTGCGGAACCAATGAAGGCGGATTTATTATGGCACGCGGCAAGTTTCCAACCGATGCCATCTTCAAATTTATGCGGCCTTACTGCCAATATCAACTTCTGATAAAATTCCTTATGAAAATTTTTATCGTGCCCTTTATCAAATTAAAGCAACCACCGTTTTATGAGGCATATAACCTGGAAACTGCCGCTAAAGTAAAAGAAGAAGTCTCGCTGCCTGTCATTACCGTCGGGGGTATGCGATCTAAAACCCTGCTTGAAGAAGCCATCGAATCCAGGCGGACGGATTTTGTTTCGAT
>JAAUXU010087178.1_pt1 | contig 11600 bp, 8 predicted proteins | sample 7278151 | NCBI WGS metagenome assembly JAAUXU01 (sample SAMN14350113, study PRJNA611818) | marine sediment metagenome | isolation source: surface marine sediment (1.8m) | place: French Polynesia: Moorea | collected 2018-08 | reverse complement strand
TCCAGCAGGCGCTCATCCCTTCACTATCTTTTTCCTTACTGAGCTTCAGCCTGAAGGAGCTCAAGCCTGACGGAGCTACAGCCTGACGGAGCTTCAGCCTGACGGAGCTTCAGCCTGACAGAAGTCCAACTTCACCAAACTCCGAAGCCCGGAGAAGCTGCTAGAGTCGTCTGAAAAGCACAGTACTTCCCAACTTGTGCAGGACCAATCTTATTTCCAAAGCAAATTCACCACAGAGTTATTTATTTTCTGTCAAGTCCAGTGGCGGTGATTTCTGTCATCACTGACCGGTTGCCAATGTTTTCTCCATTGCTTTCTTGAAAAGGAGAGAAGATTGACTACAAGATAGAGGTTTATGTCATGCATCTGTTTGTGTTGTGCTGTGAACAGTATGAATGAGTCAAAAAGAGCCACCACTGACGTCTTCGTGGCTCACATTGCAATCTCTCGGTAAAGTCTGAACACATCTCCACGGTCTTCCTCCCAATATTTGTATCTATATTGAGCCTCGCATCATGCATGCATATGATAATGTTGCTGATTTCCCAGGGGCCTTCGCACATGTTGTTTGGGACGTCCCATTACATCACACTTTTTGCATCCGTTGACTCAGTCGTCAACAACAGCAACAGCAGCGACCACCACCACAACAAACAAACAAACAGCTGCCGCAAACGGTACTGAGATGAAGACATTGGCAGTGCAGCAGTAACTGCAGTGTGAGCAACAAAAAAGCCAGCGAGAAAATGTACAGGGTGGCCCACGTCGTTGGTCGTCCCCCGGCCAGGGGGCACCACCTGTGTCCTGCAGAGACAAGGTGATTTCTTTAATTTTAGACTCACTCTTTAAGACGCTGTCATATATGTATCTATATGGCTGGCGTGAGTCAGCTTTATCCCCCAGACAAGATGTTTTCCTATGCATTCTTTGCAAAGTTTGGCTTTTCATATCTACTCATACGTACTCATGCATGATCTTCATAAGCATGCACATGGTTGAGCTGTGAATTGTTCACGAAACACAACTTATTCACTCACATAATAGATATTGTTTGTTTACATAAGCTGCGCCAACTTTGGCTCAATGCGTCCTGCGCCTGGAAAGTTCCTGGACCAACTTTCACAGACGAATGAAGTCATCTCCACCCCTTTTATGTAGCAAGTGGCGATCTCCTTGTCCTCCTCCTTCACCACGGCATTTTTTCGAACAGAGTCGTTGACCAGGGCTGACTTTCGATCGGCCGCAGGCAAAACTTTCCGAAAGTTTCATTTCTGCTCGAGGCCCAAGGCAGAAATGCTCACGGAAGCGGGCGCGCGTAAATTATCCACACGCGCGCAAAGAGACATTTGTGAAGAAGAAGAAAAAAGGGTTAAAAAAGGCTTTCAAGTAAAGAAAGCAGGAAAATTTAATGGCACAATCTAAAAGGCCCCTCAGGGGGCTTCGCAGGAAATTCAGTAGAAAAGTCTCTGTTTTCGTTTAAGAAGAGAAGCATTTGCAATTCCCATTTTTCCACTCTAATAAAGAGAAAGGGGTAAGAGGATCCCCCCAGGGGGGGGGGGGGGTTCTACCTCCCCCCTCCCCAAGTGCCAAATCGTGTCCTCCATCTCTGTGCACTTAGGTGAGTTATGCTAAGTACGAGAGAGCTGCGCAAATAGACGAGAAAAGGCCTCACAGGGTGAGGTGAGCGTGTGTGTGTGCGAGTGCGCGCGGGGAGGGGGGAAGTGGGTATCTATCCATGCTTGAGTGAAGGAGAGAATTTGGGCAGGGCGCCCATGATGCAGTGTGAGCCAGAAACAAGGAAGAGCAGCAGTTGGGAACTCTTCTTCTCTCTCGCCAGCTGACTCGTACAGGGTGGCTGATCCGTGCTGTCACCGAGGCCCTGATTCATTGTCGAAACACCTAGAGAGGGACTCAAAGACGTTCGTGAGACACCCTGTACGCTCTATGCATGCACGCAACAGCCCGCTGCGGACCCACAGCAAGAGGAGTGTTACACTTTTGTGTGCCAAAGGAGGCATGAAAACCCGCCCCTGATGATGCTTTGGTGAGTGGCAACAACTCATCCTCCCATTCCGTCAGTTCGAGCCAACCCAGCCAACTATGCCAGGTCACACAACCTCTCCAGCGCAATTTTCCCCCTAAAAGTCGGGGGATTTTTATCAACCAATTCTGCTCATCATTGTCTGCAGACTCACTCACCGTACAGGGTGGCTCAGCAGCAGAAACAGCAGCAGCAGCAGCAACGTTGTCCCTCCCACTGGTGTGGGATGCGATCCCAACCTTGGCCAGGTTCGTTATTCGAATCTCGTGGGCAACACGGATTTCCGACCGAGGCAGCAGCGATTCGAGGCCGATTGGGCAGAGAAACACCTCACAAAAATGGCAGGTTCGACTCTGACTCATTCTTTTCGCATATTCGATTTGAATCGGACTCGAATCAGCTGAACAGCTGTTTTCGGACTTGTGACGCACCTGACTCGAGTCCCCGATTCGCCCCATTTCGGGGTGTCTCAGCAGCTGTTGCGGCTGGCAAATCCTCGTCATTCTTGCAAAATATATGCAAATAAGCTAAGCTGCGTCTTCTTCTTCCTCTTCTTCGAAATCCGATGAAGGAGAGCGCAGTAAACAGTCATTTGCATTTGCGGCCGCGCTGCTGTGGCTGTCGATATTGGCGGGAACGAAACTTTTTCTTTACCTCCCTGTACAAAATGAGCAGTCTCGGGAGAGGCCCCATTTGAGGCCCATTCTTCTCGTCCCCCAGGAATTGTTCAAGACGCAATGACGAAGTTGGAGCAGGGGGGATAAGGGCAGCCAATCAAATGAGGAGGACGCAAAATGCTGCTGCTGCTGCTGGCCAAGATCGACTTGGGACACCCTGTACGGGACTGCCAATGGTGAACACTTATACGTCTACCGTGGATATCAAGACTGTGACGAATTAATCGATATCGTGATATTCGGTGCGTCGAGACCAGATATGCGATACCTTGTGTTGACTGCTCAGTTAATTGTGGAGACGATACTGGGGCTGATGCTAGATGGATTCAACTTCAGGGTTGCCACTTTTTTCATCTGTGGGCTGCCCACCCGGCCCATGATGAACTGCCGGCTGCTTTTCTCAGCATTGCGTGCAAAAAAGCGTTGTGTGATAGCATTCGGGGGGCAGTTGCCACGATATTCCGAGAAAAAAAGGTTATTTTTGCCTCACTTTGTTCACATATGTAAGTAGTACGTGTCAATCACACATGTATATGCAGCAGCAACACAGATCGATGTATGTACCCCAGTGAGATTGGCAAATTTTCTGTCACTGATCGACTTTTCTTCTCCAATTTTGTACTTGATTTTTAAAATCTTCAAAATCACGTGAAAGCATGACTCTCAAGCTTCAAAACTGAAATGACGGGCACTTTTCTTCATAAGGTCAATTTGCCTAGGAAATGTTGACATTGGCACCTGACTGACTTCTACTCTTCCACGGACACATTCAAAAAGTTGATCTGTTAAAGAAAATTACATGTTTGACAAAAATTAGAAGCTATTCTCACTTGCAAATTTCACCCTGAGAATAACTTTTCTTATCTTTTGTCAAGCAAATGATCTTTTTTTCCAAATGAATCTGTTAGCAATTGACTCTCAAGGACTTGGTTGATGAAGGCTCCAGCCTTCATCACACAGAAATCAATTCTCTTGTCCTGGCTGCGGATGAAGTTGGGGATTGTTCTGGCTTCCATCGACCTCTCCAACTCCTCCGACGCCTCCACCGTGGACAGATTGCCTTGGTGCAAAGAGGCTGAAGCATTGTCTGCCACCACTTTGACGTCATAGTACACTTTTTTTGCCTTCATTCTAATCACTCACGACTCCTTGACCCCAGTGGTCTTGCCCACCCACGGAGAGCAAGTGGGAGGGGCTGTAGCAGCAGACACGTTACGCATCATGCGCACGCCGTCAACATAGATGAGTGGAGATATACATACAATGTAGATGAATATGTAGATACACTTTAGATGAGCGTGGAGATAAAGCATGAACGAATGCATATATTACAGCATGAATGAGAGTGTAGATGAGGTTTCGATGAACGCATGAACGTACAATATGAATCCATGTGTAGATGTGATGTGGATGTAAATATACATTCTGTGTGAATGCATACTTTGGTTGGAGAGGAATTTTATAGATGCAGTTCAGGTGAACGCAAATTATAGAACAGATGAATATAGTACAAATGAATGCACAGGCGTAGTACGGATGAACGCATAGGCAAAGATGCAGTCTGGATAAACGTACTAGTATAGCATGGATGGGTGTATCAATGCAAGTCATGACTAACAGGAAGGAAGATACAGTTTGCGTTATGAGTACATTTATAAACGTTGTTCGTACCATACGTATGAATGTGTAGAGACAGTTTTAAGTCATGAGTATATATATATATATATATACAATTTAGGTGAATGTAGAAGTGCCAAAGCGATGCATGTTTTGATCACGGTTAACAGTGTCTTAAAGACTGTTTCGATCTCACGCGGATGAGCGTGAGATCAAAGACTGTGGGTTGTGACGAGAATTTGTGTTTGGTGAGCAATTCTTCAACCGCATCTCGGCGAGATCTTTCAATTCCCTGCGTGATTGAGGTGCCCTAAAATTGCACTGCCCGGGCTGCCCCGGCGGCCCGGGCCGCCTGGGCCTGTCCGTGGAAAGCAAAGAGGTCCCAAGGGAGACATCTCCATTACAAGGGAGGGAAGACACAACTTGAGGATGGGCAGAAGTGAGCACGTGCCAGTGAAGTTATTCTGCATGGCACACACGTCCCTGCACTTGCACTGCACTGCACCGCACGCACTGCATATCGACATGCATATCGACGCGCCCGCCGGCGGCCGCTCCAAAGGCGTCGTTCGTCGTCACCACGCTCGGTGCCAAGTCGGGTCGCGCATATCGGGGGCCGCAGACCGGATCGAGTCATTTCTCGGCTGTCACTCTTGGATTTCGGGACGGTTTTTTTTTCAGTGATCTCATGACAATTTCCAGTCATTTGGGGGTCGGCTTCGTACGATCTCACTACGGTTTGCGGCATCTAGGGGACGATCTCGGCCCGGACCAAGTCCGAGACGTTCGGGCAGAAGCACGAGGCTCCGGAGCCACTTGCAGACGGACAGCGCCTCGTGGCCCGGGTCCTCGTGCCACAGCCAAGTGCAGTCTCATTTTCATCCGTACAGGGTGAGGCGAAATGCACTTTTTTTCTTGTTCTCTCTCTCCATGGAAAATGCCCAAGGGATTCCACTCCACCCTGTACATTCCAGGCCTAGGTTGTCCAGACGGGAAAGACAGTAGAAACGAGATTTAAAACTGCTGACTGAATAAAGTAAGTCACGATCTAGCAAAGTCACCTCAACGCCACTGTTATGTGGCAACGCTGTAAACGTCTCAGTGCAACTTTCAGTTCTTCTCATCAACGCAGGTTTTACTACTTTTTCAACTGCATTCTTTGGCATTGTTCGAGTACATTCAAAACTACATTTTCCGTACTTCCCCTATACTTTTTTAGATCTTCCACAGTACATTTTTCAGTACTTCCGCGATGGATTTTTCAGGACTTTCCCCGAACTTTTTTCCAGTGCTTCTTCAGTTCTCTTTTCAGCTTCTCTTCAGTCAGTGATTTCAGTACGACTTTCGGTGAATTCTCAGTGATTTACACACCCCAATTTTGGCCCCTTCAGCACTTGGATGCGCGATTCCGGTACTTGTTGTTGCTCTGTTAGTACTTGATTTACACCCACTCAATGACTTCAGGACGTAATTTGACCGCGTGACTCGATGATTTTCGTGCGTGATTTAGTGAATTCACGACTCCAGAAACGTTTGCAAGAGACGTGAGACGAGATCGATGCGCAATCTATTGCTTACAGCGCATTGTATAACATACTACACAATCTATGGTAAAAACACGCTCATAAACATAGGACGTTGAAGCTGCGACAGGTGCGACGCCGTCGAGAACAACGCGTGCAGAGTCGTCTGAGCTCAATGCACATTATACATACGGCTCATACAAAACTCTACTACATATTTACAGATTACAGATACATATCCACTGTTGACACAAATTGAAAAAAAGTGTTCCTCGAATAAAGTTGCAAATATCTTTGAAAAATACCAGGTGTACTCTTTCACAACATTACTCAATATTATGAAAGCTAAATGACGAACTGTGACTCGCAGTTTCGGAAATTGTTAAATGTCATTGTTGGTGACACCGTGATGTCATCTTTCAATGCGTGATTTTGCCTCTTAAACTGCAGGAACAGAAATATTTGTGCTGAGCTTATAACAAGTTCTACATCCGGATTATATGACTGTGTGGTTCAATTTAGAACACTTTTAAAAGCACCAGCTTCAGCTGACTTGAGATTTGAGCAAACTTCCCCCCCCCATGTAATAATATATTTAAACTTACATAGAACACGTTACGTGGACATTCAAAACTGCTGCTCCTATATACTTGCTCCAGTTCATCACTTAAAAAAGTATAAATAGGAAGAAGATATTTTAAAACTGCACCAACCTCCCATTCGGGTGAGCAAGCACAAACGCCTTGAGCAGCGCAACTGATTCACCTTGTCATCTCGCAACCTCTCTCAAGTCATTGTCCAGTAGAGCACGCTTGTCAGGACCTCACCTCAGCAGTGTTTGCTCCTCATATCCGCGTTGGCAGGCAAAATCTGGGATGGCAAAGTGTGATCCCAATCAGATGACTTTTGTGGCAACCCTGAGGTGACCCAGAAATGCTGCTTTTTTCCCCTTGAGGTGTCACACTTACCAGTCTTTCTTTCCTCCTAAAGATGCGTGTGCGAGCAAACACTTGACAGGTGTGGACGGTGGCGACCGCCTGCACGCTTAAAGCGATGTCCATGGCCATCGTCGTCCCCATCATGGGCGACGAAGCTTCTGTTGTGTGGACTACGAACATGGTGAATCCTGTTTTGGTCTAGCTTGATGCCAATCTGGCACGTGGACTTTGTAATTTATCGGCTAAAAAGCGTTATAACTTATTGTTAAAAAGCGTTATAACTTATTGTTCAAAAGCGTTATAACTTATTGTTCAAAAGCGTTATAACTTATTGTTCAAAAGCGTTATAACTTATTGTTAAAAAGCGTTATAACTTATTGTTAAAAAGCGTTATAACTTATTGTAAGAATGTTGTGACCAAATGAAATGAACCTTGTAATAAGCGTGATCCACTGTAACAAAAGTCGGTCAAGTGTTGATTTTGTGGCGTTTTTTTGCCACTCGTACTTTTCCGCTCAGCACCTTGTCAACCATCTTGTACCTGACAAAGTTTTCCCTCCATTGACGTAAATCAAACCTTACTTGACCAGGCCGCACTTATGACGAAGCAACAAGTTGATGGCGTCAAAAATCGTGCTCACCCTGTACGTGTTTTTACTGCTGCCCAGAACTGCTTGGACGCCCTGTACGGCCGGCAGACACTGCCTGTGTACCCAGTCACCGCGGCCTTGACACTTGTCTGAACACCCTGTAGAGCTGATAGGACTCACCCTGTAGCTTCATAGACTTTCCACTGTCCGCTGCGCTTTTCCCCCCAGGGAAAGCCCTTCACTGGGCAGCTTGAAAGCTCCAACGGATCTTTCAACCCGTGAGCATCCTCAAGACTTTCCTACCCAGGGAAAGGCGGTCTCGGGGAGGGGGACGTTGGAAAGTTCAGGAAAGGTCAGACTGATAAAAAGTCTTATTCTCATTCTTCTTCAAAAAAAAATGGGAAGTCACCGCAGACTTTCCGGATGCTTTCGGCGCAAAGAAGAGGGCTTGTGTTAGTGAATCTCAATGCCTTGATTTTTGTCATCCTCATTTTTTGGGTCTCCAAAATCTCCTCCATGGGACAAAAACTCACTAACACAAACGGTCCTCCTTGCACCCATTGGCAGTCATGTGGTTCTTCTTGCTTCTTCTTCTTTCATGCAAGCAAAAACTTCTCTTTTTTTGCAAACTTGCCAAATTGGAGAAGATTTTTCTTCCTGCTAACTTTTTTTTTCTTCTTCTCAGCGATGAAAGAAGCCAACTGACTCAGACATCCGACGAAGGAGGCAGTTTTAATAAGAGAAAAACTTCTTATCTCTGTCTCTTCGAATGCCTTTTGAAACAAAAACATGGGAGTTTCTGCTGTTTTTCTCTCTCTATCACACTTTGGAAGAAAAAAAAATTCGGAAAAAGAAGAGGTGGAAAAAAGGAGCACAGGAAAGACACGTCTTTATCGGTGGAAACGATTCAACCAACTGCAGCAGCAGCAGCAGCAGCAGCAGCAGCAGCAGCTTCTGATATCTCCTCTCGGTGGGGGAGGAGGCGCGCACGCGCGCACACACACCAGCCCTGTGCTGCGCACGCGCGCGCACGAGGACAGTGGAAGGCGCATAATGGAGACCAGGATCAGTGGGATGATTTCCATCTTCCTTTGCTGCATAACTGATGTTCTGAGCAGAAAAGGTCAGATTGAATCTGTGCATGATCGAGGATTGTTCGGGTGGCCTCGACGACCTCGGCATAATAAAGTCTGCTACGAAATGTGGAATTTTTCTGCACTGTTCGTTTTCAAAGGCCAGAATTGCAAGCATAACTCGGTGTGCGTCAGTCTCAGCAGAGCAAACTTACGATCTGCATATTTCTAGTCATATTTCTAGGATTTCCTGAGTCTGCCAGAACTAGATAAATCACTACACAATGTTAATGAAAGGCTTGACTGTCCTCAATGTAGCTGTCCTCTTATCAGGATGTCTAGTTGACTGCATTTTTGGCATGCAAAAAGTGGTCCCACTTATCCAGATTCCACTGTAATTCTCACACACGCACAGAAGCTCTGTAGCACACACACACACACAAGGTGAAATTCAACACATGCTCACGCACACACAGACAGACAGACAGACAGAGCGAGGAGAAGAAGAAAATGGGAAAGGACGATAAGCCACAAAGCGTAAATAATGCGAAGATTTGGCTGAAAATTATTTTGTCGTTACAGCCAAAGAAATGGCTGAAAACAATATATTGTTTGTGGTTATTGTTTGTTCTGCAGGGCGCTCAAACCTGCGGCTGCAGGGGTTGTTTGTTTGTTTGTTTGTCACCGTCCAAAGTCCATTTATTTATTAGTGTCTGCTGGTGTGGATTGATTTGCCTCAGGAGATATAAGTAAATTTATATTGCGGAGACATCATTCGAGTTCAATGTTTGGGGCCGAAGAACTCGATCTTTCTAAACCTGTGACAAATTCTCGTTAGTGCATTTGCGGTTACCAAATGAGGTTAAAAAAAACCAGTGAAATTTGGCTCGTTCGCAATAAAAAAAAAGTCTGCATGTCTGAAAGTGAGATTGGAATTTGAATCAACTAAGGAAATATCGATTATTTTTTTTTAGAAAAATTGACATGATTTTAGTGCAACAAACCTGTGTAACGACTTAATTCTAATTCCTTCACGAGTTTGACTTGACGTTGAACTAGGCTAATCCGTATGCTAAAGTCCGAGTGCCCAAGTGAAATTTTTCTAACTGTGAATAAGCAACAGCAGAGTTTGACAAGGAGCAAAGTCAAGAGCACAAGTGAAGAATAGAGAGTGAAAAGAGAGAAAATCTGCTCGTGCAAACGCGTCCTTAAGGAAAAGTCTGTATTATTAGATGAAGAAAAAAGAATCTCTCTGCGGGAGACGAAGCTTCCACTCACGTGACGACAGAGACGAAGGAACGATTCTTCCCCACCACGTGTGTGACTTCATACGCGACGCAAGGGGTGGCGCCAAAGAGGGGGGGGGAGGCACATCAATACCCCCTGCAGTGATAACATCCCGCTACTCATCCGACAAAAGGGTTCCACAGGGTGGACAGAGAGACCGCGTGCAACTCCGAGGCAAGCACGTGGCAACCCTGACCGCCAAGGAGCAGCACATTCTGGTCGGGAGGGCGAAACATTGTCAAGCCAGGAAGTCCTTACCCGAATCGTGGCAACCCTGACCGCCAAGAAGCACATTCTGGTCATCGGCAGGGATGAACTCATGTGTCATTTTGATGCAGATATTCCAAGTGTGGCAACCCCTCCTGACATCAGCAGGAGGAGTTTGGTGAGTAAGAAAACACATCTTGTCCTAGGTTGTAGCAACCAGAAGCAACCAGGTCCTTTTGGTGGCAGTGCTCCAGGCGTGGCAACCCTGATCCAATGGAATGGAATGAGCAATTTGTCACTCTGGCAGCTCTGCCCAACGCAAGCTAGTTGATCAAACAAACACGTCGAGTCGTCCAGACCTGCCAAACATGACGTCAATGCCAGTAAAATTGTAAGACTGTCTCGTGTCCAACTTGAGCAAGATCAAGGAGGACTAAATCTGCGATTGGGGGCCCGGTTATAGCGCTGACCTTTTTTTTTTGATGTGCATAAGCGACTAAAGGTGGACACGACGAGTGAGGACATTGGGATGGAGAGGAACATGTTGGAGTTCCAAACGTGCTGTTGATAACGCTCCTGTGGAGGATCTCGACGCCCCCGCACAACGTGAAATGCCAGGAGAACTGTTCTTTTCTGTTGTTTTGCTTCCGTCGGTTTCCACCTCAACTGCCGCCCTCCACTTGCTCATCACTGGCTTGTGGTCGATATGGCAACCCTGATTGGGTAAAGCTGTGCTGTGCAACGCTCATGATCAGTTGCACTGTGCGCCCAACAGTTTGCAATTAGCCACCCTGTGTATTTTGTTATCGCTAATGCGTCCTTAGTCCTCTTGGCCATCAGCGCCCACAGCTGCTTTTGCCTTAAAAAAAAGCTGCCTTTAGACCTCCCAAGCTGAGTTCAGCGAGGGCGGAAAGCACAGCCATTTTTGCCTGTGCAAGGCTGCCTTAAGACACGTTCGACAGGTGGAACAGGAGGGCAACAAAAACGTTGTCAAAAGCACAACCTTCTTGACTGAAGAGCCATCAAAATCCGTCACAAAGGCCGAGAAGAAAGGACCCTCAAATTGTTTTAAAGTCTCAAGTCCAGTAATTGGCATCCTTCTGGGCTCTTAAACTTTGAAATGTACAAATGTGTTTAGGACAAGTTTTGCCAGTTATGTCTTTGCTCGGAGATCCAGGCTCTTCTCTACCCAAGTCCAGTCTTCCACGCAGCCTTTTACTCGTACAAAGGCTGGAAAAGTCCATTTGTCTCGAGGTCCCCAAGAGAGGCTGTCGAAAAATCTCTTTGGGCTTCGTTTTGGCCTAAGGGCTGGAAGAGACTTCTTTTGAAATGGAGCTGCGATGATTTTTCATCCGCTGCTACCTGGGGGGAGACTTGAAAAGGTGGGAAAGAAGACACCTCTGATAACAGGACCAACCTGGAGAGACAGAGATTCTGCTGTTACCATCTTGAAAAAAGTTTGCGAACGTTTTTCCTCCTCTCAGATGGGGGAAAAAAGGTTTCATGTTTAGTTGGGGGTGGTTCCAAGACTGTCCGTCTGTCCGTCTGTGCATCTATCTGTCCGTCTGTGCATCTATCTGTCCGTCTGTGCATCTATCTGTCCGTCTGTGCATCTATCTGTCCGTCTGTGCATCTATCTGTCCGTCT
>JAAUXU010042529.1_pt1 | contig 11601 bp, 14 predicted proteins | sample 7278151 | NCBI WGS metagenome assembly JAAUXU01 (sample SAMN14350113, study PRJNA611818) | marine sediment metagenome | isolation source: surface marine sediment (1.8m) | place: French Polynesia: Moorea | collected 2018-08 | reverse complement strand
GACGCAAAATTGGCGCACTCTGGGCGGTTGGGAAGACGTACAGATCCGAACAGACACAGAGTTTTCCAACAAATATTCCCGTCGTCGTCGTCTCAGCAGTACCTTTTTAAATTGGAACAAACTTTTTCCTCTTGCGCCAGTGTTCCGTCAACCGATTGTGGCATGTCGCCTCCCGGCCGCCGTCCCCGGTCGGTCGGTCCCGATTTGGAGGAGAATAACCTTGATTCCCCCGGCGGCCTTTTCGGAGAAGGGCAAGAGGGAGAAGGAGAGGGAGAATGGGAAGAGGGAGGAGCGCGCGCAGTTGTTATTATTCAATGGTGACTTGAGAAGGAGGTGGGAGGAGGTGGGAAGAGGGAGGAAGGGGGCGGGGCGGAAAAAGCAGGCACGGAAGGGAGGGAGTAGAAGGTGAGTTTTTGTCGTCGCCTCCGCCGCCGTTATCGAGTGGCAGCCGCGAGGGGCAACACCGCTCCAGTTGGAAGAAAAGTCAGTTCTGCCTTTTTTTGGCTTTTCCCTTCCCTTTTCTTTCTTTTCCTTTCCCCCCACCTCCAGGTCAATGCCGCCTTCCCGGGGGGAAGAAAGAGGAGGAGGAGGCACAGCTTCAACAGTCAGCGTCGGACGCGAAAGGGTCTCAAGGGGGGAGGGTAATAATAGCGACTCGATTGACAGCGTCGTCGTCGTTTCTTATGGTGTCAAACTCGTACGCTCGGAGCCTGCAAATTCGCTTCTGATCAAAGAAGAGTTTTTTCTGTGCCGTTGTTAACTTCAGACACCCGAGAGTTTCAGGGATCTTCCTGCCTCCATAGGGTGGGAAAGGAGACACCAGTCCCCCTCTCCCGTTCCATCCCTCCAGTACAAAGAGAGGGGGGGATGGAGGTGCATACACCTTATGCCGGTAGTTGCAAAACCGTGCACTTTGCCTCTCCTCATCCTGCATTTGCCCCGAGCGGGGGAGGCAAAGGGAAAGAAGAGCACTCTCTCCTCTTTGGGGCGGAGAAAGTGAGCGGTGAAGTGAATATAACTGTGCGTTGCAGAAAAGTGGAAATAGGAGGAGCTCGCAAAGAGAAAAAGAGATGCTAGGGGGAAAGAGGGGAGAAGAGGTCTCTTGAAATGAAAATTACTGAGCACCTCATAAATTTGTGGCTGTGCAAAGGGAGCCGGAAAGGGAGAGGGAGAGGGGGAGCAGAAGGGGGCTCTACAATGTCTCCATAAGGGTGCTCCGCGAACCTCAACCAACTTTTATCCAAGATGCCGAAAGAAAGCCCGAGAAACTCAAGAAGGACAAGGAGGAGGAGGAGGAAAAAGTTTTCCTAATATCCGCGCGGCGAAACGGGAGAGGGGAAAGGGGGGAAAAGAAGCATCTCAAATCTCCCTGTCGTGAGGGGTAAATTGAGGATGTGTTGCCTCCGCCTCCTCCGCCTGGGCCAAGATGTCTTTCGCGTTCGGTGTCCGCGTGGGCGGCGACCCGCCCATCCGCTTCAAGATGGACGCGTCCAAGGCGATGGCGCTGCTGGGCTTCTCCACCTCGCGCATGGTGGAGGACACCACTCTGGGCGAGATCCAGACTGCCTTCATGTTCAAGGTCCATGCCATCGAGATGCAGCCCGCGCACGACGCCAGGGCAAAGCAGACCAGGAAAGACGAGCTCAGGAAGGTCAACGAGGCTTACCAGTTCCTCAGGAGGAAGCAGAGGAACCTGAGCGGCAGGACAATGTCGCAGAATTGGCAAGTGGCCTCAGGCAAGGGGAAGCTGGTGCAGCTGCTGGGGGCGGTGGGGAAGGCGGCGGCGATGGAGAAGGGGGAGGACGGGGAGGGAGGGGAAGATGAGGACGGGGGCGGTGGGGGTGGGGGTGGAGGAGGAGGAGGTCTCCTGGGATTGCTTAAGAAAAAGGGCGAAATCAAGAGCGCCCCTCCGACACCTGGAACGGTGGCGCCGCCGACGCCAATCATCAACGGAGACTCCGACGCAATCAAGGCAGAGGCGGCGAGTGCAAAAGAGGCGGCGGTAGCGCTCCTCAATGGCGTCAACGGAGCGGAGGAGGAGAACAACGACGACGTCAACAGCGTCGTCAGCGAGAGCTCCAGCTGCAGCCTGCCCAACGTGGACTACGGCACCGACGACGAAGACGAGGACAGAAGCGGGGACAGCGAGGGATCGACGGCGCGCGGGAACGAGGATGGGGACGAGGCAGCATTATCGTCGGGGAAGCCATCCCTGTCCTCCCCACCTCCTACCAGCAACAAAACCTTAGAGCAGCAACAGCAGAAGACTGACAACGGCGGGGGAGGGGGGGCAGTGCCAAAGGTGTTCTCCAACACGGTGTGGGAGAAGGCGGCCAAGGAATCCGCTTCCATCTTGGCCGCTTACCCAGCGGAGAAGAAAAAGGTCGACGGTGCAGGGAAGGCCAGGAAAAAAGCGGCTGCGGCGGCATCCTCTGGTGCTGCTACCAACAACAAGACTCCATCGAGGGCGAGGAGCAAGAGTTCGAAGCGGATCAAATCATCGTCGCAACAGCAACAACAGAAACAGAAACGACCACCATCACAACAACAACAGCAGCAACAACAGCAATCAAAGAAGGAGTCTTCGAAGCCGGGGCCCCCGCCGATTAAGGCTCCGCTGACCAACGGTCACATGGTATCCGGCTCGGTATCATCCACCACCACCAAGGGATCCCTCAGTTCTTGCTCCTCCAAGGACAGGAGGATGTCAATAGACTCCACCTCCACCCTGGACAGGGGCAGGTCTTCCTCGGCGAGGAAGCTTCTCAACGGCGACGCCTTGGCGGAAGGGAACAGCAGTAGCAAATCAGGCAACAAGACAGGCCGCCTCTCTTCCTCCTCCAAGTCGAGGAAGCCACAGTTCGCCAAGACCTCCATCAGGAGCCACAAGTCTGCCACCGCCCTCAAAGCATACGACCCGGCCTCCGCCGCACTGTCCGCCGCGCCCTCCGCCAACACCACGCCTACACACTCGGCGCCGGCGCCGGCGACAGAAGCCAAGAGTCGGCACGGCAGCGTCGACGAATTTTCCTCTGTCGGCGGCAGCGGCGGCCCGAAACTGATCTCCCTCACCTCGGCGTCTTCCGCCGCCGCCGCCGACAGGAAGAAGAAGGAGCGGCGGAGACAGGAGCTCAAGATCGATCTCCCGCCCCCGCTGACCCCCGCTCCGACCCCGTCGCCCAGGATAGGGAGGCGGAGGAGGTCCCGCGTGAGTTCGGCGGTCCCTTCGCCGCTGCCATCAACCCCCTGGTCGCCCTCCAACAGCAAGAAGTTCTTCCCCACTGAAGAGGGTATTAAGAAGGCCTTCTCCCACACGGACGTGAGGGGGGCGTCGGCCAACAGCAAGAAGAAGAAGGGGAAGGACAAGGAGAAGGAGAGCGACGCTGAGGAGAGCATCAACAGCTACATCAAGAGGGAAACCGGGGCGGACATATTGCAGCTCAGGCCAAAGGGGTCGACCAAGGAAAAGGAGAAAGTGGAGGGGTCGAACAAGACAAAGAAGAAGAAGAAGAAGTCTGCGCTTGCAAAGTCATCAGACTCCGTCTTCTTCCCCAGTTGAACCAGGAATCCTTATGAAGAAGGATGCACACACCGATGCTTTTATAAGCAGACTCGTCATGTCCCCTGATGGATTTCATGTGGAAATGGCGTTATTTCCTGGCCACGGCGCATTCTCAGCGCTCCCCGGCAGAGGTAAGAGAAAGGAAACATGCAAAGGAGGTTTCAAGTCTACACTTTACACATAAGAAAGCTTTTAAAATGGAGATGGAGTAGGGAGGGGGTCAGTTTTAGAAGAGTAATCTAACACGGATGAAGCGCCGCCGCTACTTCATGCTTTCCCCCTCCTCCATCCATCCCCTATCTCGCCATCTCCCTCTCTCCCGGGGGAGTTTAAGAGAGACGAGGAGGAGAGGGAGTACCACCACCACCATATGGTGCGAGTTGTAGCGCCCCTTCCTCCCTCCCTCCGCTCTTCCGCGAAAGCGCCGGCGGATCTAGGAGGAGAGAGCGGGTCTTCCCCCATCCCCACTCCCTCCTCCCCCGAGTTTCCAAAACTTGTTGAAGATCCATTAAAACTGCCGCCGAGGGGGATGGAGAGTGGAGGGGGGGAAGAAACTAGACTGGAAAGGGAGAGAAGGGAAGGGAATTGGCTGCCCGCCCTTTCTCTCCCGCCCGAGCCTTTCAAAACGCCGCCGCAGAGAATCCCGGCAAAACGACGACGTGGGATGAGGGTGGTGATTTGGCCTGGGGCAAAACGCTCAGGGGCCATAATAATCTAGATTGTCAGAATCGGTTTTGTCTTTGGCCTAGAAAACGTCTGCCAAAGTTGGCGAATGTTGGATATTCCGCGATGGAAGTCGGGAGAGGGGATCTCGGCGGCGCCAAGTGTACATTTTATAGCCTTCTTTCAATTTTATCCTCTCTCCTTTCCCTGTAACCTCCCACCACCTCTTCCATTTTTTCTCGGCACTCACACACCTACACGTATACCTACCCACACCCACTAGACTCCTTCTTTTCCTCCCGTCTTGATCCTAGCCGCGAAAGAAGAAGTAGGAGCCCACACACACTCACGCAAGCGAGGAGGAGGTGGAGGTTGGAGGGAAGGGGCGGTTTTTGGGGCTCCTTTTGTGCCCCGCACTAAATATGTTTTCTGGATGGGTGAGCATGGAGGGGAAGGGAGGAAGCGAGGGAGGCACTCGAGTTTGAGCCCAAGCCACCTTCCTTCTCCACTCCTGCAGTTTCTTCACCGTTGCGGGAAAGGGGGGAGAGGAGGAATGTGGAGCCAAGAGGAGAGAAAGTGGGGAACGAAGGAGGAGGCTTTTCCTCTCCCTCAATCTCTATGTTTACACTTTTTTATGCAAGCTCCATCCTTCTGCTCTCCCCTCCACTCACCCCATTCCCCCCTTTTCCTACGAACCCTTTTCTCTACCTCTCTCCTCTCCCGGTTTTTGCCGTAGTAGAACCAGAGTGCTGGCTGGAAGTACACCTTGCGTCTTGAGCCGCCGCCGCCATCCCCCAAAAGGGGGAAGGAGGGGGAGGTTGAGTAGGCGGAGTGGGGCAGGATCGAGGAGGAGAGTTAGTCGAGGAGGAGGAGGAGGCCAAGTTAGTCGTCGTCGTCTTAAAGGGGTAGAAGCCGGCTAAGGAGCCCGCTTCCCCGCAGCCAGTGAGAGGAAGGGAGGGAGGGAGGCTAGGAAAGATACCCTCTCCTGAGTCTTCTCCCTCATTCCTACTTCCCATCTTCCCCTTGGAGAGAAGGAGGGGAAGGGAAAAAGGAGAAAGGAAAGACAAGGTAAATGGGAAAAATTCACGATCTGCTGAGCACCCACCAACAGGCAGCGGCGGGGGAATGGGACAGAGGAGGAGGAGGAGGAGGAGAGGAGAGTCGCCTTGAATGCTCAAATAGTCCCGACTTACGGAGAAGGAGGTCGCTTCGTTTCTTCGCGCAGTTAAAGAAACGAATTCTTCGGCCTCTAAGGGGGTGTATTGCTTATGTGAAATAGAAAACTCTACGTACCGTTCAATGTATTCGCCTCGCTGCATACTAAGGGGGAGGGAGGGAGGGATCGACAATCACAGTAATTACGGCTGATTTCCGCAAATCCTTCCTTCCCACCCACCACCTCATGCTTCTTCCTCAATTTCCCGCTTTCCAATCACGCCGCCCCCACCACCACGGATCAGCCAAGCGGAGGGGAGCAAGGAAAGGAAGAGAGAAAATGCATTTTTATGCGTGCGCTGCTGGGGAGAGAGGAAGAGCTAGGGAAGAGATGCAACCACTATGGAAAGTCTGAGGGGGAAATGCAACCCCGCGGCAAAAAGTGCATCGTTTTGCACTTCTTCTTTCTCGGACCGATCAGTCTCTGGGGCGCTTTTTAGTGCCACGCTCTGTTGGGAAAGTCGGCAAATCTCGCCCGCCCCCCACCTACCCATTTTGGGGGCACAAATTGGCCCCCCTCTGCTTGGAATCAGAGGCGGCCGCAAAGGGCGGCAATTTTGCGTTCTCATTTTCGTTCGTTGTGGGCACACCTCCATCCTTATTTACTTATTTTTTTGCCTCGTCTGCGGTCTTGAGTATAACGTGAACCTCTCTTACATTTTTTTATCAGAACGACACGGTGAAGCTTGACTTTGACAACTTTGTCCATCTCTTCGAGGAGTACTACCTGTCGGACGACCCCGGCGCACTCGGCAACTTCATCAACGGAAAGCTGACCTACGACGAGGAAGAGAGCGAGGACGAAGACCCCGGGGCGCTGGTGAGAAGAGAGAAAAAGGCCACGCTTGGTTTTCCCCGAAATCGAGTTCGTTTAATTTTCAGTCCAAGACGGACCGTCGCGAGTCGACCACCAGCGTTCACTCGATGGACGAGGACCTGCGGGGCGAGGACGGGAGGCCAAGGACAAAGGCCATGATGGACGCGGACAAGGAAAAGAGCAAGGTGAAATTTAAAAAACCGTCATGGGAAAATACGGTGCATCTCGTTTCTACTTTCCCGATATTTTAGCCAATTTTCATGCACAACATTCTTCTCCTTCCTTACCAGAGCTCTATCCGGCTCCACGATATGGCCAAGAAGATGAAGACCAGCATGGACAGCACATGCTGCGTCCTGCTGTGAAAACAGGAGCACAAGAGGATATATTAAGCACCAAAAAAGAATTCGGCGAAGAGGAAGAAGTACCAGGATCGATCACAGAAGAATCCCCGCCTTCCGCTCACCCCAATCGGTTAAATCAAGAAGAAGAAGAAAAGTTTTGGAGGAGGATCGTTAGATACTTTCTCCCACCCCGTACAGTTTTGTTATTGAAGGCCTCTCCCTAGATACCCGACGGAAAGGCCGAAAAAAGAGGAAAGATCGACCTGTTGTTTTCTTTTTCTCCCTCAGTTGTGGTCGCGGGAAAAGAGGGGAAGTCGGTATAGCCAAGGTCAAACATCCCTCCCTCGATCCAGCCAACACGGTTTGGTCAATCCATTGCGTTCGTAACAGAAAAAGACACTGTACAATGGAAGTCTATTTATTCGCAGTTTCCCCCATACTCCTCTGTTCCTCCCCACTAATGCTTAAAGCATGTCTTCGTTACGCGCTCATAAGGGGCGAGTTGCTTCCGCCGCCGACACCTTTTAGTGTCTTTTTTTCGGGGCGTCCAAAGAGGGGAGAAGGGAGGGGAGGGGGGAGATTGATGGCTGCCTCGCTTCTCCCAAGTCGGTGGTTGTAGAAACGGTGGGAGGAAGGAGGAGGAGCCAAAGTGGTTTTCCCAGAAGTAAAGTACTGCTACTCCTCCACTTTTCTCTCCTCTTCCCACCCCCACCTTCTCCCTCCCTCCCTGAGGCCTATTCTTTTCCCTTCCCGGTGTTGCCTGCGCACTCCTTCGATCCCTTCTCTCTTCCACGAGGCCCGAATTCTCCCAGAAAACGGGGGAAAAGTGTAATGGTAGTAGTTGCTTTTGTTACGTACGGCTAGTTGCGCAAAAGCTACCTTTACCATGATTTTTGCTCGCTAATTTGGTTATTGGTTAAGGGGCAAAAAAGTTGCGACCCTCTCTTTCGCTTTCTGATTACGCTTGAAGAGGCAAGCCCGCAGTCACAGAGAGGGTCCATCGTCTAAAAAGAACTGGGGAGGGATTACTGCCCTCTTGGCAACTAGCAAGAGCTGAAGGAGAACAGTTTTTCGTGGTGTTTATCAGACCTTCACGGGCACAGTGCCGGCGGCTGCGGAGGCAGTTCATGCTTGTAGCAACCCCGTACTATTATGCTTCTCCTTCCCGCTCTTTTGCCCCCGCCGTGAAAGCAACACAGCCTCGATCGAAAAGGAAGGAAAAGAGAAAAGAAAGATCAAAGAAAGACTCCCCTTTCCCCTCTTTCTACGGTACACCCAAAAGACGCTAGAGACAAAGACAAGAGTTCACCTTCCCCCCCAGGAAGAAAAATCCATTCCAGCTTCTTTTTGTTTGTTTGTTTGTCTGAAGCTTCCCCTCACCCACTGAGTATATGTGTCTTCCTTTATTGAATTTTGCATCCTCGTATGGAGGCTTTTTTCGAGGGGGGAAAATCTATCTACTCTACGAAACATTCCATTTCCTTATAGTGATTCTTTGTAAGGGGGCGGCTAATTTTTTTTCTAACTTTGTTGTAGCCGAATATACCAGAGTTCTATGAGTCTTCCAAAAATAAATGTACAAATAGGCGAACCTGAGCGGCGGCCTCCTTTTCTAGAAAACAATACTTTATTGCTCGCAATTTTGTGAGATCTATCGTGAGAGTAGTAAGCGTTATTATGGACACCGAGATGATGATAAATGATTCGAAAATTGTTGTTTCTCCTCCCCCCGATCCTCCATCATGTGTGTTGCTCCACGTCCTCCATGGCCGAGGCCATCGACTTCTTGTCGTCGTCGTCGACCTTTGGCTGGTACTCCATGTCGTCGTCGGCCTCAGAGTCCTCCTTCTCCTCCTCGTCGTCTTCATCCTCCTCATCCTCTTCGTCCTCGTCCTCCTTCTCCTCGTCGGCGTCGGTCCTGGAGGTGGCGTCCTCGCCGTCGTACACGCCGCCGACACCGTGAATGGACCTGACAAGAAAAAGTAGCCGTTTTGCATTTCAGCACCTTTTGCGCCAGACATGTGCTGTCCTCACCTGACGTCGTCCAGCCTGTGCATGAGGCCCAGCTTGTCAACCTCCCTCAGCACCTGGAAGTGGCTCACCACGCAGAGCCACAGGTAGAACAGGAACGCTTTTGGACAAAGAAAAGAGAAAAGAAATTAGTACACGGAAGTGCACAGGAAAAAGTGGAGCAGGGAATCCTATCCCCCAAACTTTCGCGCCAATAACTCAGCCTACTGCACTTTTTTATCGTACAACAACAAGAAGGACGGGGAAACTTTTCTCCTCCTTATCCTTTTATCTGATTGCGCAAAGAAAAACAGGAGACAAAAAGTATTGCAGCAGGGTCAGTGGCATTGTTGCTTCGGTCGCTGCTATTTGCGAACGTTTGTTTTTTTCCAAACCAATGTTTTCGGGTAGTCTGTATATTTTAAAAAAGGAAACTTCTTTTTGTGGAAATGTGGGAGGGAAATACTCGACCAAAATTGGGAATATTTCCCCTCTTTCACATATTTCGGAAAAAATGCAACTGGATCATTGAACATTAAAATATTTTTATTACCCATGATCACTGCGAGTATGACCCCATATGCGATGCAGTCACTCGAGTCCTCTCCCTCAGGCTTGTATACGCCCATCACGATGACCACCACCACGCAGAAGACGGTGAGGGCAGCAAGGACGATGAAGTCGCACACGATCCACGGAAGGATGAACCAGTGCTTGCACTGGAAAAGCAAAGGGAATCTGATTAAAATTATGATGCCTTCGGCGGCGCCGAATATAAGAGGGAGGGCAGGGCAACCCACGACCCCCATCCCATGCGGCCTCATTCCCCCATGCATCCACCCTTCGTACGGGAAAACCCGTGTGGGCGCGAGGGAGGAAGGGAGGGAGGGGGCTTGCTTGGTCGGTCGGAGGAGGAGGAAGGAGGATTTGGGGGCATGGTAGGGGGGAGAAGAGGTGGAGGAGGGATTGTCCAATTCTTTGCAGTTTTATCAAATTGCACTTTGCACTTTCTGATAGTAGGAATATTTGAAGTGTATTTTCAAATTCATTTCAGATCAACGTCCAAACCCGCATGAGGATGGCATGCACGGAGGGAGGCTCCCTTCCCCCTCTCCCTCATTCTTCTCCCCTTCGCCCGCCTGAGGCGGAGGAGGAGGAGGAGGCGTTTGTTGTGTGAGGGGGGGATGGACAGAGGGGGATTGCGGTGGCGGAGGGAGCTTTCCTCCTCCTCCTCGTTCTTTTCCCTAATGTTGCTTCCGGTGGGAGGGAGGGGGAAAGGAAGGAAGGGGGCTTCAACCTATTTATGCAGCAGCCTCCTCCTACGACCAACATCTATGGAGGAGGCGGAGGTGGGAGGGAGGACGGAAAAGAGAATGAAAGTTTCCCTACGGCAAGAGGAGGAGGAGGACCAAAGGGAAGAGGGAAGAGAAGGCGAAGTGATTTTCCCTCCTTTCTCTCATCTGCGATGGCCTCAGAAGAGCGGGAGGAGGAGGAGGAGGGAAGGAAGGAGGGAGGGAGAAGGAAAACGACCGAAGGGGAAAAAGGGAAGGGCGTTATTAACCATCCATCAAAGCGGCTCTCACCCCTGCCCACACCCACACCCAAAACCCCGGTGCCGATATTTCATCCCCCCCATCCCTCTTTCTCCCTCCCTTCCTCCGTCGGCCAACCCCAAAATCTCGTCCCCGCAAATATTTCCGGGAATGAGGGAGGTAGAGGTGGAAGAGGAATTTGCAACCGGAAACGCGAAGGAGCGAAAAGGGAGATCCGCCTCCAACCTTTGATGTTCCGAAAATGGCAAGGAGAGCGAGGATGAGGAAGAGAGAGTACTTGACGATCGCCAGAGTCAGCCACAGGTCAGTGTCTGAAAACATAAAAATAAAAAATGCGTAGTGTGACTTTTTAATTTTTTTACGGGATACTCACTGTCTCTGAAGTCGTAGAGGGCGTCGCACCACCATGTGTCTGCGTTCTCCCCCGTCTTGCAGTCGTCGTCGCCCGTCATGGCCTCGCGGATGCGCTTCTCAAGGCCGTCCTCGCCCATGTCCAGCGCGGCGAACACGATGCCGGCGATGTAAGAGATCTGAGAAAAGGAGAAACATCACTGATTTTGCTATTTAAAGCGATTCCCCACTGACTCACCGCCGACAGCATGAGAATGGTCATTGTGCCCGACCGGGTGGAGAGGCACCCGCAGCAGGTCTTCATCACCGCCATCTTGACGACCTCGCGAAGCGCCGCCCGCTCGTGGGCCTCACTGCGAGCCTCGAGGATCTAGTCGTATATATGAAAAATGAAGAAAAAAAGGGACGGTAATTCTATTTCCCGGATACGCGCCGTAGTGGTACAAAAACAGCCGAAGTTCCCTTACAAAATTTCCCTGTAACCCCTGGGGGATTTTTCTTCTTCTTCTGTTCTATCTCCCTCGTCCGTCTCTCACGTTAAGGCGATGGCTGTCAGAAAAGTTTCCCCTCTTCTTCTTTTTCGAGACACGACGACCACCATTGCTGCGCCCGCATCGCGGCGGCGGCGGCGGCTACAGCGTGGAGCACGGTGGTAGTAGTAGGGAAAAGGGAACTTTAACGCAGTACCAGACTTTTCCCGTACTGGATATTGCGGGAAAAAGAAGGAATAAAAAACAGTTCTCTCTCTCTCTCTCTGCTCTCTCTCTCCCTTTCTAATCGATTTCCACTCTGTACTACCATCGCCCCTTTGGGTTGGACGGGCAGGCAGCCCATTCTCCCCAGCCGGCGCCCTCCCTCCCTCCCTCCCCATTTGGTAATCTATTTCACTGTTGAAGCACCCACAAATGGATCTCTTGATTGACAATCTCACCTTGTCCAGGTCGTCATGGTTGATCTCCCCCGCTCCTCCTCCGCCGTCGAAGGGAGAAATGTCGTACACTGCGTTCTCCTCCATCGTCCTGAAGATGACACCAGTACAAGGTTATTCGTTGTCTCCAAGATTGTATCATATTTCCCCCATTACTT
>JAAUXU010166219.1_pt1 | contig 11603 bp, 7 predicted proteins | sample 7278151 | NCBI WGS metagenome assembly JAAUXU01 (sample SAMN14350113, study PRJNA611818) | marine sediment metagenome | isolation source: surface marine sediment (1.8m) | place: French Polynesia: Moorea | collected 2018-08 | reverse complement strand
TGTTCAAATACTTTTGCACGGAAGTGTATGTCCCCCTTTATTTGTTCTGTTGCCTTGGCACCAAATCCGGCAACTTTTTCTTGAATAGCCTAAGGCTATGATTTTAATCAAACAATAGACATGATTGCTGGTCACACAAGTGTCCACGATGTAGCTGGTTAGTACTGAAAACACCTATGATTTTGCAGCAACTGATTTTAAGACTGTATAAGCAATCATCTTGTGGAGATTATCTTCTTTTGGCTGTGTATTGGAGGAAGCTATTATACGGAAAATCACTTTTTCAGTTTCCTCACACCCTACCATCCTCAGAGGCGGCCACCAATCCACCTCTTGGTTGCTGAAGTATTGCTACTACCTTTTCACTAGATGGCAGTGATGTCCTATAATAATGAGCATCCTCACACATATCACAAAAGATCGCTCTCTCCACCATTTGTACCACACCGATAGGAATATAGTGGACCACAATCAATTTATACTCTGAAAGCACGCATCATCAACTTGAGGGGGAAGCAGCATAGGTGTGGTCAATCTCCTCTCCCAATAAACTGGTCATACTTGGGAATGAAAGTCATACGGTCATCACCAAAAGACGCTGTTTCCTTGTTTCTGCTGCTGCTTTTGCTGCAAATGAGAATAGCACCTCACGATGACATCTTGCTTGGGAGGTGATTATGGCAAAAGCTAGCGTTGAAACAACCGATTTTGGGCCCCATTTCACCAGCATTTCGCTGCTTCGCTTAATACTGTTTACACTAAATACTAGTAAGTGTCACTTCTCACAACAGCTGACATGCTTTTCAAGTTATTCCTCGCGTGTGCGCGCTTCAGCTGTCCACTCAGTACCATGCTCTGGTTACCACACATACTTTTTGCAAGCACCTATTGAAGAAGAACAAACAATATTGGCTTTGCGGGTCAATTTTTTCATGCTTTTTTGGGATTGAGGTTTCCATGAAGAAAGACTGATTTTTCAGGCAATCGGTTTCTCTCCGCCGTCAGCAGCTCCGCTGTACTAAGCTCATTGGCTGCACACGTTCAAGAAATTCGAGGATGTCACACTTTGAAAACTTTGAGTCGGCTCGAATGATACTGTGAGGCGAGCCAAGTCAAGCCTGACTCGACTCGGCTTGGCAACGCGGCGAGAAGCGCCGACTTGTTATACGGCGCTGCCCGATCCCCAACCAGCAGAGTGGTCCCCGCTTATGAGGGCACCGGGGAAGCCACATCGGATAGTCAGGCTTTTTCCCCGCTCATTTTGAGACCATTAGAAAGACAATTCTTCCTGGCCGTCAGGCTCATGCACAACGTGCATCTCTCGTCACATCTGTTAGAAAAACAACGCACCAATTTATGTACTACTTTAAGGTTTGAGAGACAATCTTGTTGACTTCTTTATTGATCTGCTGGACCAAATCGATGCTCCCTCGCAGCAGCAACGCCCTTCGCAAGCTCTGGCAGCTGCCAGCACTTCTTTGTTGCTTGGCCTCTCGTCTTCCTCGTCGAAGGACAATGGTTCTGATGCACTAATAGTAGCTAATCCGAAACATTCTGTACTGCGCACCTGTTTTGGTAATGATCATCGGACATCAGGCCACCCGCGGTATAAATGCACTTTCTCGCGTCCCAAAAAGCCCTTACAAGCGGAGTCAACTGTGCGGAGTAGAATCTAGGATCGATTCTTTCCTAAGTTCTCCTCCCCAAGTTGTGGCAAAATCGTGAGTTTTTTCAAGGAACTAAGATTCTCTTCAGAAATGGGGCGAGCTTTTAGTTAGTCAAAAAGCATGCTTATAGCATAGCCTCACGTTTTGCTCACATTTTTAGCCTGTTGGACCTGACACTGCGGTCTTTGACGAGGATGCTTGATGATTTCTTAATCTAAAGTCAAGCGCCAGCAAGGTAGATTTCAGCTCAAATTACTACTAGAAACACTGATTTGACTCAGGTCGATCCAAGAGTACCCCCACTTATCCTTCAACTATCTAGCTAGCTATGGTAATGAGGATTTGTCAAATCAAAAAAGTTGACCCTCACAGTTATGTTCAACGCGAAATACCCGTAGGACCAAAGTTTTAGCCGTCGAGCAGCTTCTAGATAAAAATTTTAAAGCCAGTGACACTGCGCATTACAATACTCGCTCAATTGGTTGTTTGATATTCAATCAGGACGATTCATTTGCTGCTTGTTCAACAATGGTCGGTGTTAGGGCTTTTCTGAACTTACAGGGCTGACCCGGGGACCGAAGGTGCTATAGACACTTCAAGGACAGTGGATAGTTTCTGTATGACATTGCCGAAATATAACGATAATCTTCAGACATTGCGATTTTTGATGTTCCAAAATATGGCGATGTTCCATGTCGAGACGATGCATTGTATATGATCTATCGACAGATCGCACAGTCTTAACTTACCTTATTGCAATAGAAAGACAGTAAATAGCTCACAGAGCAGTGTGCTCATGGATCCTTGGACACAGCTTGTGTTTTGGTGTGCGTCATGGTAATGAGATGCAGTCTTGGCATCACAATTTGATTAATTTGAGGTAAGAGAGCTTGTGCATAAAACTGTACATACGTGTATGCTTAATATTTCGTGAGATATTTGCTTCTAAAGTCAACCTTGCGTGCATCAGGGCGATGGCGTAAATGAACAGCAATGCAATATACTTAAATGTTGCCCTATTCATCCCTAACTTCCTTACCCAAAGAATCGATTAACGAATGGTCACATCTTTTCTTCTTCTAAGCCGAAAAGAATCGAGAATCGACGATTCGGAAAATTTGAGGTATCGTTGTTCACCTTAAATACATTAGAAAACTTAATGCGTCCAATCAGAATCATCAACCCTGCGAGACTATCTGACTTGACTGAACTATGAATGCGGTCAAACTTATGAACAACCCTTTGTAGATCGTTTAAGGCCTGGTTCCATAACTAAAAGCTCATCCTAGAAGGACCAAAGGGTTTTTTTTCCCAACAGACCATGAACTGGGTGGATTCTTGTTGGCAGGCTTCTCCTGTCATAGTTGGCTAGCAATTGATTTGGCACATTATGAGGGTGCTCGACCTTCATCGATTGTTTATACGTACAGGCAAGAGTAAAAGGCTCTCAGAGTTTCAAGCTCTTGCTCCTCTTGCCGTCAAGTCACTTGGCAGCAGATGCTCAAAAAAAAACTTACAGAAGGATCCTGAAGTGAAAGCTTTAAAATTAGCGGTCCAAATTAGAAAATGCGATCTCTACAAGACTTTGAGCAGGTACCCTCATTGTCCTGGAAGCTGTAACTAAAGGCACCACCTTGTTAACTTTTTCATGCATGAACAGGACTTCAGGGAAAGGGCTGCTTCCACAGTCTGCTGTTTCTCACACTGCGTTCATCTGCATAGGGTGATCTTACCGCACATGAACCGGGTGGAGTAGAAGTGCCGCAGGTGCAACTTGGTCTAGATTGAAATCGTTTGGTGGACGACGCGACTGAACATCCTATACTACTCCAGAGTTCTGGAGACAAGATTCAACTGTCGAGGCACCCAGTACCTGCTACAACACGGCGATCGAAGTATACTTGGCATTCACAGGACTTCGTCGAGGACCTCAAGGGCGGCAAAGAGAGATAAGAGGAGGGTTGGACTGCTAGACCGCTGCACCAAGTATCATTCACCAAAGATGAACTTAGTCTAGACTATATTTACGTACCGCATTGGAAGCGTTCGCTGCTATCAGTACTGATCTAGGCACACACGGTCTAGGCCTCACAAAGGCCTTCACATCTGCACCCGTCTTGGCTCGCATACAAGCACACAAACGTCGACATGAACAGGACTGGCACGCACATGTAGTTTAGCACTAAAAAATTTGCCGGGTGTCGAGTAATCAGCTAGCACTGAAATGACATTGCGTAGTTCGGGGTCGTTAACAGGGAGATGGCAGCGGGCCCAGCCCCAGAGCCCGAAAAGGCCTACGGGCATCTTCTGTCGTCAGCTCGAAGAGCTCGAAGTCCGACTTTTTGGTCCGTCCCTCACTGCATTTCCCTCTCCATGTAGTTGTACTGTGGTGCTCACTCTTCGGTCTGTTTAGCGGAGCTGCCAGCCGAATACTTTTTGTTCTTTTTATATTATCCTTGCTCAAAACATCGCTTGCACTGGCTAAACTCTCCTCACCACAGGGTGTGCATGGGCTAATGTGCGTGCGTGTGTGATATCTACTTTGCAAAGGTTTCGTTTCGCCCTGGTTTCGCTTCAATTGCTGTTCTATTTTACACTGAACTGTATTTCGAGATCGAGAGAGAGAGAGATCCAGATGAAACTGGATATACAAAACAAAGGGGTGGAGAAGCTTGATCAACACATACATAAACGCATACGTTGCATGAGGGAGAGATTGGAGGTGGATCTAATGTAGAGATAGGTCACGCTCATAATCATACTACAATTGCCAATGCAGAAGAACACGTAGTACACGATGTCCCACCGGTACTGACCATTTTAAAATGACCATGTCTCAGCCCCTACTCAACTGATTTTGTAGGGTGTAGCATAATGAATGGGGTTTTGTAGGATAATTAGACATTTTATTTGTAACACCTCATTCTTCACATATTTGTGATGATGGTGAAAATGGCTGCCATCTACATTCAGGCACAATTATGCACACTCTTGAGAGCAGAATGACAGAGGACGAGGATGAGAAGGTCCTGGGACTGTTGTATGAGTTGTAGGAAGATGGGCCAAGAGAACTCTCTTCATTCTCTTTCGTCTTTGTCATTGATTGTTTCTCCTACCAGAAAATTGAAGGTACCATTTTGAATTATGTGTGGGAAACTGATGAGTCAGACTGACAAGTTCATGGTTAACATTGCATGAGCCTCATTCATTGCTACAACCTGCAAAAAGAATTTTCAGCATCGATGGAGTAGGAGCTTAGATATAGCCATTTTGAAATGGCGTGTATCGGTGGGACACCGTGCAACTTTGGCCATAAGTACACAGTGGTGATTGACCGGGCTGCCTTATCTTTGGGCTCGGTGCCACTTCGGGCTGCCGAGCGGTAGGGCTGTATCGAACCTCGGGCCTGCCCAAATTTCAACACCTGCGCATTTCTTGACTGACGAACCAAGAGGCTTGCACGATGGAGCTGCTAAGTATAGAGGCTACTACACACAGCTAAATTTCTAGTCCCCTTTCAGCCCTACCAATGTACGTTCATCGACCCCTCTAGAAGTAGAGCTGTTTCAGACGAAGCCCTAGATAGCCAGGCCTACTTCTCTGCCACCAACCGACGATATTACTTTTCAGTTTGTGCCAGAAAAATCTGGCCCGTGCCCACCTCTAAGATGAATTGAGTTCATTGTTTTTTGCTGCCCTCCGCCAATTTGGCTCAACAGCTGGACAGCCAGAGTTGCTTTCAACGTGTCGGCAACGTTGCCTCTATGCTTAGTGGCTCCATTGCTGTAACAGTCTTACGACTACCGAGATCCCGCTGTAGTGCACTGCTGCAGCTCAACTGCACTGAACTTGAACAGCATGAAATGCCTTCACCACTCTGATGACATTTTGCCTGTTCTGATAAATAGTTCCAGTCCTGCAACATGTGGAGTTGAGACTTTAATGTGGACCTCATACCTTTTCCCCCATATTTGATTCATTCCTCGTCTTTCTTCTCTTTCGCCTCGATTATATCCCAGGTAAGGTTCGGAAACCAATGGAAAGATGCTTCTTGCGGTTTTGGAGCTTACTGAAAGTGCAGGTTCAAAAAAGTATGATTTCACTGGGTTGAATTGATCATGAGCTCCTTCAAATCATTTCGATTGTGACCTGGCTCCATATGTAAAGGCCGGAAGTGTAACAATGCCCATATAAAAAGGCTCCAAGTGTAAAAGGTCCCAAACGTCAGGGCCCCCAAACGAAAGGTAAGGGCCGATAGTTTGCCGGCATCTTTTATGTCACTATTTCATGGAACTACAACCAACAGAGTCAAGATATACTGACTGACTCCGGCCGAGATTGTGTTGCAAAAGTATCGAACGTGGAGTAGATTCAGCAATGATGAAATGTTATTTTTTGTTTGTGCCAACATCGCACGTTTTCTTATGCCGTAACTAGATGTACAGTAATTTGGTGAAATCTGACTGATTTGGTAAAGTTTTGCGGCTAACCGATTTTTTTGCTACATACTGCATACACACATTGGCCGTCTGAGCGATGAAGTGAGCGTTTGGAGTGAGGAAGTTCACTAAATCGACGTTCCACTGTTGCTTATTCACCGTTATCCGCACTCCTGTATTTATTATTCTTTGTAGCAGAGAGGTTTACCGTATCCATCCGCCGTGCAAGATTTTGCACTTGAACCTTCGTACAAATCCGACGAAGGTTTCGGGGAAGCCCAGGCTTATCTCCATTCCAAGGCCGTTATTTGTCAAGTGGTGGGCTTGATTTACAGTCAGGCCTAATATCTCGTGTGCACTTTCAAGCACATGTAATTGGGCCAAGTGGAGCCATCCAATAGAGCCCCGGACCCCTGTGTCTGGTGGAGTGGAAGTGTTTTTGCATGCTCAGCCCTGTCCTGCAGCCACTGCAAGAAGGTCTTGGACCGGTCTTCAAAACCAATTTAAAGGTCACTCCTGAGCCCCTCAGTGCACCTGGCCTCGAATCACGATTCAGGCCCATTTGGAGGCCACTCCCCGCAACGTGCGACTCCTGTGTCTGAGCGAGTCAGTCGCACTGGCGGCCTAAAGTGGCTCACACCCTTAGTTATTCTGTGAAGTGAACCTTCTTTCCGTTGAAGATGCCTTCTCTGCAGTCAGCTTTTCAGCAGTATTTCTTCTGCGTGTCCTGTTGCAATGAAGTTTGTTTGTGAAGAATCGAGCGTACTGAAAAGTGGAGTTTTATAAATCACTGCATAGAGGAATGGAAAAAATATTCTTATAAAGTGGATGAGGGATAAAGGTTGTAAAAACAGCAGGGTAACTGACTGAAACGTCCACCATTGGAGCCGCTTATGCCCATATTAGGAATTATTCGACTTCTTGTACAATGTGAGCTTAATGACCAGTTGATTAGATCCTTAGGAAAAAGAGGGGCTAAGCGGTCCTGAGGTAGAGAGTGCTTTCTCTAGGTGTCTTAAGATTTAAGCCCAGTCTGAGAAGTTATCAAAGATGACCTGAGGAGAACCACATAGCCATTAGAACTTGTTGCATAAAAATTCAGTTCTTTGCCATACTTCGACAAAGGAACCAAGTATTTGATAGTACTTGCAAGTACTCGGTCCTCTCTCCTCCTCTTTCTTACACACACGCATAGATATATACAGAGGAAAATGGAGAAAGTGAGGCCTGGATTTTGTAGTTGAAGATCTTACTCCTATCCCCCCTCCAGCTACACTTTCTGCTACGCACACACACACACGTGGGCGCGCGCAAGCACGCACATGTAGAGAGAAAGAAAGTGCTGTGAAACTTGCAAATGTGAAACCATTAAATGTTGCTTGAAATGCCAAATGAGGAGATAAAATTGCAGGATCCCTTGCAAATTTTCATAAAGTTCACAAGAGAAAAGCTCTGTTGCCGGGACGTTTCTGTCTCTCCTGGTTCAGTGAATTCAGGTGAACGTTGGGATCATGAGCTGTGGTCTAACTTCTCAGCTGCTCCGTTCTTGTACGTACTTCAGTAAGAGCTGTTGTTTTCTCTCTCTCAGAAGTTTTGCGTCACCCCTTTTTTTCTCGTAGTGATGTCTTCCTCCAAACTTCTCAAAAAATAAATTTGGCCTCCCTCACGCACACAAAGAGAGAAAGGCAGAAGATTGATGCATGACTGCGCCGTTTTGTAACAGTGCAACCAAAAAATTGGCAAAGAACCAGTGAGCCAGAAAAATGCACTTTGTAAACAACGGGATATAAAAGGGGAAGAGCGAGTGGAGGCAGCTCTGTGACGAGCAATTTGTGTGAGAGGCCACAGAGGGACGCATTTTAATCGCGCAAGTGAGTAATGGTCATGATCATCATCTACGAGAACGGGGGGGGGACCTCGTACGATAAATAAATAAATGAATAAAGGGTTGACTCCAGCCTTTAGCTGACTGAACGATCTTCTCAAAGGTGGCGCTTCTGCTCTTTGTTGAAAGAGGTGCTTTCTCCATCCGAAGATCTCAACCCCCTCTAGGTCGGACAAAAACAGTTCAGCTCTGGAGCTGTGGATTGATCATTTGACGCCACTCGATGTAGACGAGAAAGTCAGGTTTGAAGTAAGAGCAGGGCAGTGCCCACGTCAACTTTGGCACTGCGTTAGTGTTGTGTTCTACCCAGCCCCGGATTATTCTGGCCGAGTCCGGGCTGATTCGGATGCTACTTTTTGTCGATTTGGAACTGAGTCAAACGCGTGTTTCTCCTCCGGGTGCAGCCCAATGCTGTTTCAAAACCGACTTCACTGAGTCGGAATCCTGTAATAATCTGATTACTGGCTTTCTCGTCTTTTGTGTTCTCACCGTGATGCCCTAGAAAGTGCTAGAATTTATTTTCCCGGGTAACAACAGTTAAACAGAGTCAAGTCGAATCAGAATAACCTCCTTCAAATCCGAGATGAGTTGGAGTCGTGTTTAAAGAACTCATAGTCGAGTCAGAGTTACTTTTTGGTGATTCAATGCAACTCTACTATCTGTGCTGTGAAAGGAAGCCCGGGAAGAATCCGGACCCAAACCCTAGTTAAATAAATCCTATAGCTAAAAGATCGCAACTATTTGGTACTCGGTCCCAGCGAGCCAAATTTGACATGGACACCCCTGGTCCTCCCATCTATAAGCAGACCCTGCCTACCATTCATTATTTAGCGCCACGTGAGCCGACGTTAAGTGATACTGAATAGAAATCTCAGCTCACAGCAGTCCCAGACCGCAAAGTAATTCCCACGGACAATGTTTTTTTTTCTGCACCAGCGAGAGAATCTTAGTAAGTCAGTGCTGTTGAAGCCTGCAAACCTTCCATTCCCAGCATGAAAGCAACCTGGCAGCTCAACCGTGAAAAGCGTTGCTAGCACGAAAATAAATAAATAAATAAAAAAGCTGCCGCAATTATTGGCAGAGGGGGCGTCTTCGTCAATTTGTCGTTTGTCACCTCGCGCAAAAACCTGCGGACAATTCCCCAATTGATTGTCGAACTTTTTTTTTTTGCAAGGCGTTGCCATCAATGAATCGCGCTCGTCTACGACAGCGACGTGCGCAACGTGTACACGCACGACAACGTCGGCTCCGGGCACACGCGTGCGCACGGGACGGAAGGGAGGGAGAGAGGGATGGGGGGAGCGACTCATTTGTTAGGAAGTGTTAGATGAGAGTGTACTTTAAAATCTCAATTAGTTAACGGCATTCAACTACTCTTCATTGTCGTGCGCACGCACACAATGAAGCACAGACATGACTTTTTTTCTGCCGGACACAAAAGAAAATTTGCCTGAAAAGACTTTACCTTCTCTGCTACGGAGACGACGCATGAGTGTGCAGCTTTTTTTTGTTCATCTTGTAAAGGCTGTGTTTGCACTGGCGTGGTTTTTGGTGGCGGAAACGTGAAAAGGGGAGCTCACAAAGACACGCGCTAGCGTGACAAGAACAGATTTGCGTACCGTAAGCGGGCCTTAAGAAGAGAAGCCAGATATGTGAAAAAGTTTACGTTTTTTCATTGTCTCGTAAAAAAAGAAAGAAGAAAGGCAGCGACATGATGGACAACAGCTTACAACATCTTCTTCCACTGTAATGGACTTGCTCTACTCAGTGACAACGGACGCGTTGCTGTCTCCCTGGAAGTCTTCTACCGATGCCACTTTCTTCTAGTTCTCGTCCAACTTGGACTCCTAGGCCTCTTGAGGTTGTGGCGGGGAGTCCTTCCGGACCTCAGTCGCGGTTCCCTCCTCGGAAGACCCGTGCACCTGAGCCAGGCATTGGTGCTGCGAATTCCCGACGAAGTGAGCCGCATTCTCGGGAATTTCCAAGGACCCCGAGGAATTCTTCTTGCTGATTGCCTGCTTGAAGTGCTGGCTGAAAGCGGCCATTGGCGGGAGGCTGCGTCTCTGCTGCACCTGGTACTGCTGCTGCAGCCTGCCTCGGCGGGGCGTAGTCTTCCCACTGCGGCGGCGGCGGCGGCGGCGGCGGCGGCGGCGGCGGCGGCGGCGGGTTTTGAGATGTTGAGCCGCTGCCGTTGCCGCCACCGCATGACAAGATTGTTCCCTCTTTCTCTCGCAAATTTTGTTGTTCGATGATGGCCTCGTCTTCGTCTTCGTCGTCGTCGCCGTCGTCGCCACCCCCGTTCTCCACGCTGTCCTCATCCTCCCCCTCGAAGCTCGACTCTGCGCTGCCGCAGCCCGAGCTTGGGGGCGTGTCAGGCCCGAGACAGGGTGTCTGGGGAGAACTCGAGTGCACGTAGAGAGGATATGAATACTGCGGGAAGAATTGAACGGAAAGATCACGTCAAGCATACGCAGGCAAGGAAGACAATGTGAACTGACGTGGCTTCCCACCTCCCAAACGTGTAACAAATCTCAGTAGTCCACCCTGTACAGTACATTACGCCAGGTGTCCTTGCTTTCTTCGCCAAACGGAAAAGATAAGCCAAATTGTTTCCTCCTGTGCATGCTCCGTCAGTTGGGTGCCACTGTCCTGGACGCCAAGATCTTCTCACTGGACGGCGCGGCCACTGTCCCGCTCGCAGTCATCTCTGACCGTGTCGGTCACATGAGGTCACTTCTTCGGACTCCATCACGGTCTGCACTGCACCATTCCGCACGACGGCCGTGTGCAACTGCCCGAAGAACGCAAGGTAGAACATAACATCTCTGTGTTGCACGCATAGGAGCACACATCATCAGACGCTCGTGTACAGGGTGTCGCAGATCGTGCAAAAACGACGAGCTAGGTGATATTGCTCATGTAATGCACTTCTTCACAGAAACGTGGCGAAAGTGCAAAAAAATTGACTAAGAAGTCAGTGAAGGCAAAAGAAAGCTCCTTTTCTGAGTCTGATGGTGGAATCTTTCATGCTGGGGATGATTGATAACGCTGCCGAAAATCAGTTAATGGGAACAAAATGATAATTAAGAAACTAATGGACTTACCTATGTCAGCACGAGTGTGCATATCTACTGGTACCTTCATGGAAAATATAAGGAAAACTTCCGGCTTCATCTGCAACACCCTGTAAGTACTGCACAAGATTTGTGGCCGATCAGATGGTACGGATAAGAAGCATTGTGCAAGACGGGTGGCTTGTACATGACAAATGAAAAGAAACAACTGTCGTTTGCCTAACAAGGAGGCAAGCAGAAAAGACGCATTGTACAGGGTGTCCCCGAAGGTTTCTTCTGAGCATGACGTGAGATGTTCTGACGTGGGCCTTCGTCAGAGCTTGATAAATTAGGGGAATGATGCTCTCGTAGGTTGCGAGTCAAAAAGCAGTTTGAAAGGTTTAAGGAGTGTACGATAGTGATTTGTGTCATGAATTACGCATCATTTCTTAATGTTTTCCTTCGACGAAGAATCTCCTGTGCACTGGTCATGCTTGTGGAGAGCATAAGACTGCACGTCTCATGCTCTCCACAAAGAAACTTGGATGAAGGTGTTTCT